>OAVY01000004.1_pt1 | contig 356347 bp, 296 predicted proteins | sample 1476481 | NCBI WGS metagenome assembly OAVY01 (sample SAMEA2580116, study PRJEB22360) | human gut metagenome | biome: human gut; feature: human-associated habitat; material: faeces | place: Denmark | collected 2008/2010 | reverse complement strand
GTCAGCAAGTGCGTCAGCGTCAGCAAGTGCGTCAGCTTCAGCAAGTACTTCAGAGTCAGCAAGCGTCTCAGTCTCAGCAAGTGCGTCAGCCTCTGTAAGTGCGTCAGCCTCAGCAAGTGCCTCAGAATCAGCAAGTGCGTCTGAGTCAGTAAGTGCATCAGAATCAGCGTCAGCATCTGAGTCAGCAAGTGCGTCAGCGTCTGAGTCAGTAAGTGCATCAGAATCAGCAAGCGCCTCAGCGTCAGCAAGCACCTCAGCTTCAGCAAGTGCATCTGAGTCAGCAAGCGCCTCAGCGTCAGCAAGTACATCAGAATCAGCAAGTACTTCAGAATCAGCAAGCGCTTCTGAGTCAGTAAGCACCTCAGCTTCAGCAAGTGCCTCAGAATCAGCAAGTGCGTCAGCCTCAGCAAGTGCGTTTGAGTCAGTAAGCGCCTCAGCCTCTGTAAGTGCATCAGCGTCAGCAAGTGCATCTGAGTCAGCAAGCGCCTCAGCTTCAGCAAGTGCGTCAGCGTCAGCAAGTTCTTCAGAGTCAGCAAGCGCCTCTATTTCGGCTTCTAATTCTGTAATTTCAAGTAAAGGTCAGCCAGCCATTCTATCACTTGAAAGCCTAGATATTGAAAGCGTCATTGCCTCAGATTCTATCAGTACATCATCAAGCGTTTCAGTATCAGAGTCAGCATCATTGAGTGTCTCATTGAGTGAATCACAATCAGCCTCAGTAAGTGCTTCGATTTCTGCAAGTGAGTCTGTATCGTTGAGTGAATCACAAAGTGCAAGTATGTCTGTATCAGAATCAGAGAGCACATCAGTTTCTGTATCAGAGTCAGCGTCAGCGAGCGCATCCGCTTCTGTATCAGAGTCAGCTTCTACATCAGCATTCTTGAGTGCCTCTGAAAGCACAAGTGCTTCAAAAAGTCTTTCAACATCATTGAGTACTTCAGCAAGTCTTTCAACCTCTACCTCAACAAGTGCTTCAGTGTCTGCCTCATTGAGTGCCTCAGAATCAACTTCTGAAGTGAAAGATCCTAAGCACAAACGTAGTAGCCAAGCGCTTCCTAAGACTGGTGAGGAAGACTCATCATTAGGTATGGTCTTGGGTGCTTTGGCAACTGCAACAGGTCTCGCCTTTCTTGCTAAACGTAAGAAAGATGAAGAAGAAAGTGAAGACTTCTAAGTCTTAGTAAGTTTAATCATTATCTTCTAGCGAGATAATCAAATATCCCCTATCGATTAGAGTGATTTCCTAATTGGTAGGGGATTTTTTTAGTTTGATATTCTAAAAATACAAATAGTTTTAATAAGTCTTAGGGTTACCATTATTATCGTATTTTTAGGGGGATGAAAGAAGTGATTAATCGCTAGAAAGCAATCTTGAAATGAGATTTTTTGCTTAATTTTATGATAAAATTTAAAGGAGTGTTTTAATCAAAAATAAATGGAGTTTATATGTTTTTTAGAAGGAATGAAGGTCAATATCGTGAAACCGATCGTGTGACACGCTTTAAATTGGTTAAGTCAGGGAAGCACTGGCTTCGTGCGGCGACGTCGAATTTTGGTCTTTTCAAGGTGCTTAGAGGGGGTGTGGATACACCGTCTGTTGCTGGCCAGCAGGTAGAGGTGGATGCACCTGCTTTTTCAGGTCAGACACTGCTTAAGGGAGTGCTTGCAACGGGGGCCTTGTTAGGTGGTTCTGTTGCGACTCAAGTGACTCATGCGGATGAAATGACTGATCAGCCGATTTTGGAAAGTGAAGCAGGAGCTAAGACTGATCTCTTGACTACATCTGATTCCGTTGTTCTTGGAAATATGGAGTCTGTGTCCAGTGTTCAAGAGAGTCAGGTAAATAGTCAAGAGTCATCAGAAACTACGTCAAGTCAGACTTCGGAGGCTTCTTTGAGTGAGTCTTTATCACGCAGCCAATCGGTGTCTGCTTCTGAATTAGCTTCAAGATCGACATCCTTGTCATTGAGTGCCTCGCTTTCTGCTTCCTTGTCAGCTTCATTAGCTTCTAAGTCGGAATCAGTAAGTCAGACGGATTCTTCTTCTCACAGTCAGTCTGAGAGTACGCTTAGAGAAAGTTCAGAGCATAGTACAAGTACATCTGTTCAGTCAGTTAGCAAGAGTGATAGTAGTAGCGACACTAAAGTAGGGATGTCCCTTGTCAGCTCAGAGTCAACCTTGTTAAACGCTTCCTTGACATCTGAAGTGCAAACGAATCGCCAATTATCTGATACGGCGACTGGGCTACTAGCTGCCTCGGTTGTGTCTGATGCTGAGCGTTTAGAACAAGAAAAGCGTCTCAAAGATTTAGCCTTAGACATTTATACCTATAAAGCTCAAGCTGTTGATTTGCCAAATACGGATGTTGCTATTCTCAAGGGAGATAAAGCCTTAGATGCCATTCGTGTCAGTCTGGCTGATCGTGATAGTGATGTGGCTCCTACGATTAGTCAGGCTCGTCAGGCTAGAAATAGTCTTGCCAATGCGGTGCTTCGTGCGACATCTGGTCAGCGTGATCCTCGCAATGGTTCTCGCATTGATGCTAATAGCAACCTTCGTGCACCCCAGTATAATTTAGGTCTGGCTAACAATGCCTTGATTTCTGTTTATAACTCTGACTACATCAATCAAGCTTATAATGTTGTTGAAACCATTCCTACACGAAATAGTATTAAAAGCATTGGCTACGCTTCTGGTAGTGATCGTGTGAATGGGATCAACGTACCTCAGACCTCTGCATTGAAAAATAGTGCAGTCGCCTTTAATATTTTTGGAACTGTTGGGCAGACAGAGGTCGTAACGCCTGGGAAAGTTTATAATGTTTCTTTTGTAGTGACTAATACGGCTAGGCAGTCAGTGACACGTACGCTTCGTATTCAGGTTTTGCCACAAAATGATGGCATTCGTAATCCGATTACGGCGGTGACAACGGGGACTTATGTTAATGACACAAGTAATCTCGCTCAAGCCGAAAAAGATAAGGTTTGGGAGGCCTTTAAGACTGCTAACCCAAATATTGCCACTTCAAAGGACTTTAAATCTTATTCGGTTTCATCATCTGGTGTGGTGACCATTACTTATAAAGATAACACCACAAATGATGTGACGGCTCCAGTGAAGCGACTTGCAGCACCAACGGTTGAAACGAGATTATTGGACAAGGCTTACACGCAGACACCTGTAACGGTGACAGGAGCTGAGCCAGGTTCTACAGTCGTTCTATACAATAATGACGACGAAGTGGGAACAGCAGTGGCAGATGCTTCGGGTCAAGCGATTGTGACGCCGACAGTTAAGTTACAAACAGGTGGTGTAACAGCCAAAGCTCGCATCATGTATGGTAATTATGCGGTGTATTCAGATGCCAGCAATTCCGTGGCTGTAACGGACGGAACGCGTCCTGAAGTGACGGCCAAGTTGACTGTCGATGGTGTGGAACCTAAGTCTACGCCTCTCGAAGGTGGTGGGAAAAACTATACCATCTATGCTGGCGATGATGCTGTTTTGACTTTCACGGCTACAGATGACAGTGGCAAGCTTAAAGAAATGAAAGTCGTTGCAAGAGCCGACTTGAATGACAATGCCTTGAACGGAAATTTCTTTGGTAGTAGCCAGTATGGAACAGGTAATATTGCACCGATTACGGGAGATATCACAGCAACGAGTGACAATCCTGCAACTATCACAGCGACCATTCATTTGAAAGATGATCTTTACCATTCCTTCCGAAACACATGGCAACGTAATGTTGCTGCTATCGACAATGCATCAAATATGAACCGTCCAAATGGCTTGGGTGAGATTCGTATTGCTCAGGGGCGATTAGCAGATCGTACGCCGGGTGTGGCACCGACAAGCACTATTCAGGTGACCAGCCTGACTGCCTTAACAGATGCAGATAAAAGCAAGATTATTGCGGCAGTGTCGGTCTTGAATCCAGAGGTTGCCAACCGTATTAAGTCTTATACGGTTAATAGCGATGGAACGGTAACGATTACTTATAAAGACAGTACGACGAATGTTGTGACGGTGAAATTGTCGGATAGTGATTACAGCGAGTCAGTGTCGCAAAGTGCCAGTCAGTCTAAACAGGAATCGATTTCTCAAAGTCGAAGTGAGTCCGTTAAGCAGTCTGCATCGACCAGCCTTTCATTGAGCAAGGTTGCTTCAAAAAGTGTCTCAAGTTCCTTGAGTTTATCAGCTCAACAGAGTGTTTCAAAATCACAAAGCCAATCTGCTTCAACGAGTGCGTCATTGAGTGGCATGAAGTCACAGAGTGTCTCAAGTTCCTTGAGTTTATCAGCACAACAGAGTGTTTCAAAATCACAAAGTCAATCAGCCTCAGCGAGTGCGTCATTGAGTGTCGTGAAATCGGAGAGCGTTTCAAGTTCTTTGAGTGAATCCTTGAAGACAAGCGTCTCACAAAGTCAATCAGCCTCAGCGAGTGCGTCTTTGAGTGCCGTGAAGTCACAGAGTATCTCCAGTTCCTTGAGTTTATCAGCTCAACAGAGTGTTTCAAAATCACAAAGTCAATCAGCTTCAACGAGTGCGTCATTGAGTGGCGTGAAGTCACAGAGTGTCTCAAGTTCCTTGAGTTTATCAGCTCAACAGAGTGTTTCAAAATCACAAAGTCAGTCAGCCTCAATAAGTACATCTTTGAGTGCCGTGAAATCGGAGAGCGTTTCAAGTTCTTTGAGTGAATCCTTGAAGACAAGCGTCTCACAAAGTGAGTCAGCTTCAACAAGCACATCTTTGAGTGCAGTGAAATCGGAGAGGATTTCAAGTTCCTTGAGTGAGTCCTTGAAGACGAGCGTCTCACAAAGTGAGTCCGCTTCAGAGAGTGAATCAGTTTCAGAATCACAGTCTGTTTCAACTTCCGAATCAGCTTCAACAAGTGAGTCAGTTTCGGAATCACAGTCTGTCTCAAACTCAGAATCAGCTTCAGAAAGTACTTCAATCTCTGAATCACAATCTGTTTCTAATTCCGAGTCAGCCTCAGAGAGCGAGTCGACATCAGCGTCACAATCAGAGTCTAACTCAGTTTCAGCGTCATTAAGTGAATCTATCTCAGAATCACAGTCTGCCTCAACTTCCGAGTCATCGTCAGAAAGTGAGTCAACATCAGCGTCACAATCAGAGTCGAATTCAGTTTTGACTTCAGAGAGCGAGTCAACGTCGACATCACAATCCGAGTCAAACTCAGTTTCTACCTCTGAGAGCGAATCAACATCAACATCGCAATCCGAGTCAAATTCAACTTCAGCCTCAGTAAGTGCTTCAATTTCAGAGTCACAGTCTGTTTCAACTTCCGAGTCAGCTTCAACAAGCACATCTTTGAGTGCCGTGAAATCGGCGAGCGTTTCAAGTTCATTAAGTGAGTCCTTGAAGACTAGTGTCTCACAAAGTGAGTCCGCTTCAGAGAGTGCGTCTGTTTCAGAGTCGCAATCCGTATCAAATTCCGAATCAGCCTCAGCGAGTGCATCAGTGTCTGAATCGCAATCAGTCTCGACTTCCGAGTCCGCTTCAGAGAGTGCTTCAGTTTCCGAGTCACAATCCGTATCAAATTCCGAATCAGCTTCAACAAGTGCTTCAGTTTCAGAATCCGTGTCTGTAAGCGAATCAATCTCTGAGTCGCAATCAGTGTCAAACTCAACTTCAGCCTCAGTAAGTGCTTCAATTTCAGAGTCACAGTCTGTTTCAACTTCCGAGTCATCGTCAGAAAGTGCATCAGTAAGCACATCACAGCTGGAATCGAATTCAGTTTCAGCGTCAGTAAGCGCATCAATTTCAGAATCACAGTCTGTTTCTAATTCAGAGTCAGCTTCAGTCAGCGAATCAATTAGTGAGTCACAATCCGAGTCAAATTCAGTTTCAACTTCAGAGAGTGAATCAACTTCAACATCTCGGTCTGAGTCGAACTCAACTTCAGCCTCAGAAAGTGCGTCAGTATCTGAATCGCAGTCAGTCTCAAACTCAGTTTCGACTTCAGAAAGTGCGTCAGTATCTGAATCGCAGTCAGTCTCAAACTCAGTTTCGACTTCAGAAAGTGCGTCAACATCAACATCACAATCAGAATCGAACTCAGTTTCGACTTCAGAAAGTGAGTCAATGTCAGCGTCACAATCCGAGTCAACCTCAGTTTCGACTTCAGAGAGTGAATCAACGTCAGCATCGCAATCCGAGTCAAACTCAGTTTCAGCCTCAGAAAGTGCGTCAGTATCTGAATCGCAGTCAGTCTCAAACTCAGTTTCAGCTTCAGAGAGTGAATCAACATCAGCATCACAATCCGAATCAAACTCAGTTTCAGCTTCAGAGAGTGAGTCGACATCAGCATCACAATCCGAATCGAACTCAGTTTCAACTTCAGAGAGTGAATCAACGTCAGCTTCACAATCCGAATCGAATTCAGTTTCTAATTCAGAGTCAGCTTCAGTCAGCGAATCAATTAGTGAGTCACAATCCGAGTCAACCTCAGTTTCAGCTTCAGAGAGTGAGTCGACATCAATGTCACAATCCGAGAGTGAATCAACATCAGCATCGCAATCCGAGTCAACCTCAGTTTCAGCTTCAGAGAGTGAATCAACGTCAGCTTCACAATCCGAGTCAAATTCAGTTTCAGCCTCAGAAAGTGCATCAGTAAGCACATCACAGCTGGAATCAAATTCAGTTTCGACTTCAGAAAGTGAATCAACGTCAGCGTCACAATCCGAATCGAATTCAGTTTCGACTTCAGAAAGTGCCTCAACGTCGACATCACAATCAGTATCAACTTCTGAGTCAGCATCATTGAGTGCGTCAGTATCAGAATCACAGTCAGTGTCAAACTCAGAGTCAGCCTCAGTAAGTGAGTCAGTTTCCGAGTCACACTCAGTTTCTAATTCAGAATCCGCTTCAGAGAGTGCTTCAGTTTCCGAGTCACAATCCGTTTCTAATTCAGAATCTTCTTCAGAAAGTACTTCAGTAAGCGAATCACAATCAGTATCCAATTCAGAGTCAGCCTCAGTAAGTGTGTCTGTTTCAGAATCGCAATCTGCCTCAAATTCAGAATCAGCCTCAGAAAGTGCTTCAATTTCAGAGTCACAATCAGTTTCAAATTCAGAATCAGCTTCAACGAGTGAATCAGTTTCAGCTTCACAGTCTGTTTCAAACTCAGAATCGGCCTCAGTAAGTGAGTCGGTTTCAGAGTCACAATCATTGTCAAACTCAGTCTCAGCTTCAGCAAGTGCCTCAACGTCGACATCACAATCCGCTTCAACTTCCGAGTCAGCGTCAGTAAGTGCGTCAGTCTCAGAATCACAGTCATTGTCAAACTCCGAGTCAGCCTCAGTAAGTGCTTCAATTTCAGAGTCACAATCAGTTTCAACTTCAGAATCAGCTTCAACAAGTGAGTCACAATCAGTATCAACTTCCGAGTCAGCCTCAGTAAGTGCTTCAATTTCAGAGTCACAATCAGTTTCAACTTCCGAATCAGCTTCAACAAGTGAGTCAATCTCTGAGTCACAATCTGTTTCCAACTCCGAGTCAGCTTCAACGAGTGAATCAATTTCAGAATCACAATCAGAGTCGAATTCCGTTTCAGCCTCAGTAAGTACTTCAATTTCAGAGTCACAGTCTGTTTCAACTTCTGGGTCAGCATCATTGAGTGCGTCAGTGTCTGAATCACAATCAGTGTCTAATTCAGAATCATCGTCAGTAAGTGAATCAATTTCAGTCTCACAGTCTGTTTCCAACTCCGAGTCAGCCTCAGAGAGTGAATCAACGTCAGCTTCACAATCCGAGTCAAACTCAGTTTCAGTCTCAGTAAGTGCTTCAATTTCAGAGTCACAGTCTGTTTCAACTTCCGAATCAGCTTCAACAAGTGAGTTGATTTCAGAATCACAATCATTGTCTACTTCAGAATCCGCGTCTGTAAGCGAATCAATCTCTGAGTCGCAATCAGTGTCAAACTCAACTTCAGCCTCAGTAAGTGCTTCAATTTCAGAGTCACAATCAGAGTCGAATTCCGTTTCAGTTTCAGAGAGTGAATCAACGTCAGCTTCACAATCCGAATCAAATTCAGTTTCTACCTCAGAGAGTGAATCAATTTCAGAATCACAATCATTGTCTAATGTCGAGTCAGCCTCAGTAAGTGAATCAACGTCAGCGTCACAATCCGAGTCAAACTCAGTTTCAACTTCAGAGAGTGAATCGACATCATCATCACAATCTGAGTCAAATTCGGTTTCTACCTCAGAGAGTGAATCGATATCAATATCGCAATCATTGTCAAACTCAGTTTCGACTTCAGAAAGTGAATCAACGTCAGCTTCACAATCAGTGTCTAACTCAGAATCAGCTTCAGAAAGTGAGTCGACATCAGCGTCACAATCAGAATCAAATTCAGTTTCAGCGTCAGTAAGCACATCACAGCTGGAATCGAATTCCGTTTCAGCCTCAGTAAGTGAGTCTGTTTCAGAATCACAGTCTGTTTCAAATTCAGAATCAGCTTCAGTAAGTGAATCAGTTTCGGAATCACAGTCTGTTTCAAATTCAGAATCAGCTTCAACAAGTGAGTCATTTTCAGCCTCACAGTCTGTTTCAACTTCCGAGTCAGCCTATGTAAGTGTGTCTGTTTCAGTCTCACAATCAGTGTCTACTTCAGAATCAGCGTCAGAGAGTGCATCAGTTTCAGAATCACAGTCTGTATCTAATTCCGAATCAGTCTCAGAGAGTGCATCAGTTTCAGAATCACAGTCTGTATCTAATTCCGAATCAGTCTCAGAGAGTGCATCAGTTTCAGAATCACAATCAGTGTCTACTTCAGAATCAGCGTCAGTAAGTGAATCCATTTCAGCATCACAGTCTGCTTCAACTTCAGAATCAGCGTCATTAAGTGCGTCAGTTTCAGAATCACAGTCTGTCTCAACTTCAGAATCAGCGTCAGTAAGTGAATCAGTCTCAGCATCACAGTCTGCTTCAACATCAGAGTCAGCGTCATTAAGTGAATCCATTTCAGAATCACAGTCTGTCTCAAACTCAGAGTCAGCATCAGTAAGTGAATTAATTTCAGAATCACAATCAGTGTCTAATTCCGAATCCGCTTCATTAAGTGCGTCAGTTTCAGAATCACAGTCTGTTTCAAACTCCGAATCAGCGTCATTAAGTGAATCAACATCGGCATCACAGTCTGAATCAAACTCCGAATCCGCTTCAGAAAGTGCATCAGTTTCAGATTCACAGTCTGCTTCAAACTCCGAGTCATCTTCAGCAAGTGAGTCAGTGTCTGAGTCGCAGTCTGTATCTAATTCCGAGTCAGCATCAGAGAGTGCATCAGTTTCAGAATCACAGTCTGTCTCAAATTCAGAATCAGCATCAGAGAGTGCTTCAGTATCTGAGTCACAATCAGTTTCTAACTCCGAATCAGCGTCAGTCAGTGCGTCAATTTCAGCTTCGCAGTCAGTGTCTAATTCCGAGTCAGCTTCGGTAAGTGAGTCAGTCTCAGAATCACAGTCTGTTTCAAATTCCGAGTCAGCCTCAGGAAGTGCTTCAGTAAGCGAATCGCAATCTGCCTCAAATTCAGCATCAGCGTCAGTAAGTGAATCAATTTCAGAATCACAATCATTGTCTAATTCCGAGTCAGCCTCAGTAAGTGAATCAATTTCAGAATCACAATCAGTATCCAATTCAGAATCAGCCTCAGTAAGTGAATCAGTTTCAGCTTCACAGTCTGAGTCGAACTCAGTTTCATCGTCAGTAAGTGCGTCTGTTTCAGCCTCACAATCAGTGTCTAATTCAGAATCATCGTCAGTAAGTGAATTAATTTCAGAATCACAATCTGCCTCAACTTCCGAGTCATCGTCAGAAAGTGAATCAACGTCGGCATCACAATCCGAATCGAATTCAGTTTCAGCCTCAGTAAGTCTGTCTGTTTCAGAATCGCAATCTGCCTCAAATTCAGTTTCGACTTTAGAGAGTGAATCAACATCGACATCACAATCCGAGTCAAATTCAGTTTCAACTTCAGAGAGTGAGTCGACATCAGCTTCACAATTAGAATCAAATTCAGTTTCAGCCTCAGAGAGTGAGTCGACATCAGCGTTACAATCCGAATCAAATTCAGTTTCGACTTCAGAAAGTGCGTCAATCTCTGAGTCACAATCAGAGTCGAATTCCGTTTCAACTTCAGAGAGTGAGTCAGTTTCTGAATCACAGTCTGTCTCAAACTCAGAGTCAGCTTCAGAAAGTGCTTCAGTATCTGAGTCACAATCGGTTTCAAATTCAGAGTCAGCCTCAGTAAGTGAATCAATTTCAGAATCACAATCTGTATCAAATTCTGAATCCGCTTCAGAGAGTGCTTCAGTATCTGAGTCACAATCCGTTTCAAACTCAGAGTCAGCTTCAGAAAGTGCCTCAGTAAGCACATCACAGCTGGAATCAAATTCAGTTTCTACCTCAGAGAGTGAGTCAACGTCAGCGTCACAATCCGAATCAAACTCAGTTTCAACTTCAGAGAGTGCGTCTGTTTCAGAGTCGAAATCCGTATCCAATTCAGAATCAGCTTCAACGAGTGAATCAATTTCAGAATCACAATCAGTTTCTAATTCCGAGTCTGTATCTGCAAGTGAGTCGATTTCAGAATCAAACTCAGTTTCTACTTCAGAATCCGCGTCTGTAAGCGAATCAATCTCTGAGTCGCAATCCGAATCGAATTCAGTTTCGACTTCAGAAAGTGAATCAACATCGATATCACAATCCGAGTCAAACTCAGTTTCAGTCTCAGTAAGTACGTCTGTTTCAACCTCACAATCTGCCTCAAATTCAGAATCATCGTCAGTAAGTGAATCAATTTCAGAATCACAATCATTGTCCAATTCCGAGTCAGCCTCAGTAAGTGAATCAATCTCTGAGTCGCAATCCGTTTCAAACTCAGATTCAGCCTCAGTAAGTGAGTCAGTTTCGGAATCACAGTCTGTCTCAAACTCAGATTCAGCTTCAGAAAGTACTTCAGTAAGCGAATCACAATCTGCCTCAACTTCTGAGTCAGCCTCAGTAAGTGCTTCAATTTCAGAGTCACAATCAGTTTCAACTTCAGAATCATCGTCAGTAAGTGAATCAATTTCAGTCTCACAGTCTGTTTCAAACTCAGAATCAGCTTCAATAAGTGAGTTGATTTCAGAATCACGATCAGTATCAACCTCCGAGTCAACTTCAACGAGTGAATCAATTTCAGAATCACAATCATTGTCTAATTCCGAGTCAGCCTCAGTAAGCGAATCAATCTCTGAGTCGCAATCAGTGTCAAACTCAACTTCAGCCTCATTAAGTGCTTCAATTTCAGAGTCACAATCAGAATCGAATTCAGTTTCGACTTCAGAAAGTGAATCAACATCGATATCACAATCCGAGTCAAACTCAGTTTCAGTCTCAGTAAGTACGTCTGTTTCAACCTCACAATCTGCCTCAAATTCAGAATCATCGTCAGTAAGTGAATCAATTTCAGAATCACAATCATTGTCCAATTCCGAGTCAGCCTCAGTAAGTGAATCAACGTCAGCGTCACAATCCGAATCGAATTCAGTTTCAGCGTCAGAATCAGTAAGCGTATCTGAATCTGCATCAGTCTCTGAGTCAGCGTCAGCAAGTACATCCGCATCAGTCTCTGTCTCAGAATCAGTAAGCGCCTCTGAATCTGCTTCAGCATCTGCGTCAGTCTCAGTAAGCACATCTGCATCAGAGTCAGCGTCAGCAAGTACATCCGCATCAGTCTCTGTCTCAGAATCAGTAAGCGCCTCTGAATCTGCTTCAGCATCTGCGTCAGTCTCAGTAAGCACATCTGCATCAGAGTCAGCGTCAGCAAGTACATCCGCTTCAGTCTCAGTCTCAGAATCAGTAAGCGCCTCTGAATCTGCTTCAGCATCTGCGTCAGTCTCAGTAAGCACATCTGCATCAGAGTCAGCGTCAGCAAGTACATCCGCTTCAGCATCTGCGTCAGTCTCAGTAAGCACATCTGCATCAGTCTCTGAGTCAGCGTCAGCAAGTACATCCGCTTCAGTCTCTGCGTCAGCCTCAGCAAGCACATCAGCTTCAGTCTCAGCGTTAGAATCAGCGAGCGCATCCGATTCCGTCTCTGCCTCAGAGTCAGCATCAACAAGCGTATCCGCTTCAGTATCTACGTCAGCCTCAGTAGGTGCGTCAGAATCAGCCAGCACATCAGCTTCAGTCTCAGTCTCAGAATCTGTAAGCGCATCTGAATCAGCTTCAGTGTCTGCCTCAGAATCAGCGAGCGCCTCAGCTTCAGTCTCTGCGTCAGAATCAGTAAGCGTATCTGAATCAACTTCAGCGAGCATCTCAGTCTCAGAATCAATTTCAACTTCAGAATCTATCTCTGTTTCAACTTCAATCTCTGAATCAATTTCAAACATTGTAAATCATTCAGCATCCGCTTCATCAAGTGTTTCAGTATCAGAGTCAACATCATCGAGCGTTTCATCATCATTGAGTGACTCACAATCAGTCTCAGTAAGTACTTCGATTTCAGCTAGTGAGTCTGTATCGTTGAGCGAATCACAAAGTGAAAGTGTATCAGAGTCTGTATCATCAAGCGTCTCTGCTTCAATCTCTGAATCAGAATTGACTTCATCGAGCGCATCCGCTTCAGTCTCTGCCTCAGAATCAGAGAGCACATCAGCTTTATCATCTACTTCAGAATCTGCTTCTACATCAGCATCCTTGAGTGCCTCTGAAAGCACAAGCACTTCAACAAGTATTTCAACTTCGTTGAGTACATCAGCAAGTCTTTCAGCCTCGTTGAGTACATCAGCAAGTCTTTCAGCCTCAACAAGTGTATCTGCGTCATTGTCTGCATCAGTCTCCGCCTCAGTATCAACTTCAGTAAGTGTATCTACATCAGAATCCGCTTCAGCAAGTGAGTCTTTATCGTTGAGCGAATCACAAAGTGTAAGTGCATCAGAGTCAGTATCAGCAAGCACATCAGCTTCAGTCTCTGCCTCAGAACCCGCGAGCGCCTCAGCTTCAGTATCTACGTCAGCCTCAGTAGGTGCGTCAGAATCAGCCAGCACGTCTGACTCAGCATCAACAAGTACCTCAGTCTCAGAATCCGCTTCATCAAGAGTTTCAGTATCAGAGTCAGCTTCTGCCTCAACAAGTGCCTCAGAATCAACTTCTGAAGTGAAAGATCCTAAGCACAAACGTGGTAGCCAAGCGCTTCCTAAGACTGGTGAGGAAAACTCATCATTGTCAATGGCATTTGGTGCTTTGGCAACTGCAACAGGTCTCGCCTTTCTTGCTAAACGTAAGAAAGATGAAGAATAGGTCGAAGATTATTCGTATTTCAGAATTGTAATAGTCTTTGCAATGCTCAGATAAGCACAAAAAAATACCTTCATGTTAGCTAACCATTCTAGCTAGAAGGTGTTTTTTGATTTGGAGATGTTGTGATAGTTTCAAAATGGAACAAACCTTTTGAAATACTAACGACTACATAAAAATAGGAGACCACTTAAACATGGACTCCTATTTGTTGGTTTGCTCATTATCTTGTTTATACATCACTGTTCCCACAGTTACGAGAATAGTTAACATAATCGGTACAGTTCGAAAAGCCTCAGTAGCAAAAGGGATTGAGAGTAGATAAAAAGCAATGCTTATGTATAAGAAGTTTTTATTACCTTTTTTACGCCCTATCCATACGAATATGGTTGCTATTATATACCAAATAAAGCTAAATGCTAGGAAAATCATCACAAGAATTCCCCAAGGATTTAACAAAAGCATGGCAAAATAAACGATAGCAAAATAAAAGGCGACTGCAAGGAAAATAGAAGCAGCCCTGTTGTCTGGAGCATTCTTCTTAATGAGCTCTTGATTATTGAACTCTTGACCAGTCTTACCCTTATCTTGGCTTGTATTGAAGTTTGTATGTTGTACTGACATCTTTCTCACCTACCCCTCTATTTGTATCTAAATAGTTTAACTCTTTTCACCTTTATTATACTCCTTTTTTCCTTAGTTTCAGCAAGATTGATAGGCTTTTGAGCCATTTTTATAAGATGAATTATTGCTCGATGTTCTGCTTTCTTACTGGCACTATAGTGCCCCAATTTAAAGCCCTTACACCTCGGTAAGTAATGAGTCGCTTAGATAGTTAGAATTTATTTTCAGTATGAGAAGCTCTCCTAAAAAATCATCATCTTTACAAACCTAATGATTTAGTTAGGATGTAAATCTTAGATGACTCAAGAGAAGAAGTCTTAAGGATTTTGTGAATTTTCATTAGATTTCCTTGTAAACCCATTAAAAGAAGTACCTTATCAATAATCATTCTAAATAGCTATAGATTATCAATTATCTTTCTCTCAACAACACTAAAATGAGCATTTTTATATTCCAAAACACTCATTTAAAACTAATGTCATTAAAACAATAAAAGGACTTTTCTAAAAATTATGAAAATTTATCGAATCTTATTGAAAAAAAGCTTTCAATGATTTAGAATGAAGCTATAAATGGGAAAAAGGAGTCTTTTTATTATGGACAAAAAAGTACATTATAAAATGCACAAAGTTAAGAAACAATGGGTAACCATCGCAGTGACAGGTTTGTCTCTCGGTGCGGTCTCAGCGGTTTCTTTAGGGACTAACGACGGTGTCGTTCAGGCCGATGAACACACAGATGCTACTGTAGCCATCCCCGATATTACTGTTGATACGGGTACTGTATCTAACGATACAACGGCTGCTCAGGATCCAACTACAGCAGTTGCAACGACAAACGATGTCGCAACTGACCAAGCAGCTCCAACAGCAACTTTCGATTTGACAACTGATACAACAAATACAGTTGTAGCGAATGCTGTTGATACGGCAGCGACTGTCGGTACTGATCGTGCGGCAACTACAACAGATACAACAGCAACCAACGATACAGCTGTTGACACAACAAATAACAATACTACAACTGACACAACAACAGTTACAGACCGTGCAGCGACACGTGAACGTCGTGCGACTGGTGCCCGCCGTGGTCCTACAGGAGGCCGTCGTGCCACACCAGTTGCTGGTAATAATAACAATGCTAACAATACGGTCACAGTAGTAAATAACGACCTTCCAGCAACTAACAATGTTGTAACTGATGGTCCAAGCCACATCAAAACAATTGATGGAAAACAATACTATGTTGAAGATGACGGTACTATTCGTAAGAACTATGTCCTTGAACGTAACGGCGGAAGCCAATACTTCAACGCTGAGACCGGTGAATTGTCTAACCAAAAAGATTACCGTTTCGACAAGAACGGTGGAACAGGTTCATCAGCTGACAGCACAAACACAAACGTTACTGTAAATGGTGATAAAAATGCCTTTTATGGTACAACTGATAAAGATATCGAACTTGTTGACGGTTACTTCACTGCCAACACATGGTACCGTCCAAAAGAAATCTTGAAAGACGGTAAAGAGTGGACTGCCTCAAGTGAAAATAACAAACGTCCATTGCTTACGGTTTGGTGGCCAAGTAAGGCTATCCAAGCGAGCTACCTTAACTACATGAAGGAGCAAGGTCTTGGTACGAATCAAACCTACACATCATACAGTTCACAAACTCAAATGGACCAAGCAGCGCTTGAAGTTCAAAAGCGTATTGAGGAACGTATTGCGCGTGAAGGCAACACTGACTGGTTGCGTACAACTATCAAAAATTTCGTGAAGACTCAACCTGGTTGGAATTCAACTTCTGAAAACCTTGATAACAGTGACCACTTGCAAGGTGGTGCCCTTCTTTATAACAACGACAGTCGTACAAGCCAGGCTAACTCAGACTACCGTCTCCTGAACCGCACACCGACTAGCCAAACAGGTAAACGCAATCCTAAGTATACCAAGGATACAAGCAACGGTGGTTTCGAGTTCTTGTTGGCTAATGATATCGATAACTCAAACCCTGCGGTTCAAGCTGAGCAGTTGAACTGGCTCCACTACATCATGAACATCGGTACTATTACTGGTGGTTCTGAAGATGAAAACTTCGATGGTGTTCGTGTCGATGCTGTGGATAATGTCAATGCCGACCTTCTCCAAATTGCTTCAGATTACTTCAAAGCTAAATACGGTGCTGATCAAAGTCAAGATCAAGCCATTAAACACATGTCTATCTTGGAAGCATGGTCTCACAATGACCCATACTACAATGAAGACACTAAAGGTGCTCAATTGCCAATGGATGACCCTATGCACTTGGCATTGGTGTATTCACTCTTGCGTCCAATCGGTAACCGTTCAGGAGTTGAACCACTCATTTCAAATAGTATGAATGACCGTTCTGAAAGTGGTAAAAACTCTAAACGTATGGCTAACTATGCCTTTGTGCGTGCTCACGACTCTGAGGTACAATCAATCATTGGTCAAATCATCAAAAATGAAATCAACCCTCAATCAACAGGGAATACCTTCACTCTTGATGAAATGAAGAAAGCCTTTGAAATCTACAACAGAGACATGCGTAGTGCTAACAAGCAGTACACACAATATAATATCCCATCAGCATATGCCTTGATGCTTACGCATAAGGACACTGTGCCACGTGTTTACTATGGAGACATGTACACAGATGATGGTCAATATATGGCTCAAAAATCACCATATTACGATGCTATTGAAACCCTCTTGAAAGGCCGTATCCGCTATGCAGCTGGTGGTCAAGATATGAAGGTTAACTACATCGGTTATGGTAATACTAATGGTTGGGATGCTGCAGGTGTGTTGACTTCTGTACGTTATGGTACAGGGGCTAACAGTGCTTCTGATGCTGGTACAGCAGAAACACGTAACCAAGGTATGGCAGTTATCGTTTCAAACCAACCTGCCCTTCGTTTGACAAGTAACTTGACTATTAACATGGGTGCGGCTCACCGTAACCAAGCTTATCGCCCATTGCTTTTGACAACAAAGGATGGTGTGGCTACTTACTTGAATGACAGCGATGCTAACGGTATTGTCAAATACACTGATGGTAACGGTAATTTGACATTTAATGCAAGTGAAATCCGTGGTATTCGTAATCCTCAAGTTGATGGTTACCTTGCGGTTTGGGTACCAGTAGGTGCTTCTGAAACTCAAGACGTGCGTGTGGCACCAAGTAAAGAAAAGAACAGCAGTGGTTTGGTTTACGAATCAAATGCTGCCCTTGATTCACAAGTTATCTACGAAGGTTTCTCTAACTTCCAAGACTTCGTCCAAGACTCATCACAATACACTAACAAGAAGATTGCTGAAAATGCAAACCTCTTCAAATCATGGGGTATCACATCATTCGAATTTGCACCACAGTACGTTTCAAGTGATGACGGTAGCTTCCTTGACTCAGTAATCCAAAATGGTTATGCCTTTACAGACCGTTATGATATTGGTATGAGTAAGGACAACAAGTACGGTTCGTTGGCTGACTTGAAAGCAGCTCTTAAATCGCTCCACGCTGTAGGTATCTCAGCGATTGCTGACTGGGTTCCAGACCAAATCTACAACCTTCCGGGTGATGAAGTGGTCACTGCAACTCGTGTTAATAACTATGGTGAAACTAAAGACGGCGCAATCATCAATCATAGCCTCTATGCTGCTAAGACACGTACTTTTGGTAACGACTACCAAGGTAAATATGGTGGTGCCTTCCTTGATGAATTGAAACGTCTTTACCCACAAATCTTTGACCGTGTTCAAATCTCTACTGGTAAACGTATGACTACTGACGAGAAAATTACACAGTGGTCTGCGAAGTACATGAATGGTACTAACATTCTTGACCGTGGTTCAGAGTACGTGCTTAAGAATGGTCTAAGTGGTTACTATGGTACAAATGGTGGTAAAGTTAGCCTTCCAAAAGTAGTCGGAAGCAACCAATCAACTAACAACGACAACCCAAACGGTGATGGTAGTGGTAAGTTCGAGAAGAGCTGGGGCAGTGTTTACTATCGTTATAACGATGGCAAACGTGCTAAGAATGCCTTCATCAAAGATAACGACGGAAATGTTTACTACTTTGATAACTCAGGTCGCATGGCAATCGGTGAAAAGACTATCGATGGTAAACAATACTTCTTCCTCGCTAATGGTGTGCAGTTGCGTGATGGTTATCGTCAAAACCGCAGAGGTCAAGTCTTCTACTATGACCAAAACGGTGTCTTGAATGCAAACGGCAAACAAGATCCAAAACCAGACAACAATAATAATGCATCAGGACGTAACCAATTCGTTCAAATTGGTAATAACGTTTGGGCTTACTATGATGGTAATGGTAAACGTGTAACAGGTCACAAGAACATTAATGGTCAAGAACTCTTCTTCGACAACAATGGTGTCCAAGTTAAAGGTCGTACCGTTAATGAGAACGGCACTATCCGTTACTATGATGCTAACTCAGGCGAAATGGCTCGCAACCGTTTTGCTGAAATTGAACCGGGTGTTTGGGCTTACTTCAATAATGATGGAGCAGCCGTAAAAGGTTCACAAAACATCAATGGTCAAAACCTCTACTTTGATCAAAATGGCCGTCAGGTCAAAGGTGCTTTGGCAAACGTAGATGGTAACCTTCGTTACTATGATGTAAACTCAGGTGAGCTTTACCGCAATCAATTCCACGAAATTGATGGTAGCTGGTATTACTTCGATGGTAATGGTAATGCTGTCAAAGGCATGGTTAATATCAATGGTCAAAATCTCCTCTTTGATAAAAATGGTAAACAAATCAAAGGTCATCTGGTTCGCGTGAACGGTGTTGTTCGTTACTTTGATCCAAATTCAGGTGAAATGGCAGTTAACCGTTGGGTTGAAGTAAGTCCAGGATGGTGGGTTTACTTTGACGGTGAAGGCCGAGGTCAAATCTAATCGTTTCCAAACTGTATGAACCGAGACAACAGTCTCGGTTTTTATGGCGTAACTGGGTTTCCGTAAAGACCTAGATGTGGACTGTGAATAGTCAATTTAACCCGTTCCTTGAGTTAGTTGTGAAAATACCTCTGACTATTTGGTGCCCAGTATGAATCAAAATAGCCTAATCCAAATGACTATTATTAATGCATAATTTAATACGAGAAAACTTTGAATTTAGGGATTTTCATTAAATGGTTCCAATCTATTGACGAAGCGTCAAAGTCAATCTATACTAGGAGTAATGCCAGTTATTTATTGGCATTCCATAGTCGAGGACTAGGCACGGACCTTGTCTGTGTCATTCTCTTAGGGTGTTCCCTTACAACTAAGGTAAGGCTCTAGACTTTCAAAGATGAGAAGTAGTTGTGATCGTTTTAAGTGTATTTCGTGTAAGAGTGTCTCTAGGGAGAGAAAACACCATTAAAGACTCATCATTTAAGTTATAGGGGTAATCTCATTTTGATGCCACTTTCGTAAACTACTTGATAGATATTGCACATTAAAGCACTATTTTTTCACTTAGGGGTTAAAATGATTAAAGTTCTTACACCTTACTTGTAAAAATTCGATTCTCGTATTATAGTATATATAAGAGATATCAAAAATTTTAATCTTTGATAAGAACTTGTTAGCTTCTCTGAGGGAAAATGAAATCTTAATAGAAAAGATTTCCATGAGAACTTAGCAAGTTAAGGATTTTATTTCTCATAAAAAGAAGAAAGGGGGAGTATTTTTGAGAGCCTATAGGGAAGATGCGACTGAAGCAGCAGCAAGAACTGCCGAAGAGCATATTGCACATAAATCAGCGCACTCTGATTTAGTTGATACTATAGATCTTTCTAAATTATTGACTAACCCAAAAAGTCGCTCTGACCATGGTGCCCCCTCTCCATTAGATTTTGCCAGAGCTGACGAAGTTCTCTTTGATAATCATGCTCAATCGGAAACCGTGAGGATTCCATCCAAGCAGGAGATTATCTTTCAAGGAGCGGATTCGCAAACTCCAGATCCTGAAGTCATGGAAAACCATGTCTTCACAGGGACTAGGGATAGGAAGACTGGTTTAATCGAATGGGACAAGGACAGTTATACCTATCCTAAGATATCGGTACCAGTTGTCCAGGGCTATTTCGCTGACCAAAAGGAAGCGGGTTTTAACGTTGTCACGCCCTATGTGCCAACGGTAACGGAACATGTGACCTATAGGAAATTGGGACGCATTATCCCTGTGACAGAAGATGGGGAATATATTCCAGGTGCTTTGACTAAGCAGTATAACAATAACAAAAAAGATCCACGAAAGGCGGGTGAGACAGCAACACCAGCTGTTCAAGATTATATGACAGATATTAAAAGTGTAGTACCGAACAAACCAGGAGCGGACACTCCGGTTGTGTATCGTAAAATTTTCAAGAAAGCCAGCATCACTTATATTGATGAAACTACCGGTGCTTACTTGGTTAGTGACCAGTTGACCGGTGAATTGGGTGAAGCGATTGAATACGGGACAGCAACACGTATCAAGACTTTCAAGGACATGGGATATGACTTGATTCAGGATGAATTCCCTAAAGATGCCATTTTTGATGATAAGGATATTGATGATCAAGAGTGGTTTGTCCTCTTGCAACACGATGTTGCTAAGGTGGGACCTGAAAATGAACAAGTCCCAGATACTCCAATCAATCCTAATAATCCAGATGGACCTAAATGGCCATCTAAGTATGCTTACGAAAAAGAAGTAAGCTTCACAGTCTTTTACAGAAGTACAGATGGCAATGCGGATTTGCCAAATGCTGATGTGCAAAAGGCTTATTGGGTGCGTACTCTTACCTTCGACAAGGTTACAGGTGAGCTTGTTGATGAGACAGAGTGGTCTCCAAACAAAACCAAATATTATGATATCTATGCACCAGTTGTTTTAGGCTATTTTGCGGATAGAGTAGAAGTTAAGGGTAGAGATGTTACTGAGGATAATATAGAAGAAACCGTAACCTACGTTCCACTTGGTAAGATTATCCCTATTGATGCGAATGGACGCTTGATTCCAAACGTGCCTACGCCAACCTTCAACAACGATGCTAATAACCCAACCAAGGTTAGTGAGACTCTTGTTCCTCACATTCCGGGTTACCGTCCAATGCAACAAAGTGTCATGCCTGAGAGCTTGACAGACGATATTCTTGTTGAGTACGCTCCAATCCTTGAAGATGTCACGCAACCAACCTTGCAAACTGTCTTCTTCAAAGGTGCTGGCGAAGCAACACCGTCTGTTAATATTCAGTCTGACTTCACCTTCACTGGTAAGTACAACCAAGCAGAAGACACTTACACATGGGATCAAGACAGCTATACTTTCGCTAAAGTCAATGTTCCAGTTATCGAAGGTTACTTTGCGGACAAGGCAGTTGCTGGTATGCAGGTTGTTACACCTGATAAACCGGAAGCAACAGATAGTGTTGCCTATAAAGAGCTTGGTAAGATTATCCCTGTTGATAGCTTTGGTAATCCAATCGCAGATGCAGAGCCAGTTCATTATGCTAATGATCCTCAAGATGCTACGCAAGTTATTGAGACACCAGCACCACAAGTTGCTGGCTACCAAGCTGAAAGTGAATTGGTATTGCCAATTGACCTCAGCATGGACCAAACCTTGGTTTACGAGCCAATCTTGGATGATATCACGCAAGATACGAAACAAACGGTTACCTTCCAAGGTGCAGGCTACAAAGATCCAGTTATCAACATTCAAGATAGCTTCAGCTTCCACGGTAAATTTAACCAAGTGGAACAAACAAGCACTTGGGATCAAGACAGCTTCACTTATGATGTTGTAGAAGTTCCAGTTGTAGATGGCTTCTATGCGGATAAACGTCAAGCTGGTGGACTTGAAGTTCGCCCAGACCTTCCAGAAGTGGAAGATACAGTAACTTACACAGAGCTTGGTAAGATTATTCCAGTAGATGAGTATGGTACACCAATCGAAAATGCACCTACTCCAAGCTACAACAACGATCCTGAAGATCCAACCATGGCTATGGAAACAGTTGTTCCAGATGTTCTTGGTTACATTTCTGAAAAGGCCTTTATTACTCCAGAACACCCAGGTCAAGATACCAACGTGGTTTATGCTAAGGATGAGCAAAAAGCTATTATCCTTTACATGAATGAGCTTGATAAGTCCGAATTGACTCGTGATGTTGTCATCGGAAGCTCAGGTGAGAAGATTGACTACTCTACTGATGAACAAATCGCAAACTTGCTCAAACAAGGTTACGAGCTCGTCAACGATGGTTATGCGGCAGCCTTTGACCACACTTACAATGGTGATTCTGACTTTGATCAAGTCTTCGAAGTTGTTCTTCGTGAACGTTTGGTTCTTATTGACCCAGATATGCCAGCACCAGTTGCAGGTGAAGTCGTAGATCCAAACGATGTTAATAGTCCAGTTTGGCCAAATAGCGTAGAGATGCTTGAAAACCGTGCCGATGTGACACGTACCATCCAGTATGTCTTCGAAGAAGGTGGCTTGGCTAGCGACGACTACGTTGAAGTTCTTGATTTCAAACGTTTGGCTAACGTTAACCTTGTGACAGGCGCTATCAATTATGAAGCATGGTCAAGTACTCAAGCTGGCTTCTCAGCTGTTCCTTCTCCAGAGGTTGTTGGATTTACACCAGACCGTATGGAAGTAGCTGAAATGACAGATGTTTCTGTAGAAACACCTGAAATCATGGAAGTAGTAACTTACCTTAAGGATGCTCAGAAAGCTACAGTTACTTATGTTGATGGCACAACTCGTAAGAAACTTGAAGTGGTTGACTTGCTTGGTAAATCAGGCGAAGTGATTGAATACTCAACAATTGAACGTATCAAGTACTATAGCGACCGTGGTTATACCCTCCTTGCGGATGGTTTCACAAACGGTGTTATCTTTGATGGTGATTCACATGTTGACCAAAACTTCATGGTTACCCTTCGTCATGGTACTGTTCAAGTAGGTCCAGATAACATCCAAGAAGCTGGTACACCAATCAACCCAGCAAATCCTGATGGTGCTAAATGGCCAGAACGTGAAAGCTATATTAAAGATGTAACCTTCACAGTTCTCTACACATCTAGCGATGGACAAGCAGAACTTCCTGCCAATAACATCCAAACTGCTCAATGGACACGTAGCTTGACTATTGATAAGGTTACAGGTGAAGAGCTTGGTTCAAGCTACTGGACTTCAAATAAAGGTCAGTTTGAAACAGTTCTCACACCAGAAGTAGAAGGCTATAGCGCTGATAAGGACAAGGTTGAAGGTAAGACAGTAGGTCAACGTAACCTTGAAGAAACCGTTGTTTATATCCCGCTTACAGGCGATATCAATGGTAAACCTAAAGAAAACAAGGCAGACGATATCGTTGTTGAAGAGGTTCAAGACCTAGAAGTTCTCGACCAAGTCGAAGAGCAAGTGGAATCTCATGAGGGACCAGTCACTTATGGACCAGGCGATGACTTTGAAGCACCTGTTTCAAGTCAAGCTGAGGGTAAAGGCTCTAAACACAAGATGCCAATTAATCTCTCAAATGAAGAAGAAGCAAGCAAAGGTAAGATTGAAGAAACCATCAATATCGCAGGCTTCACCGTATCGGTAACAGGCCTAGGACTTGGTCGCAACGGACGTAAGAAGAAAAATAAAAAAGATCACAAAGATCAAAAAGAAAAATAATCAAAAGACCTGAATGTCTCAGGCATGCCCAGACAGAAAGAAAATCTCAAGTTGCATAGAGCACTTGGGATTTTTTTGTTGATTACCTAACTGAGATTTGTGGAAACTTAGCATTATAAATGTAAAAGAAGGTGTCGAAACATAAACAGACATTGATTAAATTGACGATAAAAACTATAATCTAGTTACAAGAGTTATGCACTTAATACTCATTCCTTTATTGTTAATGACTAGTTTTTCAACTTATCGCTTGTTATAAAAAAAGAGGTACTATGTCTATTTCGTTTACTTATTGTGGCGTTGCATGTGGCGTCATCTCTATTGATAATCAATTTTATATTGGAATTGATCCTGATTTATCACCTAAAGGAACCTTGGTACGGTTTAAAGGATTTGTCTCCGAGAAACAAACTGATGTTCATAAGGATAAGTCTCTTCTTAGTAAAGTTGATGTATGGCTAATTACTCATGGGCATCAAGATCATTTGGATGATGTAGGGAAAGATTATTTGAAGAGTAAAACAGTCATTTCTCCTAATAAGAAAATCTTAAATGGCGTGTCATGCTTAAATAATAGTGTTTTAAAATGGGGAGAAGAACAATCATTTCAAGTCGCTGACTACTGTATCACCATTAAAGCTTTACCAGCTTATCATGCCAGCAACTACATCATACGAAAGATTGTTGGTAAAGTGAATGGTTATCAAATATCAATTACAAGTTCGTCAGAAACTAAAGTCATGTATTTTACTGGTGATACTGTTTTGTACCCAGACTTAACAAAAAATGTTCCTAAAAATATAGATGCCATATTTGCTAATTTAGGTGCTGTAAAATCAGGTTCATTTGGTGGACCATTTACCATGGACTTGAAGATGTTAAATCGAATGAAAGATCTCCTTCAACCTAAAAGGATTTATCCCATTCATATAGATGATTATAGTCATTACAAGACAACTAAAAAAGAAGTTGAAGCAGCAGGCTATAAGGTTTTAGCTGTAGGTGAGACCATCGATATATAATTTATTGAGCGAATTGAATACTCTACTAAAATGAACTTGTTTATGGCATTCTTACTCACGTTTGCATTGTAGTTTCTCTTGTGGTAACATCACTTCTATACTACAATATAGGAAAACAACCATAAAAGGAGTATGCCATGCCGACAGAATATGAAAAAATGATTGCGGGTGAGTTTTATAAACCGAGTGATCTTGAGTTACGTGCTCTAGCAGCCAGCTCAAGAGAAAAACAATGGGCCTTCAATGCCGAAACTGACCGTCTCAAGAGAGCTGAAATTGTCAAATCTTGGTTTGGTTCGACTGGTGAAAATCTTGCCATGAATCCTCAGTTTGTTACGGATTATGGTGTTAATATTCATCTGGGTGAAAATTTTTATTCTAACTGGAACTTAACTATGCTAGACGTCTGTCCTATCACGATTGGTGACAATGCTATGATTGGTCCTAATTGTCAGTTTTTGACGCCCTTACATCCGCTTGATCCAACCGAGCGTAATTCAGGCCTTGAATATGGGGCTCCAATTACGATTGGTGATAATTTCTGGGCTGGTGGAGGCGTGACCATCCTTCCGGGCGTTACTTTGGGGAATAATGTAGTGGCTGGGGCAGGCGCTGTTGTGACTAAGTCCTTCGGTGACAATGTGGTGCTAGGTGGAAACCCTGCGCGTGTTATTAAGGAAATTCCTGTAAAGAAAGACTGAATGAAGCAACTCAAGGATTTAAGTTCTTGAGTTTTTCTATTTTTTGAAAGAATCTATTGACTTGAGTTAATAATTCTACTATACTGTTAATCGCTAGTTAGCTAACAATAGAGTTAAGGAGTTGTTTTTTGGACCATTTCGGACGCTTGTTGAAGCAAGCCAATAACAATATGATGCGCCACTTTGATCAGTTTGCTAGGCAGTATGATTTGACTGGAAATCAGATGGCCATTATTGATTTTATAACCAATCATGCTAATCATGAGGTATTTCAACGTGACATTGAGCACGAATTTGAGATTCAGCGTTCGACAACGACAGTTCTCTTACAGCGGATGGAGAAAAAAGGCCTTATCGAACGACATACCTCATCGAAAGACGCTAGGCAAAAAGCGGTTGTTTTAACGGATAAGGCAGTAAAAATCGCGTCTGCCTGTCAATCCTATCTTCGAAAAAAAGAGGAAGAGTTTGCCCAGCAATTTTCATCTGAAGAGAGAGAAGTCTTTCTCAAAATCTTACAACACTACCGCAATATTTAAGTTTATATAGGAGGAACAACTACTCATGTCAGAAGAAAAAATCTCCACCAAGATCCTGTGTGCCATCTTTGCGACAGGAATCCTTTCTTTTTGTGGAGTGGCTGGTGAAACAGCTATGAACATCACCTTTCCCGTATTGATGAAGGCATTTTCGGTTAATACGTCAACAGTACAGTGGGTTACAACCATCTACCTATTAGTCGTTGCTTGTGTGGTTCCCTTATCTGCCTATCTCAAGCGCTCGTTTAAGATGAAAACCATCTTTCTGGTCGCAAACCTTTTGTCTATTTTAGGTGTCCTCATCGACTTTATAGCGCCTAGTTTCGGCTTTGTTGTTTTGGGACGATTGGTTCAAGGGATGGGTGTTGGTTTTGCTCTACCTCTCATGTTTAACATCATTTTGGAGCAGGTACCAAGTCGTAAGATTGGTCTCATGATGGGAGTTGGGACACTGATTACAGCCGTTGCTCCAGCCATTGGACCAACTGTTGGTGGTCTCTTGACAGCACACTTTGGTTGGCGTTCTATCTTCCTCGTCCAGTTTCCTATTCTCTTGGCTTCACTGATTGCAGGGCTTCGCTCGATTGAGCAAAAGAGTGAGGTGCAACGTGAATCTTTAGATTTCCTCAGTCTACTAGCTACCATCTTTCTTTTCTTGGGCTTGATTTTAGGCATTCATGGGGTTGCTGATCATGCTTTCGTTAGTTTCTCAGTTCTTGGATGGCTTTTGATTGGTATCTTAGGTCTTGTCCTTTTGATTTGGCGTTCAACAACATTGGACAAGCCTATTATCAACCTCTCTATTTTGAAAAATCATAAACTGACAGGTCATATCATCGCTTTCTTCTCTTTCCAATTGGGATCCCTTGCGATGAGTTTCCTCCTACCAAACTATGTGCAATTGGTTAACCACTCGAATACAACTTCTGCAGCCTTAATGTTGCTTCCAGGTGCTATTATCGGTGCAGGATTCGCTCCATTCTCAGGTATCATTTTAGATAAGATGGGAGCTCGTAAACCGATTCTGATTGGAGCAATCCTTATCGTACTCGCTCAGTTGTTATTTAGCTTGTTTGGTCTCTCTCTTTCCAATACGTTTATCCTCGTTTTTTACATGATTTTCATGACGGGGCTTGGCGTTTCCTTTGGTAATGTCATGACCAATGGGCAGAAACAACTGTCGCTAGATCAACGTGCTGATGCCAATGCCATCTTTAACACGCTCCAACAATTTGCAGGAGCAGTGGGAACAACCCTAGCATCTCTAATTGTTGCTATGAGTCAAGCTAATCACAAGGTTGACTTTGCACAAGCAACGGCTCAAGGTAGTCGAAATGGCTTTATGGTCTTATTTGCTCTAGCCATTTTCCAACTCCTTGTCTTAGTTAGCGTAGTCAAAAAGAATGATTAATAAGGCGTTTGAAGCAAAGGAAACATGCTTTCCCTTGCTTTTTCTTTCCTTAAATGAAATACTAATCTTACTGCAAATTTTAGTATTATGTTAAGGTTTATGACTTATAATAAACTTAAAGAATAAACCAGTCTTCGATCAAGAGGATAGAAGAAAGGAAAGACCAATGTCTTTACTCAAGAAAATTCGTCCCGAACAACCACTAAAGAATCTGAGGTGGTTTGATATCGGTATTGTTACGCTCATTATGTTTGGACAGTTTATTGTCCGTTCAACACAAATGTATTTGGCAAGTTTGTCTCCGACCGTAGCAACAACAGTTACTGAGACATCAACAAATACAGCCAGTGAGGGAGCAGGCTATTCAAGTAATTTCACCTTGCAGATTATTCTCCTAACCTTAGCGATTATATATCTCTGGATACGTCATTTTGACTTTAAACAATTACCTATACGCCTAAAGTGGTCTGTTCTCTTTTGGGTACCCTTTATTTTCGCTATCTCGGGCCTATTTGCCGATATGGTTAGCACCTTGTCAGGACAGTATAATTATTTTAGTCCTCAAGTTTTAGCCTATATTAATCCTATGGCTGTTATTGATAAGTTTATGGCTTTGTCACCTATGGCCATTGCTTACGGACTGCTTAACGGTTTCTACGAGGAATTTTTCTTCTTAGGGCTCTTGACCTCAGTAAAGGACAAGTATAAATGGTGGGTCTTGGTCTTTTCAACCATTGTCCGTGTGTCCTTCCATACCTATCAGGGGATACTATGGGCTCTGGTTATCGGTGTGGTCTTTGGTCTACTTTATTATTTCCTTTATAAATACAAGGTCAAAAACTTGCTTCCATTCTTCCTCATGCACGCCTTGGCGGATATGTTTGGCTCGAGTCTCATTTATCTCTTGGTAAACTGGAATTATTAGTAAAACAACTCCCTTCGTTTAAGTACGAGGGGAGTTTCCTTTTATTGTTAGATGTATCTTAATTAGCTTAGTATTATCGCTTTTATTTTAATAGTTCTTGGAAGAAGTTTTCTACCTCAGGATGAAGATTAGTTTCCTTAAGTGTAACTAGTGAAACATAAAGCGACATGCGTTCCTCTTTAACCATTGGGATAGAAATTAAATCTTTGTCTTCCTTTGTTATAGCGATTTCAGAAAGAAGACTGATACCAATTTTTTTACGAAGGAGTTGCTTAAGCAAATTAATATCATCTGTTTGAAAGAATGGTGTTGCAGCATGATGATATTGATTATTCAAATGTTGAAAAGCATTTAGATGAACAAAATGTTCGTCTAAAATAATAAAATTTTCATTTAGAACATCAGAGAAAGCGATAGCTTCCTTATCTGCCAATGAGTGGCCTGAAGGTAGAATATAATAAAGATCACTTGTCATAAGAGTTTTAACTGAAAATCGTTTATCGATAATCGGTTCTAAGCTTCCAATAAAACTGGCATCTAGTTCTCCCTTAGACAAGAGGTTTAGAAGTTCAATAGAACCTTCTTGTATAGGGTGAATATTTCGAAGTGCTGAGACATTTTCAATAAAAGCAGGCTCTTTACGAACAAGATAGTCAATAATAAGAGGCGGAAACCCAATTGTATCATAGGAAGAAATGCTTCGAAGTATTTCTTTTTGGGCACCTTGTATTTCTGGAAGAGCTTTCTTTACATGTCGTAACAATATATCACCTTGTGGAGTTAGCTTAAATGTCCTATGTGAAGGATCATGCACAAGTAATTGGCAATGAAACTCCTTTTCTAAACGTTTAATGGCATAAGAAATAGATGGTTGACTCACCCCGTTTTTTCGAGCTACTTCAGTGAAAGATTGCAAGTTGCTTAGGTCATAAAAATAGTATAAGTCTTTAAGATTCATAAAATCACACTTTCAAAAAATTGTTAAAAAGAGTTACATAGACAAGGCTAGATGAGACGATAAGTAAATATTATCCGTAGTGATGTGTTTGACTATAACTTTTTTATTGAGTTAGAATATGATGATGAGTCAGGAGATGATTATAAGTTATCAAGAATATCTTCAAAAATAGCTAGGATTTTCTCCCTTTTATCAACAGGAACTTGTTTCAGCTTCATGTTAACTCTTTTCAATGAGAGATTATCGGTTTGGTCAGTGGTGGGCTCGAGGCTATTGAAATTGAAAAAGTCCTCTGGTGTCAAGTTTAAGGCGACAATCACTTTTTCTAGACTGTGAATGGTCAGATTCACATTTTGGTTTTCTAATTGATTGATATACTTGAGTCCGAGTCCTGCCTGTTCCGAAAGTTCCTCCTGGCTCATTTTGTTTTGTTTACGAAAATATTTCACTTTTTGTGAAATATATTTTTGTAGATAATTATTAGTTGTCATATAAACAGAATACAAGTTTTAAATGACAAAAATAACTTTTTAAACAATACAAAGTATACTATAAAATCCATATTATTGTTTATTAGTTCAATATGCTAGTCTCTATTAGTACCATCACAATTGTTGCTACTATACAGCCTGTAAAACAAATGTGTTATACGGTTAGGCACAGATAAAGTGGTTGTCCATTTGTATCTGGAGGAAAGATGATAACTGGTTGTATAGTTGATTCTGTCATAATTCTTTTTGCCCATTATAACATAAAAGAAATGAGTAGACACTATAAAGCACATTGTTCTTTAAAACGACTATTTTAAGTAGTATAATAGAAGTAAAAAGGAGGTTGCACTATGACTGCACATGATATTTTAAACAACCCTTTCCTCAATAAAGGTACTGCCTTTACCTTAGAGGAGCGAAAGGAACTAGGTCTTATTGGTTTACTGCCACCGTATGTTCAAACGATTGAAGAACAAGCGACGCAAACTTATGCGCAAATGCAAACAAAAGCCAATGATTTGGAAAAGCGTCTTTTCCTAATGGAAATTTTTAACACCAACCGAACTCTTTTCTATTACCTCTTTTCTCAACATTTGGAGGAATTCAATCCAATTGTATACGATCCAACCATTGCAGATACCATTGAAGGCTATAGTGATCTCTTTGTAGATCCACAATATGCGGGATATCTTGATATCAATCATCCTGAAAATATTGAAGCCACTTTGAAAAATGCTGCTGGGGATCGCGAGATTCGTCTCATTGTTGTAACAGATGCAGAAGGAATCCTTGGAATCGGTGACTGGGGAACAAATGGTGTCGATATTTCTGTTGGGAAATTGATGGTCTATACGGGTGCTGCTGGAATCGATCCTTCTATGGTTCTTCCTTTAGTTATTGATGCAGGGACTAACCGTGAAGAACTTCGTAACAATCCTAATTACTTAGGAAATCGTCACGAACGGGTTCGCGGAGATCGTTACTACGACTTCATTGATCAATTTGTTCAAACAGCAGAACGTCTTTTTCCTAAACTCTACCTTCACTGGGAAGACTTCGGCCGCTTGAATGCAGCCAATATTCTTGAAAAATACCGGAAACAAATTCCAACTTTTAATGATGATATTCAAGGTACAGGAATCGTTACCTTAGGTGGTATCTTTGGTTCACTGGATATTAGTGGTGAAAAATTAACAGATCAAGTTTATCTCTGCTATGGTGGTGGTACTGCGGGTGCAGGAATTGCCTCTCGTGTTCTTCGTGAAATGGTAAGTGAAGGTCTTTCTGAAGAAGAAGCCTATAAACGTTTCTTTATGGTTGATAAACAAGGTCTTCTCTTTGATGACATGGATGACCTAACTCCTGAACAAAAACCGTTTGCTAAGAAACGTGCTGACTTTAGTAACGCAGACAAATTGACTGACCTGCTTGAAGTAGTGAAGACTGTGAAGCCAACCATTCTTGTAGGAACTTCAACTCAACCTAATACCTTCACTAAAGAAATAGTAGAAGCTATGTGTGAAAACACAGAACGTCCGATGATTTTCCCTTTGTCAAATCCAACCAAACTAGCAGAAGCTAGTGCCAAAGATTTGATTGAATGGTCAGATGGCAAAGCTTTTGTCGCAACAGGAATTCCTGCTGATACGGTTTCTTATAAAGGTGTCGACTATGTGATTGGTCAAGCCAATAATGCCTTGATTTACCCAGGTCTTGGTCTAGGTATGCTGGCTTCTGAAGCAAGTCTTTTGACTGATGAAATGATTGGAGCAGCGGCTCATTCATTGAGTGGTATTGTCAATCCAGGCCAACCAGGAGCTCCTGTCTTGCCACCATTCAAGTATGTAGCAGATGTTTCTATTAAAGTAGCAGAAGCAGTCGCTAAAAAAGCACAAGAGCAAGGTCTTGCGCATGCTAAGGAAACAGATATGGCCAAAGCAGTTCGTGATTTGAAGTGGTATCCAGAGTATAAATAATTCACTGCTGCTGCCTATCCTTCGCTAGCGACAGATTTGTATGGGCTGTGGACTTAAGTAATTTAGAAAGGATACCTATGTCACTCTTTTTAACCTCGATTACGAGTATTATTCCGATTATCGCTATCATTGTTTTGGGGTATATTCTTCAGGTGAAGGGATGGTTTGGAGATGCCTTTGGATCTAACCTATCCCGTTTGATCATGAATGTAGCCTTGCCAGCGTCAATCTTTGTGTCGGTGATGAAATACCTGACACTAGATAAGCTAATCAGTCTTTCTGGAGGTCTCCTTTATACATTTGTGGCCTTTATCTTGGGATATAGCGTAGCTTATATTGCAGTTGTGCTTTTCAAGGTTCGTCCAGGACGGCGAGGAACCATGATTAATACCTTTGTGAATGCCAACACTATTTTTATTGGTTTACCTTTAAACGTTGCTCTTTTTGGGGATCAGGCTCTTCCTTATTTCTTAATTTACTATATCACCAACACGATTTCCACCTGGACATTGGGCGTGTATTTGATGACGAGCGACAGTAAATCGGGTCAAAGCAAGAAGACAAGTAAATTTGACTGGAAGAAATTGCTACCAGCTCCGCTTGTAGGTTTTCTTGTGGCTCTACTATTTTTGATTCTTCGAATCTCTATTCCAGATTTCGCAACGAATACCTTAACCTATGTTGGAAATATCGTCACTCCCCTATCTCTGATTTATATTGGTATCGTTCTTGCAAAGGCAGGCTTGAAAACTATTACTTTTGATAAAGATACAATTGTCACTTTAGTTGGACGCTTTATCCTAGCTCCTCTGATTATGCTTCTTGTATTGAAGTTCTTTGCACCAAATATGGCGACAGTAGAATTTAAGACCTTTATGATTCAATCCGCTACACCAGCTTTAGCTGTTCTCCCGATCCTTGCTAATCAGGGAAAAGGAGATGTGGAATTCTCTACGAATGTGGTGACTCTAAGTACGGTTCTATTTATCCTTGTTATTCCAATATTACAAACTTTGTTAGGATAAGAGGAAGAGATTGTGAGAACAATTTTGAATGGCGTGAAAAAATGGCAGAGACTTATCAAACTTGTGCTATTTTTATCTATTGCTAGTCTGGTTATTGTAGAGATAATCAGACTTTTTAAGACAATTTCGTTTGATAAGATTGGAGCAATCTTTGGAGAACTCTCTCCAATAAAAGTCATTAGTTTAGCTTTGCTTGGTTTTATGGCTGTTGCACTTATGATATTCTATGATAAAATCTTAAATAAAGAGCTTAATCAGAAACAAAAATTATCTTACTTACTAGAGACAAGTTGGACTATTAATAGCTTGAATAATATGATTGGCTTCGCCGGTTTGGTGGATGTTGGTTTACGATATTCTTTCTATGGAGATGAGGAACGACCTGAAAAAAGTATGCAGGGAATTTCTCGTGTCATACCTTCTTTTATGAGTGTTTTCTCACTGTTTGCACTGTTAAGTTTAGTTTTTATAATTATATTTCCTATTTCAATAGGGGTTCAAAAGTATTGTCCAGCTCTTTTAGGAGCTAGTCTATATCTTCCAATTGTTTTATTGGTTTCAAACAGAAAAAAATGGGCCTATTTTAGTCAACTGAGTGGAAGGACAATTAAATCTTTAGTATTTGCTTCTGGCCTTGATTGGGCTAGCGTATTAAGTTTTTTCTTTTGGTTGGGTATGCTTTAGGCTATAATTTACCAATTTATGATATAATCCTCTTCAAGGGATTTAGTTCTGTGTAAAACGGAGCTAAATCCTTTTTATATTGTAAAAACAACACTATTAGGGATTGATTTGATTTTTATTAAAAATATGAGATAATAGACTCAGACTAAGTTTAAACAGCAATTTTAGAGGGAGACAATTATGTCAAAACGACTATTATCGGATGAGCCGAATACCCCCAAATCCCTTAAGGAGCTTTTCTGGGAAAATGCGGAAAAAGCTCGTATGGGGGAATTTTGGAAAGACAAGAAGAGTTACAAAGAGCTTTCAGAAGCTACGGGGATTCCGTCAGGAAGCCTTCGGATGCTTTTCATGAACAAGCCCAAGGGAAACATCCCCAAAATTGTAACGATTACTAACGGTCTGGCCAAGGTTACTGGGAAAAATATCACACTTGGTATGCTCTTAGCTCGAGACAACCAGCATGAGGGCTTTGAGTTTCCAAGAGATCCTGATCAGGTCACCCAGAACTTGTGGCACAACATTCGCAAGAAGTTGGAAATCACGGAAGATATGGCTGAGGGGGAAGTCAGAGAACGTATGACAGATTTTGTGGTATCATCTGGCATGGCTCAAACCAACTATAACCTAATCAATCAAACAGGAACAGTATCGCTTGATACTTTGGAAAAATTCTCCAAAAGACTTAGAGTCGAACCATATGAATTATTAGCTACCATAAGACGAAGGGAGATTGTTGATAGGAATGACTTCCCTGTTCCTAAGGAAAATGTTAGCGACTTCCACATTGATATTGGCAAGCTCAATACTTTCATTAAATCACAACCTTACTCGCCCAACGGTCAAGAGGTGGCATCTGCAGACTTAAGCCCACAGAATCTTTATCATTATTATGCCAAGGGAAATGTCGGAGATATGCCCATAAAAACAGCCTATAAATTTAAAAGACTAGTGGATATTTATGAAGCAGAATATGGTATTCTTGAACCTTCAAGCAGAGTATTAGATGTCAAGGAGCTGGAAAAATTCCTTTATAGTGGCATGATTACCGGCTATGCTATTTCTAAAACAGGGTTGATGAATGCGACCAATGGAAATCTCTATATCAAGGGCAAACGTCCTATCGAATCCATGCAACTGGATCGGGCCTTTGGTCTCTATAAACACCTAAAAAGACTGAAAAAGGACTAATAAATTCTTTACCTAACAAAAAGCCCAAATCAATAGTTTGATTTGGACTTTTTGTTTGTCGTTTATCTGTATGACGAATGAGAATAATTTTAGTCGATTTTCTTACATTTCTTACAATTGCTTCGTACGTCCATTTTCATCAAAGTGATAAGTCACACCATTGATGGTACGTGTTTGGTTGGTTACAAGCTCACCAGAGTTTTCGTCATAATAACGAGTTCCCTTGTAGTCTGTAACGAAATCACCCTTCACTTGTTTACCTTCATAATCAAAGTAGAGGTGTTGACCATTGACGACTTGATCAAAGAGGAGGGCCTTGCCATCCTTACCGAAGTAGTACCAGTTGCCCTTCCAATTAACGAATTGATTAGTTACAGCAGCACCTGTTTCAGCGTCAAAGTAGTAGTAACTGTAGATTTTAGGTTCGATGATAGTACTACTAGATGTCCGAGGATATCTAGTAGACTCTTTTTGCTCAGGACTAAGCACTTTATCTTTTGCGAGATAACCAGTAATTAAGCTAGTAGACTCTGTATTATCGAGATAATAGAGTTTGCCATCTATTTCTTGAAGACCTAAGAGTTTATTACCATTTTCATCAGTATAGTACCAATCGCCACCTACTTGATGGAATCCTTTTTCTCTGACTGCTGCTCCAGTAACCTCATCGTAGAAAGGTCCTGAACCGGAAGGCCCAAAAGTTCCTTGACGGGCTTGTCCATTTTCATAGAACGAATAGGTTACACCATTAATGGTATGAGAACCAGAAAGTGCTTTACCATCTTTATCATAATAGAAGAGCCCATTATCAGCACGAACAAATTGGTTCCGTGGAACTTCCTTCTGTTCACCGGTATCCTTATCATAGTAGTAGCCATTTTTAACTACGTTTTTGAATTGTGTTCCGAGGTGGTCGTCAAAGTAGACAGGGACACCATCAATGGTATGGGCACCTTTTAGAATATTGCCTTGCTTGTCTGCATAGAACCATTTGCCTCGAGTTGTAAAGTAACGCCCCTTAACAAGTTCACCAGTATCCTTGTCATAATACTTAACTGGGTTACCAAAGACAACAAAGCTATCATAGAGAACATTAATGCCATCTTCATCTACAAAGTCATCTTTAGCTTGTATTCCAAATACCCTGTCGAAATGCACTTGAGCACCATTGATGATGTGGTCGCCTTTAAGGATTTTGCCATTTGAACCGACATAATACCAATGGTTATTAATATTATGGTAACGATTTTTTTCGAGTGTAATTCTCGCACCAGAGTCTTTATCATAGTAGTAACCGTCGTCTCCAAAATCACCTTTAACTTGTCGCCCATAATAAGAATCAAAGTAGACAGGAACATTATTTATGGTTTGTGAACCTTTTAATGGTTTGCCCTCAGCATCAACATAGTACCAATATTTATCTACATTGACATAACGGTTGGTTACAAGTGCACCAGTTGAGGCATCGTAGTATTTACCATTACCTCCGAAGTCACCTTTCACTTGGGCACCTGTCTTTTTATCGAAGTAGTACTCTTTACCATCAATACGAGTAGCACCCTTCATGGCTACACCTTTTGCGCCAACGAAGTAGCTCTTATCGTTGACTGTTACGAATCGGTTGCTTACTAGCTTACCAGTGTGTTCATCATAATAGCGGTTATCCTTGTCAAAATTCCCTTTTATTTGAACACCATTTTCATCGAAATAGACCTGAGCTCCATTGATGATATGGTTGCCCTTTATAATTTGTCCTCTATCATTGAGATAGTAGCATTTTCCTTTGATTTCAACAAAGCGGTTGGTACCTAAATTGACGAAAACACCATCCTGATCGTAAAAGTGTCCATTAGGAGCAAAGCGATCAATGATTTGAGTCCCAAATTTATCGTCAAAGTAGGATGATCGACGATTAATTCGATACTCACCATACACGGGATTCCCTTTATCATCTAGATAATAGCGTTCATATTGTTTTGTATCGTTGCTGTAGGCAACGATAAATTGATTTTTGAGAAGAGCACCAGAATCTTTATCATAGAAATTTAGTTTTTTAGCATCATTAGGGTCTTTAGCAAAAACGCCTTTAGCTTGTATGCCATTTTCTTTATCGAAATAGACTTGAACCCCATCTATGGTTTGTGGTCCAGTCAGATCCTTACCATTGGCATCTCTGTAATGCCATTTGCCGTTTTGGTCGCTGTAATATTGACCGCCTGTAACGTTTAAGTCCTCATTGATAACAGGAGTTGTCGCAGTTGTTTCACTAGTGGTACTGTCTCTTGTTGAAGCTGTGTGTGCTTCAACGTTAGCTGTTTCAGTAGGTGATTGACTTTCATTAGTGCTTGCTGAAGCCCTTTCTCTAGCGTTTTCCGAACTTGCTAACTCTGGAGCAACTGTTGAACTTTCAGCAGAAGCAGTAGCCTCAATTCCCTTTGTTTCAACTAAATCTGCTGTTGTTTCAAGATTGGCAGTAACACTTGCTGTCGTGTCATTCTTGAGTGTTTCACTAGCAGTTACTTCATCCGCAAAAGCAGCTCCGGCAATAAGTGCAAAACTAGCAAGAGCAGATGCACATGAAAACGCAATCAGATACTTTTTAGATGCGTTTTTTTTGGCCTTATCATTTTTTTCCATAATAAATACCCCCTTTTAATTTATATTATAAGACAATAAGAAAGCCTTTTCAAGATTAAAATGAAAAGGCTTTCTTATAATGTGAAAAGGAGTAGACAAAAAAGAAAAGTATGCTTTTTTATGAATATTAAGTGAGATGTTGCCAGTTCTTACTAAATCCAGGATTCATAAAAAACAAAAAAATCCAGGACCTGAGCCCTGAATTTAGGAGATTATGAAAAAGAAAAGTTTTAGGATAGTTATAGTATATAAATCAAATCCTAAAGTTTGCTTAAAGTAGACAAAAATTATTTTCTTGGATTTTTAAAAGGAAGTTGAAATTAATCAACTTCCTTAGTATAGATGTCTTATAAGAATAATTTTAGTCGATTTCCTGACTTATCTTACAATTGATTTGTACGTCCATTTTCATCAAAGTGATAAGTCACACCATTGATGGTACGTGTTTGGTTGGTTACAAGCTCACCAGAGTTTTCGTCATAATAACGAGTTCCCTTGTAGTCTGTAACGAAATCACCCTTCACTTGTTTACCTTCATAATCAAAGTAGAGGTGTTGACCATTGACGACTTGATCAAAGAGGAGGGCCTTGCCATCCTTACCGAAGTAGTACCAGTTGCCCTTCCAATTAACGAATTGATTAGTTACAGCAGCACCTGTTTCAGCGTCAAAGTAGTAGGCTGGATTGTCTTCTGGTTTTTTTGTATCAGTATTATAAGAATAGAAGAACCAATTCGGTTTTCCTAAAGCGCCACGAATTTGTTTGTGGGTTTCATATTTATTGGTAGGATTGTAAGAAAAGTAATATAATTTTCCGTCGATTTCTTTAAGACCTGAAGCTTTATTTCCTTTTTCGTCTACGTAGTACCAATTATCACCAGACTTAATAAAGCCAGGTTTTTCGACAGCAGCACCTGTTTCATCATCGAAGTAAGGAGGATTGTCATAACGATCAAAAGAACCTCTCAAGACTTCTCCATCGTCTTTAATATAGTATCGTTTACCATTTATTGTTCGGTAGTTAGAATACTGTTTTTCGCTATCAAAGTAGTATAGTTTGCCATCGGCTTTGATGAATTGATTACGAGGAACTTCGTGACGAGCACCAGAGTCTTTATCGTAGTAGTAACCTTCTGCGATTGCGTCTTTAGCTTGTACTCCATAAGAGTCAAAATAAACCTGCACCCCATCAATAGTTTGTGAGCCTTTAAGGATATTTCCTTCCGCATCTGCATAGTACCATTTACCATCATGGCTGAAGTATTGATCTTTTACAAGAGCACCAGAGTCTTTATCATAGTATCTCATAGGAGTGCCAGATAGATGATATTTTTCTTTTATGACTAGTTTACCATCTTTGTCAGCAAATCCACCTTTAATTTGTTGCCCTGTCTTAGTGTCAAAATGAACTTGAATACCATCGATAGTTTTATCACCTTTTAATGTTTTCCCATCATTGCCAATATAGTACCAATTATCGTTAACTTGGACATAGCGGCTTGTTCCTAAATCTACTTTAGCACCAGAATTTTTGTCGTAGAAGTAGCCATCATCGGCAAATGTACCTTTAATTTGTTGTCCATTGTAACGGTCAAAGTAAACTTGTACGCCATGGACAGTTTGTGGACCTTTTAAAATCTTTCCTTTATTATCTGAATAATACCACTTACCGTTGACTGTAAAGTACTTATCTTTAACAAGGGCTCCTGTATCTTTTTCGTAGAATTTAACAGGATCATTATTATAATTGTAATTCTCTTTACTAATTAGTTTGTCAGAGTAATCAACAAACCCACCTTTAATTTGTTCACCGGTATTTTTGTCGAAGAGATACTCGATATTATCAATTACAGTAGCACCTTTGACAGCTCTGCTGTCAGAACCAATAAAGTAAATCTTACCATTTGATGTGACAAACCTGTTAGTAACTAGATTACCAGAGTCTTTGTCGTGGAACTGTTGATTGTTATCAAACCCACCTTTGACCTGTTTACCGCTACGATCAAAATAAACATGAGCATTATCAATGGTCTGTTCACCAGTCAAAATTTTTCCATCATTACCAACATAGTACCAATTCTCTCCAATTTGAACATAACGGTTAGTACCAAGGTCTGTAAAGTTACCATAATGGTTATAGTAGTGACCGTCACCAAAATCATTAAAAAGTTGATGACCATCATAATTGCTGAAGTATACGGAGGCACCACTGATTGTTTGTGGTCCAGAAACACGTATACCATTCTCATCTACATAGTAACGTTCATATTTTTGTGTGTTCTTATTATAATCTATAATGTATTGGCTTTTAACAAGAGCACCGGAGTCTTTATCATAGTAGCGATATTTATAATCTGAGGAATCTCGAACAAATTTCCCCTTAATTTGTCTTCCATCGCTATCAAAATAGACCTGAACACCATCAATGGTTTGAGCTCCTTTTAGGATAGCACCATCATTTCCTGCGTAATACCATTTGCCATCTAGTTCGAAATAGCGGTTAGTACCAAAATCAACTTGTTTACCCTCCTTGTCGTAATAATAGCCATTAGGAGCAAATCTATCCTTAACTTGTTCACCATAGTTATCAAAATAATTCCAGATTCCGTTAATTTCTTTGTGGCCAGTTACTTTATAACCATTTTCGTCTAAGTAATAGGTGCTACTATAAATGTTTGCGTAATTATTAGTAACAAGCTCACCGGAATCTTTATCGTAATAATGATTGTCTTTAGCAAAATTTCCTTTAACCTGTTTACCATCTTCATCAAAGAAAACTTTGATACCATCAATCGTTTGCGGTCCTTTTAAGATTTTCCCCTCACTTCCAATATAGTACCAATGATTGGAAATTTGGAAGTAGCGGTTAATCCCTAAGTCAGTTAATTTCCCATCTTTATCATAATAACGTCCATTAGGATCAAATCTGTCTTTTAATTGTCTGCCATTATAATCGAAGTAATTCCAAACCCCATTAATTTCTTTGGAACCAATTACCTTATTTCCATTTTCGTCTACGTAGGAGTTAGTTATGGGAAAATCATTATAGTTAATTACATAGTTATTGGTAACAAGAGCACCAGAATCTTTGTCATAATAGTGATTGTCCCAGCCAAATCCTCCTTTAACCTGGACACCACTATCTCTAAAGTAGACCTTAACGCCATCAATAGTTTGTGGTCCAGTCAGGTCTTTACCACTAGCATCTTTATAATGCCAGAGACCATACTTATCGCTGTAGTAATAACCACCAGTGACGTTTGTTTCCTTGTTCGAAGTTTCGGTAGCTGATGCAGCTTCATTGGCAGCTTGGTCTGTAGTTACAGCTTCGCGTGTTTGGCCTGAGGCTGATTCTGCAGGTGATTGACTTTCACTTGCAGTTATTGAAGCTGTTTCACTGGCAGTTTCAGAGCTTGCAGCAGAAGTTGTGGCTTGTTCTGAGACATTTGTAGTGCTTTCAGTGCTGGCTGCCTTTTCGGTAGTAGCAGGAGCTTCGACAACCTTAGTTTCTACGAGGTCTGCTGTGGTTTCCACATTGGTTGTGGTAGCAGTAGTTGCATCAAGGTTTGATGTGTTGTCAGCTTTAGCTTCCTCAGCGAAGGCAGGTCTTGCGATAAAGGCAAAACTTGCAAGAGCAGTTGCACATGAGAATGCAATCAGACGTTTTGTGGACTTTTGTCCGGTAAAATTAGAATGTACTTTCATAATTTTTCCTCCATTTCCTAAGTCCTATTATAGTGCTATTTTAGAGACTTTCAAGAAAATATAAGAAATTTAGACAAAAATAAGAAAACGATTACATTATAAAGTGAGTAATAAAGTAAATGTCGCAATTTTAGCAGTCACAAGAGTTTAAAAACACAAAAAAATCCAGGACTTGAGTCCTGGATTAGGAGATTATGAAAAAGAAAAGTTTTAGGATAGTTGTAGTATATAGAGCATAGCCTAAAGTTTTCTTAAAGTAAGGAATAGCTTAAACTTTAGTCGCGTTACCATTTTCATCAAAATGATAAGTTACACCTTTGATAGTACGTGTTTGGTTAGTGACGAGTTCACCAGAGTTTTCATCGTAGTAGTGACCATCTGGTGCAAAAGCGCCTTTAACTTGTCTACCATGATTTTTATCGAAGTAAAGTTGTTGTCCATTAATCTGAACGGCACCAGTAGCTGCTGAACCATCCGCATAGAAGTAGTACCAGTAATTACCCCATTGATAGAAACGATTTTTAATTGCTCTACCGTCATGACCGAAGTAGTAGATTTTACCATCGATGTAATTAATACTGTCTTGCCACATGTCACCCAGTTGGGTGTACTTATAGGCACCTCCTCGACGGAAGTAATATAAATCACCATTGATTTCATGAAGTCCAAGGACTTTGTTACCTTTCTCGTCAAGATAGTAAGTTAAGCCTCTGTTATCTTTAACAAACCCAGCTTTGGTTACTTTGCGACCATTATCTTTATCGTAATAGTACTCAGGCATATAGACGCCATCTTGACCAAATCCTCCTTTAGCTTGTACCCCTCGATAGTTGAAGAAGACATCTTGTCCATCGATATTTCGAGCTCCCTTGACTGGCTTACCGTCTTTACCTACATAGAACCAATTACCCATGTATTCAACATAACGATTGGTTACAAGATTTCCAGAATTAATATCGTAGAATGCGTATAAATCACCGTAGGAATCACCATAAGCACCTTTAACCTGTTGACCATTGTCGCGGAAAAATAACTTTTGACCGTTAATGATTTGAGCACCAGTGAGGTTGTCTCCATTTGCGTTCTTATAATACCAGTTTCCATTATCGTCGCTATAATAACCATTTGGGTTAGGAGCATCCATACCTACGCCGTTTTCATCAAATCGATAGGTCATACCATTAATTGTTAGAGTGGTGTTAGAGACGCGTGCTCCAGAATTAGGATCATAGTAGCGAAGAACACCATTGTCGAGAACAAGCTCTCCCTTAGCTTGACGACCATTAGCATATAGGTAAACGATTTGACCGTCTATATTGACTTCACCATCTTGAGGACGAATAGCATTTCCATCTGCACCATAATAGTACCAGCCATCATTTTCTTGGACATAGCGATTTTTAACGGCTTGACCAGTAACTGAGTCAAAATAGTAGCGACGGGTAATATTAGTAGGGGTACCAAAACCATAAGTACGTGGTGAATTTTGCCCTTCTTCTAGTAAAATGCTGATTCCTTTTTGTAGGACGCCGGTATCAACAGGAGAGGCAGCTTCACGTGCTTTAAAATAGTAGATATTACCATCAATTTCACGTATTCCTGTAAATTTAGAACCATCGTTCTTGATGTAAAAGGTTTGGCCTTTTTTATTCTGAACTAGACCTTCTTTTCGGACCCTTGCACCAGAGTTAGAGTCGTAATAGAAAGTTTGATCTGGATAGCTATAGTCCTCTCCGCTAAAGTCACCTTTGATTTGAACACCTTTATAATCGAAGTAGACTTCTTGACCATTGATAGTTTGTTCTCCAGTGAGTGGATAGCCATTTTCACCTAAATAGTACCAATTACCTTGGTATTCTAAGTAACGATTGGTTTGAAGTTGACCAGAATTATCATCGAAATAACGACGGAGATTACCAGACCAATTGAAATCAGGTCCCTTAATTTGTTTACCATCTTCTTGGAAAGAGACCCTTACACCATCAACGGTTTGATCCCCAGTTAGGTTCTTACCACTAGCATCCTTATAATACCAGTTGCCTTGGTCATCGCTATAGTATTGACCACCGGTGACATTTGTTTCACTATTGGTATCTGCGGTTGCTGTTGCAGTCTCATTGGCAGCTCGGTCTGTAGTTACAGCCTCACGTGTTTGGCCTGTGGCTGATTCTGCAGGTGCTTGGCTTTCACTAGCAGTTGTTGAAGCTATTTCGCTAGCAGTTTCAGAGCTTGCTGTAGAAGTTGTGGCTTGTTTTGAGACATTTGTGGTGTTTTCAGTTCTAGCCACATTTTCAGTAGTAACAGGAGCTTCAACAGCCTTTGTTTCGACGAGGTCTGCTGTAGTTTCCACATTGGCAGTGGTAGCAGCAGTAACATCAAGGTTTGTTGAGCTATCAGCTTTAGCTTCCTCAGCGAAGGCAGGTCTTGCGATAAAGGCAAAACTTGCAAGAGCAGTTGCACATGAGAATGCAATCAGACGTTTTTTGGACTTTTGTCCGTCAAAATTAGAATGTACTTTCATACTTTTTCCTCCATTTCCTAAGTCCTATTATAGCGCTATTTTAGAGACTTTCAAGAAAATATAAGAAATTTAGACAAAAATAAAAAAACGATTACATTCAAAAGTGACTAACAAGGTTAATGTTGCAATTTTAGAAGTCATAAGAGTTTAAAAACACAAAAAAATCCAGGACCTGCGCCCTGGATTTAGGAGATTATGAAAAAGAAAAGTTTTAGGATGGTTATAGTATATAAAGCAAAGCCTAAAGTTTTCTTAAAGTAGAAGAAAGATTTTCTTTCCCCATTAATTCACTTTCTCAGTTGCCACACCATTTTCATCGATGACATAAGTTTTACCATCTTTTTCAAGGGTTGCATTGGTTGTGATTGGAGATCCGTAAAGATATTTCCTTAATGAAGTTGATTTTTCAAAGTGATAGAGCTTACCGTCGATTTCCTTCCAAGTTGGTTGGTAGAACTCGATTACCCTAGGCTCAAGATAGCATAGGTATCCTTTATCAGTACGGTAGAATCCTATTCGAACGATTCCATTTTCGTCTGAAACGTAACCGGAATTAGTTTCATTACGTAATAATTCTGCGTAAGAACCGAAAAGATAGGTCTTGCCATTTATGGTTTCTGTTGTATTGATATAGCGATATTGGTTGCTTGGATCTAGGTAATAGGTCTTACCGTCAATTTCTCTCCATCCGGATAATAATTTTCCTTCTGAATCTGCAAGATATAAACTATTATATGATTTAGCGGAACCATTAACAAGAAGTTGGCCATCTTGATTGAAGTAATAATAATTGCCATCAATTGAAAGTACCTTATCTTTAGCTTGTAGACCGTCTTCTTTAAAGTAAACACGATGACCATCTAGTGTGTACCATCCGAAAACTTGAGCACCATCATTTCCAAAGTAGAGCTTATATGAGGAACTAAAGGAATGGAATGCATTACGGAGGAGCTCGCCACTGTTCTTATCGAAATAGTAGTACTTCCCATCTATAAGTGTACGCTCACCTTTGATTTGTTTCCCCGTACCATCAAAGTAGAGTTGAACACCATCGATAGTCTGCCATCCAGTAGCTACTTGCCCTTTATCTTTGAGATAGGTCCAGTCACCATCTTTATCTTGAACAAAGGTATTTCGAAGTGACGATGTCACACGTCCTTGGTCATCAATTTCGTAGGTCATTCCATTGAGAGTTAGACTACGATTGGTCCACATAGCCCCACTATCCTTGTCAAAGTAGTAAGTGTCACCATCAATGTCAACCAAAGTACCTTTAGCTTGTTTACCGTTAGCATCAAAGTAGAGTTGAACACCATCAATAGTTTGACGACCAGTTAGGAACTTGCCATCAGCATCGTAATAGTACCAGTTCCAATTGTCATCACGAACAAATTGGTTTTTGGCCGTAAACTCAGTTGCAACTCCCTCATTATCAATTGTGTAGGTCTTATCATCGACTTTCAAAGTAGTATCTGCAAGGATAATAGTGGTGTACATACCAGCATATCTTTCTGTTCGATATGATTTTGTTAGACGATAGCGCTTGCCATCGATTTCTTTCCATGTAGGCTTATCAACACTTTTTACCTCAGGTTGGAAGTAGTGAAGGTGACCATCAGAGCCTCGTTGGATGCCCTCGAGGAGGACACCGTTTTTATCAGTTCCATAGATTCCAGAGAAACTAGGCCCGCCCCAAAATGTTTTTTTTGAAAAAAGGGCTCCAAAATAGTTTTTTTCTATTTTACTATCTGTGACTAGATAAAGTTTGCCATCATAACGTACAACACCATCGACGACTTGACCAGTTGAACCAAAGATATATTCTTTTCCATCGATAATTTGTTTACCAGTTAAGACTTCGCCGTTAGCATTGGTACGGTAGGTAGAAGTGTTTGCATGGAACATTGAAGGAGTTTCAACAATGCCATATTTGTTCTTGACCAATTGTCCTTGGTAATCAAAAAGATAAATCTTCCCATCAATTGTGACAGTATCATTTTTAGCCAAAAGTCCATCAGGTTTGAAATAATAACGTTTACTGTCAATGGTATGCCATCCAATAAATGCAGCACCATCTTCGCCTAAGTAATTAGTATAAGTTGTATATTGAGGTTCTGTCCTATAGCCATTGAAAATTGAAGTGTGATGCCACTGATTCGTTAATAGAGAACCATCATTCTCATCGAATCGATAGTATTTTCCACCAATCTCTCGTTCTTGTCCTTTGACTTGTTTGCCATCTTTATCAAAATAAAGGATGACACCATCAACATTTTGCCAACCAGTTAATTTTTCACCGTTGGCAGTGTAGTAATACCAATCTTTTTGGTTGTCAGATTGGAAATGGCCACCGGTCACGACTTGGGTAGGTAGTTGCGTTTTTTCGGTTAGGATGCCATCAGCATCTGCTAAATAGGTTTTACCATCTACTTCAATACTTGTATCAGTTACCTTACGACCATTATCTTTATCGTAGTAGTAATCCTTACCATCAATGGTCACCTTTTCACCTTTTGCTTGGATGCCATTGTCATGGAAGTAGAGGTTAAAGCTATCGATGGTTTGTGGGCCCGTTAGTTTGTGGCCGGTACTGTCTAGGTAATACCAGTTGCCTTGCTCATCAGAAGTGAACTTGCCACCTTGTGAGGGTGTTTCCTGTGAAGTAGCTGCGTTGTCGCTTGTTTCAGATGAGACTTCAGCACTTCTATCAGCAATAGTTGTTTCACTAGATTGAGCGGTTTCAACCTTTTTATCAGTCTCGATAGTAGGCTGTGTAGCAGTTGTTTCTGTTGGCTGAGTAGCGACATTAGTAGGTGTAGTGTCAGTAGATACTGCTGCACTAGAAGTATTCTCGACAACTGTACTCGTTGGAGCTACTTCGGTTCTTGTTATAAGGCTAGCACTTGTCTCAAGATTGCTGTCAGAGACGACATTTTCAGGACTGTTAACAGCAGTCGTTTCTGGTTTGACTTCATCAGCTCCGACCTGTCCTAGTCCAATTAGTGAAGCTCCGATAGCCAAACTTGAGGCAGCGATTGTGATCCAATGTTTCTTAACTTTATGAAGTTTGAAACGAACTTTGTTTTCCATAATTTTCCCCCTTATATGGTGACTTGGTAAATTCATGCTGTGACATTTAAAACAACAGGAATACCAAAAATTAATTTACGATTATATTTTAATCTTATTTTCTAATAACTTCAATAGAAAACGGATACAAAAATGCCATACTCTTATAAAAAGATGCTTATAGTTGTGATAGTTATAGCCTATAAAAGGGTTTTCCTAATTTATTTATTTTTTCGTCTATAGATATCATTGAAAGGGTAATTGTCCCCATACAGTTTGAGAAAAAGACTCTTTTATTCAAAAATCATCCTGTGTAAAATAGAGGGCATAAAAACATGAGAGGTGATTGCAATGACAAATCGTTACGACTTAAATAAAAATTTGGCACAGATGCTTAAGGGGGGCGTCATCATGGACGTTCAAAATCCTGAGCAAGCACGTATCGCTGAGGCGGCAGGAGCGGCTGCAGTCATGGCCTTGGAACGCATTCCGGCCGATATTCGTGCGGTGGGTGGGGTATCACGTATGAGTGATCCTAAGATGATTAAGGAAATTCAGGACGCCGTTAGTATTCCAGTGATGGCTAAGGTGCGTATTGGTCATTTCGTTGAAGCACAGATTTTGCAGGCGATTGAGATTGATTATATCGACGAGAGTGAGGTTTTGACACCGGCTGATGACCTTATTCATGTGGATAAAACCCAGTTTGATGTGCCTTTCGTCTGTGGAGCTAAGGACCTCGGTGAGGCTCTTCGCCGTATCTCAGAAGGGGCATCAATGATTCGTACCAAGGGTGAACCTGGGACTGGTGATATTGTTCAGGCTGTTCACCACTTGCGACTCATGAATCAAGAGATTCGCCGTATTCAAAATCTTAGAGAAGATGAACTCTATATTACTGCTAAAGACTTGCAGGTGCCAATTGATTTGGTCCGTTATGTCCACGAACATGGCAAGTTGCCTGTTGTCAATTTTGCGGCAGGTGGTGTAGCGACACCAGCGGATGCTGCGCTTATGATGCAGCTGGGTGCTGAAGGTGTCTTTGTTGGTTCAGGGATTTTCAAGTCTGGAGATCCGAAAAAACGTGCGGAAGCTATCGTCAAAGCAGTAACTAACTACAATCGTCCCGATATTTTGGCGCAAGTGTCAGAAGATTTGGGAGAAGCCATGGTTGGTATCAACAAGGACGAAATTGACATCTTAATGGCAGAGCGAGGAAAATAGATGACAAAAATCGGAATACTGGCTTTGCAAGGTGCTTTTGCAGAACATGAGCAGGTCTTGAAAGCACTTGGGGTTGAAACGGTTCAAATCAGAAATCGACAGGATTGGGAAGCTCACGCTGATTTAGACGGGCTCATTCTACCAGGGGGAGAGTCGACAGTCATGGGAAAACTTTTGCATGATTTAGACTTGTTTGAGCCGATTAAGACGAAAATTGATGCTGGACTACCTGTATTTGGAACTTGTGCAGGTCTGATTTTGTTGGCCAAAACCATAGTGGGAGACCAAACAAAACATTTGGCAAATATGGATATCACTGTAGCCAGAAATGCTTATGGACGCCAATTGGGCAGTTTTGTCACAGATGCTGAATTTAAAGGAATAGGGGAGATCCCAATGGTCTTTATTCGTGGGCCGATTATTGAAGCTGTTGGACCAGAAGTGGATATTCTAGCACAAGTCAATGGGGCTATCGTGGCAGCTAGAGAAAAGCAGATGTTGGTGACCTCTTTTCATCCAGAATTAACGGGTGACGAAAGGGTACATGCTTATTTCCTAGATATGATTAATCAGGCAAAAGAAGAAAAGCAATGATTCAAATTTCATAAATTCATTTACTTCTCCTTCACGCAAAAAAATCCAGGACCTAAGCCCTGGATTTAGGAGATTATGAAAAAGAAAAGTTTTAGGATGGTTATAGTATATAAAGCAAAGCCTAAAGTTTTCTTAAAGTAGAAGAAAAAGTTTACATGTGATATGAAAAAGGAAGTCGATTTTGAACGACTTCCTTTTTAGCGATTCCTAAATGAGAGTAATTATGCGATATCAATAGTTGTTATTTGAATTATATACTTATACTTCACCAAGGCCCATCAAATGTCCATTACCGTCAGCATCGAATTTGAAGGCACCAGTGTTTGTTCTAACAATGGTATTTTCAGCGCGTGCTCCATTCTTAGCATCGTAATAGTGGACAGTTCCGTCATCGTCAAATTTGAATTCACCTCTAAGTTGTCTACCGTTTTGGTCGAAGTAAACATGGATGCCGTTTAAGGTTTGAGGTCCTGTCAGTTTATCCCCTTTAGCATCAACATAGTAGTAGAAATCTTCACGATCTAAATCTTTACTTTCTCTTGGGTACTGTCCATCCTGATCTACGAGATCATTTCCAGGAATGGTAATAGTGAAGTGGAAGATGCGATCACCATCGAGATTTCGGTAATTCCAGTTGTAGACATGAACAAAGCTATCAGTGACGAGAGCACCAGAGTCTTTATCATAATAGTGTCCATCAGGGGCGAAGCGTCCCTTGACTTGTGCCCCATTAGGAAGGAAGTACAAGTGACTATTTCCAAAGGTTTGAGGTCCTGTTAATGGCTTACCATCAGCATCGAGATAATACCAGGCAGTAGTATAGACATTTTGATTGTTGATGTCATCACGACCAATATAAGTCAAGATTTCTTTAAAAGCATTGGTTACGAGAGCCCCAGAATCTTTGTCATAGTATTTACCATTTGGTGCAAAATGTCCCTTGACTTGTGTACCAGTGAAATCATCAAAGTAGACTTTAACACCATCGATAGTTTGTTCTCCCTTGAGTTTATCGCCTTTATCATTGACGTAAACCCAGTTGCCATCTTCAGTTTCAAGATAGCGTTTTGTTGCAAGTGCACCAGAGTTTTTATCGTAATAGCGACCATCCTCTGCAAAACGTCCTTTGACTTGTTTGCCATCCTTGTCAAAGTAGACTGGAATGTTGTCAACGAAGTTGAGACCGATGAGGTTTTTACCGTTTGCATCCTTGTAGTACCAGTTGCCTTCGTTATCACTATAATAGTGACCACCAAAAACTCGTGGTGCATTGTCTAGGGAGACAGTAGGTGTAGGAGTGACGGGGGTATCTATTTCTTCGCCAGGTTTCATCAAATGTCCATTACCATTTGCATCGAATTTGAAGGCACCAGTATTTGTTCTAACAATGGTATTTTCAGCACGTGCACCGTTTTTCGCATCGTAATAATGAACAGTACCATCTTCGTCAAATGCAAACTCACCTCTAAGTTGTCTACCATTTTGGTCGAAATAGACATGGATGCCGTTTAGGGTTTGAGGTCCTGTCAGTTTATCCCCCTTATCATCTACGTAATAGTAGAAATCTTCGCGATTCAAATCATTGCTAGAAAGTGGGTAATGACTCATATCCAAAAATTGGTTTTCACCGTTAGGTCCAACGACTGAATTATTAGGAATGGTGATGACAAAGTGATTCACATGATTTCCGTCTTGATTTTGATAATTCCAGTTGTAGACATGGACAAAGCTGTTAGTTACAAGCGCACCAGAGTCCTTATCATAGTAGTGTCCGTCAGGTGCAAAACGTCCTTTAACTTGTGCCCCATTAGGGAAGAAGTACATGTTTGTACCACCAAGATTTTGAGGACCTTTAAGTGGCCGTCCGTCGGCATCAAGGTAGTACCAATCAGTAGTATAAATGTTTTGACCGTTGATATCATCACGACCAATATAAGTTAAGAGTTCTTTAAAGGCCTTGGTTACAAGAGCACCAGAATCTTTGTCATAGTATCGGCCATCCTCTGCAAAACCACCTTTGATTTGAATACCGTCTTGGCTAAAGTAAACAGGAACATTATCCACATAGTTCAGCCCGACAAGATTTTTGCCATTTGCATCCTTGTAATACCAGTTACCATTATCATCACTATAATAATGTCCACCAGAAATATGAGGTGCATTTTCAAGTGTTACAGAAGGTGTGACTGGCTTTTCATTTTCATCGATTGGGGCAGGTTGTTCACTGTTTTTTGTAGGTGTTTTTGTTTCTTCGACAGGAATAGGTTCATTGACTTTTTCTACCGAAGTTTTTGTAGTAGAGGCTTCTGAAGTTGCCGTTTTAATAGATATAGCTTTATTGGCCTCATTATCTTGATTGCTAATTTCTTGTTCAGAAGTGATTTCTACTGGTGATTCGCTTGCCAATTCAGATGATGCGACTTCACTGCTAGGAGCTTCACTAAGAACCGTACTTGTACTAGTAGGTAGCTCAGTATTAGTTGAGATAGGATTTGTAGTAGGTGCTTTGATCTCAACATTAGTTACTACAGTTTCTTGTTCGGGTGCAATAATTTCAGTTGATTGACCTGTAGCTTCGGGTATTTTTACTTCATCCGCAAATGTAGGGCGTGCGACTAAAGTAAAAGTAGCTAGAGCAGTTGCACAGGAAAGTGCTACGACATGTTTCTTTGACATTTGCCAATGATAATTCATTTCAGTATTCATAATAGACTCCCTTCAAAAATGAACACCGATGTTTAGGTGTGTAACATAAAGGAGCTAGGCCGTCAGAAAAATGTTAAAAGTGAGAAGATCTGTTAAAACGACTGAGCCCCATATCTAAATCTCTCAGGGTATGGCCATAAGACGATTTTATAGGCGAGCACGTCAAATGTGTGCAAGGAGAATATGCTTATGCTGTGTAATTTATATCTAGAAACAAGTGATTTTACTTATTTATCCTAATACTTTTATTTCTCTCCTTTCGTTTAATTATTGAATCCAACCTATGGCATGTGTCTTCAAATACAAAAAACTAGAGCTCTTAGTTTGAAGCATTCTCTCTAAAGCTCTAGTTTTATATTATAGACTGATGTGTGTATGAAAAGAGCCTTAGATTATCATGCCAAAGTGCCTAAGGACCAGTTTTCATGCATAAAAAATTATTTTGACGTTAGAAGTCTAAAGCCAAGTTCCTAATCCTAATCCCCTGTAGTACACTTTCAACGTTTTTAGTAAAACGCTTACATGTTCACCTATCTTTATTATAATACTTTTTTTATGACAAACAAGTTTTTTTACAAGATAATCGTAATTGTTTTAGAATTGTTCATAATTGGGTTCTATTTGTATGACATTTATTGATGATATGAAAAAGGAAGTTGACAGTTGGTCGACTTCCTTTTGTGTTGGGTAATTGTTCATAGTCACTTGTAAATGACTATCGAAGGATATGGCCAACCCCGTCATTATCGAAGTAATAAGTAACGTGATTGATTGTCAAGGTTACATTATCAGCACGATTACCAGAGCCAGGAAGATAATAGTAAGTCTTACCACCTAAAATGATGAGTTTATCTTTAGCTTGTATACCCTTATATTGTCCGTAATCATCATCGTAGAAGTAGACATGCTTTCCATCGATGACTCTTCTACCAGTCAGAATATTTCCCTTACTATTTGCATAATACCAGTTATTCTTATGTTCGAAGTATTTTCCGGTTACAAGGGCACCAGTCTCTTTGTCATAATAATGATCACCACGGTATGGATAATTAAACTCACCTTTCACTTTTTCGCCGTATCTAAAGTAGTACTGAATTCCGTCCAAATATTTAGTACCGTGAAACTTCTTTCCTTTTTCATCAACATAAAACTCTTTGCCGCCATCCTCAACCAATCTATCTGTTACTAAAGCACCGTTATCTTTATCGTAATAGTGATTATCAGGAGCAAAATGGCCTTTGTATTGGACACCATTGGTGCCGAAATAAACGTTGACGTTATCAATGGTGTGGGCACCAAGGAGGAGGTAACCCTTGTCATTGACATAGTACCAGTTACCTTCGGAATCACTGATATAGCGGTTTCGTTCAGTTGATTGACTTTTAATGCTGAGGACACCAGATTGGTCTGCCACATAGGTCTTACCATCGAAATCAAAAGTTGTATCTTTGACTTTTCGACCGTTATCTTTATCAAAATAGTAAACCCTTCCATCGATATCAACGAGCTCTCCCTTAGCTTGTCTATGAGTTCCTAAATGGAAATACATGTCGTAGCCATCAATAGTTGCAGGGCCAACGACAGGAAATCCATATTCATTATAGTAACGCCAGTATCCATCTTTATCTTGGACAAAATAAGCAGTCTTTTGTCGAAGGTCCTTAAAATCACTAGAAATGAATTTACCAACCCCATCATTATCAAATTCATAGATATTTGGAAATTCTCTCGTAATATAGTGTGTAGGAATATTCAATCGTTTATTTCTAGCAATAGTTCCATCATTGTAGAAGTAATAGTTATTGAAAAATCTGTGCACGACCATATTTCCATCATCTTGGAAAAAGTACTTATTACCATTGATGGTTTGCCATCCTGTGACTGGTAGGCCATCGGCACCAAGATAATACCGTTCGAGTTCAGGATGTTCATTGTTATCATAATTTGCATAAGGAGCAAAGTCAAATCTTACTTCTTTAGCATAGTTTTCTTCAGGAATGAATCGTCCAGCTTTGAAGGTGACGAGGCGGTTCGCCACAAGGGCGCCGTTATCTGGGTCGTAAAAATAGGATTTACCATTGACCTTACGGCGTTCCCCCTTGACCTGTCTACCATTTGAATCAAAGTAATAGGTCAAACCATCAATAGTTTGTGGTCCAGTCATAAGTTTTCCATCTTTATCCATATAGTACCAGTGACCACCATTATCTTGTAGAAAAGCGGGATGGTTATTTGCCACTGTAACGATACCATTAGGATCAATATTGAGTTTGAAATCACCGTTGTTGAGATGTGTGTCTTTAACTAATTGTCCTGCATTTTCTTTGCCAGCATCTCCAAACAGATAGAGCTTGTCACCAACCACGTTCAAGCCGTAGCTAAGTTGGCCGTTTCTATCAGGATTAAAGTAATAGGTTTGTCCTTTGATATCTTGTAAGCCAGAAACTCGCACGCCATCGCTACCTAGATAGTAAGTTTGACCATTTTCTTCAACAAATTCATCATGGAGCATACGTGCACTATCTGTAAAGTAATAGAGTTTTCCATCAATGGTTTCGAAACCAGGATGTTCTCGCTCTTTTTTGAAATAATAGCGTTCTCCATTAATATCTTGCCATCCCATAAGCTTATTACCGTTGTTATCGTAGTAATAAGTTACGTAATAAGGATGTCTTGTGGTAATAAGACTACCTAAATAGTTTTCTGTTTCAATGCGTTCTTCTTTTTCGGTAACAAATCCATTCCTTTTTTCAGTAAAGGCAGAACGGTCAGTTCCTCTTGTGGTATTTTCGATTGGGATATCACCGACAGGTGACGCATTCTCAGCTGTAACACTCTCACTAGTCGTTGCAATTACCTCAGAATGTGCAGTTTCAGAATGCGCTACTTCCGAACTAGCTGTACTTGTCACTTCAGAGCTTGGTTTTTCAGAGACTGTTTCTGTTGAAGGAACTTCTAAGGTAGCTACTGGTGCTTCTGATACTGTAGCAGTCTCGCTAGAAGGGGTAGCAGGTGTATTTTCTGTAGGTTTAGCTGTGGCTTCACTAGTCGCTGGAGCCTCAACGTCAATAGCGCCTTCTTTGATGATGGTTTCAACAGTCGCTTCATTAACAGGGGTAGACTGTTCTTCAGCTGAAGCATAGTTAAGGCCAGCAAAACTCAATCCCAAAGCCAGTCCTGTCACTGCAATAGTTACCCAATGTTTTTTAACTTTGTGAAGTTTAAAATGTACTTTCTTTTCCATGATAATTCTCCTTTCATTGAAAGACAAATTGGAATTATATGTGTGAAATAAATATTATTCGTAAATATATTTAATAACCCTTCCATCACCGTTTTCATCGAAATGAACAAGCTCAGCTTTCACCTTGTAACGAATTGAGTGGTTAAAAGTAATGTCAACATTTTTAGCACGTTTTCCAGTTTTTGGGTAATAATAATGGTAGTAGTAGTCATTTCCCGCCCAAATTGTTCGCAATTCGTCGTAGCCTAGTCTACCATCATCGTGGAAATAGTAGTAATCATCTCCAATCTTTTGTTCTCCCTTGTAACATTTACCATCACTACCAACATAGTAACGATTACCGTCAACGTCAACGAATTTGTCACGTCCTAAGTCAACAAGTTCACCAGTATTCTTGTCATAGTAATAACCATCATCAGCAACAATACCTTTAGCTTGTTTACCATCTTTATCAAAGTAACCCTTCACATTATCGATAGTTTTGTGTCCAGTTACCTTTTGACTATTTTCATCGACGTAGTACCAACTATTAGAATATTTTTTACCAAAATATCTAGTAATTGCACCAGTTGAGGTGTCTGCTAGACTAGGGTATCTATCGAATTGAAATACTTGAACATAATTATGGTCGATAGGCTCATTACCTAGGTCGGTGATAAAATGCCAAGGTTTTATTTGAACATAACGTTTTGTGACTAAAGCTCCGGTGTCCTTATCGTGATATCTACCATCTGGTGCGAAATCCCCTTTTAACTGTGGTCCATCAGGGTAGAAGTAGTAGTCCTCACCGTTAATAGTCTGATAACCTGACACCTTGTAGCCACTATTATCTAGGTAGTAGCGGAATGTAGTTGAGATACCATTAGCACGCCATTCACGAGCGATTCTTACAGTACGTTCTCTGAAAGTATTTCTTGCTAAGTTACCTGTATGTTTATCGTAATATTTACCGTTTTTTGCGAAACCTCCTTTTACTTGCTCTCCATTTTCATCGAAGAATACTGTTTCACCATTAATAGTATGCTCCCCTTTTAAAGCGATTCCTTCGGAACCAAAATAGTAAAATGGTTTTGTATCATCGCTAAATCCATTGTGGTTAGAAGGAACGTATAAGTTCCTAGCTAGATGACCATTATCATTCATATAATGGATATTGTGGTAGTCATCATAGAACAGTCCATTTTTTTTGATATCATCTTTCTTTTCAGTAATGACACCTTCTTGATCTGAAATATAAAGTTTATCGTTCACTTCAAAAAGTGTTCCAATGACACGCTCACCATTATTTTTATCGTAGTAGTATTTGTTTCCTCCTTGTTTAATAAACTCTCCTTTAGATTGCTTTCCGTTTTGGTCAACATAATACCATTTACCATTTATCATAACTGATCGGTTGACACCTAAATTAACACGAGCACCGGTATCTTTATCATAATAGTAACCATCGTCTGCGAACTGGTCTTTGATTTGTTCACCATAGGCATTGAAATAAGTAGCAACACCATTTATTGTTTGGTGACCGTGAAGGAATTTTCCGTCATATCCTGCATAATAGGTGACTTTTCTAATTTTAGGGTTAAGATAGTCATTCTCTAGGTGATAGATAGTAACGTATTGATTTTTAACCATCATTCCTTGGTAGTCATAATAATAGCTGTTTTCAAATTCGTCGGTAACAATTTGGTTGCGATAGTTTAAAGCATATGGTACTTCAGAGAGTTTACCTTCATTATCAGCTTTATAGGTCTTACCATCGATTTGAATAAGAGAGTTGATAACCATTTGTCCATTATGCAAATCATAGTAATGTTTTGGTAGACCTGAATTTGAGTAGCTAGCCTCACCTTTTAGTTGACGACCATCACTGTCAAAACAAACATGATAACTATCAACAATTTGGTTTCCAATGAGTTTTTGACCATTTTCATCGACATAGTACCAGTTCCCATTGTCTTCTACATAAGCATTGGTAACAAGTTCACCACTATCCTTGTCATAGAAGTGTCCATTCGGAGCGAAGTGTCCTTTAACTTGGACTCCACTGTCCTTAAAGTAAACTTTGACGTTATCAATGTTTTGTTCGCCAATGAGTTTATTGCCATCGGAGTTGTAGTAATACCAGTTGCCTTTATCATCGCTGACATATTGGTTATGGAATCTAGAATCACCTTGGATAGTGATGTTCCCTTCTTTATCTGCGATATAATGGATACCGTTTAACTCAAAAGATGTATCCTTGACTTTACGACCATTGTCTTTGTCAAAGTAGTAAATTTTATTATCAATATTAATGAATTCGCCTTTAGCTTGATGTCCTTCTGGACGAGATGATTCATGGAAGTAGAGTTCAAAGCCATCAATAGTTTTAGGTCCAGTGATAGGAAATCCGTCTTTGTTGAAGTAATACCAACGACCTTCGTAGTCCATCATAAATTGATTTTTTGGATAGTCTCTATTATTTTCTGAAGGAAGAGTATAGTAAGTTGGGAACGGATAAGTCACAATGTTTAGTTGTTTATTGAGATAATGTGCCACCCCATCGTTGTCTGAATAAAATACATATGGCATAGACTTCCATAGACCCTTTTCGATGATAGGATATTGTTTATTTTTGACTAAGGCCCCTTTGTCGTCAAAGTAGTAGCGTTTGTGATCTAATTCCATTAGTCTATGAACAGCAACTTGACCATTGTCATAGATGTAATAGTCGTTACCTAAAATTGTCTGACGACCTTTCTCAAGTGTGTTACCATTTTTATCAAAATAGTAACGTTCTAATCCAGGCATTACATAATAGTTTGGTTCGATATAAGCAGGTTCATTGAAGTAAACAACTTTACTATAGTTTTCTTCTGGAATATAGTGGTTGTCTTTGAATGTAATAAAACGGTCTGTTACTAGCTTGCCATCGTTTTCATCGTAAAAGTGCAGTTTGTCGTCAACTTTCCTAAGCTGCCCTTTTACCATAGTGCCGTCATCGTTAAAGTAATAATGGAAACCGTTGATGTCTCTTGGTCCAGTAACCAGCTGCCCTTTTGCATCTACATAATAGGTAACACCATTTGCATCTGAAACGAAACTTTCTCTTTTATCTGTCTTTTTTGTGATACCTTCCGCTTCAACAGTGATGGTGAAATCACCATCTTTTTGTGAGGTATCTAAAGTTGTTTTATCAGGAGAAGTGCTTATGATGAGGTTTTCGTTGTTTGTAGGTGTATTTGTTGCACTTACCTCAGAATGAATAATTTCAGAATTAGCTGCTTCCGAACTAGCTGCGCTTGTCACTTCAGAGCTTGGTTTTTCAGAAACTGTTTCTGTTGAGGCTACTTCAGAGCTGGCCACTGGTGCTTCTGACACTGTGGTTGCTTCGCTCGAAGCGGTAGTAGGTGTGTTTTCTGCAAGTTTAGTTGTGGCTTCACTAGTTGCAGGAGCTTCAACGTCAACAGCACCTTCTTTGATGATGGCTTCAACAGTTGCTTCATTAACAGGGGTAGGCTGTTCTTCAGCTGAAGCGTAGCTAAGGCCTGCAAAGCTCAATCCCAAAGCAAGTCCTGTCACTGCAATAGTTACCCAATGTTTTTTAACTTTGTGAAGTTTAAAATGTACTTTCTTTTCCATGATAATTCTCCTTTCATTTTAAATCTGTCATTATTGAGAAGGAGTCTCTATAACTTCATTAACTAATGAGTGTTCCGTTTCCGTCCGCATCAAAATGATAGGTTTCCCCTTTTATAGTAATGTCAATATTTGACAAACGGGCACCTGAGTTGGCATCGTAGTAGTGGATTTTACCATCAACGGTGACTAGTTCACCTTTGGCTTGTTTACCGTTACTGTGGAAGTAGACTGGGACATTGTCAATGGTTTGTTCACCGGTCAAGGCGTACCAGTTTGGACCAAAGTAATACCAACTACCTTCCCATTCATGGTACTGATTTTTAAGAGCAGCGCCTGTTGCTTCATCCAGATAGTAGATGTGGCTGCTGTTAGGGATAGTATCACTGTAATACGCATAGATGAGCTCACCTCTACTTTGCATTCCGTAGTAGTATTTACGAGTAGGAAGTCCAAAGTAGTAGAGTTCGCCATCGATAACTTGAACGGAGACTAATTTGTTTCCCTTACCGTCTAAATAATACCAGTGATTATCTTTGGTTTTAACGAAACCAGCTTTTGTAACCTTTTTACCATCAAATCCGATATAGTCTCCACTATCTGCATAGTATGTGAATTCTCCGAAGCCTTGATGACCATCTCCAACGATAAGATTCACTTCTTCACCATGAACAATATGTGTTCCTGAGTAAACTTTTCTACCATCTTGACCAACATAATAGCGTTTGCCATCGACTTCGACGATTTGGTCTCGGACAGCAGCACCTGTGTCTTTGTCATAAAAATGATCAGCATTGGCAAAAATACCTTTGGCTTGGACACCGTCTTTATCAAAATAGACTTCTACACCATCTATAGTTTGAGCACCAATTAATTTATCGCCCTTATCATTGACATAGTACCACTTGCCATCTTTTTCGACATAACGGTTGGTAACGAGGGCTCCACTATCTTTATCATAATAATGGCCGTTTGGCGCAAAGTCACCTTTAACTTGAGAATAGTCATCACGGAAGTAGACATTGACATAATCTATCACTTGTTCGCCCTTTAAAGGATAACTAGATTTATCAACATAGTACCATTTACCTCCAGCAGTAACATAACTATTTTTGGCTGTAACTGGAGTCAATTTACCATTTTCATCTGCAATTGATGTTGGGTATCTATCATCTACAGCAATAAAAGTGAAAGCATTGGTGAGGATAGCACCTCTTACGCCGTTAATGTATTTAGAAAACTGAGCATAGTACCAGTTTCCATCAACTTGGAACAGTGGGTTTGGGCTGCCAGGGACATCATCTCTTAGTGAACCAGATTCATCAAAATAGTAGAGTTGTCCATTAATTCGCTTGAATCCATGGACAACATGTCCATTTTCATCAGCATAAACAGAAGGTGTCCAGAGGTATCCTCTCAGGTACATGTATCTGATTTTACCCCAGCCATTATAGACTTTTTGTCCCTGTTCATTGTAATAACTTTCAGTACCATCAGGATTCTTGAATTTAGAATAATAGACCATGTCTGGTTGGAAGTAGTACTCTTTACCGTCGATGGTTTTAGGGCCAGTGTAAATATTACCGTCATTGTCATAGTAGTAATAAATGTCGTCGCTGGTTCCGTTAATGTAGCGAGTACTATGGTAGAGGGCAATCTTATTATTCCAAAGTTCGCCATTTTCAGGATGGAAATAATATCCTTTTCCATCAACAACCACTCTTTGCCCTTTTGTTTGAAGCCCCTTGTCATTAAAGTGGTAAGTTTTGTCTCCAATTTCTTGAAGGCCAGTCACTTTTTCACCTGTCTTATCTACATAATACCAGTGGTTATCGCCAGTAGTAACAAAAGATTCAGTTGTTAGATGTCCAAGTTCACCATCATAATAATGTCCATCTTGGGCAAAGTTTCCTTTGACCTGTTTACCATCCTTGTCAAAATAGACATGCTGTCCATCAATTAGGTTTGGACCTGTCAGATCCTTGTCATCTTTTTTGTAATGCCAATTGCCTTGTTCATCACTATACCATTGACCACCCGTGATATTCTTTTCAGCAGAGGGAACTTGAGAATTAGGGGTATCAGTATCACTAGTTGTTGGTGACGAATTCTCAGCTGTAACACTTTCACTAGTCGTTGCACTTACCTCAGAATGTGTAGTTTCAGAATTAGATGCTTCCGAACTAGCTGTACTTGTGACTTCAGAGCTTGGTTTTTCAGAAATAGTTTCTGTTGAAGCCCCTTCAGAGGTGACCACTGGTGTTTCTGACACTGTGGCAGCTTCGCTTGAAGCGGTAGCTGCTGTATTTTCTGTAGGTTTAGCTGTGGCTTCATTACTTGCTGGAGCATCGACGTTAATAGCACCTTCTTTGATGATGGTTTCAACAGTTGCTTCATTAACGGGGGTAGGTTGTTCTTCAGCTGAAGCATAGCTGAGTCCTGCAAAACTCAAACCCAAAGCAAGTCCTGTCACTGCAATAGTTACCCAATGTTTTTTAACTTTGTGAAGTTTAAAATGTACTTTCTTTTCCATGATAATTCTCCTTTCATTTTAAATCTGTCATTATTGAGAAGGAGTCTCTATAACTTCATTAACTAATGAGTGTTCCGTTTCCGTCCGCATCAAAATGATAGGTTTCCCCTTTTATAGTAATGTCAATATTTGACAAACGGGCACCTGAGTTGGCATCGTAGTAGTGGATTTTACCATCAACGGTGACTAGTTCACCTTTGGCTTGTTTACCGTTACTGTGGAAGTAGACTGGGACATTGTCAATGGTTTGTTCACCGGTAACTTTATCACCATTGACATCAACGTAGTAGAAATAGTCCTCACAATCGAAGTCTTTGCTTGAAAGTGGGTAGTGACTAATGTCTACTGGTATTGTGTTATCATTGAGACCAAAAATAAAATTATGTGGGTACTTGATAAAAAAGTTATCGACAGGATTACCGTATTTATCTTGAAATTTCCAGTTATAGATATGGACGTAACGGTTTGTTACAAGTGCACCAGTATCCTTATCATAGTAGTGTCCATCAGGAGCAAAACGTCCCTTAACCTGTGCTCCATTAGGGAAGAAGTACATTTTGACATAATCAAGTGTTTGAGGTCCTTTTAGTGGTCGGCCTTCCCTATCAAGGTAATACCAGTCCTTTGCATATAAAATTTCGCCATTTATGGTACTACCAACGGAAGTCAATACTTCTTTAAAAGTATTGGTCACTAGTTCACCAGAATCTTTGTCATAGAATTTACCGTTTTGAGCAACCCTTCCTTTGGTCTGAAAACCCCAAGGATTATCAAAGTATAGTTTTTGACCATTAATTTCAACTTCTCCTGTTGCAGCTGTACCATCTTTTGTAAAATAATACCAAGTTCCAGTTCCATTACGTTCGAAAAAGCGATTTTTCAAGATTTTACCACTATGATCAACATAATAGACCTTATTATTTTCATAGATAAAACGATCTCGTAACATTTCTCCAATGTCATAGTGTTTATACGTATTTTCTGGACGGAAGTAATAGAAATCGCCATTAATTTCCTGAAGCCCAAGAACTATTTGTCCTTTATCATCAAGGTAGTAGGTTGAATCATTTTCATTAACAAAGCCTGCATGGGTTACTTTGCAACCATTGTCTTTATCATAGTAGTACTTAGGCATGTAATAATATTTGGAGATAAACTTCGGATCTCTTACAAATCCTCCTTTAATCTGTTTACCATCATGGGGATCGAACATAACATCTTGTCCATCAATAATGTAGGCCCCTTTTAGTGGGCTACCGTATTTATTAACATAGTACCAATTACCATTAACTTCAACGTAACGATTGGTTACGAGATTTCCTGTATTGATATCGTAGTAACCTTTAAGGTCATTATATATATCTAAATAGGCCCCTTTGACTTGTTGTCCATTATCCCGGAAGAATACTCTTTGTCCCTTAATGATTTGGAAACCGATAAGGTTTTCTCCGCTTGCATTCTTATAATACCAGTTACCCTGTTCATCGCTATAGTAGCCGTTAGGGTTTGGAGCATCTTTACCAATTCCATTTTCATCAAAGTTATAAGTCATCCCATTGATCGTTAGGCTTGTATTTACAACACGAGCTCCAGAATCAGGATCATAGTAACGGAGGACCCCATTATCAAGAACAAGTTCTCCTTTAGCTTGACGGCCGTTTGAGTAGAGATAGACGATTTGTCCATTAATAAGGGTTTCCCCATCTTTAGGACGAATAGCATTTCCATCATCACCGTAGTAGTACCATTTATCATGTTCTTTAATTGTTTGTTTTTTGACTAACTGACCGGTTTCTGAGTCAAAATAGTAACGACGGGTAATGTTTGTGGGCGTTCCATATTTATTAGAAGTTGGAAGAGTCTTTCCATCTTCTAGCTCTATGCTGATTCCTTTTTGCATGACACCAGAGTTGATTTCGAAATAATAAAGATTACCATCAATCATGCGAGTTCCTGTATATTTAGAACCGTCATTATTGATAAAAAAGGTTCTTCCTTCTTTATCTTGAACGAGACCTTCTTTTCTAACTCTAGCTCCGGTGTTAGGGTCATAATAGTGCATCTTATCAAGATTACCAGAATACTTTTCACTAAAGTCTCCTTTGACTTGAGTTCCGTCATAATCAAAATAAACTTCTTGCCTATCAATGGTTTGTTCCCCCTTGAGAGGAATACCATCCTTGTCAACATAGTACCAGTTTCCCTTATATTCTAGATAACGTTTGGTTTGTAGTTGACCAGTATTATCATCAAAATAACGGTATAGTTTGTAATTTACGATTTGTGGTCCTTTAATTTGTTTTCCGTCCTCCCAGAAGGAGACTCTTACGTTATCAATCGTTTGGTCTCCAGTAAGTTTTTTCCCATTAGCATCTTCATAGTACCAATTCCCCTGTTTATCACTGTAGTAGTGACCGCCAGTGATATTATTTTCAGCAGAGGGAACTTGAGAATTAGGGGTATCAGTATCACTAGTTGTTGGTGACGAATTCTCAGTTGTAACACTCTCACTAGTCGTTGCACTTACCTCAGAATGTGTAGTTTCAGAATTAGCTGCTTCCGAACTAGCTGTGCTTGTGACTTCAGAGCTTGGTTTTTCAGAGACTGTTTCTGTTGAAGCCCCTTCAGAGGTGACCACTGGTGTTTCTGACACAGTGGCAACCTCGCTCGAAGCGGTAGCAGCTGTGTTTTCTACAGGTTTAGTTGTGGCTTCATTACTTGCTGGAGCCTCAACGTCAATAGCGCCTTCTTTGATGATGGCTTCAACAGTTGCTTCATTAACAGGTGTAGGTTGTTCTTCAGCTGAAGCGTAGCTGAGTCCTGCAAAACTCAATCCCAAAGCAAGTCCTGTCACTGCAATAGTTACCCAATGTTTTTTAACTTTGTGAAGTTTAAAATGTACTTTCTTTTCCATGGTAATTCTCCTTTCATTTTAAACTTTTTACATACTGCAAAATAAGGGCTGTCATGAGAGTTTATGAAAAGTGAGCATTGGGGAGGAGTCCCTAACGATGTAAGTTAATCTTTTTGTGACAATCCTTATTTCTCCAAGCCTCCTCAATTTCTATATTACGAGACTGTTCGAGGCAAACATGAGTCCTGACGAAATGATTCTAGAAAAACGAGAGCCGTTCGGAATTTTCCTCCTTTCTAAGCATGGAAGATCTCGTTTATTTTGGGCTTCTAAGACACAAAAAACTAGAGCTTACTAGTATGAGGCGTCCCCTCTAGAGCTCTAGTTTGAAATGATGCTGTATTCTTTTTATGAGCCCTAGTTTGATGGTTCAAAGTGACTCAGGAATGGTTATCCTACTATAATCCTTATTTAGGCATTAGGTAACTAATGTCAATCTTTTAGATAATCCCCCAAGTGTCCTTTAAAGCAAAATTAAAACGCTTACATATTCACCTAGCTTCATTATAATCCTTTTTTAAGAATAAACAACAGAAACTAACGGAATTATCAAAAATGTTAAAGAACTGACATAAAAGATTCTATATTTAGTTTCGTTAGTCAAATAAGAATTCACCTGTGTAAATCATTTATATTTTTAATTTTTGTTCCTCATAGACAGACCACGATCTTAGTCAGATGAAAAAATAGAGTCTTTCTATCTAAAAATTTTCTTTTCAGAATTGTCTTTTTAGTGGCTACTTCTCTCATAGTTTTGCTATCTCTTAAGGTTAATTGAAGCTTACTTTAATGTTCAAAAGCCTTTAAGGATAAGCATTTGAAGGTGTTTGAAAATCGAAAACTCTCTATTTAAGACCTTACACGGTATGTAAGGTCTCATTTTCAGTGATCAAAGTTAATAAAACTGAAGGCGTGGCAGAGATTTATGAAGAAAAGATGACTTTTTCCTATTTGTAATTTGTCTGAATATATCATAGAGTAGAGACAACAACAGAAAAAGGATGATTGATATAGATGGAAAATAAGGTACGTTTTAAACTACACAAGGTTAAGAAAAACTGGGTAACTATCGGGGTGACGACCCTCTCAATGGTTGCCTTGGCAGGTGGAAGTCTCCTAGCTCAAGGAAAAGTAGAGGCCGATGAGACAAGTACGCCAAATGGTGATGGCTTACAGCAACTAAGTGAGGATGGCACTGCCAGTCTAGTGACGACCACAACTGTTACTGAGCAAGCGAGTGCTCAAGCAAGTGTGTCAGCAGTAGCAACAGCCAGCGTAAGTCACGAAACAAGCTCTCAGGTGGTGACAAGTGCGGTTAGCCAAGAGACAACTGCTCAAGCACAAACTAGTCAAGTTGTCAGTCAGGGAGTGGCAGTTTCTTCACAAACTCAAGCTAATGCCCAAGAAACACAGACCGCTGGACAGGCCTCACAAGGTCAGGTAACAACACAGGCAACTGTTCAAGAAAGAACTCAGTCAGAAACGCCGAGTAATCAGGTAGGACAATCGGAATCTTCAGTTACTCCTAGCCACAAAGCCACTCGCAGTGGTGGGCGTCGTGTAGCAACATCGCATGCAACAGCTAAAGCAAACAATCAAAATCAGAAAAAGACTGAGGTTCAAACCAGCCAAAGAATTGAGGCTGAAAGTGTGCAAACAAGTGCTCAGTCTACTCCTAGAGTATTGACCAATGCAGCGCCATCAATCGCTACACGCGCTGCTGATAGCACTATTCGTATCAATGCTAACCGCAACACTAACATCACGATTACGGCCAGCGGTACGACACCAAATGTAACCATTATCACAGGGCCAAACACGCCTAAACCAAACGTGACGGTGACAAGTCCAAATGGCACAAGACCAAATGTGACCATTGTAACGCAGCCAAATCAACCCAACAAACCTGTTCAACCACAACCTAACAAGCCGGTCCAACCAAATCAGCCAAGTCTTGACTATAAACCAGTAGCCTCTAACTTGAAGACTATCGATGGCAAGCAGTACTATGTTGAAAATGGCGTCGTGAAAAAGAACGCAGCCATTGAGCTTGATGGGCGTCTTTATTATTTCGATGAGACTGGAGCTATGGTGGATCAAAGTAAACCTTTGTATCGTGCCGATGCCATTCCAAATAACTCTATCAATGCGGTTTACAACCAAGCCTACGACACATCAAGCAAGAGTTTCGAACACTTGGACAATTTCTTGACGGCTGATAGTTGGTACCGTCCAAAACAGATATTGAAGGATGGAAAAAATTGGACAGCTTCTACTGAGAAAGATTATCGTCCCCTTTTGATGACTTGGTGGCCAGACAAGGTGACACAGGTCAACTACCTCAACTATATGAGTCAACAAGGTTTTAGTGATAAGACCTATACGACAGATATGATGAGTTACGACTTAGCATCTGCTGCTGACTTGATTCAAGTTAAAATCGAGGAACGTATCGGTCGTGAGGGCAATACCACTTGGCTTCGTCAATTGATGTCAGACTTTATCAAAACACAGCCTGGCTGGAACTCTGAGAGTGAGGACAATCTCTTAGTTGGTAAGGACCACTTGCAAGGAGGCGCTCTGACCTTCCTCAATAATAGTAGGACAAGTCATGCCAATTCAGATTTCCGTCTCATGAACCGCACACCGACTAACCAAACAGGGACACGCAAATACCATATCGACCGTTCAAATGGTGGTTACGAGTTGCTCTTGGCTAACGATATCGACAACTCTAACCCAGCTGTTCAGGCTGAGCAACTAAACTGGCTCCACTACATCATGAACATTGGTTCTATCCTTGGCAATGATTCAAGTGCCAACTTTGACGGTGTTCGTATCGATGCGGTGGACAATGTGGATGCGGACCTCTTGCAGATTGCTTCCGACTACTTCAAGGAAAAATACCGTGTGGCTGATAATGAGGCCAACGCTATTGCTCACTTGTCAATCCTTGAAGCCTGGTCTTACAACGACCATCAATACAATAAGGATACCAAGGGTGCTCAGTTGTCCATTGACAATCCGCTACGTGAAACGCTTTTGACGACTTTCTTGCGTAAGAGCAATTACCGTGGTAGCTTGGAACGTGTCATTACTAACTCTCTTAACAACCGTTCAAGCGAGCAAAAACATACGCCTCGTGATGCCAACTACATTTTCGTGCGTGCCCATGATAGTGAAGTGCAAGCTGTTTTGGCTAATATCATCAGTAAGCAGATTAATCCAAAAACAGATGGTTTCACCTTCACCATGGACGAGCTCAAACAGGCCTTCGAAATCTACAATGCGGACATGCGCAAGGCTGATAAACAGTACACCCAGTACAATATCCCAGCTGCCTATGCCACAATGTTGACCAATAAAGACAGTATCACTCGTGTTTACTACGGTGATCTCTTTACCGACGATGGCCAATACATGGCTCAAAAATCACCATACTATAATGCCATCGATGCCCTGCTCCGTGCTCGTATTAAATATGTAGCAGGTGGTCAAGACATGAAGGTCACTAAGCTCAATGGCTATGAAATCATGTCATCTGTGCGTTATGGTAAGGGGGCAGAAGAAGCTAATCAACTTGGTACTGCTGAAACACGTAACCAAGGAATGCTAGTCCTTACAACCAACCGTCCAGATATGAAGTTGGGGGCAAATGACCGTTTGGTGGTCAATATGGGAGCTGCCCACAAAAATCAGGCCTACCGTCCATTGCTTCTCAGCAAATCGACGGGCCTTGCGACCTACCTTAAGGATGCTGATGTGCCAGCTGGATTGGTTCGCTATACGGACAATCAAGGGAACTTGACCTTCACGGCAGACGATATTGCTGGTCATTCAACCGTTGAAGTTTCAGGCTATTTAGCGGTTTGGGTGCCAGTAGGTGCTTCAGAAAACCAAGATGCCCGCACCAAGGCTTCGATGACTAAGAAGGGTGAGCAGGTCTTTGAATCATCGGCAGCTCTCGACTCACAGGTCATCTATGAAGGCTTCTCAAACTTCCAAGATTTCGTTAAGACACCAAGTCAATACACCAACCATGTTATTGCACAAAACGCCAAACTCTTCAAAGAGTGGGGAATTACTTCCTTTGAATTTGCGCCACAATACGTGTCTAGTCAGGACGGCACTTTCTTGGATTCTATCATTGAAAATGGCTATGCCTTCGAAGACCGTTACGATATTGCCATGAGTAAGAACAACAAATACGGTTCACTCAAGGACCTCATGGATGCCCTTCGTGCCTTTCACGCTGAAGGTATCTCAGCCATTGCTGACTGGGTTCCAGACCAAATTTACAATCTTCCTGGAAAAGAAGTGGTAACAGCTTCTCGTACCAATAGCTACGGTACACCACGTCCAAATGCTGAAATCTACAATAGCCTCTACGCAGCTAAAACACGTACCTTTGGAAATGACTTCCAAGGCAAGTACGGTGGTGCCTTCCTTGATGAATTGAAGGCAAAATACCCAGCAATCTTTGAGCGCGTGCAGATTTCAAACGGCCGTAAATTGACTACCAATGAGAAAATCACGCAATGGTCAGCCAAGTATTTCAATGGAAGCAATATCCAAGGTACTGGAGCTCGCTATGTCCTACAAGATAACGCTACCAACCAATACTTCAGCGTCAAAGCAGGTCAAACCTTCCTTCCTAAACAAATGACTGAAATTACTGGAAGTGGTTTCCGTAGGGTTGGAGATGATGTCCAATACCTCTCAATTGGTGGCTACCTTGCTAAGAATACCTTTATTCAAGTCGGTGCCAACCAGTGGTATTACTTTGATAAGAATGGCAACATGGTCACAGGTGAGCAGGTCATTGATGGCAAGAAATACTTCTTCCTAGACAATGGTCTCCAGCTACGTCATGTCCTTCGCCAAGGTAGTGATGGTCATGTGTATTATTACGATCCTAAAGGGGTTCAGGCCTTTAACGGATTTTATGATTTTGCGGGTCCTCGCCAAGACGTTCGCTACTTTGATGGCAACGGTCAAATGTATCGTGGCCTCCACGACATGTATGGCACAACCTTCTATTTTGATGAAAAGACTGGTATTCAAGCCAAAGACAAGTTCATCCGCTTTGCGGACGGTCGCACACGTTACTTCATTCCAGATACAGGAAATCTCGCAGTTAACCGTTTTGCGCAAAATCCTGAGAACAAGGCTTGGTATTACCTCGATAGCAACGGTTATGCCGTGACAGGCCTCCAAACCATTAACGGTAAACAGTATTACTTTGACAATGAAGGTCGTCAGGTTAAGGGACACTTTGTCACTATAAATAACCAACGTTACTTCCTTGATGGCGATAGCGGTGAAATTGCCCGTTCACGCTTTGTGACGGAAAACAACAAGTGGTACTATGTCGATGGCAATGGTAAGTTGGTTAAAGGTGCTCAAGTCATCAATGGAAATCACTACTATTTCAACAATGATTATAGCCAAGTCAAGGGTGCCTGGGCCAACGGCCGTTACTATGATGGTGACTCAGGTCAGGCCGTAACCAATCGCTTTGTCCAAGTCGGTGCCAACCAATGGGCTTACCTCAACCAAGATGGTCAAAAGGTAGTTGGTCTCCAGCATATCAATGGTAAACTTTACTACTTTGAAGGCAATGGTGTCCAAGCCAAGGGTAAACTCCTTACCTATAAAGGTAAGAAATACTACTTTGATGCCAATAGTGGTGAAGCTGTGACCAATCGCTTTATCCAAATTTCTCGTGGTGTTTGGTATTACTTTAACGCCTCAGGCCAAGCCGTAACAGGTGAGCAAGTCATCAACGGTCAACACCTCTATTTTGACGCTTCTGGCCGTCAGGTCAAAGGCCGTTACGTCTGGGTTAAAGGCCAACGCCGTTACTATGACGCCAATACTGGAGCTTGGGTCAGAAAACGATAAGTAGGCAGAAAAAAAGTATTTTTGGGACTATCCCAGAAGCTTATAGATTGAAAATCAGTAGTTTTCCACATAATTTCAAAACTTTTAAGTACTTGAAGTATTTTCTTTCAAGTACTTTTCTTTTATCATTTTCCCTCGAAATGTCTAGTGGATTGTAAGTAAACAATGAGTTTGATTAATAGAATCGTCAATAAACTACTTACTTTCGTTTTAAACTATACTCAGTCTTTAATGAGGGAGGCGTTAAAATTGCTAAAAGTTGCGATTTCTGTGTGAATTTAAGAAAATCCGAACGTTTTTTTGGTAACGTTTTCTAACATATAAATGCTATAGGCATATATCTTAGGCTTGTTTCTTCAAATGGATTATGGGCATAAGGTTAGTCTTATGAGACTAGAGTTATGCATCTGTAATTGTATTCGCTCCCAAAATCCCTTAACATAGAATAGAGAAATAAAGTTATATTGAAAGGTGTATGTTATGGAAAAGAAAGTTGGATTTAAGTTGCACAAGGTCAAGAAAAATTGGGTAACCATTGGAGTTAGTACGCTGTCGATGGTTGCACTTGCGGGTGGAGCCTTTTTGTCAGACCAATCTGCACAAGCAGATGAAGTGTCACTTCCTAATGGTGATGGTTTTGAACAAACAGATGCAGGCATTGAGTCAAGTGCATCATTGATTAATGAAAGCTATTCACCAACCTTAACAGAAGGTGCTACTTATGTGTCAGCAGTGCCATCTAACTATGGAAGTCAAACAAGCTCAGGCTACGAGTCTTCATCATCTGTTTCAACAGGAGGCTCATCTCAGACTGTGGTAGGTGGTGGATCTGGTCAAGTCAGTTCGTCACAATCTTCTCAAGTAGTAGGAACACAAAACTCTAATTCATCACAAACGGGTTCTGCTTACCAATCAAGTAGCAGCTCGGCATCAGTAAGTGCTAGTGCGTCAAGTTCTTCAAGCTCATCAAGTTCAGCTTGGTATTCTTACTCATCGTCATCATCATGGTCATCATCATCGTCAGCTAGCGGTTTTGCGACAATTACGACGAGTTCGTCTGACTCAAACGGCATTCATTGGAATGGTGGTCGAAACACGACTATCACCATCACGGCCTCAGGAACTACGCCGAATGTTACTATCGTTTCGAATTCTAATAAACTGTTTCCAAACATATCAGTAGGGCATTCGAATGGTTCAAATGCTAATGTCACTATCATTTCACAAGGTAACCAGCAAAATAACTCAGGTTACCAAATCATCACAGGTGAGACTAAACCAAGTGTTGATTCAAACAATACCAAGTCTTCATTTGTCCGTGTAGGCGAAAATCAATGGTATTATTACGATCAATATGGTCAAAAGGTCAAAGGCGAAAAGGTTATTGATGGCAAGGCTTATTACTTCCTTGAAAATGGTCTTCAAGCTCGTGACTCACTTGTTAAAGGTAGCGATGGTTACACCTATTACTATGATAAAAATGGTGTGAAGGCTATCAACGGCTTCTACGATTTTGCAGGTTACCGTAAGGATGTACGCTATTTCGATTGTTATGGTCACATGGCTACTGGTCTCCTTGAAATGGGTAGCACAACCTTCTACTTTGATACACAAACAGGTATCCAAGCTAAAGATAAATTTATTCGCTTCTCAGATGGCCGTATCCGTTACTTTATCCCTGATACTGGTAATATGGCTGTAAATACCTTTGTTCAAAATAAAGAAAACCAAGCTTGGTACTACCTTGATGAACATGGTTACGCTGTGACAGGAAAACGTATCATCAATGGTAAAGAATACTGTTTTGACTCAGAAGGCCGTCAAATCAAAGGTCAGATGATGCAACAAGGCAACAAGCAATACTACATTTCTGCCCAAACAGGTGAAATGGCTGTGTCACGCTTTATCTTTGAAAACAACAACTGGTATTATGCGGATGCTTTTGGTTGCCTCGTTCAAGGTGCCAAAGTGATTGATGGTAAACTCTATTACTTCAACAAAGACCATAGCCAGCTAAAAGGTGGCTGGGCTGAAGGACGTTACTATGATGCCGTCACTGGTCAAGCAGTCATCAACCAATTCATTCAAATTGCGGCTAACCAATGGGCGTACCTTAACCAAGATGGTCACAAAGTGACAGGTCTTCAAAATATTAACAATAAAGTTTACTACTTTGGTAGCAATGGTGCTCAAGTCAAAGGTAAATTGCTCACTGTCCAAGGTAAGAAATGTTACTTTGATGCCCACAATGGTGAGCAAGTGGTAAACCGCTTTGTCGAAGCTGGACGTGGTTGCTGGTATTACTTCAACGCAGCAGGTCAAGCAGTGACTGGAAAACAGGTTATCAATGGCAAACAGCTTTACTTTGACGGTTCAGGTCGTCAAGTTAAAGGACGTTATGTTTATGTTGGTGGTAAACGCCTCTTCTGCGATGCCAAAACTGGTGAATTGAGACAGCGTCGTTAATTAATATGTACTTTAAAATCTAGAGCGAATTTTTCCTTTTCCTATCTAAATTATTATTATTTTCCTATCATAACTCTAGATGATTAAATAGACGAAAAAGCCAGCATTAGCTGGTTTTTTGAGTTGTTTTAGAGAAACTGTCAGTGTACACCCAGATGCTTTTTTTATGCTTAAATCCTAATAATTTTATCCCTCTCATATTCGCAAGGAGGAGCTATAGCCGTGTTATAATGGGTATTATATTTGCATGTAGGAAAAAAGAGTTAGAGGTAGTTATGGGGAACTATTTTCGTTAAACTCGAGGTGTAATTGACCTTCTAAAGGAGAGAAATCATGGTTATCTTGGCTTGGAGTATCATTGTCATATTATTTATCTTCATTTCGAATTATTACTTTTATAAAACAGACTTCAGACCACGAAAATACCCATTACTCTATACAATTATTGAAACCATAGCTGATTTGTTCACTAGGTAATATCTCTAACCCAAACCTTCTCTTTCATCTTAGAAAAAGAAGGTTTTTTTATTTAAAATTAAATTAATATTGTTGGATGATTCTATCGTCTAAAGAAGTCTAAATCCTAAGGATTTTAGCTGGTTTTATGTTATCCTTAGTGCATTTGTTCACAAGGGGCATTTATTAGGCAGATTATTAAAGGACGTTTTCTGAGAAAACGAAGGTAGATACATTAAGCTGACATTATAGTTGTGTAATTGTATTCCCTTGTCAAATAGCTTATGATAGAAGTAATATAAGGGAAAAAGGTAAATATTATGGAACAAAAAGTACGCTTTAAAATGCATAAAGTGAAGAAGAATTGGGTGACTATTGGGGTGACAGCACTCTCAATGGTTACTGTTGCTGGTGGAACTTTGTTGGCGGATCAACAGGTTCAGGCCGATGAGCAAAATCCTGCGAATCAGTCGGGTGATAGCAGTCAGAATCTGCTTCAAGAAACGCCAGCTACAACTAATGATGCAGCAACTACAGTAGCACCAACTATCTCAGCAGATGCTAATACTGCGAGCGTGGCTATTCCTGTCGCAGATGCGACTAGCACGACAACCGATGTTACAGATAGGGCAGCGGCACCTGCTGCAAACGCAGCGACAGTGGAAACTAACTCAGGTCAAGCATCACCAAGTACAAATGTGCAAGCAGCTGCAGCTGATACGAGTGCCACAACAACTGATACAAATACAAATACTAACGCTGCAGTAACTGGAACGGATCGTGCAACAGCTACTACAGACCGTGCAGCAACAACTGATACGGCAAATACAGAAGCTCGTACACGTAGCCGTCGTGCCTTGGCAGAAACTCGTGAAGCCAACACAAACACAGCGACTGGTATCCAATGGATTAACGGCAAACAATACTATGTCAATAGTGACGGTAGTGTGCGTAAGAACTTCGTCTTTGAGCAAGATGGTAAGTCATATTATTTTGATGCTGAAACAGGGGCTCTTGCGACCAAGTCACAGGATGAATTTTCAACTAAACCTATCAAGGCGACCGTAGATTTTTCATCTGGAAATCAGCTCTACAAAAACGATAACAAATCTTTGGACCAACTGGACACCTTCATCACAGCAGATGCTTGGTACCGTCCAAAGAGTATTCTCAAGGATGGTAAGACTTGGACAGCTTCAACTGAAGCGGACAAACGTCCACTCTTGATGGTTTGGTGGCCTGACAAATCGACTCAGGTTAACTACCTAAACTACATGCAAAATCAAGGTCTTGGTGCAGGATCATTTTCAACCAACTCTAGCCAGGAAAGTCTAAATCTAGCTGCTAAAGCGGTTCAGACTAAGATTGAAGAACGTATTGCGCGTGAAGGCAATACCAACTGGTTGCGTACAAGTATTGATCAGTTTATCAAGACTCAGCCTGGTTGGAATAGTAGCACTGAAAATAGTTCATACGACCATTTGCAAGGTGGACAGTTGCTCTTTAACAACAGTAAGGGTGATACTGGTAACCGTACTAGCTACGCCAACTCTGATTATCGTCTACTTAACCGCACACCTACTAACCAGACGGGTACACGTAAGTACTTCAAGGACAATTCTATCGGTGGTCTTGAGTTCTTGCTTGCCAACGATATTGATAACTCAAACCCAGCTGTTCAGGCGGAGCAACTTAACTGGCTCCACTTCATGATGAATATCGGAAGTATCATGGCCAATGACCCAACTGCTAACTTTGACGGTTTGCGTGTCGATGCCTTGGACAATGTGGATGCTGACCTTCTCCAAATCGCTTCTGATTACTTCAAAGTAGCCTATGGTGTTGACAAGTCTGAAGCCAATGCGATCAAACACTTGTCATACTTGGAAGCTTGGTCTGCCAACGACCCATATTACAACAAGGACAATAAGGGGGCACAACTGCCGATTGATAATGCCCTTCGTAATGCTCTTACCAACCTTTTGATGCGTGATAAAAATACACGTATGCAGCTTGGGGACATGACTGCTTTTATGAATAGTAGTTTGAATCCACGTGGTGCTAACGATAAGAACGGTGAACGTATGGCCAACTATATTTTCACCCGTGCCCACGATACGGAAGCGCAAACCATTATCCAACGTATCATTCGTGATCGTATCAATCCAAATCTGTTTGGTTACAATTTCACCCGTGATGAAATCAAGAAGGCCTTCGAGATTTACAATGCGGATATCAATACAGCTCACAAGACTTATGCGTCTTACAACTTGCCATCTGTCTATGCCCTCATGTTGACCAATAAAGACTCTGTGACACGTGTTTATTACGGTGACCTCTACCGTGAGGATGGTCACTACATGGCGAAAAAGACGCCTTACTTTGATGCTATCGACACCCTCTTGCGTGCCCGTATCAAGTATGTAGCTGGTGGTCAAGACATGGAAGTGAAGAAAGTCGGAAATGACGGCCTCTTGACATCAGTTCGTTATGGTAAAGGTGCCAATAACAGAACTGATTGGGGAACTGCTGAAACCCGTACGCAAGGGATGGGTGTCATCATGACCAACAACTATGATTTCCGATTGGGTAGCAATGAAACTGTAACGATGAATATGGGTAGAGCCCACCGTAATCAGCTTTACCGTCCATTGCTTTTGACGACTAAGGATGGTCTAGCAACCTACCTCAACGATTCTGATGTCCCTTCAAACCTTCTTAAGCGAACAGATCGAAACGGAAACTTGACCTTCAATGCCAATGATATTTTTGGTGTGGAAAACGTGCAAGTATCAGGTTACCTCGGTGTCTGGGTACCAGTCGGGGCTAAGGCTAACCAAGACGCACGTACACAGCCAAGTAACCGTGCCAATAGTGACGGACAAGTTTATAAGTCTTCAGCAGCTCTTGATTCTCAAGTTATGTATGAAGCCTTCTCAAACTTCCAAGCTTTTGCGGACGATCAGCCAGAACTCTACATGAACCGTGTCTTGGCTAAGAACACTGACTTGCTCAAAGCTTGGGGTATTACGTCTGTTGGACTTCCACCACAGTACGTTTCAAGTAAGGATGGTACCTTCCTTGATTCAACGATTGACAATGGTTATGCCTTTGATGACCGTTATGATATGGCCTTGAGTCAAAATAACAAGTACGGATCACTTGAGGATCTCCTTAACGTCCTTCGAGCTCTGCACAAAGATGGTATTCAAGCCATTGCTGATTGGGTGCCAGACCAAATCTATAACCTTCCTGGTAAAGAAGTAGTTAACGCTACACGTGTAAATGGTTACGGTTATCATCAGGCAGGCTACCAAATTGTTGACCAAGCCTATGTGGCCAATACCCGTACAGATGGTACAGACTATCAAGGCAAGTACGGTGGTGCCTTCCTTGATGAACTAAAAGCTAAGTACCCATCTATTTTCAATCGTGTACAAATCTCAAATGGTAAGCAGTTACCTACGAATGAAAAGATTACCAAATGGTCTGCTAAGTACTTCAACGGAACCAACATCCTTGGACGAGGTATCAACTTTGTCCTTCGTGATGATAAGACCAACCAGTACTTCAATACTTCAGCCAACAGCCAACTCTTGCCAACACCACTTCGTGACACAGGTGCCATCACAAGCATTCAAGTCTTCCAACGTCGTGGACAAGATGTTTACTTCCTTCGTGATAACCAAACCGTTAAGAATGAATTTGTTCAAGATGGTAACGGTAACTGGTATTACTTCGGTGGTGACGGTAAGATGACCAAGGGTGCCCAAAACATCAATAACAAGGATTACTATTTCTTTGATAATGGTATCCAATTGCGTAACGCCCTTCGTCGTGCTAGCAACGGCTATACCTACTATTATGGTCTAGACGGTGCCATGGTTAAGAATGCCTTCGTTGATTTTGATGACAAACATAAGCAGGTTCGTGCCTTTACGACTCAAGGAACAATGGTAGTAGGTAACCTTCATTGGAGTGGCCACCATTTCTACTTTGACCGTGAAACGGGTATTCAGGCTAAGGATCGCGTTGTCCGTACCGATGATGGTAAATTGCATTACTATGTTGCTGAAACTGGTGACATGGGACGAAACGTCTTTGCGACAGATAGCAGCACAGGTAAACGTTATTACTTTGACTCTGACGGTAACACTGTGACTGGTTCACGTGTCATTGACGGTAAGACTTATTACTTTAACCAAGATGGTAGCGTCGGTACGGCCTACAGCAATCGTGCAGATTCTATTATCTTTGAAAATGGTAAGGCTCGCTACATTACACCAGCAGGCGAAATCGGACGTAGCATCTTTGTCTATAATCCAGCAACTAAGGCTTGGAACTACTTTGATAAAGAAGGTAACCGTGTTACAGGACGTCAATACATTGATGGTCACCTCTATTACTTCAAGGAAGATGGTAGCCAAGCTAAGGGTGAAATTATCGAGGAAAACGGCATTAAGTATTACTATGAGCCAGAATCAGGTATTCTTGCTAGCGGACGCTACCTCCAAGTTGGTGATGACCAGTGGATGTACTTCAAACAAGACGGTTCACTGGCTATCGGCCAAGTTCGTGCTGATCATGGATACCTTAAGTACTTTGATAAAAATGGTATCCAAGTCAAGGGTAAAACCATTGTTGAAGATGGTAAGACTTATTACTATGATGCCCACAGTGGAGCTCTTGTCACAAGCAGTTTTGCTGAGATTGCACCAAACCAATGGTCTTACTTCAATACTGATGGCCAAGCCCTTAAAGGCAAGTGGACTATCAATGGCAAGGAATACTACTTTGACCAAAATGGCATCCAATACAAGGGCAAAGCCGTTAAGGTCGGTAGTCGTTACAAGTACTATGACGAAAACGATGGTCAACCTGTAACCAACCGCTTCGCTCAAATCGAGCCTAACGTCTGGGCTTATTTCGGAGCTGATGGCTATGCCGTGACAGGGGAACAAGTCATCAATGGCCAACACCTTTACTTTGACCAATCAGGTCGCCAAGTTAAAGGTGCCTACGTCACAGTCAATGGCCAACGCCGTTATTACGATGCTAACACAGGCGAATATGTCCCAGGAAGATAAGCAGTAGTAGGTCCAGTGACTGTCCAGAGAACACACAGACGAGAATGAGGGAAAATTCTCAAGAAAGATCGTGAAAACGGTCTTTTTTTGTATCTCTATTTCGAAAAGTATAGAAATAGGTATTCTGACTTAAGTCGTACTGATGCTCCGTATCAAGGAAAGGATAAATCAAATGGAAACATTCCTTTTTATGACAATTCTTGCCATGTTAGTTATCGCCATCATAAGTTTTATCGTTCTGAAGAAAAAATGGCAATTTTCAATCAAGCTCTTTTTAGTAGGTCTGATTGGCTTTGCCTTACCAGTCATGATGATTGAAGGACCTGTCAATGCTGTGTTTTTTTCTGGCTTTGCTCACTCTTCTAAATGGTTCACCATTATTTATGGAGGACTTATGGCTGGCCTTGTTGAAGAAACCACTCGCTATTTGGTTTTTAAGGTACTTGCAAAGAAAAGAAGTTTGATGACGTCTGATATTGTAGCCTACGGTTTTGGACATGGCCTTAGTGAATTTATCTTGCTTGGAGTGGTGGGCTTACTCACTAACCTCATTGTTTTACAGGCCATCCATTCAGGGCAGGCCAGTGAGTTACCTTCAACTCTTGTGAGTCAGGTCAACCAATTAACGGGATTTACTGTGCTTATGTCTCTCTTTGAAAGACTAGTTGCCTTGGTGTTACAAGTCTTGCTTACAGCTTGGGATTTTCTAGCAGTCACTAAGCAAAAGCTTTCATTCTATTTCTGGGCGATTATACTCCATGCTGCCATTGATTTTTTGGCAGGTGCTTATCAACTAGGGCTAGTCAGCAATCTCTTACTAATCGAACTTATTTTAGCTATTTATGTGTTAGGTATTGGACTTCTGACACGTCGGATTTGGAGAAAGGAGGGAACTCATGGGCTTATCTGAAACCTTAAAAGCCATCTCTGCCCCTGTGAGGAGAGAAATTTTAGACTATCTAAAGTCTGGACCAAAGTCCGCTGGTGAAATCAGCCAGCAGTTTGCCTTAGCTCCCGCAACAGTTTCCCATCATTTGTCTACCTTGAGAAAAGCGGGACTTATTGAAGAAGAAAAGCAGAAGAATTTTATCTACTATAGTTTGAACTTGACCGTTTTTGAAGAAATTTTAACTTGGATTCAATCACTTGGAGGAAAAGAAAATGAAAAATAATTTGCAAAGAGTCATTGGTAATATAGTGATACTTACACCGGTTATTGTCGGACTAGTCTTTTACAAACAACTACCAAATCAGATTGCTATCCACTTTAATGTCGAAGAGCAAGCCAATGGCTTTATGAACCGCAATCTAGCAATTGTTGCCCTACCTTTTCTTGCGTTAATCATATATAATCTCTGTTTTTCATTCTTTAAACAAATAACGATCCCATTCTTAAAAGAGTTTATGCTATGGTTGCTCCCAATTTCTGCTGTGCTTATCCAAGGTCTTATATTGACTGTTGCCTTAGGAGGCCATGTTCAAGTTCGCTTGACTGTGATTTGGTTAGTGGCACTTATTTTTCTAGTGATTGGAAATTATCTTCCTAAAAGTATTGGCCTGGCTACAAAAAATCATAACCAGAGCAGTAAATCAGTAGTGAGAAAGTTGGGATACCTAATGATTGGAATAAGTCTTGCCTTGCTAATAAGTCTCTGCTTTAATCCCTATACTACAATTATTGTTTTGGGCATTTTTATAGTTCTTATCTTGAGTGTCATAATACCTATTTTTCGCTATTTAAGAAAATAAAGAGAAGTAATCATCTGATTACTTCAATCTGAGCTGAGAAATTCATCTCAGCTTTCTTTGTGATAGTCAAAGCGAATGACTTGCTCTGTTGCATCTACATACGCGTGAACTCCAAAGGGAACAATCGCTCTTGGTGTGGCATGTCCGACATTCAGATTATAGACAATCGGGATATTGCTATCAATGATGTCCATTAAAGCCTCCTTATAGTCGTCATAGAAGGTTTCATCCATAGGTTTCCCGACCAAGAGTCCACTGATGATCTCGAATATACCAGTTTCCTTTAAAGTCCACAACATCTTTTTGAAATCATCAGGTTCAGGCTTTTCTTCACTTGTTTCTAGCAATAGAATCTTTCCTTCCCAGTCGGATAAGTCAGGGAAGAGTTTGTGCTTTTGGCAGAGTTCTGTACTGTCTGCATATCGAGAATTGTCAAATATATCATAGAGAGACTCAAGACAACCACCGAGGATTTCTCCCTCAAACTGAGCATTGCCTTGTAACAAGTCAAAACCTGTATTTGCATGGCTGACACGAGGTGTTCCCAAGGCTTTGGGACTAAAATCAGTCCGTTCCTCATACCAAACGTTACTAGGGCGAATTTCTGAGATTTTTCCAGTCTCAATCAATTCTTTAAAGTAGTAGCGGCTATATGGCAACATTTCTTTGTCTAACTCACAAATGTCTGCTAGAAATGATTGGCCGTAAAAAGTCTTGATTCCTAGTTTATGCAACATGAGATGGTTCATGGTTGAATCTGAGAAACCAAGAAAAATCTTTTGTTTGATAAACTTTTGTAGTTGGTCATTTTCAAAAAGATAAGGTAGCAAGCGATAGGTATCGTTTCCACCGATGGCGCATAGGATCATGGCGATACTATCATCAGAAAAGGCCTGAATCAGATCCTCCGCACGAGCTTCGGGATGTTCTTTGATAAAGTCTAAGCCTTTTAGTGAATGAGGTAAAAAAATAGGATTGAGTCCCAGGTCTTTGAGTCGTTGGACCCCCAAGTCCACTTCGTGCTTGACAAAGTCCTCTCCGATAACCCCACTAGATAAACTAACAATACCAATAGTAGAAGCCATATATTATCCTCCTAGAAATAAATTGATGCTATTGTATCATAAAGAATGATAGAAAAATATAAGGAATAGCGTTAGACATATGATTTTATGTCAATAAAGTAATAGAAAAATAACCGCTCGATGTGCTTACTTCTTTTTGTATGTTGGTGCTATATTTGGACCATTTGTGGTCGAAGGATATTATTATTCTTGAATTTGCTATGTTAGATGTGTATAATGATGTCATAGCGAACTATTGAAAGAGGTCGTTGCTCATGACAACACAAACAATTAACCAATTTAATTCACTTGCTCGACCTAATCTTGCTACAGGTTATAGGAGGTAATCTAGATGACAAAAAGCAATAACACGCAAATTACGGATATCTTAAACAATATCTATAATCTGATTGTAAATCCAGAAACAACTGAAAATGAGAGAGAGTTGCTCGTAACGTTTAAAAATGAAATCGAAGTTGGAAAGAAGGATAATGACGAACTTCTTGCAGAATTAAGGAGAGCTATTCAGGCTCTAGCAGTCCGCAATCTTTCTAAAGGGATTTCTCTGAGTTCTGGAGTGAGTGACTTGAGTAAGACTCTCACAGAATTCCAAGAAAAATCAGAGCGTAACATTAATCTAGCAAGAGGATTAACATCACTCGGCAGTTTGTCTTTTAGATGATCTTTTATGGTTCTTATCTTTGGTGTCGTAATACCTAATTTTCGCTATTTAAGAAAATAAAGAGAAGTAATCGTCTGATTACTTCTTTTTGTCTCCCAAAAACAGCTTGCTAAAATCACTGTTCCAATGATATAATACAAATACATTAATTTAATTTTATGAGGAGTATTTATGAAAAAGCGTAAGAAAATTATTCTTAGCTCCATAACAGGAGCTTTGGCCTTAGCTCTTGCTGGAGGCGGTTTTTGGGCTTATAAAACCTTTGTTCCGCAAGAAACGCCAATTGATAAGAATGCTACGGTAGCTTCTAATTTTTATCAAGCTGTTAACAAGGACTGGCTCCTAAAAGCCAAAATTCCCGCTGATTCTCCAAGCATTGATAATTTTTATACTTTAGGGGAAGATATCAAAGGAAAGCTTAAGAAGGATATCATAAATTTAGGGGAGGGTAAGGAAACGTCAGATATTACGGGGATGCCTGAGTTTATCACCTTCTACAAGGCTGCTAGTAATTACAAGCAACGTGAGAAAGATGGTCTTGAACCTCTCAAACCTTATCTAAAAGAAATTGAGGAAATCAAGGATCTGAATGATTTGGCCAGTAAATCTGCTAGCTTGACTGATAAGGGGATCCCTCTTCCATTTGGTTACAACGTTGGAACTAACGCAGAGAATACCAGTCAAAAACAAATTCAACTGAGTCCCCCAAGTATCTTATTGCCAGATGTGTCTATTTATAAAGACGAGGCCAGCAAGAAACAATATTTGACTCCAATTGAAACAGCCACGCAAAAAGCCTTGGAAATGCTTGGATATAGCGAAAAAAATAGTAAACGCATTGTCAAAGAAGCACTGGAGTTCGACGAAATCATTGCTAAGTACAGTCTCAGTAACGAAGAGATGTCCGAGAGTAAGAATTTAGTTCACCCTAAAACAGCAGAAGAGATTAATGCCTACTCTGGTTCCTTCAAATTATATGATGTCATTAAAGGCATTATGGGACGTGATTTAGAAACCATCAATGTCCCTAATACCAAGTATTTTGAGAACTATAGTAAAATCGTTAATCAGGATAATTTTCTAAAATAAAATCATGGATATTAGTGCAAGAAGCTATGGCAGCGTCAAATTCTTTGACAGAAGATTACCGTTTGAATTTTGCATCGATTAGCATGGCTATTATGGGCACACAAAAGCCAATTTCTAAAGAAGATACGGTCTATGAGATGAGTGTCAATCTGTTTAGCGATGTCATGAGTGTCTATTATGGACGTAAATACTTTGGTGAGGAAGCCAAGACTGATGTGACAGGCATGATTGATAAAATCAAAAATGTCTATCGTGGCCGTCTCCAACAGAATGATTGGTTGACGGAAGAAACACGTAACAAGGCCATCGAAAAGTTGGATAAAATGAAGGTTTTTGTAGGTTATCAGGAAGATGTGGATCCTGGAACCAAAGAATTACATCTTGACCCTAACAAGTCCTTCTTTGAGTTGTCAGAAGACATCGCCCAGTTCGGAAAACGTTATACCATTGAGCATTTTGATGAGCCTATTGATAAGAATAAATGGTCTGGTTCTGCTTTTGATATCAATGCCTATTACAACCCGGAAAGCAATAGCATCAACTTCCCAGCTGGCATTTTGCAAGCTCCATTTTATGACAAGAACCAAAGTACTGAAAAGAACTATGGTGGTATCGGTGTCGTGATTGGACATGAAATTACCCATGCCTTTGACTCCAATGGTGCCGATTATGATGAGAACGGTGACATGCATAATTGGTGGACAAAAGCAGATAGTAAAGCTTTCGACAAGAGGATCAAAGCCTTTGAAGATCAGTGGAATGGTTTGGAAATTTACGGGACTAAGGTAAATGGAAAACTCACAGTCACTGAGAATGTCGCAGATGCTGGTGGTCTTTCATCCACACTCCAAGTGCTCAAAACAGATATGACAAAACCTAACCTCAAGGATTACTTTGAGAACTACGCAAATATTTGGAAACAAAAGGCTAGCCTACAGTACAATAAATATACCATGGTACAAGACGTCCACGCACCAAATGAGTTACGTGTTAACCAACAACTTAAAAACCTTCCTGAGTTTTATGAGGCCTACCCTCAAATCAAAGAAGGGGATGCTATGTACTTAGCACCAAGCAAACGCATTAGTTTGTGGTAAAAAGTCTTGCTATTTTGGAAATCAAGAAGAAGAGAATTTGGAATGGAAACATTCCAGATTCTCTTTTTATGTTGTCGCTTTGGGGAATCATTTTCTAGTGTTATAATGTTGCTATTAAGGAAAGGATTCAAGAATGAAGCATAAAAGGAATCTGATAGAAGATAATAAAAGAGGTGAGAATCAGAGCTTTCTCTACTTCTTACACGAGGAGAAAAAATTTGACGTAAAGGCACTTGATGATTTGTGTCACTACATCATAGAATTGGATACAATCAGTCTCGAGCAGTTGAGAGATATCCATTATATTGAAAATCAAATACTACGCCATCTCGTGTATCATTTTGATGATAATGATCTAAGTAAGATTACAAATCTCCCTTTTGACTATTGGGAGTATATAGAACCCTTTGAGCGTTTGGTGGCATGTTTGTATGAGGGTGGTGGCAAGAAATGACAATTATCCAGGCCATAATAAAAACTTGCTCGAGCGTTTAAACCAGCAGTATGGCTATGCTAAGGATGTCAAGGAATATTTTGATTTGAAGTAGATTTATGAAAGAGATTTTGCAGGTAGCTTTACTAGGTTTTAGAAAACAAAAAGAAAACACCAGAAAAAATGATTTCTGGTGTTTTTGAATACATTTTGGCAAAAATGAAGTGTTTTTCAAATGGTTGCTGTTTTTAAATTATTGTTGAATATTAATCCTTTTTCTCTGTAGCTACGCCATTTTCGTCAATAATATAGGTTTTTCCATCTTTTTCAAGCGTAGTGTTAGTGGTAATTGGAGAACCTTTTGACTCTGGACTAACTGATATCGGCTTTTCAAAATGATAAAGTTTACCATCAAACTCTGCCCATTCGCCACTAAAAGGAGTAGTCATATAAATTTTAGGATTGAAATAATAGAGCCTATTATCTTCTAACCGAATGACACCTGTTTTTACAACTCCATTCTCATCAGAGATACAGAAACCATTCCAAGAGGTCGAGGTGTCTGTAGCTGTATTCCTTAGAAGTCGTCCTTTAGGGCCCAAAAGATAGGTCTTTTCATTGATATTTTCTAGATATGTTCGGTTTTCAGCTCCCCATGGTGGGCTAATATAGTAGGTTTCATTATTATGAGTAACCCATCCGAACTGTAGATGACCGTCCTTATCAGCATAATAGTATTTGTAGTCGCCGTCAATATCATCAGAAAGCATACTACCGTCTTTTTTGAAGAAATAATCGAAATCACCTATCTTGTGTCTATCATTTCGAACTTGGTAGCCATCTTCTTTAAAATAAACACGTTTACCGTCAATAGTTGCCCAACCAAATATCTGGCTTCCATCCTCGCCAAAATAAGTATATTTTTTAGAAAAGTAATCGCCTGTTTCATGGAATTTATTTACGAACATAGCACCAGTATCGTTATCGAAGAAATAGTACTTTCCATCAAGCAGAAGTCGTTTTCCTTTGGCTTGTTTTCCAGTTGGATCAAAGTAGTATTTTTGATGATTAATAATTTGAAGTCCAGTGGCTAACTGTCCATTCTCTTTAATATAAGCCCAATCACCATCTCTATCTTGAATAAATTGTCCAGGTTTATTCATAGTTACATAACCATTTTGGTCAATGACATAACGAATACCATTAAGTTCAAGTGTTCGGTTAGTCCACATAGCTCCGCTGTCTCTATCGAAATAATGTGTTTGACCGTCAATTTCGACAAGTCTTCCCTTAGCTTGTTTGCCCTCTTTATCAAAGTATAGAGTGACATTATCTATTGAATGGAGTCCTGTGACAGCTTTTCCCTCGTTATCAAAGTAGTACCAATTCCATGCATCATCGTGTTCGAAACGATTTGTTAGTTTAGTTTCGGTCGCTACTCCTTTATCATCAATGAGGTAGGCTTTTTTATTGTAAACTAAGGTCTTGGAAACTGTGAGAGGGGAAGTTTCGGAAAGCGAACTTGTTCTATTGAAAGCATAGAATTTATTATCACTTTGAATTACAGTTTCTTCAATCTTAGTTAAATCTGTGTTTTCTGGAAGTAGATGTCCGATGTAGAAATCATTGTTTTCATCAAGATAGTATAGATTACTATAATTATCACGAATAATACGTTTAATCTTATCGGTCTTTGTTCGTACTCCGTGGTCAATAATGTCTACTTCTTCCCTGACGGTATGGGTATAACTTCTTCCACCATTCTTGTAAGTTCTGTTTATGCTAGGCTCTAAGTGGTATAGCTTATCATCAATCGTTTTCCAAGTAGGTGTTGTAACTGTAAACATTTTGGGGATATTGCTATTATCAAAATAGATATTTTCAAAATAATAGAGTTTACCATTATTTGCAGTGCTAACACCAGTAAGTAGAACTCCATCCTTATCTGTACCTACGATGCCAGAGTAGTATGCATCATAATCCAGTTCCTGACGTCCGAGTAAAGGTCCGAGATAGTTTTTTAGAAGTTTGCCTTCAAAATAGTAATAGTCCTTGCCTCCTTTATTGACTATACCAGTGACTGGTGAACCAGAATTTGAAAAATAGTAGTCATCACCATTAATATGATGTTCTCCGGTTAGTACTTGGCCAAATTTATTGGAGCGATAGCTAGTATTTAAAGTTCCAACAAAGACACGTAATGACTGAATATAAAAGGCATCTTTTACCAATTTTCCATGATTATCAAAGAGGTAGTTTTGTCCTTTGAAGATAGTAAGATCATTTTCAACTCGACCCTTATAATCAAAATAATAAAGTTGATCGCCAACTCGATGCCATCCATAGTAACGTCGACCATCAGAACCATAATAGACGTTATACGTTTTAGCAAATGGTTCCTGTCTTCTGATTTCAATAGACCAAGTATGCCAATAGTTGGTTTTTACAGCACCTGAATAGTGACTAAAATAGTAATGGAAGCCGTCTATGATTCTTTCGCCATTTTTCGCTTGACGACCTTCTTCATCAAAGTAAAGAGTTACTCCATCTACATTTTGCCATCCTCTTAGTTTTTCTCCTGTTGCGGTGTAATAATACCAGTTGCCTGAGGAATCCTCTTCGAAATGGCCACCAGAAACAAGTGGACGTTGAGGAAGTTTCTGTTCAGTTTCAATCAAAAGTCCATTAGCTTCTGCGTGGTAAGTTTTTCCATTAATAGTGATGTCGGTATTTATAACCTTATGACCACTATCCTTATCAAAGTAATAGGGTTCGATACCTATTGTAACGATTTCACCCTTGGCCTGAACACCGTCTGGGTAGAAATACATGTCGAAGCCATCTATAGTCTGTTCGCCTGTTAGAAGTTTCCCTTCTTTATCACTATAGTACCAGTTGCCGTCGTCATCCGACCAAAAACGGTCACGAACCAATTGGCCAGTATCTTTTTGAAAATAATAGGAATTTCCATCTAGGATGACAAAGGCATCTTTAGCTTGAACACCATTAGGGTAAAAGTAGAGTGGAATATTGTCAATAACTTGGCTACCAGTAAGTGCTTTCCCGTCGTGGCCTAAATAGTACCAATTTCCATTCTTATCAGATGCAAAAGCATTACGGGTAAGTTGTCCACTATCTTTCTCAAAGTGATATGTTGATCCATTAACGTGACGGGTGTCTCCTTTGACTTGCTTACCATCGGCATCGAAGTAGACATTCACATTATCAATATTTTGCATACCAGTAAGTGCTTTCCCATCCTTAATATAGTACCAGTTGCCCTGATCATCGCTAGTGTAATGACCGCCGGATATTACAGGACTTTCTTCTACTTCATGGGCTGTATTTGTTTCAGAATGTGATGTTTCAGAGCTTACGACTTCACTGCTAGTAACAGTAGAGACATCCGAACGAAAAGCTTGTTGAGAGTTAATTTCAGAAGTACTTGTTTCTGGAACAGTTGCTTCAGTGGTACTTAGGTCAGATTCAGTAGAAGTAGCTTCAGTGATGTTTTCTCTTGTATTGGGGGCGTCGAAAGATTTGTTTTCTTCTGGTTTAGTAATAATTTCATTAGTTGACGAGCTTACGACATCAATTGCGTTTTCTTGGATGCTGTTTTCAACAGTTGGTTCTGAGGTGGGGTGAGTCTGTTCAGCTGCGGACACATAGCCCAAGCTTGCAAAACTAAGTCCTAGAGCTAGACCAGTTACTGCAATGGTTACCCATTGCTTTTTTACTTTGTGAAGTTTAAAGTATACTTTCTTTTCCATGATAATGCTCCTTTCATTAAACTGAACAATGTTAGCAAGGATATGGTTAACTCATGAGTAAAATTAAGTTAGTATTATAGTTCTATTGCTTACATATCAAGTTTATCATCACATTTTAATAAAATCAAAGAATTGTGTAAGCGTTTTTATTTTTTGTGTAAACTCTTTCCAACTCTACTCTAAACAAAACTGATAGTATATGAATGATAAACTTTCATTAAAGAGAGTTAATGATGTATTTGCTTTAAGTTAGCAGCGGATAGATCCTTGAGTAGGGTATTTTTGATATTCATAATATGCTATTCACTGATTTTAGAACGCCACCAAAAAAGCCACTGGCATATAAAACCAATGGCTTTTAACAATCTATTTCTTCTTCCCTAGTACAAAATAGCGGCTAGGGATTTGTTGTGTCAAACTGACGGCGATGGCGATGGTAAAGGAGGCCAGGAAACAAGCTCGTAGGAAGCTGAGGCCTAGGTCTGCATTTCCGATTAAGAGGAAGTAGACCGCACGGTAGAAGCTCATCCCAGGGATGAGTGGGAACATGCTTGAGGCTAGGAAGACTGTAGCTGGACATCTACGGTAGTGGGCCAAAAAGCGTGAGGTGATAGTGACTAATAGGGCTGGGAAGAGGATGGCGAGGACCTCGTGATGGGTATTATTCCAAATCAAGAGGTAGAGGAGCCATGAGCCGGCACCTAGGGTCCCAAGGTCTAAGAAGTATTTCTTAGGCACTCGGTAAAGCACGGAGAAGGCTGCTGTCCCAAGTCCTGCCATGAAGGTCTGAATCAAGACCCCCAGCCATGAGGTTGACGGTGTTGAGAATATGCCTGATAACTGTTCCGCAAAGGGGAGGATGGAAATCATGGCAAGAACACCGACAGAGATAGATAGACAAGTGGAGACCCCTGACAACATCAGGGCTAGACCGCTATAGTAGTTGTTCTGGGTGAATTCTCGAATGGCATTTACAAAGTAAGCCCCAGGAATCAAAATCATCAAGGTGCCCAGAATAATCACGCTACGATGTTGCCCGATACCCAAATAATAGAGAATGTTAGCTGATAAAGCGGCAATGGCACTAGAAAGGATAATCTGCAAGAAACTGGTATGAATAAAACGGGAAAAGAGTTGCATGCCAATCCCTACAAAAACTCCCGATATAGCCGCAGCAGTCCCATCAATCCAGCTACTTCCTAGAGCTAGCGAGAAGCTCCCAGCACCAATGACACAGGCTATAATATCCTCTAAAGGACGATAGAAAGTCTTCTGCTCAATGGTTTTCAGCTTTTGGAAAATGCTAGAAACAGGCTGATTTGGCTGTTCTGCCAGTTCACGAGACAGGCGGTTTACTTCCTCTAGTTTACCTAGATGGATAGACGGGACTGAGGTAGCTAGGACACGAGACTCTTTAAGACCTGAGCGGTTGAGTCCAGAAATCATGACTCCTCGATTGACCACATAAGTGGAGAAGTCTCTGATACCAAGAGACTTGGCCATGTGTCCCATGGTGTCCTCGATACGGTAAATCTCAGCACCGCTCTCCATCAGGACACGGCCTGCCTGAAGGACGGCATCCATTTCATTTTTGGTTTCTATTTCTGTTTCTCTTGGAAAATCGATGGTCATTTGAACCTCCTTATCGCTTAATTCGTCATTCCATTATAAGGCTTGAATGGTGGTTTTTCAATAGCTTTGACGACTAAAATAGGACTTTCTATGAGATTTTTCTCCTACTTAATGATAGGGGGGCAGGAAAATGGAGGGCTTGCCTTTTGCCTTGCCATTGGTAGAGGCAAATGCTACAATTAAATTATAAAATGTATGCGTTTACATATTTTACGCTACCTTTCTTAAAAAGCGTTTAATTCCTTTATTTATAGGGGTCTTAGCAATTAGAGAAGGGAACAAATGTAAGTGCAAATAGATGATACCTTTGAAAAGGAGACAATTCCATGAAAAAAATTATCAATAAACCTGAAAATGTTGTGACAGAGATGCTAGATGGTTTGGCTTATGTTCACAGTGATTTGGTGCATCGTGTTGACGGCTTTGACATCATTGTAAGAAATGAGCAGGCTGCTGGTCAAGTTGGTCTCATTTCTGGTGGCGGAAGTGGTCATGAGCCAGCTCACGCTGGTTTTGTAGGTGATGGTATGCTTTCAGCAGCCATCGCAGGTGCAGTATTTACGTCACCAACGCCTGATCAAATTTTGGAAGCTATCAAGGAAGCAGATCAAGGGGCTGGTGTCTTCATGATTGTTAAAAATTATTCTGGGGACATCATGAATTTTGAGATGGCTCAAGAATTGGCTGAGATGGAAGGTATCGAAGTTGCCAGTGTCGTTGTGGACGACGATATTGCTGTGGAAAATAGCCTCTATACTCAAGGCCGTCGTGGGGTTGCAGGCACCATTTTCGTGCATAAGATCCTAGGTCATGCGGCTCGCGAAGGTAAGTCTCTGGCTGAAATCAAAGACTTGGCTGACAAGATTGTTCCTAATATCCACACCATTGGTTTGGCCCTTAGTGGTGCGACAGTTCCTGAGGTTGGTAAACCTGGTTTTGTCCTAGCAGAGGATGAAATAGAGTACGGTATTGGTATCCATGGTGAACCAGGCTATCGCAAGGAGTCTATGCAACCTTCTCGACAGTTAGCTGAAGAATTGACAGGGAAGCTCCTTGAAGCCTTTGAGGCTAAGTCAGGTGAACGCTATGCCCTTCTCATCAATGGTATGGGTGCGACACCTCTCATGGAGCAGTATGTCTTTGCTAATGATGTAGCAAGCATTCTTGGAGATGCCGGACTAGATGTGGCATATAAAAAGTTAGGTAATTACATGACATCTATTGATATGGCAGGCCTCTCATTGACTCTCATGAAGATTGAAGATGAGGCATGGTTTGAGGCTTTGGAGAGTCCAGTTAAGACTATTGCTTGGTAGTCTGACGTGAGAACTAGAAATTAGGTATATTATGGATAAAACAGTTGCAGTAAAATGGATGCAAGACTTTGACCAAAAAGTTGAAGCAGAAAAAGACCACTTGTCTGAATTAGACGGTCCTATTGGAGATGGTGATCATGGTGCTAACTTGGCGCGTGGTATGGCGGCAGCTATTGAGGCTATTAAGAGCACTGAACCACAAAGTGCAGCAGAAGTGTTTAAGGCGGTCTCAATGGCCTTGATTAGTAAGGTTGGCGGTGCCTCAGGTCCGCTTTACGGGTCTGCCTTTATGGGCATGATGAAGGCTGAACAAGCGGGACAGGATTTGGCAGGAGTACTTGAGGCAGGTCTCGAGATGATTAAAAAACGAGGGCATGCACAAGTTGGTGAAAAGACTATGGTGGATGTTTGGCATCCAGTTGTTGAAGCTGTTAAACAAGGTCAACTAACCAATGATGTCATTGACCAAGCTGTTCTTTCAACCAAGGATGTTGCAGCTACCAAGGGGCGTGCCTCCTATGTAGGTGAGCGTTCGATTGGTCACATTGATCCAGGCTCGTATTCATCTGGCTTACTCTTCAAAGCCCTACTAGAAGCGGAGGAATAGGACATGCCAGAACTTGGAATTGTGATTGTATCCCACTCTGCTGATATCGCTAAAGGTTTGGTGAGTCTGATTCGTGAAGTTGCACCAGATATTCCTTTAACGGCCACAGGCGGTCTTGAAGATGGTGGACTGGGATCTAGTTTTGACCATGTTCAAGTAGCAGTGGATAGTCAACCTGCTAAACGTCTCTTGGCCTTTTATGATCTGGGCAGTGCTCGCATGAATTTGGAGATGGTTGAAGAATTTTCAGACAAGGAAATCCTTATTCAACAGGTCCCTCTCATTGAGGGGGCCTATGCGGCATCAGCCTTGCTTCAGGCAGGAGCGAGTGAGGTTGAAATCTTATCTCAGATAAATGAATTAACCATTCAAAAATAGAATAAAGGAAAACTATGACAAATCAAATTAAGTATAAATGGGCTACTCTTGGGACGGGTGTTATTGCCAATGAGTTGGCACAGGCTTTAGAGGCTCTAGGTGGTAAACTCTATTCCGTTGCAAATCGTACCTATGATAAGGGAGTGGCCTTTGCTGAGACATATGGTGTTGAAAAGGTTTATCAAGAGATTGATGAAGTGTTTAAAGATCCTGAAGTGGATATTATCTACATTTCAACGCCTCACAATACGCATATCAATTTTCTTCGCAAGGCACTCGCAGCAGGTAAACACGTCCTCTGTGAAAAATCTATCACCTTAAATAGTGAGGAATTGGCAGAAGCTATCCAGCTCGCCGAAGAAAATCATGTCAAACTGGCAGAAGCCATGACTATTTTCCATATGCCTATCTATCGAAAACTATCTGAAATCGTGGAAAGTGGTAAGCTAGGGCCTCTCAAGGTCATCCAGATGAACTTCGGTTCTTACAAAGAATATGACATAACCAACCGCTTTTTCAATCGTAATCTAGCTGGTGGTGCCCTACTTGATATCGGTGTCTATGCCCTATCCTTCGTGCGTTGGTTTATGACCTCACAACCGACAGAGATGGTTTCACAGGTCAAATTAGCTCCGACTGGCGTTGATGAGCAAGCGGGTATTCTCCTTACCAATGCAGAAGGGGAAATGGCAACGGTGACATTGAGTCTTCATGCCAAACAACCTAAACGTGGCACTATCTCTTATGACAAGGGCTATATCGAACTTTACGAGTACCCACGTGGGCAAAAGGCAGTCATCACCTATACAGAAGATGGCTCACAAGAAGTCATCGAGGCCGGAGAAACCGCCAAAGCCCTCCAGTATGAGGTCCTAGACATGGAAGCAGCTGTTGCAGGCGAGGATGATCATACCTACCTCAATTACAGCCGAGATGTCATGGAACTTATGACTCAACTCCGCAAAGATTGGGGCTTGGTCTACCCAGAAGAAGAGTAGGAGTTATAGAAACAAACGATAAAAGGCTCAGCAAGGCTGAGTCTTTTTAATCTTATCTTATTTAAAACTGAAGCCCTCATAAACAAGCTCAGCTTTTGGATTATTTGCTTTAAAGGTTTTAGCAAATGCTTCCATCATTTTTACTGGACCACACATAAAGACAGTTGTGTCATCAGTGAGAGGATAGTCAGTGAAGTCCAGATAACCATCCACTTGACTATTGATAGTGTGAAGTTTGAAATTTATATTTTTCGCAGCATATGCAGTCAACATCTCTAGATAGACAGCGTTCTGCTCACCTGTATAGGCGTAGTAGAAGTCGACATCCCTATCAAGGACAGGATTTTCACGGATATAGGAAATGAAAGGGGTGATGCCTATACCACCTGCAATCCAAACTTGCTTGTCACGGCCTTGATCTAGCAACATGTGACCATAGGCACGGTCGATTGCTACAGGACTTCCGACTCTAAGCTTCTTGTAGATTTGTTTGGTATGATCACCTGATGCCTTAACGGTAAAGTAGATAATATTACCATGTCCACCTGAGATAGAGAAAGGGTGGGGTGCCTTTTCAAAACCGGCTTGAAGGATCTTAATAAAGGCAAATTGACCAAACTGATAATCCATTGGACGTGTTAGCCTAATGGCTATTTCTGTTGTATCATGGTTAATATGTTTTAATCCTACAATCTTCCCACGATTTTTAAAACCAATAATTTGGTAGAGGAAGATGATATAAAAACCTGAGCTTAAACCAAGAACAGCGAAGACCCCCACTACAAAGGATAAGAGACTTGGATTAGTCAATACTTGTCCTAAAATTAAGTAGACGTGGGAGAGACCAAAAATATAGGCCAAGTAAACCAAACGATGAAGCCAACGTCAAGTTTCATATTTGAGACTTTTACCAAGAAAGGCCAGAACCACAATAGTCAAGAAAGTATAAATACCAAGGTTTCCTAACTGGGCAGCCAGACGGGAACCCCATAGACTCCCCATACCGATGTTGTGGAAGACTAGAAGAACAATTGATAAGATGGCAAGAAACTTGTGGACAGCTTATCTTATAAAAAACTGTTTGTCAAAAATAGCCTATAAAAATTTTATTTTTAGTAATAAAAAGCTAAGATTATTATAGTAATCAAGGCACCTAAGAACTTTTGAAAACATAAAACATTTTCAAGAAATCTTGATTTAACAGTCATTTCCCTTGTGTAAGCGTTTCAAAAGGTGTATACTATAAATGAAAAGATAGGAAAAGGAGATGACTAGTGGCTAGTATTACAATAGAAGCGAGCAAGGTAGCTAGAAAGAGTCCTATTCGCGTAGACAGTAGTCTTGTGGGGACAGTTTCTGGAGTGGAAGACGTGAGCGTTTCCCTACCATCGTCAAAAGCTCGTTTGAGTGTCGGAAAATTGGGTTACAAGTCTAACACTATTACGGTGGAGGATGGACAAATTGTCCGTGTTACTAGCAATTTTCTAAATCGCTTTATAGCGATAGCGCCATTGTTACTTTATCTTGTTGGAGGTCGTTATCTCCCACTTGTTGCTGTCCTATCTACTATAATTTTGCTTTTTAGCTTACCTTTTCTCAAGTTAGAAATCGTAGGCTGATTAGAATCGGGAGTGGCTTAGCCCTCTGTTTGATACCTTTAACTCACTTTTTCATAATAATGCTAGGCCACTCCCTTTTCATTGGGAACGGGTCGAGACGAAAGAGTGGGTTATCAAAAAGGGAACTCGATAGAGCTTCCCTTTTTTCTTTCTCCAGCTAAAGTGATTTCGAAAAGACCCCAGTTGGTAAAACTGAGGTCTTTCTTGTTTTAAATCATGAATTACTTACGGTACAATTTGTCGTATTGATAGTAAGGATCGAAGGTCACATTGATACCGAGCTTACGAAGAACATTTTTGTCTTCATCGGTAAGAATGATTGTTGAGTGAGCTTCAGAACCTTTGAGGTTACCAAGTTCCTTCATGGCATGCGCCGCATCCGCATTGTTGGCAGCAGTAATGGCCAAGGCGATAAGGATTTCGTTGGAGTGGAGACGAGGATTACGGCTACCCAGATGGTTAATTTTCAGACCTTGGATAGGTTTAACCACTTCAGGCTCGATAAGTTTAGTATCCTTATCAATACCTGCAGAAGTCTTGATAGCATTAATCAAAGCAGCTGCAGTTGGACCAAAGAGTTCTGAATTCTTACCAGTTACGATTTGACCATTTGGCAATTCGAGGGCAAGAGCAGAACCACCTGTTTCTTCAGCCTTAGCGCGTGCTGCAACAACCACTTGGCGATCTTCAGGAGTAATACCAAGATCATTCATGAGCAACTCAATCTTCTTGACAGCAGTCTCAGGAACACGTTCATTTTTAAAATCAAGAACGGTTTGATAGTAGCGACGGATGATCTCTTGTTTGGAAGCTTCTTTGGCCGCCTCATCATCCGTAATGGCAAAACCAACCATGTTAACACCCATATCTGTAGGTGAAGCGTAAGGTGACTCACCAAGGATGCGTTCAAGCATACGTTTGAGGACTGGGAAAATCTCGATGTCACGGTTGTAGTTTACCGTAGTTTTGCCATAAGTTTCCAAGTGGAATGGGTCAATCATATTGACATCATCAAGGTCGGCAGTGGCAGCTTCATAGGCCAAGTTGACTGGGTGATGAAGTGGCAAATTCCAAACTGGGAAGGTTTCAAATTTTGCATAACCTGATTTGATGCCATTGATTTGGTCGTGGTACATGTTAGACATACATGTCGCTAATTTACCAGAACCAGGACCAGGAGCAGTAACGACGATAAGGTTACGGCTAGTCTTGATATAGTCATTTTTTCCCATACCTTCAGGAGAAATGATATGGTTCATATCCGTTGGATAGCCCTTGATAGGGTAGTGGATGTAAGACGTGATGCCATTTTTTTCCAGTTGGTTACGGAAGGCATCAGCCGCAGGTTGACCTGAATACTGCGTAATAACAACAGAACCCACATAGATATTGAGCTCGTTGAATTTATCAATCAGACGAAGGACCTCTTGGTCGTAAGAAATGCCAAGGTCACCACGAGCCTTAGAGTGCTCTATATTGCTAGCATTAATGGCAATGACCACTTCAACCTGATCTTTGAGCTCTTGAAGGAGCTTGATTTTATTGTCAGGCTCATAACCAGGAAGGACACGAGCAGCGTGGAAATCCTCCAACATTTTACCACCAAACTCCAAGTAGAGTTTCCCGTCAAACTGGTTAATACGCTCCAAAATATGGTCGCGTTGCAGATTCAAATACTGTTCAGAACTAAAAGCTTGTTTCTTCATAAATAAAAATACCTCTGAGAAAAATTATATCAAATGCCTGAGGTAAATGCTATTAGCGAAAGTCGATTTGTTGGAGAAAAAGAGTTTAAAGTCAATCATGATTAGAATATTTAATTTCATAAAGGTTTCACATTTGTCGTCTATAATTAGAATAAGAAATTAAAGCATCCTCACTTATCTTTGGTATAGCTGAGGGCTAATGTCTTAAATGGAGGTGGAAGATGGTTCTCTTACAACAGGCAGTTGCTTATATTTTTCGCAAAAAAACGCGGAATATTATCCTTTTTCTCATTTTGTTTTTGATATTATCTTGCTTGTATTTTTGTTTCTCTCTTATGCAAGTTGGTGGAGGAATGAAAGCACAAATCAGGAAGTCAAGTGGGGCAAGTTTTGCTCTGGTAAGTAAAGAAAGAGGCAGTACATTTTCCTGGAAAGAGGGGGAAAAGATTAGTCATCTATCTGATGTGATGACAACAATACCTGAATATATAAGCCCAGTACGACTAATCGATAAGAAGGTCGTTACAGGAAAACAAACGGTGAAACGTGATGACCTTGATAATGAGGCTAATCAAGCCTTGGGAGCCACTTTCACTAAGGGAACAGGACAAAGTGTTGATTTTAGGAGTGGTGCTTTTCAACTCCTTAAGGGAAAGCATTTATCTGCTAAAGGTCAAATTATGATTCATGAATCGCTTGCTAGAAAAAATAAGCTAAGCGTCGGAGACAAGCTGACCTTGTCCAATTTTCAGGTGACTGAAAATAGAGCTAAGAAAATGAGCTTTGATATCGTTGGTATTTTTTCTGGCAAGAAGGAGGAGACATTTACTGGAATGTCCTCAGATTTAAGTGAAAATCAAGTCTTCCTCCATTATGAGGACTCTAGCCAGCTGCTTAATTTGACTGATAAGTTAGTGACAAAATTATCCTTTGGTATTAAGAATCCAGATAGAATCGACCAAGTCATTAAACAAGTGAAACAATTAGATATCGATTGGTATCGTCTACGTTTGGACGAGGACCGAAAGGCTTTTGACTCCTTGAAGGAATCGTCTCAAGCGCTACAAGAAATAGTCAGAACGATGATGATTAGTTTAATTGTTACAGGAGCAGGTATCCTCTTGTTTTTAATGGCACTATGGACGCGTGAGAGAAATCATGAGATAGGTATTCTTTTAGCAATTGGGAAGAGCAAGGGACGCATTTTTGTTCAATTTCTTATGGAGATATTGTTGGTGTCGCTTATGTCTTTGCTACCGGCCATTGCTATTGGACGGCTACTAAGTCGACTGTTTTTGCAAGAATTTATAGGACAGCAAGGACAGCATCAGGCTCTTCAGTTATTAGATCAAATTCCTCAGGGACTACCTTTAGGGCTATCTTATCTATGTCTTCTAGTCTTGGTAATATTATCACTCGGTGTGACAACAGGTCTCATTTGGCGCAAAACTCCAAAAGAAATCTTATCTAATATGAGTTAAGGAGAAAGGAACACTATGTTAGAACTCAAAGATGTTACGTATAGTTATCAAAATAAAAGTGAAGCAATCTTCTCGAAGGTGAATTATCGTTTCGAGAAAGGTAAATTTTATAGTATTATTGGGCAATCTGGAGCGGGAAAAACGACCTTACTTTCCCTTTTGGCAGGTCTTGATTATCCCAAGAAGGGGCAGGTCTTGTTTAACGGAGAAAATATCAAGAAAAAAAGCTCTAGTTATCATCGTAGACACCATGTTGCACTTGTTTTTCAAAATTACAATCTCATTGATTATCTTACACCTTTAGAAAATGTACGACTTGTTAATAAAAATGCTGATAAGAAGATACTTTCTGAATTGGGATTAGATGAAAAACAAATTAATCGAAATGTCCTGCAACTATCAGGTGGGCAACAACAACGCGTAGCTATTGCACGGGCTTTGGTTTCAGAGGCTCCGATTATCTTAGCAGATGAACCGACAGGAAATCTAGACGACGAAACTGCCAAGGATATTATTGCTATCCTTAAAAGAATGGCCTTAGATCGCCAAAAATGTGTTATAGTTGTCACGCACAGTAAGGAAGTTGCTCAGGCATCTGATGTGGTTTTAGAGTTGAAGAAGAAACAACTCATAGAAAAGAAAAAATAAAGAAAGGACTCTTATGTTTCGAAACGCTTTTGCATATATTACACGAAAATGGTCAAAGTCACTATTACTGTTAACTATTATTCTTTTGATGAGTACTCTTAGTTTGTTAGGACTTGCTATGCGAAGTGCAACCCAAGAAGCTGCATCCAAGAGTCTAGGGGCAATTACCAATAGTTTTTCAATGCAGATTAATCGTAACACGAATCCTGGAACTCCTCGAGGGGCTGGAAATCTTAAGGGAGAAGATATTAAAAAGATTAGTGAGACTAAAGGAATTGTTTCGACTATTAAACGGATAAATGGTATTGGTGATTTACTAGATTATGAGATTATTGAAACAGAGCAAACGCTACAAAATCAATCGCCAGAACGTGCTAAAAATTTTAAGTCTACCTTGATGTTGACAGGAGTCAATGACTCATCAAAAGAAGATAAATTTGTTTCAGGTGCTTATAAACTAGTTGAAGGAGAACATCTAACCGATAAGGACCATAATCAAATCTTGATGCACGAAGGTTTAGCTAAAAAGAATGGTCTTAATGTAGGAGATAAAGTAAAGCTTAAATCTAATCTCTATGATGCTGATAACGAAAAAAGGGCTGATGAAACAGTAGAAGTGACTATCAAAGGTTTATTTTCTGGTCAAAATCAAGCTGCCGTTACCTATGCTCAGGAGTTGTATGAAAACACCCTCATCACTGATCTAGACACAGCTGCAAAACTCTATGGTAATACCGTAGAAACTGCCACTTATGAGGATGCCACTTTCTTTGCTAAAGGTGATCAAAATATTGATTCCTTGATAGCAAAGATTCAAAAGTTGGACATTAACTGGACCCTCTACGATCTTGTTAAGAGTTCATCAAACTACCCTGCTTTACAGGAATCTATTCTTGGGATGTATCGTGTGGCAAATCGTATGTTTATTGGAAGTCTCATTTTTACAAGTTTATTGCTAACCCTTCTGTTGATTTTATGGTTAAATGCTCGTCGTAGAGAAGTTGGTATCTTTTTGGCCTTGGGACTTAAAAAGACACAGGTTGCGGGTCAATTTTTAATGGAATTACTGATGATTGCCTTACCAGCCTTTCTTTTATCATATGGTTTAGCGAGTTTCTTTGCCGAAAAAGTTGGTAAAACAGTCCTTTCCAATGTTACGGAAGGTATCAATAAGCAAATGACAAAAGAATCTCTAGCTGCAAATCTCGGTGGAGGGGCTGAGGCAGAAAGTTTCAGTAAGACCCTGACTGAGATTCATATGACAGTCCAACCTAAGCAACTTTTGGTAGTCATTCTAGTCGGTGGCTTTATCTTAAGCTTGGTATCCTTGATTTCTTCTCGCTGGCTTCTTCACAAGAAACCTAAAGACCTCTTAGTTGATGTTGAATGATAAGTTTGCTGCACTTATAAAAAACGGTATAATGAAAGAAAGCGACTATATATAGATGAAAAGGATAATGTATGAAGATACTAATCGTAGAAGATGAAGTCCTGATTCGAGAAGGGATGAGCGACTATCTCATGGAATGTGGCTATGAGGTCTTTGAAGCAGGCGATGGGCAGGAGGCCTTGGACCTCTTTCACAGAGAAGCGCCGGATCTGGTCTTGCTGGATATCCAGCTCCCTATTCTCAATGGCTTGGAAGTCCTTAAGACCATCCGAAAGACTAGATTGGTCCCTGTTCTGATGCTGACGGCCTTTCATGACGAGGACTATAAGTTGACGGCCTTTGGAGAGTTGGCGGACGGCTACCTGGAAAAACCCTTTTCCTTGTCCCTCTTGAAGGTCCGTATCGAAGCTATTTTTAAAAAACTTCAACCTTCCCGGGTCTTCACCTATGGAGAGGCACGGGTGGATTTTGAGAGCTACACAGCCAGCCTAGCAGGCCAAGCCATTTCCATGAATGCTAAGGAGTTGGAAATCTTGGAATACTTGCTCCAGCATGAGGGTAAGGCCCGGACCCGCTCTCAGATCCTCGATGCCGTCTGGAAGGAGACGGAGGAGATTCCTTTTGACCGAGTGATCGATGTCTATATCAAGGAACTACGAAAAAAACTAGAGCTGGACTGTATCGTTACGGTGCGCAATGTCGGCTATAAATTGGAGAGACCATGACCAAACGGAGTATCTTTGCAAAGATCTTTCTGATCACCTTTGCCCTATTTAGTAGCTTAGTCATCCTTCTACATGCTTCGGTTTACTTTATTTTCCCCTCGTCCTATATCGAGTCTCAGCGACAGACGATTTTGAAGAAATCGCAAGCCCTGGCTAAGAGTTTCCAGGATCAGGAAGAAGGGACCATTGAGTCGGTCATCGACCTTTATTCCAAGACCAATGATATCAAGGTCTCTATCAAGGGCAAGGAAAAACAAAATGCCCTAGAGGTCAAGGATGACCTGATCGTGAACCCTGACAGCCAGAATAATTCCCTGGTGATTGAAGAGCGAAAGATTCAGACCAAGGAAGGGAAAGACTTAACCTTGCAATTCTTAGCAACTGTTGATTCGCAAAAGGAAGCGCGGGACATCAGTCTGGGCTTTCTTCCCTATAGTCTCCTTGCTTCCTTTGTTCTATCGCTGATTGCCTCCTATCTCTATGCCCGCATGATTTCTGCTCCGATCCTTGAGATCAAGCAGATGACCAAGCGGATGAAGCGACTGGATCGGACAGCCAGTCTTCCTATTCACTCGCAGGATGAAATCGGTGTCCTTAAGCAACAGATCAACGACCTCTATCACCATCTCCTAGAGGTGATCGACAATCTAGAGCAGCAGAAACAGGAAAATCTGAAGTTGGAGCAGATGAAGGTGGAATTCCTACGGGGGGCCTCGCATGAGCTCAAGACGCCTCTGGCCAGCTTGAAGATTATCCTAGAAAATATGCGAGATAAAATTGGTCGCTACAAGGATCGGGACCGCTACCTATTAGTTTCTCTTGACATCGTCGATGAGATGAACCAGATTGTCCTAGAGATCCTGTCTTTATCTTCTGTTCAAGAATTAGGTGGTGATAAGGAGTGGATTCAGTTAGATGATGTGGTAAATCGCATACTCACTCAAAATCAAGTGTTGGTTGAGAATCGCTCCCTATCAATTGACAATTATCTTCCGCCAACTAGTATTTTCATGAATTTACCTATTTTGAAATTGGTTCTCTCAAATATCATCAGTAATGCAGTCAAGCATTCTGATAAGGGTGGAGTGATTCGAATAGGTTTAGAAAATGAAGGAACTGATTTTGTCATTGAAAATACGAGTGTATCTAAAGAAAATATTTCAACTAAAGCTCAGTCTAAGAAAGAAGGAGGATTAGGCCTTTTTGTGGTCAAATACCTTTTAGAGCATGAGGAACTTAGCTATAGATTTGAAGAAAGTTCTACGGGGAGGCGCTTTGTTATGGTCTTGCCCAAAAAGTAAAAAGCGATGGTTAAGGTATTAACCATCGTTTTTTTGTATTGTTAAAATAAGCAAAGGCTAACCTTACATTTCATCTCTATTATTTTTCAATATTACCAAAAGTTTAAGGAGTCTGGAGTATAGGTCATTGAAATGTTTTAAACAACAAAAGAAAACGCTTGCATAACTTCTAGAAAAACGTAAAATAGAACTATCAGATTCACGATAATAATAACTACGAGGAGTAGAATTATGCAAAAATACTGGTGGCACAAGGCTACGATTTATCAAATTTACCCCAAGTCATTCATGGATTCCAACGGTGATGGCATCGGTGACCTCAAGGGGATTACAAGTAAGTTAGACTATCTTCAAAAGCTAGGGATTACAGCCCTTTGGCTCTCGCCTGTTTATGATAGCCCGATGGACGACAATGGTTATGATATTGCTAACTATGAGGCTATTGCGGATATTTTTGGGGATATGAATGACATGGATGAACTTTTGGCGGAGGCCAAAAAGCGTGATATTCAAATTATTATGGATCTGGTGGTGAACCATACTTCTGATGAGCATGCTTGGTTTATTGAAGCGCGTGAAAATCCAGAGAGTCCTGAACGTGATTTCTACATCTGGCGAGACAAACCTAATGAGTTAGTATCTATCTTTAGTGGCTCTGCTTGGGAATATGATGAGACCTCAGGTCAATATTATCTGCATTTCTTTAGTAGGAAACAGCCAGACCTCAACTGGGAAAATCCACAGTTGCGCCAGAAAGTTTATGACATGATGAATTTCTGGATTGATAAGGGAATCGGTGGTTTCCGTATGGATGTGATTGATATGATTGGTAAGATCCCAGATCAACTGATTGATACAAACGGTCCAAAACTTCACGATTACATCAAGGAGATGAACCAGGCAAGCTTTGGAAAGCACGACCTTCTAACCGTTGGTGAAACCTGGGGAGCAACACCTGAAATTGCTAAACAGTATTCAAATCCTGATAATCAAGAACTTTCTATGGTTTTCCAGTTTGAACATATTGGACTTCAGCATAAGCCAGATAGCCCTAAATGGGAGTATGAGAAGGAGTTGGATGTTACAGCACTTAAGGCTATTTTTAATAAATGGCAAACCGAGTTAGAGTTGGGACAAGGGTGGAACTCGCTTTTTTGGAATAATCATGATCTGCCTCGTGTTCTCTCAATGTGGGGAGATACTGGTGTCTATCGTGAGAAGTCAGCCAAGGCCTTGGCTATCCTCCTTCATCTGATGAGAGGAACACCTTACATTTATCAAGGTGAAGAAATCGGCATGACCAATTATCCTTTTAGAACTTTGGAAGAATTGAATGACATTGAATCTCTCAACTATGCCAAAGAGGCTCTCGAAAAAGGGGCATCGATAGAAGTTATCATGGACCAAATCCGTCAGGTGGGTCGTGACAATGCTCGAACACCAATGCAATGGGATACGTCTAAAAATGCTGGATTTAGCATATCGGATAAGACTTGGTTACCTGTTAATCCAAACTATAAGGACATAAATGTTGAATCAGCCCTTGCCAATCCAGAATCAATTTTCTATACATATCAGAAGCTCGTAGACCTTCGTAAGACTCAAGATTGGTTGGTAGATGCTGACTTTGAACTCTTGGAGACAACTGACAAAGTCTTTGCTTACATTCGGAAAACCAAAGATAGCAGTTATCTGGTTGTAGTCAACCTATCAGACCAAGAACAAGACTTCTGTTATGATTTCGAAAGAGCAGAAGTTGTCATTGCAAATACCGAATTAGAGCCAATTACAGACCAAGGCAAACTCCAAGCCTGGGATGCCCTTTGTGTCAAGGTGAGATAGAAAGAAAAATGGTTGTCAACTAACTGTTGATGACCACATTTTTCTATTAAATAGTTGTTATTTCGTACTTTCTCTCAGAGTCAGTTTAGTGCCTAACATAGTAAGTGTCGGGATTTCTCTTGGAGCCAAGACTTGTTTATTGAGGACGTCCATGGCAGTTCGCCCCATTTCTTCGGTGTAGACAGTGACACAGGATAAGGGTGGAAATACCTGTCTTGCCATGATTGTATCATTAAAGGAAATGATTTGAATCTGATCTGGAACAATGAGGCCAGCTTCTTGAAAAGCTCTGAGTGCCCCAATAGCTAGGCTATCACTTGCGGCAAAAAAGGCATCTGGAAGTTTCTCCTCTGTCTCTAGTTTAGCTTTGATAAGTTCATAACCAGATAGTGCACTAAAGTTTCCTATCAATATGAGGTTAGCGTCGTAAATTCCCTCTTCAATACAAAAATTGCGATAGGCTCGCCGACGTGAATCAGGAATAATTTCTTGAAAGTCGGTTGTCTTCTCCTCACCTGTTAAAAGTCCGATTGATTGACACCCTTGGTTTTTTAAATATCGGAGGGCAGACTGAACAGCATTTTCAAAATCGGTCGTGATACAAGGGTGTCCCTGGGTTAAGGTATCGCTATCCACAAATACAAGGGGTTTCCCCAGTGCTTCAAAATCAGAAATTTGAGATTTACTGAATTTTCCGATACAGATTACCCCTATAACTTCCTCAGCCAGGTTAAAGGGGATATCGTTAAAATATCGTAGAATCTCGTAGTCGAGTTCCTGAGCCCTTTTTTCAATGCCGAGTCGAATATTATAATAGTAGATGTCATCTAATTCGTCTTCCTCACTTACCCATTGGATAATTGCCACTTGATGTTTTTCTTTTTTCAAGTTTCCGATTTTCTTATGTTTGGTATATCCGATTTCATCTGCCGCAGTTAAAATACGGTGCCTGGTTTCTTCAGTAACGGAGAGGTTTTCATCTTGGTTGAGAACACGTGAAACAGTTGCGATTGATACATCAGCCAATTTTGCGATATCTTTTAATGTAGCCATATTGTTCTCCTTTCATCCAAAGTATATCATAAATTCTAAAATTTTACCTATTTTTTACTAAAAAAACAGTAAAAATATTGATTTTCCTTGTGAAAGGGGTTACACTGTTAGTGTAAAAAAGAATAAGCGAGGTACATCCTATGAAGACATCACAGTTAAGAGAAAAGTTTAAAGAAGTTTTTGGTGTAGAAGCAGAACATACTTTCTTTTCTCCAGGTCGTATTAATTTGATTGGTGAACACACTGACTACAACGGTGGTCATGTATTTCCAGCAGCCATTACCCTAGGTACTTACGGAGCGGCCCGCAAACGTGATGACAAAGTTTTGCGTTTCTTCTCAGGTAACTTTGAGGATAAAGGCATCATCGAAGTACCACTTGAAAATCTTCGTTTTGAAAAAGAACACAACTGGACAAACTATCCAAAAGGTGTTCTTCATTTCTTGCAAGAGGCTGGTCATACGATTGATTCAGGTATGGATATTTACATCTATGGTAACATTCCAAATGGATCAGGCTTGTCATCATCATCATCTTTGGAATTGTTGATTGGTGTTATTGCTGAAAAACTTTATGACCTTAAATTGGAACGCCTTGACTTGGTTAAAATCGGTAAGCAAACTGAAAATGACTTTATCGGCGTTAACTCTGGTATCATGGACCAATTCGCTATTGGTATGGGAGCTGATCAACGTGCGATTTACTTGGATACAAATACTTTAGAGTATGACTTGGTATCACTTGACCTTAAAGACAATGTTGTTGTTATCATGAACACTAACAAACGTCGTGAATTGGCAGATTCTAAATACAATGAACGTCGTGCGGAATGTGAAACAGCAGTATCTGAACTCCAAGAAAAACTTGATATCCAAACACTTGGTGAATTGGACCTCTGGACATTTGATGCATACAGCTACTTGATTAAAGACGAAAACCGTATCAAACGTGCCCGTCACGCAGTTCTTGAAAATCAACGTACACTTCAAGCCCGTAAAGCTCTTGAATCAGGAGATTTGGAAGGCTTTGGTCGTCTTATGAATGCTTCTCACGTGTCATTGGAACATGATTACGAAGTTACAGGTCTTGAACTTGATACTTTGGCACACACAGCATGGGAACAAGAAGGTGTTCTTGGAGCTCGTATGACAGGAGCGGGCTTTGGTGGATGTGCCATCGCACTTGTAAACAAAGATAAAGTTGAAGATTTCAAAAAAGCAGTTGGTCAACGTTATGAAGAAGTCGTTGGTTATGCACCAAGCTTCTATATTGCTGAAGTAGCTGGCGGTTCACGAGTACTTGATTAATGAGAAAGAAGTAGAGATTATGGCTGAAAATTTAGTAAACACTTTTGTAACTCTGGTTATTGAAAATAGTGATTATGAGGAATTGGACCGTATCTATTTGACAAACAAAGTTTTTGCTTTGGTTGGAGAAGGAGTTGCTGATGTTGAAACAGATAGCTCTGAATTGATTGACCTTAAAGACCAGTTGCTTCAAGCAGGTGTTAAAGCTGGTTCTGTAGGTGAACTTAATGAAGAACAAGATATCATCGGTGCTCAACTCATGGACTTGATTACACCAAGCCCTAGCCTTGTCAATCGTAACTTCTGGGATACTTATAAATCTGACCCAGAGCAAGCAATTGCTGACTTTTATGCACAAAGTAAACGAAATGATTATGTGAAAGTCAAAGCCATTGCACAAAATATTGCTTATAAAGCACCTACTAAATACGGTGACTTGGAAATTACGATTAACCTTTCAAAACCTGAAAAAGATCCAAAAGCCATCGCTGCTGCTAAAAATGCGGTAGCTTCTGATTATCCAAAATGCCAACTTTGTATGGAAAATGAAGGTTATCTTGGTCGCATCAATCACCCAGCACGTAGTAATCATCGTGTTATTCGTTTCCAAATGGAAGGAAATGACTGGGGCTTCCAATATTCACCATATGCTTACTTTAATGAACATTCTATCTTCTTTTATGGTAAGCACGAACCAATGCACATCAGTCCATTGACATTTGGTCGTCTCCTATCAATTGTTGAAGCATTTCCTGGTTACTTCGCAGGTTCAAATGCCGATCTTCCAATTGTAGGTGGTTCGATTCTTACACATGAACACTATCAAGGTGGTCGCCATACCTTCCCAATGGAAGTAGCAGGGATTAAAGAAAAAGTTAGTTTTGATGGTTACTCTGATGTTGAGGCTGGTATCGTTAATTGGCCTATGTCAGTTCTTCGTTTAAGAAGTGAAGATAAGGAAAGACTTATTGCTCTTGCCACCAAAATTTTAAATTGTTGGCGTGGTTATTCAGACGAAAAAGCTGGTGTCTTGGCTGAGTCTGATGGACAACCTCACCACACCATTACCCCAATTGCTCGTAGAAAAGACGGCACATTTGAATTGGATTTGGTTCTTCGTGACAATCAAACTTCTGAAGAACATCCAGACGGTATCTACCACCCACATAAAGATGTTCAACATATTAAAAAAGAAAACATTGGTTTGATTGAAGTTATGGGATTGGCCATTCTTCCTCCTCGTTTGAAAACAGAACTTAAAGATGTTGAAGATTATCTATTAGGTCAAGGTAACCAAGTTGCTCCAATTCACCAAGAATGGGCAGATGAACTCAAAGCTCAAAATCCGAATATTACGGCTGGGGAAGTGACAGAAGTTGTTCGCCAATCTGTTGCAGATATCTTTGCTCGTGTACTAGAAGATGCAGGTGTTTATAAGACTAATAGTGAAGGCTTAGATCAGTTTAAAGCATTTGTAGATTTTGTAAATTTAGCTGATTAATTGTTTTTTCTGAAGAAAGGAGATAAGAAATGGCAATTTTAGTATTAGGTGGAGCTGGTTATATCGGTTCTCACATGGTTGATCGCTTAGTTGAAAAAGGTCAAGAAAAAGTAATAGTAGTAGATAGTTTGGTAACCGGTCACCGTGCTGCCGTACATCCAGATGCTATTTTCTATCAAGGCGATCTTTCTGATCAAGATTTTATGAGAAAGGTCTTCAAAGAAAATCCTGATGTTGATGCCGTTATTCACTTTGCGGCCTATTCATTGGTTGGTGAATCAATGGAAAAACCACTCAAATATTTTGATAACAATACAGCTGGAATGGTTAAATTGCTTGAAGTTATGAACGAATGCGGTGTTAAATACATTGTCTTCTCATCAACAGCAGCAACTTACGGAATTCCAGAAGAAATTCCAATTCTTGAAACAACACCACAAAAACCTATCAACCCATACGGTGAAAGTAAGTTGATGATGGAAACTATCATGAAGTGGTCTGATAAAGCTTATGGTATTAAATATGTCCCCCTTCGTTACTTCAACGTTGCTGGTGCAAAACCTGATGGTTCTATTGGTGAAGATCACGGTCCAGAAACTCACCTTCTACCGATTATTCTTCAAGTAGCTCAAGGTGTTCGTGAAAAAATCATGATCTTTGGGGATGACTACAATACTCCTGATGGTACAAATGTTCGTGACTACGTTCACCCATTTGACTTGGCTGATGCTCACCTCCTTGCTGTTGAATATCTTCGTAAAGGTAATGAATCTACAGCCTTTAACTTAGGTTCATCAACAGGTTTCTCAAACCTTCAAATTCTTGAAGCCGCTCGTAAGGTAACTGGTAAAGAAATTCCAGCTGAGAAGGCTGATCGTCGTCCTGGTGATCCTGATACATTGATTGCTTCATCTGAAAAAGCACGTACAGTTCTTGGATGGAAACCACAATTTGATAACATCGAAAAAATCATCGCAAGTGCTTGGGCATGGCATTCTAGCCATCCAAAAGGGTACGATGATCGAGGATAATTAAAATAATAAACAAAGGGTCAAAGAGTATATATAATTATTGTACTCTTTGTTTTTTGAGGAAAAAATATGAAAATAAGCTGCGAAATTATTGGAAAAGTTGATTCAGGCGATGTCAGTAAAATTTCAATGGAAAATAATAATGGTGTTGTCATTTCTACACTCACAACAGGTGCTACACTTCAGGAGTTTTTGGTTCCAACGGAAACCGGTGCTCTTAAAAATATAGTACTTGGCTTCAGTGATTACGAGGATTACTATAAGAATAACTTATGTGCCTGCCAGTCCATTGGTAGGGTTGCTGGAAGAATTGGGAAAGCTTCGTATACTCATAATATGGTTCTTTATAGTCTTCCTAAGAATGAGGGAGAAAACTGTTTACATGGTGGTCCAAAAGGAATGCAGGTTCAAAATTGGAACTATGTCACAAACCTGAATGATGAATATGTTGAGACAAAGTTTGTTAGAAGACTTTATTCAAGTGTAGATGGCTTTCCTGGTGATGTTACAGTCTCTATTAGTTATAGACTTAACAATAATAACCGCTTAACAATACTCTTTGAAGCCTTCGATGTTACAGAGTCAACAGTCTTTAATCCGACAAACCATGTTTACTTTAATCTTAGTGACAAACAGGATTTATCAAGTCATGAGTTACAAATCTATTCAGACTATCGTTTAGAGTTGGATTCTGAGTTAATTCCAACAGGACAAAAAATTAATGTAGATGGAACAAATTATGACTTTAGAAAGACAACTGACTTACTACCTCAAATTGAAGCAAATAACGGTTTTGATGATGCCTTTGTAGTTGGAGGGGAAACTTGTGATCATGTGAAAAAAGTAGCTATTTTGCATGACAAAGAAAGCGGAGATGGTATTGAAATCTTCTCTAACAGAAATGGTTTAGTTATTTATACTATGGATATTATAGAGGATAATATTTACTTTGCGAGAGATCGAGGAACAATTGCAAAAGGACGAGAAGCTATAGCTATGGAAGCTCAAACACTCCCAGATGCCGTTAATCATACAGATTTTGGAGATATCATCTTGGAGGAGGGTCATAGTGTAAGCTATGAAATCGGTTTCCAATATTTTAATTCATCAAAATAATCATGTTTTAGTAAAAATTTAGTAAAAAATAACTAAAACTATTGACGATTTAAACTAATACTTATATAATGTAAGCGTATTCAAAAAACAACTAACAGGAGGTTTTCGTAATGGGAAAATCTAAAGGTCAAATGAAGTCTCGTCTATCCTATTCAGCTGGTGCTTTTGGTAACGACGTCTTCTATGCAACGTTGTCAACATACTTTATCATGTTTGTGACAACTCACTTGTTTAACACAGGTGATCCAAAGCAAAATAGTCACTACGTACTATTAATTACTAACATCATCGCTATTTTGCGTATCTTGGAAGTATTTATCGATCCATTGATTGGTAACATGATTGATAACACTCATACTAAGTATGGTAAATTCAAACCATGGGTAGTTGGTGGTGGTATCATCAGTTCTATCGCCTTGTTGCTTCTCTTCACCGATTTAGGTGGTTTGAATAAAACAAATCCTTTCTTGTACCTTGTACTTTTCGGAATTATCTACCTTGTAATGGATGTCTTCTACTCAATTAAAGATATCGGTTTTTGGTCAATGATTCCTGCCTTGTCTCTTGACAGTCATGAACGTGAAAAAATGGCAACTTTTGCCCGTATTGGTTCTACTATTGGTGCCAATATTGTAGGTGTTGCCATCATGCCAATCGTTTTGTTCTTCTCTATGACGAACAGTAGTGGCTCTGGAGATAAATCTGGATGGTTCTGGTTTGCATTTATCGTTGCTCTCATTGGTGTGATTACATCAATTGCTGTTGGTATTGGTACACGTGAAGTTGAGTCAAAACTTCGTGATAACAAAGAAAAAACTAGCCTTAAACAAGTCTTTAAAGTTCTTGGTAAAAACGACCAATTGATGTGGTTGTCTCTCGGATATTGGTTCTATGGTCTTGGTATTAATACACTTAATGCTCTTCAACTTTTTTACTTCACATTTATCCTTGGTGATCCAGGGAAATATTCAATCCTTTACGGATTGAATACAGTTGTTGGTTTGGTTTCAGTTTCACTCTTCCCTAGCCTAGCTGGTAAATTCAACCGTAAACGTTTGTTCTATGGATGTATTGCAGTAATGCTCGGTGGTATCGGAATCTTTAGTATTGCAGGAACATCACTTCCAATGATCTTGACTGCTGCTGAACTCTTCTTTATTCCACAACCTCTTGTGTTCCTTGTTATCCTCATGATTATCTCTGACTCAGTAGAATATGGTCAATGGAAATTGGGACACCGTGATGAATCACTTACTTTGTCAGTTCGTCCACTTGTTGATAAACTTGGTGGTGCGATGTCAAACTGGCTTGTTTCTACAATTGCCGTAGCTGCTGGTATGACAACAGGTGCCTCAGCATCAACAATTACAACACATCAACAGTCTATCTTTAAGCTTAGCATGTTTGGTTTCCCAGCAGCAGCAATGCTTATCGGAGCCTTCATTATTGCTCGTAAAATCACTTTGACTGAAGCACGTCACGCTGAAATTGTTGAAGAATTGGAACATCGCTTTAGCGTAGCAACTTCTGAAAATGAAGTTAAAGCTAACGTCGTATCTCTTGTAAACCCTACAACTGGCCATTTGGTTGACCTCTCAAGTGTTAATGATGAACACTTTGCTTCAGGTAGCATGGGTAAAGGTTTCGCCATTAAACCTACTGATGGAGCTGTCTTTGCACCAATTAGTGGTACCATTCGTCAAGTTCTTCCTACTCGCCATGCAGTTGGTATTGAAAGTGAAGATGGTGTCATTGTTCTTATCCACGTTGGTATCGGAACAGTTAAACTTAAAGGTGAAGGATTCATTAGTTACGTAGAACAAGGTGATCGTGTTGAAGTTGGACAAAAACTTCTTGAGTTCTGGTCACCAATTATTGAGAAAAATGGTCTTGATGACACAGTACTTGTCACTGTAACCAATTCAGAAAAATTCAGTGCTTTCCATCTTGAACAAGAAGTTGGAGAAAAGGTAGAAGCTTTGTCTGAAGTTATTACCTTCAAAAAAGGAGAATAATCTATGAACACGACTGAAAAAATTCAAACTTACTTAAACGATCCAAAGATTGTTAGCGTTAATACTGTTGACGCTCACTCAGATCATAAGTATTTTGAATCTCTTGCAGAATTTTCTGAAGGAGAGATGAAGTTAAGACAATCTCTTAATGGAAAATGGAAAATTCACTATGCTCAGAATACAAATCAAGTTTTAAAAGACTTTTATAAAACAGAATTTGATGAAACTGATTTGAATTTCATCAATGTACCAGGTCATTTGGAACTTCAAGGTTTTGGTTCTCCACAATATGTGAATACCCAATATCCTTGGGATGGTAAAGAATTCCTTCGTCCACCTCAAGTTCCTCAAGAATCAAATGCTGTTGCATCATACGTTAAACATTTTACCTTGAATGATGCTTTAAAAGATAAAAAAGTATTTATCTCATTCCAAGGGGTTGCCACTTCCATCTTTGTATGGGTCAATGGTAACTTCGTAGGATACAGTGAAGATTCATTTACACCTAGTGAATTTGAAATCAGTGATTACCTTGTTGAAGGTGATAACAAGTTGGCGGTAGCTGTCTATCGTTACTCTACAGCAAGCTGGTTGGAAGACCAAGACTTCTGGAGACTGTACGGTATTTTCAGAGATGTTTACTTGTACGCTATTCCAAAAGTTCACGTTCAAGATCTCTTTGTTAAGGGAGATTATGATTACCAAACAAAAGCAGGTCAATTGGATATTGATTTGAAGACTGTTGGTGATTATGAAGATAAGAAGATTAAATATGTTCTTTCAGATCATGAAGGCATCGTTAAAGAAGGTGATGCATCTGTTAATGCTGACGGTGAACTATCTGTAAGTCTTGAAAATCTGAAAATCAAACCTTGGAGTGCTGAAAGTCCTAAACTTTACAATTTGACCCTTCATGTTTTGGATGATGACCAAGTTGTTGAAGTCGTTCCAGTTAAGGTTGGATTTAGACACTTCGAAATTAAAGATAAACTCATGCTTTTGAATGGTAAGAGAATTGTCTTTAAAGGGGTTAACAGACACGAATTTAACGCTAGAACAGGACGTTGTATCACTGAAGAAGATATGCTTTGGGATATCAAAGTGATGAAACAACATAACATCAATGCTGTTCGTACTTCTCACTATCCGAACCAAACACGTTGGTATGAATTGTGTGATGAATATGGACTTTATGTTATCGATGAAGCCAACCTTGAAACACACGGTACATGGCAAAAACTTGGTCTAAGCGAACCTTCATGGAATATCCCAGCTAGTGAACCAGAATGGTTGCCTGCTTGTTTGGATCGTGCCAATAACATGTTCCAACGTGATAAGAACCATGCTAGTGTTATCATTTGGTCTTGTGGTAATGAATCATATGCTGGTAAAGATATTGCTGACATGGCTGATTACTTCCGTAGTGTTGACAATACTCGTCCAGTTCACTATGAAGGTGTTACATGGTGTCGTGAATTTGATTACATTACAGACATCGAAAGTCGTATGTATGCGAAACCAGCTGATATTGAAGAATACCTCACTAACAATCCTCAAAAACCTTATATTTCATGTGAATACATGCACACAATGGGTAACTCTGGTGGTGGATTGAAACTCTACACTGATTTAGAGAAATATCCAGAATACCAAGGTGGATTTATTTGGGACTTCATTGACCAAGCTATTTACAAACCACTTCCAAATGGTAGCGAATTCCTATCATATGGTGGTGACTGGCATGATAGACCTTCTGACTACGAATTTTGTGGAAATGGTATTGTCTTCGCAGATCGTACCCTAACTCCAAAACTTCAAACAGTTAAACATCTTTACTCTAATATTAAGATTGCTGTTGATGAAAAATCAGTAACTATCAAGAATGATAATGTCTTTGAAGATCTTTCTGCTTATACTTTCCTAGCTAGAGTTTACGAAGATGGTAGAAAAGTTAGCGAAAGTGAATATCACTTTGATGTTAAACCAGGTGAAGAAGCAACATTCCCAGTAGAATTCGCTGTTGGATCTTCAAATTCTGAACGAATTTATGAAGTTGCTTGTGTTCAGAATGAAGCAACTGAATGGGCTCCAAAAGGACATGAAATTGTTCGCGGTCAATATGTTGCTGAAAAGATTAGCACTGAAACACCAGTTAAGGCTCCTTTGAATGTTGTTGAAGGCGACTTCAACATTGGAATCCACGGACAAAACTTCTCTATCTTGCTTTCACGTGCACAAAATACGCTAGTATCTGCTAAGTATAATGGTGTTGAATTCATTGAGAAAGGTCCTAAACTTAACTTTACTCGTGCTTACACTGACAACGATCGTGGTGCTGGATATCCATTCGAAATGGCAGGCTGGAAAGTTGCTGGAAACTATAGTAAGGTTACAGATACTCAAATTCAAATTGAAGATGACTCTGTTAAAGTGACTTATGTTCATGAATTGCCTGGCTTTTCTGATGTCGAAGTTAAGGTAACTTATCAAGTTGATTACAAGGGTCGAATCTTTGTTACTGCAAACTATGATGGTAAAGCAGGTTTGCCAAACTTCCCTGAATTTGGTCTAGAATTTGCTATCGGTTCACAATTTACAAACCTAAGCTATTATGGATACGGTGCAGAAGAAAGCTACCTTGATAAACTTCCTGGTGCCTATCTTGGTCGATATGAAACATCTGTTGAAAAGACATTTGCTCCATATCTAATGCCACAAGAATCTGGTAATCACTATGGTACTCGTGAATTTACAGTATCTGATGATAACCATAATGGTCTTAAATTCACCGCACTTAATAAGGCATTCGAATTCAGTGCTTTGCGTAACAGTACTGAACAAATTGAAAATGCTCGTCATCAATATGAATTGCAACAATCTGATGCTACATGGATTAAAGTTCTTGCTGCTCAAATGGGTGTCGGTGGTGACGACTCATGGGGTGCTCCAGTTCATGACGAATTCTTGGTTAGCTCAGCAGATAGCTATCAATTGAGCTTCATGATTGAACCACTCAACTAAAGTATTATTGGACTTTGCCTCCAACGATATATTTGATAAAGGAAACTCGAAAGGGTTTCCTTTTGTCATGGTTTGAAGTAAGAAAAAAGGAAACAGACCTCTGTTTCCTTTTAAAATATAACTCAGTTTTCAATTCCCTTAAAAATGGGAGTGATCAAGTAAAATTATGAAAAAGTGAGTTAAAGTTATTGATATAGAGAAGGGACTAAACCACTCCCAAGGAGTTAATGATTTTTTGTAGCTTTAAATGAAACTTGAAGATTATGCCTTGATGTTAATCGTCCAATGGCACTCTATCTAATATAAGTATACAACTTTGGGTTTAGATGTCCCAAAATAAGACTCTATGGATTCTTATCTGTATTGTGATTGGCGACTATTTTTGTCAATAAAAATTTAAGAGGTTGTTGATTTCACTTAGAATATAGTAATGTTCTATGAAAACGTATACAATAGTAGATAGAGAAATAAACATAGATTGGAGAAGATTGATGACATCATCTTTTGAAGACTTCACAAAAAAAGCAGAAGCATTCTTAGAAGAACATATTACAGAGTATCTCAGTGTGGACATGGCTCTTGAAGATTTTGCAAGACAATACAACCAAGGGCTTTTTGATGAGATCACTTCCCCTGATTCAAAGCAGGAGAGAGCTTGGAAACTCATTGAAGAGGCTTATCATTATCACGAGGAAGATCCTTCGAGAAGTCAGGAATTTTTGACAGAAGCTTTAAAACTAGATCCTGAAAATCTTGATGCTAAGCAGATGCTCTTAACTTTTCAAAGTCCACTTGAACATCTAAAAGGCCTAATTGCTTTAGAAAAAGAGCAAAGGTCCAAGTGGGATCAAGGTCCAAAAATGGGCTGGGCTAATCTTGACGAGCGTCTTTATTTGTCTTTGAAGTATAATCTTGCTAAATTTTATTTAAGCAACAGTATGAAGCGGTTTGCTATTAAGGAATTTGAAGAGATTCTAGAGATAGATGTTCAAGATCACATGGGAGTCCGTTACGAATTGATGGCTACCTATTGTAATCTGGAGGACTTTGATAAGGCTAAAAGCTTTTTTGAATGTGAGCAGATGGAATATCACGAAGAAGATTTGATGATAGTACCAATGATGACGGTCTCTCTAATGACGGGACATATTGAGGATGCGGATTTCTATTTTGATCTTCTCTATGCAAAAAATCCAGAGTTCGAAAATTATTTAAAAATGATTGAACAAGGTGATGAAGAGCATCTAGTTGCCGAAACGCTTAAAGTCAACCCTATCTTATTTGAAGCCAATAGTATGCAAAGTCTTTTGATGGTTTTTAATCAAGTCGTTGATCTGTCCCAGTCAGAATATTATTTTACTTGGTTAATCGAAAAATATCGTGCAAAACGTCCACAAAGACATGTTGCGAAAAAGAAACATCCAGAATTGCACAAACTAATTAGAGAATTGGAAAAAAGTATAGAACCAAGCAAAGCCCTCCAAGGTCTTTCAATAAGTGTGGAGCGTATACTTCGTCAACATGGCTTAATAGAATTTAAAGATTTTAAAAAGAAAACGGAAGAGGAAGTAGCAGCGATTAGAGGAGTTGGAAAGGTGAGCATGGAAATCCTTAAAGAAAATGGTGTTGTCTTTAAAAAGAAGCGGAAAAAGAAGTAAGGAACTATTCATCAAACAAGCCGTAGCAAATTTTTGCAATTTTATCTTATATCCTTTAAGATAATTCTGTTACAACTTGAAAAGGAGAACAGGATGGAAACATATACACTTTCAAATGGCGTTACGATTCCTAAAATTGGTTTTGGGACTTGGCAGATTCCAGAAGGGGAAGAAGCTTATAACAGCGTTAGTTTCGCACTTAAGGCGGGTTACACACATATTGATACGGCACAAATCTACGGTAACGAGGTTTCTGTAGGTAAGGCGATTGCAGATAGTGATGTGTCGCGTGAGGATATTTTCCTAACGACTAAACTCTGGAATGACAAGCACGATTACGATTTGGCTAAAGCCTCTATCGACGAGTCTCTTGAAAGACTTGGTGTGGATTATTTGGATCTTTTGCTCATCCACTGGCCTAATCCAAAGGCTCTTCGTGAGAATGATGCTTGGAAGGTTGGCAATGCAGGTGCTTGGAAGGCAATGGAAGAAGCCTACAAAGATGGTAAGGTGCGTGCTATCGGTGTGTCTAACTTTATGCAGCATCACCTTGATGCTCTCCTTGAAACGGCTGAAATTGTGCCACATGTCAATCAAATTCTTTTTGCTCCAGGTTGTGCCCAAGAAGATTTGGTTGCCTATTGCCAAGAGCGTGACATTCTTCTTGAAGCTTATAGCCCACTAGGTACTGGTAGCATTTTTGGAAATGAAGACGTAGAAGCAGTGGCTGAACGTAACGGAAAATCTGTTGCTCAAGTTGCCTTACGTTGGAGCCTTCAAAAAGGTTTCTTGCCACTACCTAAGTCAGTGACAGCAAAAAATATCGAAGCCAACTTGGATATCTTTGACTTTGATTTGTCAGAGGAAGATATGGCAGTGTTGGATAAGATTCAAGGCATTAAAACTCAGGATGATCCTGATACAGTTAATTTTTAATAGGATAGAAGCAACTCGTGAGGGTTGCTTTTTCTATTGTTTTACGAATAAAAGTATGAACCTATTATCAAAATTGACAAAAAAGAGGAGTGGTAATACAATGGTGTTACAAAAGAGAACGAGGTTAAGGATATGACAACAATTACATTGAAGGTTTCAGAGGCAGATAAGAAGTTCATGCAGGCCATTGCGAAATTTGAAGGGGTATCCTTGTCAGAATTAATTCGTACCAAAACTATAGAAGCTATTGAGGATGAGTATGATGCTAGAGTAGCCGATTTGGCTTTGGCAGAATATGAAGACTATCTTGAAAATGGTGGGGAGGTGCTAAATTGGGATGACCTATAAGATAGTACCCACCCCTAAATTTGCCAAAAGTTTTAAAAAGTTGGATCCTTTTGTTAGGAAACAAATTAAGGCTTATCTCAATCGCGTGACAGAGAATCCAAGGGCCAAGGGTAAGGCCTTAGTTGCCAATCGCACTGGACAATGGCGCTATCGTATTGGTGCTTATCGTGTTATTGTCAATATTCAGGACAATGAACTAATCATACTTGCCCTCGAAGTCGGTCATAGACGTGATATCTATTAGCATCAACGCATAGAATATCCTAGGTTCCGTTAATTTTTAATAGGATAGAAGCAACTCGTTAGGGTTGTTTTTTATACTGTGTGTGCCCGAATTTGCTATAATAAGGCTATCATATCAATTACTATTAGAAGGGAAGTTATGCTATGGAATCGCGGAACCTTCTTCCTCAAAATACGCGTCTGATGGCTAATTTGTTGAGTTTCTCAGGAGGGGCTTTGGATGTCTTTTGTCATATGTACTACCATAGTTTAGTTGCCACACAGACTGGGAATATCCTTTTGTTGGTCGCTGACTGGCGAAACAGTAGTATGTACTATAACTTATTGCGTTGCTTTTCAATCTTTTTCTTTTCTTTAGGCTTTCTTTTTGGCATATGGTTTAAAGACCATCGTAAGAATGCCTATTGGCGTGTTTATGGTCTGCTTCCTCTTTGTGTGATGACAGCTATCCTGCCTTTCCTACCTTCAAATGCCTTGATTGAGCTCCCGATTATCGCTTTTTCTGCAGGTATCATGATGAAGACCTTTACTGGCAGTCAGATTGAGAATCATCCTTTCGTGATTTTTATGACTTCAGGAAATTATCGAAGAATGTTAACGGCCATCTATTATGCCATTCAGGGAAGTGGTGATCAGAGAGAATATCGTCGTCAGGCTATCAATTATAGCTTTGTCGTGGGAAGCTTTGTCGTTGGTGCTATTATCTCAGCCCTTCTGATGCATTTTATCCACATTTGGTCAATCTGGCTAATCACACTCAGTCTCATTACCATCATGGTTTACTATTCCTCTGAAGTGAAACGCCTAGGACTCAAGGAGACCAATCTTTAGGCATTTTGTAGCAAATATTTTTGATAACAATTGTCTTATGTTATAATCTTGATTATATTATTTTCATTTAATCATAAAAAGGAGCCATAAGATGCCTGTAGTAAGCAATGATTTTTCAGATATTGTATATAACCGTCGTTCCATTCGTAACTTTGATCCATCTGTTAAGATTCCACGAGAAGAATTGTTGGAAATCTTAGATAAAACTGTTACAGCACCATCATCAGTGAACATGCAACCTTGGCGTTTTGTTGTTGTTGAAAGCGAAGAAGGTAAAGAAAAGTTGAAACCTTTTGTCAGCTACAATGGGGTGCAAAATGAAACATCATCAGCTATGGTCCTTATTTTTGCTGATTTGAAGAGCCAAGAAAGAGCTGAAGAAATCTACGGCAAGGCTGTTGCTCAAGGAAAAATGCCTGAAGAGGTTAAAGAAAAACAACTGTCAAGCATTGTACCAATGTATGAAAATGCTCCTCGTGAAATGATGAATGAAATTGTCCATATCGATGCCAGCCTTGCTGCTATGCAGTTGATGTTGGTTGCACGTTCTTATGGCTATGATACCAACGCTATCGGTGGCTATAAAAAAGATGGCCTTGCCAAAGCGTTTGGACTTGAGGAAGACCGTCATGTGCCAGTTTTGCTCATTGCTCTTGGAAAAGCCAATGAAGAAGGCTTTGAGTCTGTTCGTCTGGATGCCTCTGATGTAACAACTTTTGCTTAACAAATAATTGACCGTAAGTCTCGGAAGTGGAGGGTTGCGGTTTTTATTTTTCCTTTTATGCTATCAATAACTCATAATGCACCTTGTCATTAATTTGGCTTTTTGTTAAGATGAAAGAAAAAGTGAGCGTATACAATTAGCATCATCATTGGAGGATTAAGACATGGCACGTATTTTACAGATTGAAGACAATGAGGATATCCAGAATATTCTTTTTAACTTGTTTTCTGAAGAACATGATATTATCCGAGCCTACTCTGGGACCGAAGGAGAGCTTTTGTTTCAAAGTCAAGAGATTGATTTGGTTCTCCTAGATATCATGTTACCGGGTAAGGATGGCGAAGAGGTGCTTAAGTTTATCAGGCAAAGAAGCTCTGTTCCTGTCATTATGCTGACAGCCTTGGGTGACAAGCACTTGATTAGCCAGTACTTACTTGATGGTGCAAATGATTATATCGTTAAGCCCTTTGATCTTGAAGAAGTTTATGCGCGTGTCTCGGTTCAACTACGTGAACACAGCAAGGGAAGTGGTAAGCCTGATAACATCTATCAAGTCAAAAATATCACGATAAACCCAGACAGTTTTGAAGTCTCCTGTCAGGGAAAAGTCATTCGTTTGGGTAAGAAAGAGTTTCAAATTTTCCACACACTCCTTCAAAATCCAAAGAAAATTTTTACTAAAGAGGACCTTTATGAGACGGTTTGGGAAGCCCCTTATCTATCAGGTGATAATACATTGAATGCACAGTTGAGTAATCTACGTAAGAAACTAGCCAAAGTGGATGCGGGTACGGAGTATATCGAAACGATTTGGGGCTTAGGTGTGCGACTTAAAGGAGAAGACTGATGGAAGGACTGCTTATTGTATTGATAGGACTTCTTCTGGGAGCGACTACTTGTCTAGTTCGTTACTATTTGGCTGTAAAATCTCTCTCAAAGCAGATTGAAGAAAAGCTAGTTGAAGAAAGCCATCGACGAATTACTCTGAAAAACCAGCCAAAATCATTGGTTACCCTAACGAATCGGATTGAGTCTATCTTTACCCAAATTGAAAAGACTAAGCTTGTCGCTCTCCAAGAAAAGAAAACCATGGATATGGCTATCAGTAATATTGCCCATGATATACGAACACCATTGACAGTAGCGAGCGGCTATGCTCAGCAAAGTCTTCGAAGTAGTAGTGAAGATGACATGGCTATGGAGAAGATTTCTAAAAATCTACTGACTGTTTCAAAGCGTTTGGAAGCCTTGTTAGAATATCGACGATTAACAGAGGGGGCCATCCAACCACAATTTCAAGATGTGGACTTTTCTCAACTTGTAGTTAAGTCTATCCTGCCTTACTATGACATGTTTCAGGAGACAGGGATTACACTAGATATTCAAGTAACCCCTGATATCCAATGCGAAATGGATGCTGATATTTTTGAACGTTTATTTCAGAATATTATCAGTAACGTTCTAAAACATGGTAAGAATCAAGCTCAACTGACACTAGAGAAAGTGGATGATGGCATTTATTTGTCAGTTAGTAATATGGTACAACAGCCGATACAGCACCTGGACCAACTAACGACCCGCTTTTATTCTGAAAACCTGTCAGACACCGAGGATTCCTCTGGACTAGGACTTTATATCACTGAACACTTAGTCCAAGTCTTATCGGGTGAGTTACATTTGGCCTATGAGAATGAATGGTTTTATTTAACTGTGAGGTTATGATAACTAAAATAAAAAGTAGTTATATCTAAACAAAATCACCAAATGGTTCTACAATTCCTTCAAATTGTCATGTGACTTTTAATTGAGTTAGTTTTCGCTATCATAATCAAAATAAACTTAATATTCATTCTTCATAACTAATATGTGTATTCAACGAATATCAATTTTCCGAACAGATGCAGAGTTTCCTATCTTAATAGAAAATGTTATCGCATGGATCGTATGATATAATTTAATCTGTAAAAGTATTCATTTTTATAAAAGATATTTTGGGGGACAAACTAATGACTGATAAAGAAAAATCAATTTATCGTGATATTATACATTTACTAACTGACAATACAACCGTTCACGAAAACTTAGAACAATGTCTTGAATCTCCAAAGGGTTATCTTATTTCTAACTTTGACCGTTTTGATGAGCGTGGTATGGATGAAGATGATAACGAACACGATATCGTTTGGATTGCTATTGTGGATGAACTATTAGAGACTGGAAAGGTTGTTGAGTTAGACTGTAGAGTCGAACTGGAAGATTTTCTATATGCCTTTCAACCTTTAGTGGAAGATGCAGGTTTGGAACTCTCAGATAAATGGTTTGATGAGGATGAAAGTGTTCCTCAATGGTGCAATAACCTAGATAAAAAATGGTTATCTGAGGATACCTATGTTGCAGGAATAGACATTGATAGCGATAGTTATGTCATTTTTCCTAGCCAAAGAGAAACTTTAAAGAAATTGTTATTGCTCGGAAAACAACTCAACCACCGATTTGATTTAGCAAAAAATCTTTGATTCTATTTGCTATCAGTGATAGAATGGTAATGTTGAGAGGATATCGTAGGACGACTGGTAACAGAGTGTTCAAAGGTACCAGTTTCTGGTACGGGTGCGGTGCTACCTTCGGCTTCGAGCTGTAAAGAACCCTTACTGACATTGGTCCTCTTTTTTAGTTGTCGTCAACTTTTGTTGGTGACTTTTTTATATTTTAAACTTTGCAAGCAATTATAAATGTAAATCAACTCTCGTAAATAAAATAGATATCTTCAAAGTAAACAAACATTTCTAAATAAAAAAATATGATTTGTATTGCTCCTTCGAAGCGAGTCTGATTTGAAGCCATATAAGAAAAATAACATCGTGCACGCACACGATGTTATTTTTCTTTTCACAAATCTTGTTTTTCAAAGGTAATTAAGCCCAAAGCTGTGAATGCTAAGATAAATCCTACTGCCACGATCGCAGTATTTTGAATGATAGTTTTATCTGCGGTCAGGGCGTAATTAAAGTTGAGTGACAAGTATTTCAAAATTTCTACTTTAGGGAAGATTGCTGCTGGTACGGTTAAAGCTACCAAACCAAGGGTGTAAGTCACAAAGGTTGTCACGATGGAATGTGTGAGGTAGAGGGCAACAGTTGTCAGACTTACCCAAGCCAAATTACACAAGAATTGGAGAAGGAAGGTCAAGGCAAAGTTTCTAACAAAGTGGTCAGGTACAGTTCCAAGACCATGGCAAAGTGTACCAAGGACGAAGGCAAGACCGTAAGACAAGAGGAGTTGTCCTAAAGTAATCGCTACAATGACTGTTGCCTTGGCAAAGAAGAATCCGCTCCGTGAAATACCAGAGGTGAGATTATTCTTATATAGCTTTTGCGCTAGGTCAACGCCCAATATAATAGAGACTACAATCAAAGTGAAGAGGACTGTCATAGAGATACTACTAGAATAATTAATCAGTGATCCGACACCAGTCCATGAAGAGGCGCTTCGAACGGCTTGTTTTGCCCCAGTTTCTACGCCTACATGACCTGTACCTCCCAATAGGACACCAGAAATAATGTTTAGGGCTAGGATAATTTCAGAAATCCAAAATCCTTTAGATCGGAAGAGTCGATAGAAATCGGCGTGAATAGTGTGTAACATGGCTCTACCTCCTTTCTGAATCAACCAGTTGTGTGAAGTAGTTTTCTAAGTCTTGGCGTTTGTAGTAAATTTCATCAATATCGACTTCCTGTTTAACCAGCTCTTTGACAATTGCTTTAATCACATGGGATTTATCGAAAATATGAATTTCATTGTCGCTGTTAACAACTTTGAAGTGTTGATGGAGTTGGTCTTGGAGAATGCGACTAGCCAGGGCTAATTGATTTGTCTTAAGAACGATATAGTCTTCGCTGAGATGTTCGAATTCGTCCTTAGTGATTTCACGGATGATGTGACCGTGATCAATAATGCCAAAGCGGGTTGAGACCTGATAGAGTTCAGACAAAATATGGCTAGAGATGAGAACTGTCATACCTTGTTCTTCGCTCAATTTTTTTATCATTTGGCGGAATTCTTTGATAGCTACTGGGTCGAGACCATTAATCGGTTCATCTAAAATGAGAAGGTCTGGTTTTGCAATCAGTGCAATAGCGATACCTAGACGTTGCTTCATACCCAGTGAGAAACTACGAAATTTTTTCTTGCCAGTGTGTCCAAGTCCAACTGTATCAAGGATTTCATCAATGACCTTGTCAGGATTTGGAACGTGATGAATCTTGCAGTAGTAACGTAGGTTTTGACGTGCATTGAGATGATTCAGGGCAACTGGTGTTTCAATCACAGAACCAACACGTTTCAGTGCGTGAGTCCACTCTGATTTGGAGGTAGAGTGGAAGAGGGAAACACTGCCTTGGCTAGGGCGGGTGAGTTTAGTGATGACTTTAATCAGTGTTGTCTTACCTGCTCCGTTTCTTCCGATAAGGCCATAGACCTCACCCTTTTCTAAGGTCAGGTTTACATTGTCGAGTGCTAGGTGTTGGCCGTAACGTTTAGTCAGATGTCTGACCTCAAGTACCTTTTTCATGATAAGCCTCCTTTCGCTTATTTGATACCGCTTTCTTTTCATCTTTATTGTAGTATAAAGTCATTAAATAAACATCAAGAAATTCTCAAATATTTCTTAAATTTTTCAAGAAATCATGAAAATGGTGGTGACTAAATTCTGATAGTGTGTGCTTTAACCCATGATTAAGGTAAGTCCTTTTCCTTTGTGCTATAATGAAGAAAAACGTTGAATGTAAAGTTTATTTAGCCTTTTACTAGGAGTCTTTTATGACAAACTATTTGGTCCAGAGGTTTCTCTGGTTTCGTGAGCGAGGCTTCGTCCAAATTACGCAGAAAACCTTGGTTTCGCTCTTTCCCTTTTTCCTATTTTCAGGAATTATTCGGGTGATTTCACTATCTGTCTTTTCGGAGCTTGGTTATATTAACCAATTGTTTTCAGTTTCTGACTGGTTACCAGCCTTTAAGATAACTGGGCAGGTGCTCATTAATCTTTCCAACTTTCTTGGTGGCTTAGCCGGGCCCTTATCAACCTACTTTGCAGGAAAATACACAGCTGGTCACTATGGTAGAAGTACTGGTACAGCTGGTGTGACATCCCTTTTGGTTAGCTTAATTATAGGATCGCAGGAGCTGTTGCTGTCACCGCTAAACGATGGTGTTTTGACTCGCATCAATTTACCGGCTTCAATCAACATTATGTTGGCTATCTTTGTGGGCTATCTGGTTGGCCAGATTTTTCGCTTTTCAAGAGCTAGTGATGATCAGATTGTGGACAAGGACTATATTTATCAACCAAAGACCGTCCGTCCCATTTTTTTGTCACTCATTTTAGCTATTGGACTTAACATTCTCTTTGTGATTGGAGAGCAAGATAATGTTTTTCTGACGATTAGGCAGGTTACCTCTACCTTTACTGTAACTGATAATCACCTGTTCTCAACCTTTATGATGGGACTTTTGAACACTTTTTCTGCTTGGATTGGAAATAGTCAGGCTTTTGCCCTAAATTCAATTGCCGAGGATAGTTTTGCCTTGGAAAATTTGACCTATGCTGTTTCCCATCATACGACGACTGGGCTTCCTCACCTTTACACACTAACAAATCTTTATCATAGTTATGGCTTGGTTGCTGGCATTGGCTCAGGGCTAGCCCTCTTGGTTGCTCTGCTTTTAGCATCAACCAGTTATAAGGATAAGAAGGTGAGTCTTCTAAGTGTCTTTCCTAGTCTCTTTAACAATGGGGCTCCATTTATGGTGGGGATACCAGTCTTGCTTAATTTAGTTTATCTGCTTCCTTTCCTACTGGCACCTATGATCAATATGGGCATTGCTGCGGTGGCCTTGGCTATCCATCTTATGCCAGCTGCGGTTTATCCAGTTCCAGATGGTACACCAAGTCTTCTTTACGCCTTTATTGGAACTGGTGGTAGTCTGCGGGCACTTGCTGTTAGCCTGCTCTGTTTTGCGGTTGATGTTGCTATCTTTATTCCATTTGTGCGTCTGTCTAATAAAGTACAACACGGTCTAAAAGAGGAAGGAGAGAGCATTGAAACTAAATAAAAAAACGAAGTTGGTCTTTATCCTTGTCGCTGTCTTTCTCATTGGTTTGGCAGTTCCGTCTTATAGTTGGACCAGGAAAAATGTCAAGGAAATAGAGACTTTCTATAATTCAAAATTGTCTCCCATTATCATGATTCCAGGGAGCTCCGCTACGGAAAATAGATTCGACGGCCTAGTACGTAAACTCAATCAAGACCGTCGTGGTGTCAAGCATAGCCTTCTCAAAGTCAAGGTCTGGAACAATGGACGGATTACCTTTGAGGGTAAAATCAAGGATAAGGATAACGAGCCAGTCATTGTTATTGGATTTGAGAATAACAAAGATGGCTATAACAATATCAAGAAACAAACCAAGATGATGAATCAGGCATTTGAAGCCTTGCAGAATAAATACAATTTCAATAATTTTAAAGGTCTGGGGCATTCAAATGGTGGCTTGATTTATACGGCTTTTATTGAAAATTATCTTAGCGACTACGATGTCAAGATAAATTCTTTGATGACTATCGGAACGCCCTATAATTTCACTGAAACCAATATTAAAAATAAATCGGTCATGCTAGCAGATTTTATAGCTGCTAAGGAGAATATTCCGTCTACCCTACATGTCTATTCGGTAGCGGGAACCATCACCTATGATTCGGACGAATTGGTTCCCGATGCTAGTGTGTCCGCTGGGAAATATATCTATCAGAATCAGGCAAAAAGTTATACTGAAATCACTGTTACAGGTGAAGATGCCCAACACTCGGATTTACCAACCAATGATGAAGTAGTGGAACTAATCAAACAACATATCGAAGGACAAGGTGTTCGTAAGAAGCAAAAGACCAATCTAGAACCTCAATAGGCTATAATACTATGTATTATTAGTCTAGTTAGTTATTATCAAATACAAAAGAATAGAGTCTACGATGGCTCTATTTTTTTAGTGTAAGACTAACTCTTTAAGTTGTTGTAACTCCTTGTTTTACAACGTTAGTTTTGTTATAATTGATTGAAAAGAAAAAGATGAATGAGAGGTTCTGATATGCAAATACCAAGTCGCTTTACCATTGCTGTTCATATTTTGACCCTTATGGCACAGAATAAGGGAAATGCAACTAAGCTAACCAGTGATTTAATGGCAGGTAGTGTGGGGGTTAATCCAGTTATTATCCGCAAAACCTTGTCGCAATTGAAGAAAGCAGACTTGATTTCAGTTCAAAGGGGAAGTGGAGGAGCCACATTAGCCAAGGCACCAGAGGAGATTAATCTTTTGCAGGTTTATCGTGCGGTGGATAGCATCGGTCCAAGTGGCAAACTCTTTAGTTTTCATGACAATCCTAATCCAGCGTGTCCAGTAGGACGTAATATCCATGGGATTTTGGATCAGAGCCTAGAAGACGTTCAAATGGCAATGGAAAAAGAACTCGAAAAGAAAACTTTGGCTGGTATTTTAAAGGATGCTAAGGCCAACTGGAAAGAAGCTGGAGCTTGATCTTTAGATTTTAAACTATAAGAAATCGAAAGTTTTTCGGTTTCTTTTTAATTTTAGGTTGTAATAATTGACATTACAATAAAACTAAGTATAATGATGTCATAGGAATGATTACAATACAGGAGAAAATAATATGACATACGACTACAATAGTAAGATTTACCTCGCGGAGACGGTACTCAATGTGAAGGACTTGGCACGCCAGATAGCCTTTTATACACAGGTTATAGGACTTGAAATCCTATCTCAAACTGCAACAGAAGTTGTTTTGGGTGCTGGTAACAAGCCGCTAGTTCACTTGATTGAAACCAATCGTGAGGAAGCGGTCAAGTCTAGTTATGGTCTTTACCATATGGCAATTTTGTTGCCGTCTCGCGAGGATCTGGCAGATGTTTTCAAACATATTGCTGAGCTAGATTATCCATTTGTCGGTGCAGCTGACCACGGTTATAGTGAAGCCATTTACTTGGAAGACCTTGAAGGCAATGGTATTGAGCTCTATAGAGACAAGCCTGTTGCTGAATGGGATATTCGTGAGGATGGTCGCATCGTTGGTGTAACAGAAGAACTATCAGCTCAAGAAATTTACGAGATGGGACGCAAGGTTGAGCCTTTTGTGATAGCTAAGGATACTCGCATGGGGCATATTCATTTATCGGTCAAAGATAGTCAGCTAGCAACGGCTTTCTATCAGGATGTTTTGGAGCTGGCAGATAAGTATACCATTCCAAGTGCTAGTTGGATTGCTTCAGGTGATTACCATCACCACTTGGCTGTCAATGAATGGGGTGGCAAAAACTTAGCCAAACGTGAAAAAGGGATGATTGGTCTTGCCTACTACGTCCTTGAAGTAGAAGACAAAGAAGATTTGATTACCATAGCAGAACGTGCTAAGAATCGTGGAGCAGAGGTCAAATGGTTATCTTCTAATGCGTTAATCTTCGAGGATAATGATGGTATTTTGACATGGGTAAGAAAAAAATATTAATAATTAGTGATTTTTTTGAGTCGTAACTATTGACATTACATTTGAAAGGTCTATAATGGTTATTGTAATCAAAGTTATTACAAATAAACTTAACAATTAACATTTATCATAAAGAAAGAGGTAATAACTATGACCTACTTTACAGACTTACAAACAAAACGTCGTTCAATTTATGCTTTGGGAAAAGACCTTGAGCTCTCTAACCAAGAATTGATTGAAACCATTCAAGGGGCTGTTCTTAACACACCGACAGCCTTCAACTCACAAACATCACGTGTGGTGATCTTGCTGGATGAAGAATCAGATGCTTTCTGGAATGAAATTGCTTATTCAGAGCTTGAAAAAGTAACGCCAGCAGAAGCTTTTGAGGCAACAAAAGAACGTTTGGCAGGTTTTGCTCAAGCTAAGGGAACAATCCTCTTCTATGAAGATCAAGATGTAGTGAAAGGCCTTCAAGAGCAATTCCCACTTTACGCTGAAAACTTCCCAATTTGGTCAGAGCAAGGTCATGGAATCGCCCTTTATGCGACGTGGTTGGCTTTGGCTGAGAAGAATATCGGCATGAACGTACAACACTACAACCCACTTGTGGATGCCCAATTGGCTGAAAAATACGACATTCCAGCTAACTGGAAACTCCGTGCTCAAGCGCCATTTGGTCAAATCGTTGCACCAGCAGGAGATAAAGACATCCAAACAGAAGGTCGTTTCAAAGTTTTGGGCGACAAATAATCACTTTAATTTAGTCAGTCAGCTTGCCAGTAGGCTACATACTGACTGAACAAAATCATAATGATAAGACAAAAAAGTAGCAGGGTTGAGAAATCCTGTTATTTTTTTATCTTAAAAATAGTAATACCCAAGGAAAGTTATTTCTTGAATTTTAAAACTTCCCTTAGGTGATAGCAAATGTCAGCGGCCTTCTAAGAAATTCCATGAGTAAAGTTTGAATCCTCGATTTTTAATTTTTAGGCTCGGGCTAAGACAATTTTCCCAATTTCCGAGTATCTGAAACTATTTGGTTTCGGGCGCTTGCGTAACGGCATCTTGCATATCAATTTTTCCAAGTCATTTTTTTGAAGGAGAAGTGCTATAAGATGTTAGAAAAGTTGTGTTATTTATATCATATTTCCAATGATTTTGACAATATCCTTTTTATTTTTGACAAAGATGCTTGTCAAAAATAAAAAGAAGCGTTACAATAGTTTTAGACGAAAGAAGGAGAGGTATTCTTATGGGAGCCATATGGATTCTTTTTATCCCTTTTATAGTTATATTTTATGCAAGCTCAGAAAAGAAGATAAAAGGATTGAACAGACGTATCAGACGATTAGAAAAACAAGTGAAAGGAAATAAAGAAATGTCTAGACTTTTAGAAGAATTGAAAGGCCAAACGGTCACGGTTACAGTAAATGGATTTGGGGCCGAGTATGAGATTATGGATATCGATGAAGATTGGGTCAAATTGAGTCGTGTGAATCATAAACAACAGAGGGAAACCAAATTAGTCCGCATCGAAGATATTCAAGGTATTCAACTATAAGGGGGCGAAAGCCATGATTTTAAAAAATCGACTGAAAGAGCTGAGGGCGCGTGATGGGCTCAACCAATCCGAGCTAGCTAAGCTAGCAGGGGTTTCGCGCCAGTCCATCAGTCTTTTGGAGCGAGGGGAATATACCCCTTCTGTAATTATTGCCATCACCATCGCCCAGGTTTTTAAAGAGCCTGTGGAAAATGTTTTTAGTCTTGTAGAGGAAGAGGAATGATTATGAAAAAGCAACAACAAGAACGATCTCCACGTTACCGTTTTTGGAGAAATGTAGGGATCATTACAGTTTCTGGTTTGATTGGAGGAGTCATCGGAGTTTTGACAGGCATGTTTGGATCAGAAAAGCCACTTGAAATCCAAACCTTCTTTAGTAAAGAAGTACTCTTTTTGGACTCAGCAGTTTTATTTCTGATCCTATTTATACTCACGATGGCCTTGTTGATTCACGCGAGAAAAGTCCATCAAAAAATGCTCCAAATAGATGACGAAGATGAGGCCTATCACTATGACATTCAAAAGAATAAACTGTATGGTTTAGCGACCATTTTTAAAGGCATCATGATCTTGTCATACTTTTTAGTCATCATCTTTTATTGTCAATTGATGTCTATGGATAGACCTGGCACAGGGAACTTGGCTTTTATCTTTGGAGACTTTACCATGCTCTATCTTTTTCTTGCCTTGATTGTCCTATTTTTCCTAGTGGATTCCTTCTATCGAAAGACCTTTCATCAGCTTTATGGAAAACCAATTCCCCGCAATGCCAATGCCAAGGAAGTGCGTAAATTCATGATGAGTATGATGGATGAAGCAGAAAAGCAGATTAGCTACGAGGAAAATTTCGAAGTGGTTGTCAAGTTAAGCAATTATATCTTGCCGAGCCTTCTCCTTGGTCTCTTAATTATTGGAATTGCCTTCCAGACGGATATCCTTTTAGCTTTGATTGTTGTATCCATCATCTATATTTATATCCTTATTTCACAATACAAGATTACCAAACGTTATTATAAAGAGTAAAGGAGTCATCCATGTTAGAAATCTGTAAAAGCTTTTGGAAGTGCTGGAGATCTCTTCTTATTGAAAATTTTATCTTACATTTATTTACATACAATCAGTGGGTATGCTATCGGTCTTGAATCATAGGGATTCTGAGAGACCATCAAACGTGCTCTCAGTTATCGCTAATCAAACAAGCTCTCAGTTACAGCTGAGGTTTTTTTGATTCCCAATTGATTTTTGCAACCCTTTTCACTACAATAGAGATACAGAAAAGGAGGCAGAGATGAAGTATATTGATTTTGCTGAAAATGAGCGTCTGTCCACGATTGTCCTTGGGATGATGCGAATCAGTCAGATGAGTGAAGATGAGGTGGAGGCCTTGGTGGAGGCGGCCTTGTCGATTGGGATCAACACTTTTGATCTGGCAGATATCTATGGCGATGGCCAGTGTGAGGTCTTGCTTGGGAAGGTCCTCAAGCGTCGTCCGGAACTTCGGGACCAGATGTGGATCCAGTCCAAGTGTGGGATTCGCAAAGATGGCTTTACCTATTTTGACTTCTCTAAGGACTATATTTTGGACTCTGTTGATGGCATCCTCGAGCGCCTCCAGATTGAGCGCTTAGATAGTCTCCTCCTTCACCGACCGGATGCTCTCATGGAGCCTGAAGAAGTGGCGGAAGCTTTTGATCACTTGGAGCAAGCGGGCAAGGTCCGTCATTTTGGGGTGTCCAATCAAAATCCTATGATGATGGAATTGCTCAAAACAGCTGTCAAACAACCACTCAAGGTCAACCAGTTGCAGTTGAGTGCCGCCTTTACGCCTAGCTTTGAAGCTGGTTTTCATGTCAACATGGAAGGGCCAAAAGCAGCCGTGCGAGATGGCAGTGTCTTTGAGTATTGTCGCTTAACCGATACGGTGATTCAAGCCTGGTCTGTCCTTCAGCATGGCTATTTCAAAGGGAACTTTGTCGGCAAGGAAGAGTTTGTAGCCCTCAATCAGGTCCTCAATGACTTGGCGAAGAAATACCAAGTCACTCCGACAGCCATTGCCCTAGCTTGGGTCCTCCGTTATCCAGGTAAGATGCAGGCCGTCATCGGAACGACCAAACCCCAGCATGTCCTTGAAGCGGGGAAAGCAGTAACCGTTACCCTAACGCGCAAGGAATGGTACCAAATCTACTTGGCTGCAGGTAATGATTTGCCTTAGAATCTTGTTAGTAGACCAGCTCTCACTTGTATTAGTGGGCTGGTTTTTTTGTTTTATGCTTTATAGATTTTTCTTGACAAGTCTTTCTTTATTATGGTACTATTTTAGGAAACAACTGTTACGCAACAATCGTTGCGCGAAAGGAGTCTTATGCCACCAAAGGTTAAATTTAGTAAAGAGACTATGATTGGGACGGCTTTACAATTGGTGAGAGAAGAGGGCCTGGCTAGTTTGACGGCTCGAGCATTAGCAGAGAAACTGGGAGCCACGCCAAGGGTCATTTTTGGACAATTTGCAAATATGTCTGAGTTACAAGCAGAGGTTATTGTTGCTGCGGAAATGGTCGTGGTGGAGTATATACGAAAGGCTTTAGAAGATGAGAAGCCCTTCCGTTCTGTCGGGGTTGCTTATATCCTGTTCGCCTCAAAAGAGCCCCAACTCTTTCAGTTGCTTTTCCAAAATCCTAGCAAAGATCCGATTCGTCGCTTTCAAGATTTTCTTCCCATGAAGGATCATAGCTACCAATTGGTTCTAGAATCGATTGTCGCAGACTATCCGTTGACGTTAGAGGAGGCTAGTCGCTTGTACCAGCATTTATTTATCTACTCACACGGAATGGCCTCTATGGTTGCTTCTGGCATTTATCAGTTCAGCATGGAAGAAGTGATTGGTTTATTGACAGAAGTTTGTCAATCTCTCATCAAAGAAATGGTAGGAAAGAAATGATTCAACTAGAAAATGTTCACAAAAGTTACGGCCAAACCAAGGTTTTAAAAGGGATTGATTTGCAGATTCAAGACCAAGATGATGTGGTTATCCTGGGACCTTCTGGATCGGGCAAGTCAACTCTCTTAAATGTGTTATCCGGATTAGAAAAGGTAGACGAGGGGCATATCCTCATTCAAGGACAGGATTTGTCTCAACTCACGGATGCTCAATTGACAGCTTTCAGACGTGAGAAGATTGCCTTTATTTTTCAGCAGTATTATTTATTACCGAATCTCACGGTCAGACAGAATGTTAAGATGGGAGCTGATCTGGCAAACAATCATGATTTTTTGCAGATTATCGAGGATTTGGGACTTGGTGATAAGCTGGACAAGTATCCAAGTGAATTGTCTGGTGGGGAACAGCAGAGAGTCTCCATTGCTCGGGCCTTAGCCAAAAAGCCAGAGATTCTTTTCTTAGATGAGCCGACGGGGGCCCTGGATGAAGAAACAGGGCGCAAGATTCTAGACTATATCTGGAAGTTGAAGGAAAAGCTGGGCTTTACCTTCATTATGGTGACGCACAACCAAAATATTGCGGATATGGCCAGAACCATCATTCGCGTCAATAGTGGCAAGATTACCCAAGTTGTGATCAACGATCAGCCTCAGACTGCCTATGAGATTGGATGGTAAGCCATGTTTTCAGTAAAAGATATTCGAAAATTAGTTGTCGTCAGTATCATTGGAGCCTGTGCGGTCTTTGTGGCCAATCTCTTCCTGAATTTTTACCTGGATATCGAGCAGTTGGAGATTTCTAAAACCAATCCCATGATTCAGACTTACTATGATGCCCAGGTCTCGCTTTCCTGGATGGTGGCCATGGTCAGTGGGGTCGTCTTGTCCTTGACGTCGATCCTTCTCATGTGTTTTTATATCAAACAATTTGTCGATGACCACAAGGAACAATTAGGGATTTTAAAGGCTTTGGGCTATAGCAATGGCCAGTTGGCTAAACGATTTTGGGCTTTTGGACTCAGTTTTGGAGTTGGAGCACTTCTTGGCTATTTCGCTTCTTTTCTTATGATGGGTCATTTTTATGACTTTCGCAATGAGAAGGGGATTTTGCCAGACATTACCATTCATTTTCATTGGCAACTCTTAGTTGCTTTGGTGATGCTGCCAACGACTTTCTTTATGGTCCTTGCGATTGGCTATGCTAGAAGACAACTACAAACGCCGGCCCTTCGCTTATTGAAAAAATCTCCAACACCGATTAAGGTCAAAAGGAGAAAGAAGGCCCCCAAGAAAGACAAATCCTTCCTAAAAGAGCTGTCTTCGTCGCTGATTTGGGGGAGAAAATCGATCTTGTTTTTTGTAGTCTTTGGTTCCATGTGTTTCGCGGCCATGGTTCAATTGTCCTTTGGCCTAAGGGACTACACAGATGACATCATCCAAACGATGATGATTATGATTGGTTTGATTCTTTCTTTCTCGATTCTCTTTTTGTCATTGGGAATTGTGGTCTCAGAAAGTCGCGAAACCTTGGCTCTTATGAAGGCTTTTGGCTACACCAATCGTGAATGCCAAAGTCATATTCTCGCTCCCTATCGTTTCTGGGCCTATTTAGGATTTGCCCTTGGGACTGCTTATCAATATGGCATCATGGAAATCTTGATTGGTGTGATCAAAGACACGGTACCTGAAAAGATTGAGCACAACTTTGACTGGAATGTGTGCTTTTGGACCTTGCTCGGTTTTGCGATGGTTTATGAAAGCCTCTTTTATCTATCCAACAGAAAACTCCAAAAACAAACCATCAAAGAAGTGCTCTTAGCTGAATGATTTCGTTACAATCAATCATAAAGAGTCTATTATTCTAAGGATCAAAAGATAATATTATGAAAAATTGACCTCTTAAAGAGGTCTTTTTTCTTATGAAAATGCTACATAAGAGACTAAATTCACTATCACAAGACTGAGACCAATCACAATCTTGTGATAGTTTACATGTTTTTAACATTGCTCCAAAATTCTTGAATTCTCTATTGAAAAAGCGTAAGATAGACACTGTTTTAATTCTAGTGCATTAAAACATGCCTTGTAATATTTTTTAAGATGTACAAGGAAAAAATTTATAAAAGAGGAGTCTCGAATGTCAGATAAACAAATGAAAACCCTTGGTTGGGTAGCAACCTTTATGTCAGTAATGATGTACGTATCTTACGTACCACAAATCATGGACAATCTGTCTGGTCATAAAGGAAACTTTATCCAACCTTTGGTAGCTGCAATCAACTGTAGCCTTTGGGTTTACTATGGTCTCTTTAAAAAAGAACGTGACCTTCCCCTTGCTGCTGCAAATGCGCCAGGTATCGTCTTTGGTTTAATTACAGCATTGACAGCTTTGTTCTAAAATAAAGCGAAATTTCTTTCTATACTATTTTTCTTAACGCAGAAAACGAGAGCAGAACTAGCGACAGTCAGAGATTGTCGTTCTAGTTTCACTCTCGTTTTTTATTTTTAGTTATTAAGAAGAGCTTTGATAGCATCTTCCATTTTTAGTGGATCAGTTTTGGAAGAAAAGCGTTCTACGACTTTACCTTCACGGTTAATCAGAAACTTAGCAAAGTTCCATTCAATTCTAGCCCCAAGGGGTCCGGATTTTTCTTTTTTAAGCCACTCAAAAAGTGGCTCTGCTTCCTTACCATTGACCTTGATTTTGGCAAAACGAGGGAAGGTCGTATGGTAATTGAGGGTGCAAAAGCTATTGATTTCTTCAGCACTACCAGGTGCCTGTCCCATAAACTGATTACAAGGAAAATCAAGAATCTCGAATCCTTGGTCTTTGTATTTGTCATAAAGTTCCTGCAAGCCCTGATATTGTGGCGTCAAACCACATCCTGTTGCTGTATTGACGATTAAGACGACCTTGCCCTTATAGTCCTGGAGAGACACGGGTTGGTCAGCTTGATCTGAAACTGTAAAATCGTATAAGGATGTCATAGAAAATCTCCTTTTATTTGTTTGAGACTATTATAGCAAAGTTAGTCAGAGAAGTGATTCTCCAGGAAGACTAGAGACTAAATTATGTTTGTGATAGTAATTCTCTATCTTGGTGTTAAGAATTACTTATAGCTGATGGTAATAATACTATGTAGGTATATATGCTTAAAAGAAGTAACAATAGGATTTAACGTAATTTAGATTACTATATCATAAATTATATTTATGGCTAGGGATAACATTTCTTTATTTTTCGGATGTGATAATCTCTGATAAGATAATGTCATTCAGTTTTGAAGCAACCAATGATAATAAGAGATTATAGTATTTTAGGTGAATTCATTGAGTTGTTGATTTTAGGATAAAAGAAAAGGAGTTTCGTATGTCAGAAAAAAGAGAGTTAGTTTTGAAAGCATTTCGTGGAGAAAGTGTTGATCGTGTCCCAGTAGGATTTTGGCATCATTTTACTACTGAAGACGAGTGGTTACATGGTTTTGAAAATCCAGAAATTATTGATAAAAATAAAGCTGGTCATAAAAAATTTATTGAAGAAGTCAAACCTGATTTTGTTAAATTGATGAGTGATGGTTTCTTCGCATACCCACAACCTGCTTTTAAAGATTTTAAGTCAATCAGTGATTTGCAAACGATTGAACCTTTAGGTGCAAATCATCCTTGGATTTCTGCACAAGTCGAACTTGTAAAAAGTCTGATTGCTGATTTTCCTGAAGATATTGTTGCAATTTACAATATCTTCGCTCCGGTTACTTATTTAAAATGGTTAGTTGGAAAAGTTTCAGGTGGCGATGATCTTATCGCAGATTACATTGTGGAAAACCGAAAAGCTTTGAAGCATGTTTTAGATGTTATTGGCGAAGACATTGCGAGTCTTAGTCAGAGGGTGATTGAAGAAGCAGGTGCTGATGGTATTTACCTAAGTGTTCAAAGTATTCAAGATGAGCGAGTTAGCGCTGAAATTTATAAAGAAATCATTGCTCCAAGTGAATTAAAGGTTTTAGAAGCAGCTAATGGAGCCAAAGGACATAATATTCTACATATTTGCGGATACGAAGGAGCCCGTAATAACATCGAACTCTTTAAAGATTATCCTGCTCAGGTAGTTAATTGGGCGGTCGGTCCTGAAGGAATTAGTTTGGCAAAAGGTCTTAACATTTTTAGAGGTCGCACAGTTCTTGGAGGATTTGAAAATGGAAAAGACGGTCTTCTATATACTGGAACTAAAAAAGCTATTCAAGAAAAGGTTAGGGAGATTATTGCTGATACTGGAACCCATGGATTAATCATTGGTGCTGATTGCACGATTCCAAGTGATATTAACCATGAGCGTATTGAATGGGTACGTGAAGCAGCAATTTTGTAAGAAAAAGGAGAGATTAATATGAGTAAAAAGACATGGATTATTGGTGGAGCTGTTGTTGTAGCACTTATTGGGGCTACAGTTATTGGACGTAGCTTAACAGGAGATAAAAAAGCAAAATCAGATTCTGGAAAGGTAACAACATTAAAAGTTGCCCATACTCAAAACTATGTTCCTTATGATTTTGTTGATAAGGATGGTAATTCTGATGGCTATGAGGTAGCTGTATTAAAGGAAATTGATAAAAAGCTTCCACAGTACAAATTTGAATATACCGGAACAAGTGATGATGATCTTTTGATTGGTTTAGAGTCAGGTAAATATGACATCGGTACGAAGGGCGCGTGGTACACAGATGAACGTGCTAAAAAGTTTATTATTCCGAAAGATCCAATTGGAGCAAGTATTATTGGATTTACCATTCGTAAGGATGATAAAGATAAATATAAAAATATCTCTGACTTTGCAAAACAAAATGGTCGATTGGTGCCAATCTCACCACAAAATGCTCAGTGGAATGTTATCAAAGACTACAACGATAAGCATAAAGATCAACCAATTGAGTTAACATCTGCGGAATCTTTCCAAGTTTCAGATGCCTATGCATGGGTTTTGGAAAATCGTTATGATGCTTACTTTGATATTAAATTATCTTTTGAAAAGGCTGTAACTGATAAAGATGGTGCGTATCATCAATATGCAGATAAATTGACTTGGTTCCCTTATAAAGGAATTCCAACCTATCCACTCTTCCATCGAGATAGTAAGAACGAAGAGTTTTCAAAAGAATATACTAAGGCTATCAAGGAACTAAAAGAAGACGGTACACTTGAAAAGTTATCTAAAAAATACTTTGGTGAGGATGTCTTCTCATACGTAGACAAATAAGTAAATTGTAACGTTGTAAAAGTATGATGTTTTGATAAGCTTATGAAGTGAGTTTAGTTAGGAGAAAATATGGTCAATTATGACATTTCAAAAGTTTTTGGAGCATTACCTGAAGTCATAAAGGGCTTACCAATGACATTATTGGTTATCATATTAACGACTTTACTTGGGTCGTTATTAGGAGGATTAATTGCTTGGGCAAGCCTTTCCAAGGATAAAGCTTTGGAGAATTTAGCTAAGGGATATGTTTTTATCTTACGCTGTACCCCACCTATTGTGCTATTATTCTTGGTATTTTACGGAGTTCCAGAATTTCTTAATTGGTGGTTGGGATTAGATATTAATGATTGGTCCAAATTGATATTCGTTCTAGTGACCATGGTTCTCCTATTCTCAGCAATGATATCAGAAGTGTTTAAAGCGGCTTATCAAGCAATTCCTAAAGGACAATTAGAAGCTGGGCTTAGTATTGGGCTTACTTCTGAACAAACCTTTGTAAGAATTATTGCCCCTCAAGCATTTAAGGTTGCTTTACCAAATATTACAACAGCTATACTTAATCTTATGCGCGATGCAGCTTTGGCTTATACAATTGGTTTTATTGATGTTATGGGCAAAGGGAATCTTTTGATTAGTCGCCATTTAGGAAATTATTCTTTGGAGACTTATACAGCTGTTGCCCTTGTTTATTGGGGAATAGCGTTAATTCTATCGTTGATTTCTAGGATAACAGAACAACAATTGAGTGTAAAAGAGAGGTAAATAATGAATATTACTTTTATAATAGATACCTTTATCAAGGCTTTATATGGTGTTCCGGTAACTCTGGGAATCATGGTTGTGGCAATTTTATTGAGTTTTCTACCTGCTTTATTTCTCGCTTTAGGGCAGATTTATAAGTTGAGAGGTGTCAAGACTTTTTCAATTGTTTATCTTGCATTTATTCGTGCAACACCTCCAATTCTGTTAATTTTATTTTTTTATAGTTTGTTCCCTAGTTTGTTAAATCAATTTTTTAAAGAAATTGGGAGTCACATAGATGTCTTCAAAGTTAATCCGCTTTACTATGCTTTTATCATCTATAGCTTGATGACGACAGGAAGTTTATCGGAAATCATTCGATCAGCATTACAAACTGTTGATAAAGGTCAACTAGAAGCTGCACAAGCCATAGGTTTAACAACAAGACAAGCTTATCTGAGAATCGTTTTTCCTCAGGCACTTAAGTCTGCTCTTCCCAATTTGTGTAACTTAGTTATCAATATTGTGAAAGGAACGTCACTTGTCTTTGTTATGACGATAAAAGATATTACCGCAATTGCACGAGTTGAAGCAGCATATGGATATCAATATTTTGAATCTTATTTTGTCATCTTCATTTTATATTTAATCATTTGTGGTATCATTCAAGTTCTCTTTAACCTTGGAGAAAGAAAATTGCAATTTACATAGAGGGAGTCACTATGCTAGAAGCTAAACATATATCAAAAACATTTGGAGATCGTCAGGTTCTTGTTGATGTTAATCTACAAGTGAAACAGGGAGATGTGGTTGTCATCTTGGGACCATCAGGTTCAGGAAAAACAACTTTCTTACGTTGCCTTAATCACTTGGAGAAAGCAGATGGAGGTCAATTAACAATTTCCGGTAAGGACTACTCTTTGGATAAGTTATCAAAGAAAGATATTTTAGATATCCGAAAGAAGACAGCTTTTGTATTCCAACACTACAATTTATTTGCAAACAAGACTGCCATCGAGAATATCTTGGAAGGTTTAGTGATTGCTAGGAAAGTTCCTAAAAGTGAAGCGCGACAGATTGCTGAAGAAGCACTTAAAAAAGTTGGTCTTCTGGATTTTAAAGATTACTACCCATCACAACTTTCAGGTGGACAACAACAACGTATTGGTTTAGCCAGGGCTATAGCAGTTAAGCCGGAGGTTATCTTGTTAGATGAACCAACATCGGCACTTGATCCAGAACTAGTTGGGGATGTTCTGGATGTCATGAAACAACTTGCTCATGAAGGAACAACAATGGTAGTTGTGACTCATGAAATGGGGTTTGCACGAGATGTAGCTAATCATGTCGTTTTCATGGATGGTGGTCATGTCATCGAAGAGGGGAGTCCAAAAGACATTTTTTACAGACCAAAAGAAAAACGTACACAACAATTTTTGGCACGTATTCTTTCTGATGCTAGTTATGATTTGGAATATATGATTTGATTCATCATTGATAAGTTATAATTAGAGTATATAATTCTTGTATAAATAAAATAGGCTGAGGTTATTTCTCAGCCTATTTTTAGTTTCCTAAATGTAATGTTAGTTTATATGGTACTTAACTCCCACCAAAAAAACCAAGACTTTCGTCTCGGTTTCAGGTTTCATCTCATCTTAAGACACCACATGTCCATCTTTATCGAAGGTATAGAGTTTACCGTCGATGAGGACAGAGCGGTTAGTGTATCTTTCACCTGTTTTAGGGTCGAAATAGTAGGTGTAATTATCAACTGTGATAAAGCGTCCTAGGACTTGTTTGCCTTCAGCGTCGAAGTAGAGGACCTTGCCATCAACTTCTTGGAAGCCGGTCACTTTCTCACCTTTGTCATTGTAATAGTAGTTATCTCCTTTATCGTAGACGATACGATTGCGGTAGGCAGGTTCACCCTTGCGGTCAGCAACTACGCCATTGTCATCAGCGTTATAGGCTCTATCTCCAATGACAAAACGTCCTGTTTCAAGGTTTCCGCTAGCTCGGAAGTAGTAGTCCTTGCCGTCGATGGTTTGCCAACCTGTCAGAGCAGCTCCGTCATTGCCATAGTAGCGTGTTGGGTAGTATGGAAAACGTGGAGAACCTTCGTAGTTGTATGATTTTGAAAAGGCGTTGCGTGTCATGATACCAGTCAATTGGTCAAATTGGTATGTCTTACCGTTGATTGTAACCTCTATGCCTTTGGCTTGACGGCCATCTTCATAGAAATAGTAACTGACGCCATCAAAGGTCTTCAAACCAGTGACTTTTTGGCCATTTTCATAGAGATAACTTGTACCGTTACGATCCGTCTTCAATTGGTCAAAGTGGATGGCTTTTTCTTTTGTCTCGTCAATACCCTTGGCATCAAAATTAAAGGTTACACCACGATAGGTAAGGGCCTTGTTAGTTGTTGCAATGGCAACGTTTGTGGTCACTTTTTGACCATTTGGTGCTGTGAAGGTCATTGGTGTTGAGTCGAAATGGTAGAGGTGCCCATTCAGAATGTCCCATTCGTCAAAAGTTGACCATTGTGATTGGCGAACACTACTATATTTTGATCCAAGAATCTTGCCATCATATTGATAAGGACCTTCTTTGATTTTACCATCAGCATCTGTGATATAGACGCCTTTAAGTTCATAATCATTTTCACCAGTACGCTTGAATTCAGGATAGAGACCGTTTGTCAAGAGTTTTCCATCTGGACTAAAGAGCTGAGAGTTGACGACTCCTGTGTAGAGACTTCCTTTAATGGCATCATTATCAGAATAGTCGCTACCATAGTAACGGTTGCCATCAACTTCAAACCAACCTGTCTTGAAGGTACCATCACTTCCTGCGTAGTAGATAGTTTCAGAGAAGTCACCGTAATGGTCAGTGGATGTATCATGATAAAAGGCGTTGCGAAGAACAGCACCAGTTTCGCTGTTAGCGAAATACTGGTTATCACCTAGGGTAAAGAAAGCACCTCGGACTTGTTGGCCCTTATCGTTAAAGTAGTAGAGGTCCTTGTTAATGGTTTGGAAACCAGTGACCTTTTTACCATTAGCATCATAGTAGTACCATTCTTGATCGCTACCTTGAACAAATTGGTTTCGATTTGAGGTTTGAGCAGTTTTAAGAGTCGCCACACCATTGCTATCAAAGTTATAGACCGTACCGTTTAAGGTAAGTGAGCGATTAACCCACTTGTCACCTGTATTTGGATCGAAGTAGTAGGTTTTGCCGTCAATGGTAACCAGTTGTCCCTTGGCTTGGACACCATATTCGTGGAAATAAAGGTTCTGACCGTTAATGGTTTGGAAACCAGACACGGCTTTACCATCAGATCCGAAGTAGTACCAAGAGTTATCTCTATTAACGAATTGGTTAGTTACTGGATTTCCATTATCTTTATCTAGATAGTAGATATCGTTATCGTAGTAAAGGAAGTCACCTTTGACTTGTTGTCCACTATTATGGAAGTAGTGAAGGTTACCGTCCACCGTTTGAAAACCGTGAAGCGCTTTACCATCTTTACCAAAGTAATACCAATTCCCTTTATCATCAGAAACATAACGATTGGTTACCATAATACCAGTCTTAGGATCAAAGTAATACTGTTGTCCGTTTAGGTTTTGAACGCTTGTCTTATAGTCGGATTGGCTACGGTCTAGGAATTCGGTTTGGAAACCAAATGGGACTGAGAAGCCTTTAGTTGCCTTGTAATTGTCGAAGTAGTACCAGTTACCCGATTTATCTGAGACAAAGACAGAATCAGGTTGATTACCAGTAGCATCAAAGTAGTAAAGATTACCATTCTCGGTAACAAAGTCATCTTTTACCATCTTGCCATCTTTATCGAAGTAGTAGTAACCAAAGTATTTATGGTTTGCATAATCAAGATATTGTCGACCTGTCACACGACGGCCATTGTCTTTATCGAAATAGTAGCTATCACCATTAATAGTGACGATTTCGTTTTTAGCTTGTCGACCATCTTCGTGGAAGTAGAGGTTAAAGCCATCGATGTTCTGAGCACCAGTGACGGGTTTGCCATCTTTGCCGAGGTAATACCAGTTGTGGTTATTATCTTCGATAAACTGGTTGCGTTTGTTGGTTTCAGGGAGAACTGCTGTCAAACGACCTTGGGCATCAGCATTGTAGGCTTGACCATCGATGTTGATAGAGGTATTGGTTACCTTACGTCCATTGGCTTTGTCATAGTAGAAAGATTGTCCATTTTCAGTGATAATCTCACCTTTGGCTTGCTTTCCATCCTCGTGGAAATAAAGGTCGAAATGGTCAACGTTTTGGGCACCTGTCAGATTTTTCCCGTCTTTAAGGTAGTACCAGTTGCCTTCAGCATCACTCTTGAATTGACCGCCAGAAACGACAGTAGTTTCAACAGATTCTGGTGCTTGACTGTTTACTTCAGTGACTGTGCTAGCTGTTTCTGAAGTTGAAGTTGCCGTTCTCGTTTCGCCACTAGCCAAATTGTAAGTGCTACTTGCTTGATCTTCTTTAAGGACTGGCTGCTTTTCCGTTGTAACAGTAGCAGTTGTATCAGCTGCATTATTGGTTGCGACTTGATCAGCTTTTGTCGTAGCTACAGTTGTTTCTGTGACGACAAAATCAGGATTTTGGCTGACGCTCTCAGGTGTGCTTGCTGAGGTGACTTGATTCGCAGCTTGTTCGTCGGCAGAGACACCAACTCCAATCAATGAGGCACCAAGTGCTAAACCAGATACGGCAATGGTAACCCATTGTTTTTTCACTTTATGAAGTTTAAAATGAACTTTATTTTCCATAAAAGTTCCCCTTTTCCTTTTTAATGACCCCATTCTAACATCTTTCATTAGAAGAATCAAACGCATTCATAAGATTTTCATATTTTTTCTAAAAATTGAAAATTCTTTCGAGATCAGGATTTTAGTTACAAAAATGAATGCTAAAGAACCACTTTAGCAAGTTTCTTTTGATAGAGATGTATGTAAAATTAAAAAGCAACCACTGGGAGTCCCCATTTTTGGCATAGCATTCAACAATAAAAGTATAAAAATACAGAAAGGGGCCCTTTTAGGCCAAGAAATATGGTATAATAGTTCGGTATTTCGCAAAAAATGGAGTATAAAAATGAGTATTTTTCGTAAAAAGGATGTTGGTCTCGCTCAGACTGAGATGAAACGACATCTGACCCTTAGGGATGTAGTCCTTCTGGGAATCGGTGCCATGGTTGGGACAGGAATCTTTACAATTACTGGTACCGCGGCATCGACTCTAGCTGGTCCTGCCCTGATTATTTCGGTCTTGATTTCAGCCGTGTGTGTTGGGATGTCAGCTATTTTCTTTGCTGAGTTTGCCTCACGTTACCCATCGGCTGGTGGTGTTTATGGTTATCTCTATGCTGTCTGGGGGGAGTATCCTGCCTGGATGGGTGGCTGGTTGACCATGATTGTTTTTATGAATGCCGTATCCAGTGTAGCCTCTGGTTGGGGTGCCTACCTCAAGGGGCTTTTGGCTAGCTTTGGTCTTAAGTTACCTCAAGCTATCAGTGGACCTTTCAATCCCACTCAGGGCACTTACATTGACCTCTTGCCAGTCTTGGTCTTGGTCTTGGTGACAGCTCTTCTTCTCATGAATTCTAAGCAGGCTTTACGTTTGAACTCCCTATTGGTAGTGCTCAAATTTTCAGCCTTAGCGGTCTTTGTCTTAGTGGGTCTCTTCCATTTGAATCCTAGCAACTGGGCAGATTTTGCACCATTTGGCTTTGGACAAATTTATGGAGGAAAGACAGGAATTATGGCAGGTGCCTCTCTCATGTTCTTTGGTTTCCTTGGTTTCGAGTCTATCTCTATGACAGTAGACGAGATTAAAGAGCCGCAAAAGAACGTTCCTCGAGGTATCGTTCTTGCCTTGATTATCGTGGCTTCACTTTATGCCGTGGTTTCGCTGGTCTTGACAGGAGTTGTTCACTATACCAAGTTGAATGTTGATGATGCTGTGGCTTATGCCCTTCGCTATATCGGTATTTCTTGGGCGGCCAACTATGTCTCTGTGGTTGCTATTATGACCTTGATTACGGTATGTATCTCAATGGCCTATGCCCTTAGCCGTATGGTTTATAGCCTGGCGCGTGATGGTTTCCTTCCTCAAACCTTCCAAAAGGTTTCAAAGACTAATAAGGTTCCACATCATGCGACGCTTTTGACAGGCGTTTTGTCGGCTATCTCAGCAGGTATCTTCTCTTTGGCCAATATGGCATCCTTGGTTAACATTGCGACCTTGGCTTACTTGGTCCTCTTGGCTATTGCCCTTATTATTCTTCGTAAGGACAAGGGTTTGCCACAGAAGGATGAGTTTAAGGTTCCATTTGTTCCTGTCTTGCCCATTATTTCAATTATCGTCTGCCTCTCCTTTATGAGTCAGTACAGTTGGCAGACATGGTTAGCCTTTGGTTTGGCAGTGCTAATCGGTTCAGTTATTTATGCCTTTTACGGTTACAAACATTCTAAATATTAAGATGAAAATGATAGTACCATCTGGTCTATCATTTTTTGATATAATGGAAGGAAAGTAAAAGCAGGAGTAGATTGATGAAATCAGACCAGATGTGGCAAGCCTATAAGATTTTAAATCAGACAATCGGAGATAAGATTGATGCCTGGGCTTTTGGCGTGGAAGCAGATTATTTGGCAGAGCTCGTATTGATGGGGCAAAAGACAGCAACCAGTTCAGCTTTTGACTTGTATGCAGTGGGGAATGAACCATTGCCCAAGGAAAATGAACTGAGCGTCATTCTTGATAGTAAGGAGAATGCTATTTGTATTATTGAAACGACGAAAGTTGAGGTCATCCCATTTAAAGAGGTTTCTGAAAAACATGCCTACAAGGAAGGTGAAGGAGACCGTAGGTTAACCTATTGGCAAGAGATTCATGAGAATCTCTTTAGCAATTGGTTGGAAGAGGTTGGATTACATTTTAGTCAGGACAGTCTAGTTGTTTTAGAAGAATTTAGAGTAGTCTATCCTAGAGATTGAAAGTTCCCAATATCTTGGGGACTTTTTTTACTTTAAGGAAAGATTAACCTTTCTTTAAGTCTTGTCTTAGGTTTCTTGTGTTTAATAGAGGCATCTCAAAAGTAAGTAAGAGGTAGAACATATGACATACAAACATAGCAAACAAACACAAGAACGTTATGCCATTAAGAAATCATCAAAATGGAAAACAGCAGGTTCAGTCCTGGTAGCAAGCTTAATCTTTGGTAGCTCAGTTGTCTTAAATGACAGCAAGGTTTCAGCAGACGAGACAAACACTGAATCAACACTCTCAACGGTTTCAACAGGTGAAACCACTGCTGATTTAATTGAAGAAAGTACTCAGACCGACAATACATCAGAAACTACTGAAACAAGCACAGAATCGGCTACAAGTACTTCAACTGCGGCTTCAACTTCAGACACTGATTCGTCAACAACAAGTACGACAGAGGACACGGCTGCTACATCAACAAGCAGTGAAACATCTGATCATTCAAGTACTTCCGCAACTCCAGAAGCAAGTTCTTCTGAAACTGCTGAAAGCACAACTAGTGAAACTTCAGCATCTGAAACGAACAATGCAGACGAAAACACTAGCTCTAATACAAGCTCAAGCACCACTGAAGCCACTGCATCTGAAACAGCTTCAGTGTTAACCAACAGCGCCTCAGATTCAGCTACTGAAACGACGACAACTGAGTCTGAAGATAGTGATTCAGAAAGCTCAACGACAACGATTACTTTCAATGGAACAACCGTGGTAACAAGTGATAGCGGTACTGTCACAGTTGATGGAACGACAATTACCATCAATCAAGCAGGATCATACACTTTGACCGGAAATGGTTCAAGCTATACCATTATTGTGTCAGGTAGCGTGACAGATCCGGTGACGATCTACTTGGATGGTGTGACCTTGACAGATTCATCAATCACTTCTAATTCCTCAGCGGGATTGACGGTGAATGTTCTTTCGGACAGTTCCATCTCTTCAACATCTGCTAATGCAATTGAAGCAGCGGGAGCCTTGACCATTACCAGTGGTACTGGAAGTAGCTTGACCCTTTCAAGCACTGAAAAGCACGCGATTAAGGCTGACAGTGTAACGGTTGACTCTGTAACACTTGATTTGACTTCTGAGGCAAAGGATGGTATTAATGCGACGACAGCTGTAACTATTAAAAATGCCACAGTCAACATCACGGCAACTGATGACGGTATTCAGGTCGAAGACGAAACAGATGTGAACAGTGGTGATTTGACGATTACCGACTCAACGGTAACCATTAATGCAACTGATAAAGGTATCACGGTTACAGATGAATTGACTGTCGAAGGCAATTCTAAAGTAACAGTTGTAGCAGGTGACGAAGGCCTTGAAGGGCGTTATATCAATTTGACAGGTGGAACCGTTGATATCACTGCTGGTGATGATGGTATTAACGCCACTGAGTGGACGACCAAGGACAGCGCTGATACTTCAAGCTTAACCAATTCGACTTCTGACTTGGAAAATGAAGTGGGCATCAATATTGACGGTGCAACGGTAACTATCTTGGCAGATGGTGATGGTATCGACAGTAACGGTAATGTGATTGTTAAAAGTGGTTCCCTCTATGTCGCTCAGACGAGTGCAGATAATGCCGCTATCGACTACGATGGAACAGGAATTATCTCGGGCGGTACTGTATGGGCTATTGGTAACCAAGGAATGGCTCAAGCCTTTACAACGGGTTCAAGCCAGTCTTATATCATGGCCAACATCTCTGGTAGTGCTGGAGATACCATCACAGTTACAGATAGTTCTGGAAATGTTGTAGCGACCACAACAGCAACAACTTCATTTGGAAATGTGGTCTTTAGTACCGAGAGTCTAACTTCGGGTGAAACTTATACCATTACGACATCAAGTGGTGCTAGTGTGACTGTAACAGCTACTGAAGAAGGCACAAACAATGGTCCTGGTGCTGGTGGCATGGGCGACTTCCCAGGTGGTGGTTTTGGTAATAGTTCAATGTCTAATAACTTCGGAGGCTACGGCGGACCAACTAGCTATGGTGGCAGCTCTACAAATACCGGAAGCGTTAACACACCATGGGGCCAATCTGCTTCGACAAGTTCTGAGAATACAACTAGCACAAGTAGTACAAGTTCAACAAGCCAGACGGCTAATACTGGACTTCCTACCCCACCAAACTTTGCTAGTCAAACAAGTAACTCAACGTCTCCAAATGTGAGTACCACAACTTCTACGACTGCTAGTGTCACAAAGTCTCCAACTGCGAATGCCTCAGCCTCTGCGACTGCTAGCAATTCAGTAGCAACTAATGCGAACCAAGCAGATGCAACTACTTCAGCAACGACAGCCAGAAGCACAAGCCCATCAGGTCAAGGCTCATCAACGACTAGAGCTGCAGAGCCTGAAGTACGATCACTTATATCTGAAGTAGCAGTTGCCAATCGGTCAGCAGAAGCACAGCCTGAACAGGCAAGTACCAATACATCAAGCAGTGCCCAACAACAAGCTCATGAGACTGCTGAGAAATTGAATAAGATTCTTACTCAAAATCAAAGTTCCCAAGCGGAATCAAAAGGTCAGCTAAGAGAAGTTTCCAACCAAAAGGAAGCTACAAAAACAAATGTTCAGACTGATTTTGCTCAAAAACAAAATACCCAAACAAGTTCTAAGGCTAATCAGTCATCTAAAAGTTCACAAAGCAATCAAACAAGTAAATCAAGTCTACCAAATACTGGTGATGTGAGTAGCTTGGGATTAGGTGCATTAGGGGCTGTACTTATGACAGCATCATTTGCACTTAAAGGAAGCAAGCATTCTCGTTAGTAATTTTAGTTTAGAAAACAAATAAAAAAAGAAGTTCTCTTGCCAAATGGCTTGAAAACTTCTTTTTTGTCTTATTTTTTAAAGTTATTTTTAAGGCCTTCAACAGCACCTTCAATGCCTTCTTTAACATCTTCGAGACCGTCTTTTGCTTTTGCTACAACTTTTTCAACCGCACCTTCGATTTCAGTCTTTTTGTCGCCAGTCAGTTTACCTGCACCCTCTTTAAGAGCGCCTTTAGCTTGATTTAATTTATCTTCGATTCCCATAGTAGAACCTCCTTTTTATGATGATACCATTATAGACAATATTAAACGGTAATGCAAGTGGTTTGTTTAATAAGTAACGACATTAATGTTTCCTTTATCGTACTCAGCAATAAAGATATCCGAAACGTTTTCATATCCCATTTTTTGAAGCTCTTCATTTAACCAATCCTCCGTTTTACCAATAGTATCAAGAATTTCTGTTTGAATGACCCCATCAGTAACGATTGGGTATTTCGGATTTTCATCACCCGCACGAACCACAATCAATTGGCCGTTCTGTTCAATAACTGCACGTTTAACCTCTTTGAGTTGAAAAATTCCTTGAGAACGTAATTTTAAAGCGACATCAGAAGCTGAAAGTCCTATAGAGCGACAAGCTTCAGGATCTAGTTGACCCTGTTTGATGATGACGGTTGGTTTACCGTCAATCAAATGTTTGATAAAGTGAATATTGGTGATGAGCCATTTAAGAAGTAAAATCAAAATCGTCCAAATAATCAAAATCACGATATATTGGAGGATTGAAACGGTACTACTATAAATTGTACCACCGAGGATTGCACCAAGAACAAAGTTCTGTACTTGGTCAGTAGCTGAGCTAGGTGCTAGGTTTCCTTTACCTGTTAAATTGATAACAAAGACGAGTGAAATAAGCCCCAAAGCTAGTTTAATTGCAACAGTAAGATAAAAAGATGTCATTTTTTAACCTCCACGAGTTCAACATCAGACTTGTAAAGTTTTATTTGTTCTAGCAAGTAGCTGTCAGGTTCTGAACCTGAGATGGCACGATAGTACTTGTTTCCAACTTTGAGGATAGCGCCATCTGTAGTAGTAGAAGTATTGACATAAACCTTGCTCTTATCAACGTCAAGATTTTTAGACACAACCTCGATAAAGTGAAGAGATGCTCTAAATTGGTCGTTGTTAGATTGATTGCTTTGGAAATTACTGATAGCAATTAGAACCACGGCAACTAAGGTTAAAATAGAAATAATAGAGAGTTCACGAAACTTAGTATCATGGCGTTCTTTGAAGGCTTTAAAAGCAAATACACCGGTCACTAAAATAAGTCCTGCAGTAATGGCAACCATAACCCAGTTTTGTTGGCTAATCTGACTTAGCACATAGTCATAGGAATAGAATTTCATTGAGAGATTTCCTTTCATAATATCACTAACATTATAGGTTAAAGATTGACTTAATTCAAATAGATAGATTAAGGAAAACGTCTCACTAAGAAATTTTTTAGACCTTACATTTGGTTAGTGATTTGGGAAGTTAATCTGTTCATTCTTTTCTTTATAAGTTTGTTGAATTTTTCACAAATTATGCTTATAATTGAGGTAATTACTCGTCAAAATCTGTTTGTGATTTGCTGATGATGGAGCTTACTGGCTATAGGTGATTTTTGGAACATCCGCTTTAAAGTGGAACTGATTCATTTATCATGATGTGGGTAATCATCTATGTTAAGATATAGATTTTGAGTCTATTCATTCTTATATAAGGAGTTTTTATGTCTGAACCATTATTTTTACAATCTGTTATGCAAGAAAAAATCTGGGGCGGTACGCATTTGCGTGATGTCTTTGGCTACGACATTCCAAGCGACCATGTCGGAGAGTACTGGGCTATTTCTGCTCACCCAAATGGTGTTTCTACTATTAAGAATGGTCGTTATGCCGGTCAAACTTTAGATGTTCTTTATGCAGAGCACCGTGAGTTATTTGGCAATCGTCAAGAACCTGTCTTCCCACTTTTGACTAAGATTTTAGATGCCAATGATTGGCTCAGTGTGCAAGTCCATCCAGATGATGCTTATGGACTTGAACATGAAGGTGAGCTTGGTAAAACAGAGTGTTGGTATATCATTGCTGCTGAGCCAGGCGCTGAAATCATTTATGGCCACAATGCCAAATCAAAAGAAGAACTGCGTCAGCAAATTGAAAGTAAGGATTGGGAAAATCTTTTGACTAAGGTTCCAGTTAAAACAGGTGATTTCTTCTATGTGCCAAGTGGTACCATGCATGCTATTGGTGCAGGTATCATGGTTCTTGAAACGCAACAATCTAGTGATACGACCTACCGTGTTTATGATTTTGACCGTAAAGATGACCAAGGTAACCTGCGTGAACTCCATCTTGAAAAATCTATCGATGTCCTTAATATCGGTGAGCCAGCCAACAGTCGACCAGTCACAACAAAAGTAGATGACCTCAAATCAACGCTCTTAGTAGCAAGTGATTTCTTTGCTGTTTACAAATGGGAAATCTCAGGTAAGGCTGATTTTGAAAAGACTGCTGATTACAGTTTGTTTAGTGTACTTGACGGTCAAGGAAGCCTTAAAGTAGATGGGCAAGATTATGACATTGCAAAAGGCAACCACTTTATTCTTCCTAGCGATGTTGAAGCATGGCAAATTAAGGGAAACCTTGAACTGATTGTCAGTCACCCATAATCAAAATATCAAACTAGACGAGATGAGAATCTTGTCTAGTTTTTTCGTACAAGGATACAGAAAATTTGCAATTTTAAAAACCTTTGTAAATACGTTTCAATAGCTTGAAGTTCCAAACTAATCATGTCATACTAAATAAGTTGACTAAAATTGTAATAAACAAGTTGTGTCTATTTGGGGCATAAGATCTTGTTTGTTTTAGATTGGAGAAACTTATGTTAAAAAAGGGAAGCCTTACAGCTTTATTGTTGTTTGGTATGTTCTTTGGAGCGGGAAATCTGACCTTTCCCCCTCAGTTAGGCTTTGAATCTGGAGGTCATTTTTGGCCAGCCATCGCAGGCTTTGTCCTATCAGGTGTTGGTATTGCCATCCTAACACTGGTTATCGGGACTTTAAATCCTAAGGGTTACATTCATGAGATTTCTCAAAAAATCTCGCCTAAGTTTGCCCTAGTCTATTTGGCAGTACTTTATCTGTCCATTGGTCCTTTCTTTGCCATTCCTAGAACGGCGGCCACCGCCTTTTCAATTGGCTTCTCACCTTTGATTGGAAGTGGACATACTAGCCTTTGGCTCTTTGTCTTTACCGTAATCTACTTTGCTCTAGCACTTTGGATTGCCATGAATCCATCTAAAATTCTAGATAGTATTGGACGTATATTAACGCCTATCTTTGCCATCATGATTGTTGTCGTTATCGTGGCAGGAGCATTTAAATATGGTGGTCACAATCCTCAGGATGCAAGTCAAGCCTATCAGGCTTCTGCTTTTGGTAAAGGATTCTTGGAAGGCTACAACACCTTGGATGCCTTGGCTTCTGTGGCCTTCAGTGTAGTAGCAGTAGTAACACTCAACCAATTAGGCTTCAAGTCTAAAAAAGAGTATATCTCAACGATTTGGGTCGTTGGTTTCGTAGTGACTATCCTCTTCGGTGCTCTGTATTTGGGATTAGCCTTTTTGGGGAATCATTTCCCACTCCAAGTGGCGGAGCAGAAGCCAGATGCCAATATTGGTGCAAGTGTCTTGTCACAAGCCACACAAGCCATCTTTGGACCAGCGGCTCAGATTTTCCTAGCTATCATGGTGACAGTGACTTGCTTCACAACAACCGCAGGACTTATCGTTGCGACTGGGGAATTCTTCCACAAGGCATTTCCGAAAGTATCTTACAAGGCTTACGCCATTATCTTTACCTTGATTGGGTTTGCGATTGCCAACTTGGGACTTAACAATATCATTGCTTTCTCAGTACCAGTGCTTTTGATTCTCTACCCAATTACTATCACGATTGTCATGATTGTGATTGCCAACAAGTTCGTGGCCTTGTCTAAACCTGGTATGCAAGTGACAGTTGCAGTAGTCACACTGATTGCCTTGCTTAGTGTAATTGGAAGCCAGTTTAAACTTGCGGGACTCAATGCACTGATTAACTTCCTCCCATTGTCGAGAGCATCATTGCCATGGTTGATACCAGCCATCTTGTGTATCCTTTTGTCTCTCATCTTACCTGATAAGATCAAGAGCGAAAGCTTTGAAATGGAATAAAAATGACATCCTATCACATAATATGTGGTGGGGTTTTTTGTGTCTCCAAGTCACCTTAAGTGCGAAATCTTCTTAAAAGCGTTACACTTAAGGCGTGGAGATGAAAGTATCTATTGAAGGGAGTGTTAAAAATGTCAAATCTAAATAATCATACTATCTATCTTGCTGGTGGTTGTTTCTGGGGTGTTGAGGAGTATTTCTCTCGTGTGTCAGGTGTGCTTGATGCGGTTTCGGGTTATGCTAATGGGCGTAATGAGACGACTCGCTATGAACTTATTGGTCAGACGGGCCACGCTGAAACTGTTCAAGTGACCTACGATACGAACAAGGTGTCATTGCGAGAGATTTTGCTACATTACTTCCGTATCATCAACCCTCTAAGCAAAAATAAACAGGGCAATGATGTGGGGAGTCAGTACCGTACGGGTGTTTACTATACCGATGAAAATGACTTGCCAATTATCGAGCAAGTTTTCCAAGAAATGACTGAGCAATACGGTCAGCCTTTGGCAGTTGAATTGTTGCCTCTGAAGCACTTTATTCCTGCAGAGGATTACCATCAAGATTATCTCAAGAAGAATCCTAATGGCTACTGTCATATCAATGTCCATCAGGCAGCTAGTCCGGTCATTGATGCCAGTGCTTATCACAAGCCAAATCAGGAGGAGCTTAAGGAAAGCTTGAGTCCAGAAGCCTATACTGTAACTCAGGAGAATGGAACGGAACGGGCCTTTACAAGTCCTCTTTGGAATCAATTTGAGCCTGGAATTTACGTTGACGTGGTGACTGGCGAGCCACTCTTTTCATCCAAGGATAAGTTTGATTCAGCCTGTGGCTGGCCGAGTTTCTCTCGCCCCATTAGTCCTGAGGTAGCCAATTACAAAGAAGACCATTCTCACAATATGGAACGCATTGAGGTCCGTAGTCGTGTGGGGGATTCTCATCTTGGCCATGTCTTTCCAGATGGTCCAAGTGACAAGGGTGGTTTACGCTATTGTATCAATGGCGTAGCGACACGATTTGTGCCTAAAGCCGATATGGAAAAAGAAGGTTACGCCTACTTACTTGACCAAGTAGACTGATTATTCACTAGTATTAAGAGTTTTTCTAGCAGAAGCTTATCATAAAATAAGAGGTTGGTACTGCTTGCTACCAGCCTCTTTTACCTGTAAAAGAATTTATTGAAAGCCCTTTAAAGCTAACATAACATGTTACCTAACCGTTCAGGACAAAAAAGTGACCTTTCATTACATTTTTTTACAATTTTATCCAATTTGTTTTACTTCGTATATAGAAAAAATAGTACACTATAATAGTGAGAAATCTGACAAGTGTAAATGTGTCCTTCTCCTTGGCTTTTGCTGGTTTTGGCGTCTGTAAACATTATTGTACTTTGTGTAATAATGAGTCTTCCCAACCTCCCAATATGATTTTATATGTCTTAACTTACCAAAACAAGACTAGCAAGAGAATACTAAGATATTTCCTTAAGAAGTAATGACAGCGCTTGTTAGATTTTGTGATAACATTCAGATAGTCCTAAGGACTATTTTATTGTGCTAAACCTTTTTGACGGAGATTATTATGGAATGGATGAATAAACTAATCATATTAATAGCCATTTGTGTCTTGTGGTTCTGGTCTTTTCTTTTACTTCCTAAAACAGGGGAGAAAGTAGTTTATGTTTATCATTTCCTAGCTCTATGTGGTTTAGCCATGATTTATGTTGCCCTAGTTGATCCAGCTGGTCTCTGTGATACTTTTTTCAATATTAAACATCTATGTTTTCATTAATGAATCCAGTTTGGTAATAGGTCAGGAAAATCTGAATTTAATTAATCACTCATCAAAAGAAGCTTTCTGTGTATTGATAACAGTTTATCTGTTTTCAATATGCAGGAGTTTTTTTTCTATATTATCGAGATTTTGACATAGAAAAAGCAGTCGGAAAAGACTGCTTCAGGTGTTTTACTGTTGTGATTCGTATCGTTTGACGATTCTATTTAAGCGCCACTGGTAACAGAGACCACTGACGATAAGACTGGCAATCAGGCCAATCCAGTAACTATAGGGACCAAGTCCAGTGACTTTTTCAAGCAGGAAGCCAACTGGGAGGGTGATTCCCCAGTAGGTTAGGACACCGAGATAAAAAGGTACCTTGGTATCTTTATAGCCACGCAGAATTCCTTGAAGTGGAGCCGCAAAGACATCTGCCACTTGGAAGAAGAGGCTATAGGTCATGAAAATGGCCGTCATTCTCAAAAAGTCAGGCTCATGCCCATAAAGTTCTGCTAAATCATAGCGCAAGAAGTAGAGGAAAATCAAGGTAAAGATAGAAAAACCTAGGGCTGTCAACCGTCCCAGCTTGCTGTAGCTCTTGACGGCATCCATGCGTCTAGCCCCAAATTCGTAGGAAATAATGATAGCCATGGCACTGGAAATGCTGAGAGGAAAGGCATACATGAGATTTGAGAAATTCATGGCCGCTTGGTGACTAGCAATCACTAGTGACGGATACTTAGACATAACCAAACCAACACCAGAGAAGATGGCGACTTCCGCAAAGACCGTTCCACCAATAGGGAGACCTAGTTTAAGGGCGTCAACCAGAGCTGCTTTATCAAGGGGTTGAATCCTTTCAATGTGGTAGGGCTTAATCTTTTTATGCTTTCTGATAACCGAGATGGAAATAAGAAGAAGGGCCCAGTAAGCCAATGAAGTTCCAAGTCCAGCTCCAGCTCCTCCTAACTCTGGTAAACCAGCAATGCCATAGATGAGGAGGAAATTGAAGAAACCATTGAGAGGTAGGAGCAGAAGCATGAGGTACATGGAAAGGCGCGTGAGGCCAAGTGCATCAAGGAAGGAACGAACCACGCTAAAGAGTAGAAGGGGAATAATCCCAAGACTCAAAAATCGTAGATAACCAAGGGCGACTTTTCTGACCAAAGGCTCCAGACCTAGATGATTCAAAACCAAGGGCGCCCCCAGAAAAACGAGGGCAAAGAGGATAAGTGATAGGCCCAAGGCCATATAAAGAAATTGATAGAAATCAGGTGCCACTCGGTCCTTGCGACCTGCCCCTAGATGGTGTCCGATAATAGGAACCAAGGCAGAGACGATACCTGTTAAGAAGGTGAAAAAAGGACTCCATAAACTCGTTGCCATGGCTACCCCCGCCAAGTGTAGGGTATCGTATTGACCAGTCATGGTAGTGTCCACAAAGGCTGCCGAAAAGTTGGCAAATTGATAAATCAGTATGGGCACAAAAATCTTGAAGAAAACAAGGAATCGCTCACGGAGAGAATGTGTTTCGTGCATTCTGTTTTCCTTTCTAAATTTTTCAAATTATATAATCATTGTACAACTGTTATCCAATAAAGTCTATAATTGACGGAAAGTTTGGGCCCATTCTCTCAAATTTTCGTCATCTCCCATAAAAGCCAAGCAGTGGAGAACTTCTTTATGTAATGAATTTCCCATGTTCTTATCGATAAATTTATAAAGGTATGTAGCTTCTAGTTCTTTAAGGTAGAGTTTTTGTAACATGAAATAGTCTGGTAATTGAATAGTTTTTAGTTCGTTTATATAGTAGTCACTATCTTCTTGATTTCCGTAAAGAATGATTTGGAAAATACAACGACTGATAACATCTAAAGTGACTCGATCTAAATTATTTCTAGGATTTTTATTGAGTATTGATAGGAGTTCCTTGATGTAGATTTTTAGCGCATCTTCTGTGAAGATATCCTTTACCATATCCAGTAAATCAATATCGAGAAGTGTCCAAATATCAATCGAAAAGAAGTAGTTTTGAAGTTCTGTAGCAATATCTTGGTTAACTGACTGGTTTTGAAGTTTTGAAACCTGACAGGTAATACAAAGACTAATCAGATAATCACTATAATTGGTTTCTCCTAAAATGCGAAACTTTTCTGCGACTTGCTCCAGTGCTTCAAAGTCTAGATGATTTGAGGCTTGATTGTATTGATTAGCAAGTTTTATGTAGGTTTCGTCCACAAGATATTCTTGTCCGAAAAATTCATTATATTCGACTTTTAGGTGTTTTAAAAGTTTGAAAAGAGTATCATTTGAGAGTGATGTTTTGTTATTTTCAAAGTCTGAAAGGCTCGCTACAGATCCAGCTACTTGAGCGAGTCTCTGGATAGTGAATTTTCTCTGTTTCCGAATCTGTTTAAATTTTTGACCTAGTTCCATATAATATTTCCTTATCGGATTTCCGAAATTTCAATAGTTGATACTATTAATAAACTAAAATAATAGTATCAAATGGAAGGAGGTAAAAGCAATGATTATTGAAAAAAATAAATCAGTTGCTGTATCACAATGATGGTTAAATTTTTTAAGCTACTTCCTAAAAAGGACATTATACTTTATATCATTTTTGCGCTTCTTTATTCCTGTCAAGGCATTGTTATTCCTGTAATTATCCAGATGGCAGGTCATTTAGATAGTAGTAATAGTCGGGATTTAGTAGTTTTTACATTTTCGAGTCTCTCTCTTTGGGTGGCTGTGTACGCTTTTATGTATATAGAGAATATTCTGCTTCGTTCTATTATTAGAGCGTTTAATGTAAGACTGTCAGAAAATATTTTAAAGAATCATGCTGTCTTTTGTAAAAACATATCGGATTCTGAGCTTTGCTCACTCTTGACACAAGATCTTGGAATTGTAGACCAGGAGTTCCTCCAATCTTTTCTTATCTCGCCAGTGTGGGGCGCCTCTGTCCTAGTATCTGTAATTTATCTGCTCAAACAAAATATTATTGTAGGTAGTCTTTTTACTGTAGGTGCCTTTCTGATGATTTTGCCTCAGTTTATATTTAAGAGAAAGTTAAAAGAGTCAGGAGAATTACTAAGTAGCTCAAAAGAGAAAAATTTAAGAGCTATTACAGACTTTGGTAAAGGGATTGAAACGATTATTTGCAACCAAGCAGAAAAAGAGAATGTAAAGCAAACTCTCATAACCCTTAGTGAGATGGAGACGACACAATTTAAGTATTATACACTTCAGAATTTAGTTATGTTTTGGACAGGACCTCTGAAAGCTGTCGGCTTGATTGGACCATTTGTGATTGGTCTTGTCATGAAACAAAATTCAATTACTACACTTATTGCTATGATGTCTGCTTCAACATATCTTATTAACCCCTTACAACAGATTCTGGAGGCTGTTGCAAGTATTCAATCAAGTCAAGTGATAAAAGATAAATTATTGACATTTGGAAGTGAGTCAGAAATTCCTTCAAAAGGGCTTCACATACATACTTTAGAAGAAATTCAGTTAAAAAACGTCACTAAATCTTATGATAATCAAGAGATTTTTCGAGATGTTACGGTTACTTTTTCATTGTCTCAGCATAATCTTATAGTTGGTGATAGTGGTATCGGAAAAACAACACTTTTTAGGTTAATATCAGGGCAAGATAAGGCATATAGTGGGAAAATCATTTTTAAAAGCATTGATGGAAGGGAGCTGACTCCAAATTTAGATAATATTGCAATTATTCATCAAAATCCCTATGTCTTTCATACAAGTGTGCGACATAATCTAACTCTTTATCAAGATTATTCTGATTCATTGCTCATTTCAACACTAAAAAAAGTTGGACTATGGGAGGCTTGTTGTCACCAATTAGACTATGAATTAACTGGAGATAACTTTTCAGGTGGTCAAATCATAAAACTTGAGATTGCACGTGCTATTTTGAGGAGCAAGCAGGTTTTACTTGCGGATGAGATGATGGCTTCTTTAGATGCAGCAAGTTCAAAAGAAATAAGTAATGTCTTGAAACAGTTGCCTAATAGTATTATTGAAATTGCCCATCATTATAAACTGGAAGATTACGATGCTGTCTATAGAATTGAAAATAAGTCAATCGTAAGAATTAAATAGCAAGAGCTACTTTCAGTAAAAGCAAGACAGAGTAGTTGCTTAGTCTTTTCTTTTGCTTTACAACTTGAAGATTTTAAATTCAAAGAAAACACCTAAGTCAAGTGACTCAGGTGTTCTTGTGTTATTTTTCTTTTTTGTTATGGTTCAAAATGGCATTGAGGACGATGGCAAGCAAGCTTGCAACGACGATACCGTTTGAGAAGAACATTTGGAAAGCATTTGGTAGGCTGTTGAAGAGGTTGCTACCGTTAAGACCAACCCCTGCAGCGATTGATACCGCAGCAATCAAGAAGTTGTGTTCGTTGTTGGCGAAATCAACACGTGCCAAGATTTGCATCCCTTGGATAGAAACAAAACCGAACATAACAAGCATAGCGCCACCAAGGACTGGGCTTGGGATGATTTGCGCTAAGGCACCAAACTTAGGAAGGAGTCCAAGAAGAACAAGGAAACCAGCTGCATAGTAGATTGGCAAGCGAGTCTTGATACCTGACAATTTCACAAGACCAACGTTTTGTGAAAAACCAGTGTATGGGAAGGTGTTGAAGAGTCCACCAAGGAGAACAGCCAAACCTTCAGCGCGGTAACCGTTACGAAGGCGAGTGCTATCGAGTGGTTCTTTGGTAATATCAGAGAGGGCCAAGTAAACTCCAGTTGATTCAACCATAGACACTGTAGCGATAATACACATCATGATGATTGATGACAACTCAAACTTAGGCATTCCGAAGTAGAATGGTGTTGGCACGTGGACAATAGGTGCCGCAGCCACTGGTGAGAAGTCAACCAAGCCCATGCTTGCTGCGATAGCAGTACCGACAATCAAACCAATCAAGATTGAGATGGATTTGATAAATCCTTTAGTGAAAATATTAATCAAAAGGATGATGAGAACGGTGATAGCTGCAAGGAAGAGACTTTGACCAGTTGGTTTATCAACGTTGTTCCCCATATTTCCGATAGCCACAGGGATGAGGGTCAAACCAATAGTAGTGATGACAGATCCCGTAACGATAGAAGGGAAGAGATTGGCCACTTTTGAAAAGACGCCAGAAACGAGGATAACATAAATCCCTGAAACGATAAGGGCACCAAACATAGCACCACTACCGTGTTTCTCACCAATCATAATAAGTGGTGCTACTGACTGGAAGGCAACCCCAAGAACAACTGGAAGACCGATACCGAAGTATTTATTAAGTTGAAGTTGGAGGAAGGTTGCTACACCACACATGAAAATGTCGGTTGAAATCAAGTAGGTTAATTCATGAGCTGAATAGCCCAAGGCACCAGCAATCATGATTGGAACCAGGATTGATCCCGAGTACATGGCAAGTAGGTGTTGCAGTCCTAGGACTGCCGCCTGCGAATGTTTTTCTTTATTTTGCATTAGATGTCTGCCTCCTTAAATACGACCTGACCATTTTCAAAACGATCCAAACGAGCAAGTGAAACAACTGGGTAGCCAGCTTCTTCCAGAAGGGCACGACCATCTTGGAAAGATTTCTCAATAACGATACCGACCGCTTCGACGTGTGCGCCAGCTTCTTCGATGATTTGAATCAAGCCTTTGGCAGCTTGGCCGTTAGCTAGGAAGTCATCAACGATGAGAACCTTATCTTCAGGAGTGATGAACTTGCTTGCGATAGAGACAGTGCTAGTCACCTGCTTAGTGAAGGAGTAAACCTCAGCAGTGAGTATCCCTTCATTCATGGTGATATTTTTAGCCTTCTTAGCAAAGATCATAGGGACATCCAAAGCCTCAGCAGCATAGAGGGCTGGAGCAATACCAGATGCCTCGATAGTCACCACCTTGGTGATGCCTGCATCCTTGAACTTTTCAGCAAAGACCTTTCCAATCTCACGCATGAGATCAAAGTCCACTTGGTGAGTAAGGAAAGAGTCAACTTTGAGGATGTTCTCCCCAAGGACATTCCCATCTTTGAGAATGCGGTCTTCCAGTAATTTCATATTACCTCCTATAAAAAATGTAACTATAGTGTATGTTGATTCTCACTAGATTCTATTGAGAATCTGGCAAAAATCAAAACAATCGAATAACAGAAAAAGGCCTGCAAAGCAAGCCTTTAAAATCACAAAAAGACGGTAAAATCTTTTTATGACTTTATGACTTACTTATTGTTAGGTGTTACGGCACCTTGTAGAAACGTCACGCCGATTCGTGACATAAATAAGTAATCTTCTCATTGTTCGATGAAGCTGTCGTTGGTTGATGATAAACCAACATCAACTCTATTATAATACTATATTTTCTTTGAAGACTCAAAGGATTTTTCCTATGAAAACGCACTATTTTAAAAGTTGGAAAATTTAATCTAACATTATTGTAAGATTTGTTGAGAAAGGTCGTTTCTTGGGGTATTTATTGTTATAATAGTGGGAAATGAAAGAGGTTGAGTTATGCATAAGATTTTATTAGTGGAGGACGACGAGGTTATCCGTCAACAAGTCAAAAAAATGCTAGAACAGTGGGGTTACGAAGTTGTTCTTGTTGAAGATTTCATGGAAGTATTATCTATTTTTGTAAAAGTAGAGCCCCACTTGGTTCTTATGGACATTGGTTTACCTCTATTTAATGGTTATCATTGGTGTCAGGAAATTCGTAAGGTCTCCAAGGTGCCTATTATGTTCTTGTCTTCCAGAGATCAGGCCATGGATATCGTTATGGCAATCAATATGGGTGGGGACGACTTTGTGACCAAACCCTTTGACCAAAATGTTCTCTTGGCAAAAATTCAAGGGCTTTTACGTCGTTCGTATGAGTTTGGAAAGGATCAGAGTCTTTTGGAATATATGGGTGTGATTCTGAACCTTAAGGCCATGGATCTGGTTTATCAGGGAGAAGTCGTTTCTTTGACCAAGAACGAGTTTCAGATTTTACAAGTTCTCTTCGACCATGCTGGAAATATCGTTAGTCGGGAAGACCTCATGAAGGAGCTTTGGAACAGTGACTTCTTTATTGATGATAATACCCTGTCTGTCAATGTGGCACGTTTACGTAAGAAGTTAGAGGCAGTTGGCTTGAAGGACTTTATTGAAACCAAGAAAGGTGTCGGTTACGGGTTGCGTCATGATGGATAAGCGTCAATTTATCAAATATCAGATTAGGTCTCGTCTGACTTTCTATCTTTTATTTGTCTTTAATGCAATCATCTTGATCTTGTTTGCCTTTTTATTTGAAGAGGCGGCAGATATTCTTTATTATGCCTTGACCATACTGACATTTGTGGCTATCATCATAGTTATTTGGGACTTGGTTAGCTCTTATCAGTCTTATAACTTAGCCTATCTCTATGAGAAAATGACACCATCAAGTCCTCTAGAGTTTTATCTAGCTCAGGCCTTGGAAAATGCTAAGGAGAGTCAAATGGTTCAGACTGAGGAGGAGCGCAAGCGCTATACAGATTTGATGGACTACTATACCCTTTGGGTGCATCAAATCAAGACGCCAATAGCAGCCAGTCAATTATTGTTAGGGGATGTTACAGATAGTAAAACGAGGGCTCTCTTGGAGCAAGAGGTCTTCAAGATTGATGCCTACACCAATCTGGTCTTGCAGTATTTACGTTTGGAAAACTTTCATGATGATTTGCAGTTGAGGCAGGTTGCATTAGACCCTTTGGTTAAAGAAGTTGTTAGAAAGCATAGTATTTTCTTTATTCAAAAAGGATTAACTATTAATCTACATGACTTGGATGTTGAGGTCGTTACAGATGAAAAATGGCTCTTGGTTATCATAGAGCAGGTCTTGTCAAATAGTTTGAAGTACACAAAAAGTGGTGGCATTGACATTTACTTCAAAGATAATAGGCTTTATCTTAAAGATTCTGGGATTGGTATCAAGGATAGTGATATTTTACGTGTCTTTGAGCGTGGTTTTTCAGGTTACAATGGCCGCTTGACTCAGCAGTCGTCTGGACTGGGACTCTATCTTTCAAAGAAAATAGCTGACCAGCTTGGACATGATATTAGTATTAGCTCCCAAGTAGGTCAAGGAACCACAGTTTCCATTCATTTTCAAAAGCAGAAGTTGGCTATTGATTAATAACTTACAAAAGTGTAAGAAATAAGGATAGAAATGAAAGCAAGGGTTATGGTTGAGACCTTGCTTTTTCTATAAAATGGTATCAGAAGTTAAGTAAGAGGTTCCTAGAATCTCTTCTAAATCTATTAAATAAAGGAGCTTATTATGACATTACTAGATGTTCAACATGTTAAAAAAATCTATAAAACACGTTTCAAAGGAAATCAGGTTGAAGCCCTTAAAGATATCCATTTTACGGTTGATAAAGGTGACTATGTTGCAATCATGGGTGAGTCCGGGTCAGGAAAATCAACCTTGCTTAATATTCTTGCCATGCTTGATAAACCAACAGCAGGGCGTGTCTATCTGAATGGTATGGACACAGCAACCATCAAAAACAAGGATGCTTCCAGTTTCCGCCGTGAAAAATTAGGGTTTGTTTTCCAAGATTTCAACCTCTTGGATACCCTATCCGTTAAAGATAATATCTTGCTACCTTTGGTTCTTTCTCGTCGCCCACTTAAGCAAATGATGACACAAGTTGATGCAATTAGTCGTCAACTGGGAATTCATTCCTTACTAGAGAAGTACCCTTATGAAATTTCAGGTGGGCAAAAACAAAGGGTTGCGGTTGCGCGTGCAATCATCACTCAACCAGAAATCCTCTTAGCAGATGAGCCAACAGGTGCTCTGGATTCCAAATCTTCAGCGGCACTCTTAGATGTCTTTGATGCCATCAATACCAGCGGTCAGACCATTCTCATGGTAACTCACTCGACGGCTGCCGCCAGTCGTGCGAAGCGTGTTTTGTTTATCAAGGATGGAATTCTTTATAATCAAATCTTCAAAGGAGATAAGTCTGAACATCAAATGTTCCAGGAAATTTCCGATACACTAACTGCAATGGCAAGTGAGGTGAACTAATATGTTTCGTCTAACCAATAGACTGGCTTTGTCCAATCTCATAAAAAATCGTAAGCTTTATTATCCTTTTGCTTTAGCAACTATTCTGTCTATTGCCATTACCTATATCTTTACATCTTTAACGCTTAATCCACATCTAGATGACTTGACTGGGGCAGATGCTATCAAGATGGTTTTGGGGATGGGACTTGTGATTGTCGCCCTATCCTCTGGAATTATTGTTCTTTATGCCAATAGCTTTGTTATGAAAAATCGTTCAAGGGAGCTTGGTCTCTATAGTGTGCTAGGCTTAGAGAAGCGTCACCTCTTTAGTATGATGCTAAAAGAAACGGTGATTATGGGTTTTGTGACTCTGCTTCTAGGTATAGGTGTGGGGGCACTATTTGATAAACTCATTTACGCTTTTCTTCAAAGGCTTATCGGTGAAGGTACCGGTTTGGTTTCGACCTTTCAAGTAATGACAATTCCTATTGTTCTTGTCATCTTTGCTTGTATCTTTAGTTGGTTGGTTTTGGTAAATGGTTTTCGATTGCTACGGCTTAATCCTTTACAATTAACTAAAGATGGCCTTAAGGGTGAAAAAAAGGGACGGTTCCTAGTTATTCAAACCCTGTTGGGCCTCGGGGCTATGGGATATGGTTACTACCTTGCTCTTTCTGTTCAGAATCCAGTAATAGCTATTATGAGTTTTTTCTTGGCTGTTTTACTAGTTATTCTAGGAACTTATCTTCTCTTTAATGCCGGGACAACAGTAGTTCTGCAACTCTTGAAAAAGAAGAAAAGCTACTATTACAAGCCTAATAATATGATTTCCATTTCCAACCTTGTCTTTCGGATGAAGAAAAATGCAGTAGGGCTGGCGACTATTGCTATCCTCTCAAGTATGGTTTTGGTGACGCTTGTAGGAGCTGCAAGTATTTATGCTGGAAAAAAAGACTATCTGGCGAGTTCTGCTCCGCATGATTACTCAGTTACAGGGACGAATGTAGATTTAACAAGTACACGGAAAGCTATGGATGATTTCTTAGTACAGACGGGAAATCAGGTAAATAGAAAAGTGGAAGCAAGTTACCTCTACTTTGGTATCAAAGAACAAGAAAAAAACAAGTTAACCATCTTTTCTGAGAATGAAAGAAAAGTTCTACCAAAGTCAATTTTTCTTGTCTTCTCACAATCTACTTATAAACAATTAACAGGTAAAGACCTCAATCTGACTTCAAATCAAGTTGGCTTATTTACTAAAAATAAAACATTAAAAGATCAAAAGAGTTTGTCTGTCAATAGTCAAACCTACCAGATCCATGATAGCCTTAATGACTTTCTTAAAGGTAAAATACCCAACCTCTTCACAATCATAGTTTCTGATTATAGCTACCTTGTTGTTCCTGATATGGATGATTTTCAAGAAAGTATCAAAGGAACAGCAACCACCCAAGCTACCTATGTTGGTGTTAATGTCAAAGACCCTTCACATGATGCCAAGAAAAATTCAGATTTGCTAGACAAAATCACGGATAAAGAAACACAACAGTTAGCTGGACAAATTACTGGCCTCCCTAAGTCTTACTTCACTGCAAATAGCCGATATGATGCAGAAGGCATGGTAAATGGCTTTGTTGGTGGAACCTTCTTTATCGGCATCTTCCTATCCATCATCTTCATGCTTGGCACAGTTCTCGTGATTTACTATAAACAGATTTCCGAGGGTTATGAGGATCGTGAGCGCTTTGTTATTCTTCAAAAGATTGGCTTGGACGACCTCCAAGTCAAGCAAACCATTCGTAAGCAAGTCCTTACTGTCTTCTTCCTCCCCTTGATTTTTGCCTTTATTCACTTGGCCTTTGCCTATCATATGATCAGTTTGATTGTGCGTATCATTGGAGTTCTTAATCCAAGTCTTATGTTAGTGGTTACTATCATTGTTTGTGGCGTATTCTTCCTAGCCTATATCTTGGTTTTCGTCCTAACGTCTCGTTCCTATCGTCGAATCGTATCGATGTAATTGACATAGAGTCTAGTTCAAAACTAGGCTCTATTTCTTTTATGCTATAATAGATGAAAGAATTATAAATCATCGGAGAAAACACATGTCACAGACTATTGATGTCAAACGTTATGAGGAATTGGCACGTCAAAAGCAAGGGGAGCACCGAAAGTTTCTAGCACAACTCAAGAAGAAGGCTCCTAAAAATTTAGATAAGATTGTTCAGCAGGTACACAATGAAGTCTTTCAAGAAATTGATTGTACCCAGTGCGCTAATTGTTGTAAGACGCTTGGTCCCGACTTCACAGAGCAGGACATTACTCGCATTGCCAAGCATTTTCGAATGAAATTACCTGCCTTCGAGGAGATGTACCTTCAGGTAGATGAGGATGGCGACAAGGTCTTCAAGTCTATGCCTTGTCCCTTCTTAGGGCCTGATAATCTCTGTGATATTTATGATGTCCGTCCTAAGGCCTGTGCAGCCTTTCCTCACACGGATCGTAAGAAAATCTATCAGATCAATCATCTGACTATCAAAAATACGCTTTTCTGTCCAGCAGCCTACCTTTTTGTGGAAAAACTCAAGGATAGGATTTAGAAAGGAACTGTTATGAGACGATTTAATGCAGGTGTTTTCACCCTACTTATCATTGCTGCCTATTTTATCGCAACAGCTTTTATTCCAGATTTGTATTTGGCTTTTAATTATAAGTTGATTTTAGCCTTGCTTTTTGTGCTTTTGAGCTGGCAATCTAAGGGGAAATTTCTCTTTTTCTTGGGGATGGCTTTTCTATCGACCTATATCCATGACCTCTTTAGATTGGACTATTCAGAATGGACACTCTTTGTAGGGATTCTTATCTTGGGCATTGCGGTAGACCGTTTGAGTAAGCCAAGTTATAAGAAAAAATTCTCTTACAAGGTGTCTAAAGAACATGAGCGAGAAATTTTTGCTAAGACTCTTTTTTCAGAGTCTGTGCAGGTGGTGACTTCTCAAAACCTCGAAACTGTCTATGCCAATGCTGATTTTGGGCGTTTGACCTTGGATTTGTGTCAGGCTCAGTTTATGACGGACCGACCTCAGATTGTGGTTCAGGCCAATTTTTCTCAGGTCATCATTCGAGTGCCCAAGGATTGGCAAGTGGATACACACGGGCTTCATACAAGCCTAGCAGGAGTGAAAGGCTACGATAGTCTAGGAGAGCGAGAGTTATCAAGCACTACAGTTTCTCTAACAGGATCTGTATCCTTTGGACAAGTAACTGTCAAACATTGAAAATAATGAAAGAGCGAAAGCTCTTTTTTTCTTGCAAATCCTTCTTGTATAACATTGAATGCGTTTACAAATAGTGCTATACTGGTAGTGGAAATAATTAGAAAATTGCAATCATTTACTAGAAAGGAGTTTTCTTATGGAACGATTTAATCTTCGGTCCTTCTTGTTGCTTTTACTAGCAGCTTGTTTTATCGCTAGTGCCTTTATTCCAGATTTTTGGATCATGGTCAACTATAATCTGGTCTTCTTCGTGGCCTTCTTTTGTTTTGGTATCTTGAATAGACGACCTCTCCTTATTTTTCTTGGTTTGGCCTTCTTATCACCCTATGTTCATGACTTGTTAGACCTCGATTTTGCACAGTGGAATCTCTTTAGCGGTATCTTTCTGATAGGTTTGGCCTTAGAGTTTCTCTATGGCAATAGGCAAAAGAAGGGGCTCACTAAAGACTATAAGGTCAATAAGAACGACCAAGAAGGACCACATATTTCTGTTAAGACATATATGGCTGAGGATAGGTATCGCATCTATTCTCAAGAAGTCGAAACGGTTGATATGAATATGGCTTTCGGTGAGCTGTGGCTGGATTTGAGTCAAGCCAGCTTTGCATCAAGTCAGGTAGCAGTTCATCTTGATGCTAAGTTTGGTGAAGTTCATATTCGACTTCCTCATGGTTGTGTCATGGACACCACTGGAATCTCACATCCCCTATCATCTGTAAAGGTGGATCGTTTTGAATCTGATTTAGAGCAAGTTGAAACGAGACTTCATCTGAGCGGAAGTCTCTTCTGTACGGAGTTGGAAGTGGAGTATTAAGGGAGTCCAATGATATCAGCTCTATTGTCAATTAGCATGGTTCCTATACAAAAGAAAGGAAATCACAGGTATGAGCGAAACGATTATTCAAGTCACATCCCTTGGAAAACGCATCAAGGGAAAGACCATTTTAGAGGATATTAGTTTTGAGATAAATCAGGGAGATTGTGTTGCCTTGATTGGACCTAATGGGGCGGGTAAGACTGTCTTGATGTCTTGTATTCTTGGTGATAAAAAGCCCAGCAGTGGTCAGGTCCTCATTGATGGAAAGGCAGGTAAGGCCAAAAATAAAATCGCGGTTCTCCTCCAGGAAAATACCATTCCAAATAGTTTAAAAGTGGAAGAGCTGATTGCCTTCTTCCAATCTATTTCTGATAATCCCTTGACCAATCAAGAGGTTCAGGAACTCCTGCAATTTAAGGAAGACCAGTACCAGCAGTTTGCGGACAAACTCTCAGGTGGTCAAAGACGTCTTCTGGCTTTTGTCCTTTGTTTGATTGATAAACCTAAAATCCTCTTTTTAGACGAACCGACAGCGGGTATGGATACCTCCACTCGTCAGCGTTTCTGGGAGATTGTTAATGATTTGAAAAAATCAGGTGTGACCATTCTCTATTCCTCTCACTATATTGAAGAAGTGGAACACACGGCTGACCGTATCTTAGTCCTCCATCAAGGGAAACTTATCAGAGATACTACGCCATACGCTATGCGACATGAAGAGAAAGAGAAACAAGTCACTCTTCCAAGTAGCTTTGTTAGCATTGTTCATGGACTGCCAGATATCTATGAAATCACTGAAAAGAGGGATGTCATCAGCTTCATGACCAAAGATATCGAAAAGGTATGGCAAAGTCTTGAAAATTCGGGCTGTGGAATTTCTGATATTGAAATTCAAAATAAAACACTCTTGGATAGCCTATTTGATTCAACAAGGGAGGACAAGGCATGAAAGCATTACTAAAAATTGAATGGATTAAAACGTGGCGAAGTTGGCCAGTCTTTATCATGGGAATCGGGATACCTGTCGGATTTTTCCTCCTTTTTTCTAGTATCTTCTCAGCACCTACTCCAGAAGCTCAAAAAGAGTTTTTGCTGTCTTATATGCTGACCATGACTGGCTTCTCCATGTCTAGTTTTGGTTTGTTTACCTTTCCCTATATGTTGCAAGAGGACCGAATTGAACACTGGTTGACCTATATCGAGCACTCAAAGGTTAGTATTGCAGCTTATTATCTTTCTAAAATCTTTCGTGTGCTTCTAAACTTTATGGTTGCCATCATTGTGACCTTTTGTGTAGGTGCCTTTTTCCGAGATGTAGAGATGCCATTCTTTAGATGGGTAGGGTCAGGTGCTCTCTTACTTTTGTCCGGTCTGCTCTTTCTAGCTTTTGGTTTACTTATCGCTCAGATTAAATCTCAACAATTCATGTCTCTTGTGGCAAATATTATTTACCTTGTCTTGCCTATAGTGAGTGGTTCATGGGTTCCTATTTCCATGTTCCCTAAGTGGGTTCAGAGCATCTCTGAGTGGACACCTGTCTATCATGTCAATGAATTGGTCGTTAATTTTGCTATCAATGGGAAATTTTCATGGAAATCACTCCTGTTTATTGTAGCTTATACTGCAGTAGCAACAGGGCTTGCACTCTTTATCAAGTCTCAAAGGGAAAGTGATCGAGGTTAAAGGAGAAATAATGGATATCTGGCAGAAAATGTATGAAAAGGCTCAAGCCTTGTATCAGCCACAGGAAGTCTCAGACTTTGTCTATGCTAGACACGTTGTGGCTGCCGTTGAGGCTGGAGATGGGCAAATTTTCACGGGCTTTTGTATGGAAGGAACGTGTGGTGTTTTCCATCTATGTGCCGAAAGAGCTGCCCTTTTCAATATGTATCAAGAAACTGGTCAAACTAAGGTCAAGCGTATTATCGCCTTTCGTGACCAGCCACCTCATGGTGGACCATCTGGCATGCCTTGTGGGGCTTGTCGAGAATTTCTAATGGAACTCCATCCTGACAATCGTAACTTGGAGTTTATGGTTGACTACGACACACGTCAAACCATTACTTTGGGCGAATTATTGCCACTATGGTGGGGCGAAGAACGGACTCAACAGTTTGAAGAGAAGTTAGAAGATAAGTCTTAAGGTTTATAAAATCAATAATCCTCGCATCTTAAGTGTGAGGGTTTATTTTTTTTGAAATTAATTTCAGAAAATTCGAAATTTACCTTGGAATTCAAAATGAAAGTGCTATACTATTCTGTGAAAATAGAAAGAAGGTTTCATTATGGAGTCACTTGTATCTTTTAGTAAATGGCTCAGCAAATGGTTTACTGTAGCTGTTATCCTCTGGGCGGCCTTTAACTATGCCCTTCCCGCAACTAGTAGTTGGGTCATTCCCAATACGGCTTATCTGCTTGGTTTGATTCTCTTTGGTATGGGGCTTACCTTGACAACTGAAGATTTTAAACGTATTGCTAAGCGTCCAATTCCAGTTGTTCTCGGGACTGTAGCCCACTATGTCATCATGCCTGGTTTGGCTTGGTTGCTTTGTATGATTTTCCATCTGAAAGGTGCGACAGCAGCAGGGGTTATCCTTGTTGGCTCTTGTCCAAGTGGGACTTCATCGAGTGTCATGGCCTTCCTTTCAGGTGGGGATGTTGCCTTGGATGTCTCTATTGAAACCCTCTCAACTCTTTTGGCACCACTCATGATTCCAACCCTCTTGTCATTCTTGGCTGGTCAGTACGTGAGTGTCCCTGCCCAAAGCCTCTTCCTAAGTACCTTGCGTATCGTGGTTGTCCCTATTATCTTGGGTGTGCTCGTTCACTCAATCTTTGGTAAGAAAATCGATGCCATCATCAAGATTATGCCTTTGATTTCACAAGCTGCCATCCTCTTGATTGTTGGAGCAGTTGTTTCTGCCAACCATGCCAATATTTTCACAGCAGCGACAGCCCTTGTTATCCCAGTTGTTATGCTTCATAACCTTTGTGGTTATGCCCTTGGTTTTGGATTTTCAAAAATCCTTGGTTTGGAAGAACCACAACAAAAAGCCATTACTTTCGAAGTGGGGATGCAAGACTCAAGTCTTGGAGCAACCCTTGCCATGAAATATTTCGTGCCACAAGCTGCCATCCCATCAACTATCTTCAGTATTTGGCACAATATCTCAGGTTCTATCCTTTCATCATGGTGGAAGAACCATTCAAAAAATAATTAAAAAGATAAATGAAAAGCTGACCTTGGGTTGGCTTTTATTTTTTAATAAAGAATCTTTTTCGAGACTTTCCTTAGGTAATGACGGACGTCAGCGAACTTCAAAGAAGTTCCATACCTAAGCTTAGAGTATAAGGTCTCGAAACTTCCGAACCCCTGAAGTTTAAGTTCTTCAGGGGTTTTTATCACAGCGGAAAGTCTCAGTTATACTCACTTCGTTCTCAAAGAGAATCATCTGTCATTCTTTGCTGACTTTCTTAGTTCATGGAACATTTGAAATTGTTTATTTACTTCTTGAAAAGGAAGTTTTTGACTATGTTATAATGGAAGGACAAAAGCAGTTTAGGAGAATGTTATGGCAACAATTGGTATTGATTTGGGAACGACGAATAGTCTAGCGGTTACCTATCGTGAGGGTGAGGTTGAGCTGATTCCAAATGGCTTTGGCGAATATTTGACGCCTAGCGTGGTCCATGTGTCTGATGATGTTTTGACGGTTGGAAAAATTGCGAAGGAACGCTTAGTGACTGACCCTGAGAATACGGCCCAACTCTTTAAACGTTCAATGGGAACCAATGAAATATTTTACCTTGATGGGGAAGCTTTCTCGGCAACGGATTTGTCAACTTTGGTGGTTAAACAATTAGTAGCAGATGCGGAGAGTTACTTAGGTGAAAAGGTAGATGAGATACTTATTAGTGTGCCAGCTTATTTTAACGAGAACCAACGATCTGCGACTAAGGCTATTGGACAACGATTGGGCATTAAGGTAGAACGTTTGATTAACGAGCCTTCTGCGGCAGCTATTTCTTGTCATAAGATTGGTATGGACGAGTCTTTCATCGTTTTCGACTTTGGAGGAGGAACGCTTGATGTTTCTGTGGTTGATTGCTTTGATAATGTGATTTCAATTGTTTCCATTGCAGGTGATAACTTCTTGGGTGGTAGTGACTTTGATAAGGCTATTGCTGAAGACTTTTGCCAGTCGCAAGGGATTGATTTGGAGAAATTAGATAGGAAGCAAAAATCTAGTCTCCTCTTATCCGCAGAACGATGCAAACTCAAGCTGCAAAAGGAAAAAGTGGCTGCGGTATCCTTGACCTATGATAACCAATATTACATGAAACAATACAATCAGGCAGAGCTTAAGACCATCATTCAACCGGTTCTTGACCGTGTTAAGAAAGTTATTGGTAGGGCGGTGAGTGATAGTGGTTACAAGGCACATGAACTGGATGCCTTTATCTTGGTCGGTGGGTCTAGCATGATGCCTTTGGTTCAATCTTATATCACGAATCTGCTCAATCTTCCTATTAAGCGTCTGAAGGATATGGATGAGTTGGTTGCACGTGGTTTGGGGACTTACTTGGCAGTCAAGGAGCGTCAAGAGAAGGTCAAAGATTTGGTGATTACAGATATTTGTCCCTTCTCATTGGGAATCAGTGCCTATGACTCTGACTTTGATAAAAATATCTTTTCAAAGGTCATTAATAAGCTATCTGTCCTTCCAACCTCTGCAAGCAAATATTATTATGCCAGTCGGGGACAGAAACAATGTCGTTTTATGATTTATCAGGGAGAATCGCTCGATCCTGAGGCAAATCTCTTTTTGGATGAGTTTATTATCGATGTTCCTGGGACTGCGACTAAGACAGAGTTTTTTGAGACCACCTTTACTTACGATATTAATTCCATGCTCTATATAGAGGTTAAACTGGGGTCAACAGGCGAGACTAAAACGTATCGTATCGGTAGTCAAAGTAAAATCGAAGAAGTCGACAAGAGTGAGCATTTGGAGAATATCAAGCTTGTCTCTGATCAATTGTCCTTTGAGGCCGACTTTAAAACGCAGACTGAGCGGGCCTATCGTTTAATTATGGAAATGCCTTATAAGATGCAATTACATTTTTTGTGGCAAATGGAAGATTTTGAAAAAGGCTATCAGTTGGCTATTAACAATATCAAGAAGCGAAAAGAGATTGTGAAACGCTACCAAGCTTATCTTGATAGCATTGAAAATATCATGTCACTAGATGATTTGGATATTTTCCGTCAAGAAGAAGCTGACCATGAGGAGACTGGTGAGCCCTTTGATAGGTCTGATGACCCTAATTTCTGGAGATAGGAGGTGACGCATGAATTTTTGGTCGATTTTGGGCATTCAACCAACCAATAATCTTAAAGACATCAAGAGAGCCTATGCCAAACAGAGTAAGGTCTATCACCCTGAGGATGACCCTGAAAATTTCCAACGCCTGCAAAAGGCTTATCAAGAGGCCCTTGCCTGGCAAAAATTGCATTCTGAAAATGAGGATATGGATGCCGTCATAGGCCATAAACAGGCCGATGGCAGCGTGGTCGGTCTGGTATCTGCCTCTCAGCTAGAAGCTTCCTTTAAACAAGCTGCAGATGCTAGCAAGTCTAGTCAAAATCAAGAAAGTTTTGAAGAACTTGAGCTTACGGCTTCTGCGACGGAAGAAGTCGAAGACAAGCAAGTGACAGAACATGACTTTCAGCAGGTGATCTCTGAGGAAGAACAGGAACAGTTGGATGAGTTAGCCTTATCTGATATTCATGAAACGTTCAATCATAGTGAGCCTTATTCAAGGACTAGCGAGGACTCTGTTCTTAGAGAAGATTTAGCTATTAAGGATCAGGATAGTTTTCTTCAAGTTGTTGAGGAGTATTTTCTTTGCAATCCTCTGACTATTTCTAAACTCAAAGGTTATATCAATCAGTGCTCTGATTTGGGCTGGTTGGGTGATCAGGATTTTGCCTACCGTTTGACTAAGACTATAGGAGCTATACTCGAAAGAGGCGGCCTGAAATATGAGACCTTGGAAGGGCTTGAAACGTTAGCCAAGGAGTTTGATTTCACATTGTTGGAGGCCTACCTTTGTGACCTCTTGGATAAGAAATACAAGCAAGATGTTTGGCAGGGACGTCCGATACGTCAAGTGACAGAAGTGACCGAGCCCACCCGAACAGGGCAAAAGATTATTGTCGTCTATTTTCTCATTATGGTATGTGGTATCTTTTTCCTCGCCAATGGCTTTTTCACCCGAGAAATGCTGAAATCGCAACCTAAGAAGATACAAGTCATTACAGGGCTTACAGGAAATGAACTGGTCTCACAGGGGACGGTAGATAAAGCAGCATCTGCCATATCTGATTTGGCTAAAAAGTCAGACAAGCCCATTTCTGACACTAAAAAGGTGGTCTACGACCAGGCCAGTTCAACCTTTGTGATTGAGGATAGCTCGACAGGACAGCGTCAAGAACTACCAGGTGTGACAGAAGTTTATGTTTTGCCGGTCTATGAAAATGGCCAAGAGACCAAGGGGATTGCAACAACAACTGACGGTAGCAATTGGGAACTTAGAGATAGTGACGGCCAAGTCCGTGGTCCAATTACTTTATTAGTTGCCATGTCATCAGATATTGCTATCAAGAGTGAAAATGGTAGCTACACTACGGTAGAGAAGGAGTAGGACATGAAAGATTTTATTTTAAGAAATAGTGAAAGAGTCTTCGCTCTCCTCCTTACAGGTATTTTCCTAGCTCTCTTGTATTTTGGAAATCAGAAAGGCTTACATCTCTGGTTTGAAAGTGGGCGTGAAAGTGGTAGTCTAGGCTTGGTGACGGGAATCTTTATCGTTTTTTTGCTTGGGTTTATCGCTATTATCTGGATATTAACGGATAGATTTCTCCTCTTTGTCTTAACCAAGATGGGTTATTATAGCGAGGATTGGTCTAAAGTTGTTGGTGTCATCATTGGAAAGAGAATTGCCAAAGCACCAAGAACAAGGGCTAATCATTTCTTAGTGGTTAAGGTTGGTGACACTAAACGTAACTTTTTCGTCAGCCAATCTAACTTTAATATTCTTGAAAAGGGTGATAGCCTTTGGCTACGGAAAGTCAGAGTACATTATAAAGGACGTGTCGTCCGCACATATTATGAACTCGCTGAGCGATATTAGACTATAGAAAGCTGACCTTAGGTTGGCTTTTTTTACGTCACATGACAAATGTCATGTCATGTCATGACATCTGGTGCTAAAAAGAGAGTGACCAAAAAGATATACTTTAGTCATAACTTAGAAATAATAAAAAACGAAAGAGGTCATCTCATGAAAATCAAAACATCTTACCTTATCTACGCTGTCATCGGAACTGTCTTTGCTGGACTTAGCATGTTTACTGACATCTTTGAAAAAGGCAATTTTGAAGCTATCTTCTCAAATCTAGGCATGATTATTGGCTTGTCTATCTCAGCCTACATTCTCATCACTATGGCTAAAAGTTTTATCGACCTTGTCATTAAAGAATTGAAAAACTAGGAGGCCCAGTATGAAATTATTGAAAATACTAAGCATTATGCTCCTAGCAACAACTTGGACCATCCTCTTTGCTTATGTTCTACTTCATGGCAGCAGTGATATTCTCTACAGTGTTATGGGTGTGTCTGTTGCAGCTTGTTATGTTTTTTTAGCTTTTTATCAAAAGAAAGGAAATCACAAACATGAGTGAAGCGGTTCTTCAAATCACAAATCTTGTCAAAAAGATCAAAGGAAAAACAATTTTAGACAATATTAGCTTTGAGATGGGACAAGGCGACTGTCTTGCCTTAATTGGGCCAAATGGTGCTGGTAAAACGACCTTAATGTCCTGTATTCTTGGTGATAAGAAAGCCAGTAGTGGTCAAGTCTTTATCAAGGGCAAAACGGGTAAAGCACAAGATCAAATTGCAGTTCTCCTCCAAGAAAATACCATTCCCTCACAATTAAAAGTCAAGGAACTGATTACTTTTTTCCAAGATATTTCTGAGAATGGATTATCTAAAGTAGAGATTCAAGCACTCTTACAATTCAAAGACGATCAGTATCAGCAGTTTGCGGACAAACTCTCAGGGGGACAAAAACGTCTTCTTGCTTTTGTTCTCTGTCTAATTGGCAAGCCTGACATTCTCTTTTTAGATGAGCCGACAGCAGGGATGGACACTACGACACGCCAACGTTTCTGGGAAATCATCAATGATCTGAAAAAGTCAGGTGTGACCATCCTCTATTCGTCCCACTATATCGAAGAAGTCGAGCACACAGCGGACCGTATCTTGGTCCTTCATCAAGGGAAACTCATCAGGGATACTACGCCACACGCTATGCGTAGCGAAGAAAAGGAAAAACAAGTCACCTTACCAAGTCGCTTTGCGCCAAGTCTTGACAAACTGGCAGACATTTATGATGTGACTGAAAAACGTGATGTTGTAACCTTTATGACAAAAGATATTGAAAGTGTATGGAGTAGTTTACAAGCTCAAGGCTGTCGCATTTCTGACATTGAAATTCAAAACAAAACACTTTTAGATAGCTTATTTGATAGCACAAGGGAGGACAAGTCATGAAAGCACTACTTAAAATCGAATGGATAAAAACATGGCGCAGTTGGCCAGTCTTCATCATGTCCATCGGAATGCCCGTCGGATTCTTCCTCTTGTATTCAGGTATGGAAATGAGTCCTGACCCTGAATCACAAAAAGCCTTTATCTTGTCTTATATGTTGACCATGACTGGATTTTCTATGTCTAGCTTTGGTTTCTTTACCTTCCCCTACATGCTTAGAGAGGATCAAACCGATCACTGGTTAACTTACATCGAACATTCAAAAATCAGTATTCAATCCTATTACCTCTCTAAAATCTTTCGAGTTCTTATGAACTTTATGGTTGCTATCCTAGTGACTTTCTGTGTGGGAGCTTTTGTGCGTGATGTTAAGATGCCATTATCACATTGGCTTGGTTCAGGGGCTCTTTTACTCTTGTCAAGCCTAGTCTTCCTATCCTTTGGCTTGCTCCTTGCCCAAATTAAGTCTCAACAAATTATGGCTATCGTCGGAAATATCGTCTTTCTTGGTCTAGCTATTATTGGTGGTTCTTGGATGCCAGTAACCTTGTTTCCAAAATGGGTTCAGCACATTTCCGAGTGGACACCCATCTATCATATTAATCAGTTGGTAGTCAATTTCGCGAAAAAAGGGGAATTTTCATGGAAATCACTCATTTTTATCTTGGTCTATGCTACAATAGCTACAGGCTTAGCCCTTTTTATCAAATCGTACAGAGAAAGTGACCATGTTTAGAACATACCAGAAAAATGATTTTGCTTATTTTGTTAGTCTGATTTTCCTAGTCTTCCCGATCTTTGGAGTTTTTGGTGGGTATTTTCCAGTCTGGACCCTGTTATTGACAGGTTTGTTTTCCATCGCTTATCTCCTTATGGTGTATTTGAAACAAGCCTATAGCAAGTGGATTCCCTTTCTGTGGTTTTACACTTTAGCTTACATTATCTTTATGTCCATGACCTTCGAGGGGGGCATGATGTGGTTTGTTTTTTTCAATGTCAATCTTCTCGTTTGGCGCTTTGAGGATAGCATATCATCTTATCGATTCTTTTCCTTTCTAGTGACCCTCTTGATTTTGACGTCATCATCCTTCCTATTGACAGACGATTTGAGTACCCACCTCATGTCTATGGCTATTACCTTATTTTCTTTGGGAATGTACTATTTTCAAAACCGTATACGTCAGGAGAGAAAGATGGAAGAGGCCCTTGCGGAGCAGAATCGGACCATTAATATCCTGTCAGCTGAAAATGAGCGTAATCGTATCGGCCGTGATTTGCACGATACCTTAGGGCATACCTTTGCCATGATGAGTCTCAAAACTGAGTTGGCTTTGAAACAGATGGACAAGGAACAGTATGATGCTGCTAGGAAGAATCTGGAAGAATTGAACCAGATTAGCCGAGACTCTATGTACGAGGTACGTGAGATTGTCAATAAGCTCAAGTACCGAACGGTGGCAGAGGAGTTACTGGAACTCGAGCGACTCTTTGACCTATCAGATATCGTCTTGGCCGTGGATAGTAGCCTTGACTTAGACAGCATGTCACCTGTTAGCCAGTCGACCTTGTCCATGGTGCTTCGTGAACTGTCCAATAATGTCATCAAACATAGCCAGGCCGATAGCTGTCAGATTCGTCTAAGACGTGATCATGGTATTGTTCTTGAGTTTGAAGATGATGGTTGTGGGTTTAAGGAAGTCACTGGACAAGAACTACACAGCATCAGAGAGCGCCTCAGTTTGGTAGATGGAGACTTGGAAATTCTGTCTCAATCGCATCCAACAATCATTCGTGTGCATTTGAAAGAGGGAGGAAAAGCATGAAATTATTAGTCGCCGAAGACCAGTCAATGTTGAGGGATGCCCTCTGCCAACTTCTCATGTTGGAAGACGATGTCGAAGAGGTCCATGCGGCCAGTGATGGTCAAGAAGCCACTGCTCTCTTGGAAAAAGAAGAAGTTGACGTAGCCATTTTAGACATTGAAATGCCAATCAAGACAGGACTTGATGTCCTGGAGTGGATCCGTGCCAATCAAAGTGAAACGAAGGTCGTCATTGTGACTACTTTCAAACGAAAAGGCTATTTTAAACGAGCCCTTGCAGCCCAGGTGGATGCCTACGTGCTCAAAGAACGTTCCATCAGTGACCTCATGGCGACCATCCATACCGTCCTAGCAGGTCATAAGGAGTACTCACCAGAGCTTGTCGAAGGTGTCGCCTTTGACAATAACCCACTCAGTCAACGTGAACAAGAAGTCTTGGCCATGGTAGCCCAAGGTTCAACCAACCAAGAAATCGCAGAAAGCCTCTTTCTCTCAAATGGAACCGTCCGAAATTACATGACAGCCATCCTGACTAAACTCGATGCAGGCAACCGAACAGAAGCCGTCCGCATTGCCAAAGAAAAAGACTGGTTGGGGTGAGGAGAAGTTTATAAAAGAAATTTTATTAATTAAAGGTCACCATATGGTGGCTTTTTTGTGGCTTATAATCTATCTAAACATTCACAAGCAAGAATGAGAGAAGTTGAAATGAGCCTCTACAGGAATATGTAGAGGCTTTGATTATGTGACTTTAAGTCCGTTTCGCTCCAAAGGTGCGAAACAAATAAACCACCCGCTATGCGGGTGCGCATCGAAGGTTATACCGTCATAACAAAAAAACTCCAAACGAGTTACAATATAGGTGTTCAAGCCAATTGTAAAACGAAAGGAGTTAAGACTATGGCGCAAAAAGCTCACAGTTTATCACATACAAAATGGATGTGTAAGTACCACATTGTATTTACACCTAAGTATAGACGAAAAATAATCTATAATCAATATAGGAGTAGTCTGGGAGAGATTTTTCATAGACTATGCCAATATAAAGGCGTTGAAATAATAGAAGGCCACTTAATGCCAGATCATGTTCATATGCTAGTAAGTATTCCACCACGAATGAGTGTAGCTAGTTTTATGGGATATTTAAAAGGTAAAAGTGCATTGATGATGTTTGATAAACACGCCAATTTAAAATATAAATTTGGTAACAGACATTTTTGGGCAGAAGGTTATTATGTAAGTACGGTAGGACTTAATGAAGCCACAATTAAGAAATATATCCAGGAACAAGAGAAGCATGATATCGCATTGGACAAATTAAGCGTTAAAGAATATGAAAATCCCTTTAGGGATAACGGTAAGTAATGCGAATGCCTCTTTGAGAGGCTTGTGACGAGTCAAAAGCAATAAATAAGGCTTGAACAAAGTGAAAGCCAGCGTCTTTAGGCGATGGCTGGTATTATGGGCTTATAGCCCTTGATCAAACCACCCGTTAGACGGGTGGTTATGATGAATTATTGAATTGTGTCATTTTGTTTAGTGAATTAGACGGGTGGTTTTGATTTTTTCAAGTATCAAAACTATTTTCTCTTTTTCGAGAATAACACTTGGTTTCCTTTTTTAACTGCTTTATAATAGAGTAATACTGAGGTCTTCTGCTGTGATAAAGAAGGCAGATTTTAGGAGATGAGAAATTGGCTTTTTGTGTTTAGAGGACACGGTTTGTTGATTTTTTACTGTAGGAGATAGATATGGCAATGATAGAAGTGCAACATCTTCAGAAAAATTTTGTGAAGACAGTAAAGGAACCAGGCTTGAAGGGGGCTTTGCGCTCCTTTGTTCATCCTGAAAAGCAGACTTTTGAAGCGGTCAAGGATTTAACTTTTGAAGTTCCAAAAGGGCAGATTCTAGGATTTATCGGGGCAAATGGTGCTGGGAAGTCAACCACCATCAAAATGCTGACAGGGATTTTAAAACCGACATCTGGTTTTTGTCGGATTAACGGCAAGATTCCCCAGGACAATCGCCAAGATTATGTCAAGGATATTGGAGTCGTTTTCGGACAACGCACCCAGCTATGGTGGGATTTGGCTCTGCAAGAGACCTACACGGTTTTGAAAGAGATCTATGATGTGCCAGACTCGCTTTTCCATAAACGCATGGACTTTTTGAATGAAGTTTTGGATTTGAAGGAATTTATCAAGGATCCTGTGAGGACTCTTTCACTAGGTCAACGGATGCGGGCGGACATTGCGGCTTCCTTGCTTCACAATCCCAAAGTTCTCTTTTTAGATGAGCCGACTATTGGTTTGGATGTGTCGGTCAAGGATAACATTCGCCGGGCTATCACCCAGATCAATCAAGAGGAAGAAACTACTATTCTCCTGACCACTCACGACTTGAGCGATATTGAGCAACTCTGTGATCGGATTTTTATGATTGATAAGGGGCAGGAGATTTTTGATGGAACGGTTAGCCAGCTCAAGGAGACCTTTGGCAAGATGAAGACTCTTTCCTTTGAGCTGACGCCAGGTCAAAGTCATCTCGTATCTCATTATGAAGGCTTGTCTGATATATCCATTGATAGACAAGGAAATAACCTGACTATTGAATTTGATAGTTCCCGCTACCAATCAGCTGATATTATCAAGCAAACCTTATCTGATTTTGAAGTCCGTGATTTGAAGATGGTAGATACGGATATTGAAGATATTATCCGTCGCTTCTATCGAAAGGAGCTCTAAGATGGTCAAATTGTGGAGACGTTATAAACCCTTTATCAATGCGGGGATTCAGGAATTGATTACCTATCGAGTCAACTTTATTCTCTATCGGATTGGTGATGTCATGGGGGCTTTTGTGGCCTTTTATCTCTGGAAGGCTGTCTTTGATTCTTCGCAAGAGTCTTTGATTCAGGGCTTCAGTATGGCAGATATCACTTTCTACATCATCATGAGTTTTGTGACTAATCTTCTGACTAGGTCGGATTCTTCCTTTATGATTGGTGATGAGGTCAAGGATGGTTCCATTATCATGCGCTTGTTGCGACCAGTGCATTTTGCGGCTTCTTACCTCTTTACGGAGCTTGGTTCCAAGTGGTTGATTTTTATCTCTGTTGGACTGCCATTTTTAAGTGTCATTGTTTTGATGAAAATCTTATCTGGGCAAGGTATTGTAGAAGTGCTAGGATTAACTGTCCTTTATCTCTTTAGCTTAACTCTGGCTTATCTGATTAACTTTTTCTTTAATATCTGCTTTGGATTTTCAGCCTTTGTATTTAAAAATTTATGGGGTTCCAATCTACTCAAGACTTCAATAGTGGCCTTTATGTCTGGAAGTTTAATTCCCTTGGCTTTCTTTCCAAAGGTGGTTTCAGCTATTCTGTCCTTCTTGCCATTTTCATCCTTAATTTACACTCCGGTCATGATTATTGTTGGGAAATACGATGCCAGTCAGATTCTTCAAGCACTTTTGCTTCAGTTTTTCTGGCTTATAGTGATGGTGGGCTTGTCTCAGTTGATTTGGAAACGAGTCCAGTCATTTATCACCATTCAGGGAGGTTAGTATGAAAAAATATCAACGCATGCATCTGATTTTTATCAGACAATACATCAAGCAAATCATGGAATACAAGGTGGATTTTGTGGTTGGCGTGTTGGGAGTCTTTCTGACTCAAGGCCTGAACCTCTTGTTTCTCAATGTCATCTTTCAACACATCCCCTCGCTAGAGGGTTGGACTTTTCAAGAAATTGCTTTTATCTATGGATTTTCCTTAATTCCAAAGGGATTAGATCATCTCTTTTTTGACAATCTCTGGGCTTTAGGTCAACGACTAGTTCGAAAAGGGGAGTTTGACAAGTATCTGACTCGTCCTATCAATCCTCTCTTTCACATCCTCGTTGAGACCTTTCAGATTGATGCCTTGGGTGAACTTTTGGTCGGTGGAATTCTATTAGGAACAACAGTGACTAGCATTGCTTGGACTCTTCCCAAATTCCTGCTTTTCCTAGTCTGTATTCCTTTTGCGACCTTGATTTATACTTCCTTGAAAATTGCAACAGCCAGTATTGCTTTTTGGACCAAGCAGTCAGGCGCTATGATTTACATTTTTTATATGTTTAATGATTTTGCCAAGTACCCGATTTCTATTTACAATTCGCTCCTTCGTTGGTTGATCAGTTTTATCGTGCCTTTCGCCTTTACGGCTTATTATCCAGCTAGCTATTTCTTGCAGGGTAAGAATGGGCTCTTTAACATCGGTGGTTTGATTCTGATTTCCCTTGTCTTCTTTTTCATTTCCCTCAAACTCTGGGATAGGGGTTTGGATGCCTACGAAAGTGCTGGCTCGTAAGGGGGAAAGATGGATTGACCATCACAGACTCTACACTGGCTGAGAAAATAAAAAGGTCTGTCTAGATCTTTATGATTTAATCATTACGCACCAAAGCAATGATTATTTCGAAGGTTTAAGCAATGACTTTAAGTACCAGCAGTCTACTACCAAGTCTTGAATGCTACTCTTAAAAGAGATATACATAGAGCAAGTTAGTCTTAGAAGATAAATCGCTCTATATCGTTCGAAAGGCTAAACAATACTTGAAGGATGAAGAAAATCATCTGAAAATTTCTCAATCGAATAGAGATTAATTGGAAGTGCTTGAAAAAACTGTACTGATTCCTAAAAGTTAGATTTTTTCTGTCTAACTTTAGGGCTATCGTTCTTATATCTTATTTTAGGTAGTTTTTTACTATTATTTCTAAGTTTTGTGATGTGGTACTTATTTATTATTTTGGCATTATCAGGGCAATTTAAGAAAACCAAATATTTGAAAATCCTGGAGAAGGAAGAGAAACCCTACTAAGCTATTTTTATTGAAGTATTCACCCCTTTGGGTGTTTTCTTTTTCAGCTTATCGGTGAACTTGCGAATGCTAAATAATCAGATATAATGAAAAGTAAGTCTATTTCAAAAATGAATATAGGAGATAAATTGATGGATTATAAGAGGATTTGGAAAAAATATACCCTTATTTTACGTATCACTACTGTATTACTTATTATTTTGTTATTTTTCCTTAGATGGCTCTTTTTAGAAAATTCCACTATACAGTTGATCGCTTTAGTAAGCGTCGTTGGTCTAGTCCTTATATTAAAAAATTACTTAAATAGCTTACTTGTAGGGGAAACTCAAAAGATCCTTAAAGGAACGATGGGTTTGGATTTCTGGTATGATTCGATTCAACGGTATGGTAAGTCTCGTCGTAAAAAGAATCAGATCAATGCTAGGATTGCATCTATTACCTATGCTTATATGATTGGCGACTTCCCATCGGTCATCAGCCAAGCAGAGGAATTACAATTTGCAGGTATTAGGAAGCCTTACCTTGATTTTCTATGGTTTATTTCCCTGAAAGCATCCTTACTTTCTGGAAAAATAATCAGCAAAGATGACCTCTTAAAATCACTCCATTATCTAAACTTTAAAGACGAGAAAGCAAAAGAAGTCGAACAGAGGGAATTTCTTGCTATGTACGATATCCTTGTGGAGAGGAAACCAAATGATTTCTTTAATCAAGCAACTGCTCCACAAGCCTTTGAACGACTTGAACTTCAGTATTTTAAAGCCTTAAATGAGCTAATAAAAGGAAATAAGACTCAATCCCAAAACTTGTTTGAAGAGATTGCACAAGAAGATGAGCGCCTGTACTTTGTACGAATGGCAAGACAGTGGTTGGGCAATAAAGGTGAAGGAGTTACCAAAAATTTAGAACAGGGGTTAGAGAAAATCGAGCCTCTAACTGTCGATTTGCCAAGTCTAGAACTTGAGACACCTAAAAAGAACAAGAAAAAATGGTTATGGTTGCTCTTGATTATACCAGCTCTAATGCTTCTGGGGATTATTAATACCACTATTGATGAGGAAAAATCAGATGATGGTATTTACTATCTCATCGTTAAAAATCGATCAACAAAAACAGCTACAATTGATAAAAATTTTTGGATAAAAATAGACGGTGAGCAGATTACTCTAAAGGATGTGGAGGGAGAGCAAACCTATCACTATGACTCCCAAAATGATGAATTCACTAAAGATTCAGAGACATATAATTGTCTGTTCAACAATGGTACCCTACTTCTTGTGGGTGACGGTTCAGATAATGAACCACTAGATTATGTTAGTCCTGAAAGCAGTTGGTATTCAGGCTATGAACAGGGAAAAGTCAAAATAGAAAAGTAGCTTAAACCGGAGAGGGACGCAAATAGCAGACTTGATTACAGTAAGAGAGAGGTGATGGTTAAGAAATGAAAAAATCAATTTTTAAAGCCAGTTTTGAAGAATCTTTAAATCTATTAGATGATGCTTTACTTCAGTATATAAAGAAAGACTATAACGAAAAACTGGGCAAAGGCTTAAACAATGGAAAGCCAAGTATTGGTTTTAGAATAAAAAGTATTCTCTACAGCGTCTTTTTTGTATTCGGATGTAATTTTCTCTGTGCCTTATTTGCCTCTTCTTTGGATGTTGCAGATCCCAAAGATTTAACTCTGCCAGTTCACAAGCCGTCACTGTTGACCCCAGAATTATTTCTGATTTGCTGTTTCATATGGCTATTACTTGTACTTATTGGAAAATTTGTTCGTAAACCATTTATTCGTCCATACAGATATCGCTTCCATATGGAGACCTTTTTATTTTGGTTCTGTCTTGAATTCAATCTCTTGGCCATAACTGTAGCCCTCCCGACCCTAACCTCAGTTGGAATCTGGTTTATTTATATTTTCTTGTTTATCATTGCCCTAATATTCCTCCGTATGGAGAAAAAAAGTTTAACCACTTGTTTATTTGGCGAGAAGATTGGAGAGACGCTACTTGATAGGATAGCAAGCCTAATCGCTACCTATGGTTCAGGAGTGCTAGGACTTGCTGTAATCATCAAAATAATCTTATCGCATTCGGGTATAGCAGTTTCACAAAGCTTGACTTTGTTAGGTATGTTCTTGACATGGATAATCATAGATATTGGATTATTGGCAATGGTTATCTTCATGGAGTTCCCTTTCTTTTTAGAAGGTTACTACAAAATAAAATATCCTGAAGAATACCGCGACTGGGAAGGCAAATCAGTAGAAGACTGGTATGGGAAGCGGTACTTGAAGAAACACAAGGAGTTGTTGGAAGCTAACAATGAAAAAGAAATCAATCTTTAAAGCTAGTTTTGAAGAATCTTTAAATCTATTAGATGATGGTATTTCGGGAAAATTTGCTCAGGAAAATTATCAAGATGCTTTAAAAAAAGAAAAATACAGAGGGACCTTGAAGTCGTATATTTGGTTAGTGATTTTGACGATCTTATTTATAATCGGTCCTAATTGGTTGATTGTTGCTTTAAATGATTATTTATTTTATCATGCTAATCCTAGAGATTTGTCAGTAGGCTTGTCCGAAATTAATTTTCTTCCATACTGGGCATTTTGGATGGGGCTAGCAATATGGATTCTGTTGATTATATTAGGAAAGCGATTCAACCAACAGTTCATTTTAATCTATAGAGGTCAGTTTCATTTTATGGTTTCTTTTATAATATGGCTGCTAATTGAACTTAATCTTTTCTTGATGAATTTACTTTATGGTTTAGTTGGATATTTGGGGTTATTTGCCATGGAAGGATTAATTCTATTCACAATCATTTATATGATACGTGATAAGTCTACCTCATTGCTAAATTTATTATATGGTGGTACTGAAATAGAGAGTCCGACCGATAGAGTGTTTAATAGAGTATTTAGATTCATTGTCAAGTATGGTGGAATAGTCGTAGCACTCTGGATAATTTTTCGTACGATATTTTCAGATTCAATAAGAAATGCAGATAGCTTGGTTGGAGGATTAAGCGTTCTATTTTTATTCCTAGTGTTCAATATACTGATTGCTGCCTTTGAAATTTATTTCATGTTCCCCTACATGTTGCAAGCCTACTACAAACGGAAATATCCTGAAGAATACCGTGATTGGGAAGGAAAGTCAGTAGAAGAATGGTATGGGAAGAAGTACTTGAAGAAGCGTAAGGACAAGTTTAAGTGAACACTTAAACCAAGGAAGTCATTTTGATAGCCTCCTTTTTTATTACTCCAAATACTGTACAGTAGAGCAATAATAGGAGTTTACAATTATGAAACAAACGCATTTTGCGAGCTCAATAGCCTTCAATTTTTCCTCTCAAATATTATTTAGAATATTAAAAATGTTATAATAGGAGATGAGAAAGGGGGAGTCGATGATGAAAATTTTAGCAATAAACCCTATTCCGTTTAAAAAAAGAATGACGGAATTTATATTTGATTATCTTTTCATACTAGCTTATTTAGCGCTTCTGTTTTTAGGTTGTATGCTTTTTTACATTATTTTTTTTAATGGTATCCCAGAGTTTACAGAAATTCAATCGCAGTGTCTTGCATTTTTTACCTCTGTTTTGCCAATTACTCTACTTTTTACATCTTTAGATTATACAAAAAATGGGAGTTTTGGGAAGGCGAAAGCTGGACTTCAATTGGTTTACAAGAAAAAAACAGTGAAATCTAGCTTGATTAGAAACACCATTAAATTTTTGCCTTGGCAAATAGGTCATATGGGCACGATACATGGTGTCTATAGTGAGTTTGATTTATTATCTATTATCCTCTCGATTTCGGCAACTCTCCTCGCAGTTTTGCTACTGGCAATGACGATGTTCAGGAAAGATAAGAGGCATCTAGGTGACCTCCTAGCTCACACACAGGTACAGCTAAAAGGTGACTAGGATTAAGTCTCTGTCAAATTGGTATGGTAAGAAGTATTTGAAGAAGTATTAGGGAATGTATAAGTGAAAAATTAAAAAAAGGAAGTCATTATGATGACCTCCTTTTTTTATTGCTGCAAATAATGTACAATAGAATAATTACAGGAATTTACAATTATGAAACAATCTCAATTTGCGAGGGCGCTTTGGTATGGTATTCTGGGTGCTCTCTTTTTTGCTTTTACTTTTATTTTCAACCGTAGTATGAATCTTTCGGGTGGGTCCTGGGTGTGGAGTGCTAGTCTACGTTACTTGTTTAGTTTGCCTATGCTGGCTGTTTTGGCCTGGCGTAAGGGTGAGCTGGCAGGTGTTCTGTCTGCCATTAAGAAAGAACCCTTGACCTGGTTGGTCTGGAGTACGGTGGGTTTTGGTCTTTTTTATGGACCGCTGTCTCTAGCGTCCATTTATGGCGAGTCTTGGTTTGTGGCGGCTACTTGGCAGATTACCATTCTAGCTGGTCTGCTCTTGACGCCTCTATTTGGGCAGAGGGTACCTGGTAAGCAACTGCTTATGACATTGGTTATCCTTTTAGGGATTATTCTCATCCAGATTCCTTACTTTGGTAGTGGTCTTGGTAGCGGTGTGGTCCGTGCTAGTCTTTTGATTTTACTGGCCGCTTTTGCCTATCCTTTGGGCAATCGTAAGATGATGGTCCACTGTAAGCAGGATCAGCTTTCAACGACGCAGCGCGTGTTTGGGATGACCTTGATGAGTACGCCTTTTTGGTTGCTCTTGTCAGTTTTTGCTGTAGCAGATGCTGGGCTTCCATCAGGTGGACAGATTTTACAGTCTTTAATTGTAGCTGTCTTTTCTGGGGTTGTCGCAACCTTGCTTTTCTTCGAGGCAACTAATCTAGTTAAGCATAACCATAAGCAACTGGCAGTAGTTGAGGCTACTCAGGCTGGTGAAGTTCTCTTTACCCTCTTGGGTGGTTGCCTCTTCCTCGGAGATAGTCTACCTAGCCTTTTGGGATTCTTTGGGATTGCTATTGTAACTATTGGTATTATTGGAAATAGCCTGCTAACAGGCTCAGATTAAGCATAAGTATGAGACTTTCGAATGGCAAATTCGGAAGTTTTTTATTTCTATTAAAAATATTATAGAAAAATGCCACATTTTCAGACGATAGTGCTATAATGATATTAAAAGTAAGCGTTTACCGTTTTAATGTAAATCCTAGAGATATTTCCGGAAACTTTGACAGGCTTATTAATAAAGGCGAATGTATTGACTTTGAATTTTCATGAAAACTGAGATAACATTTAATGTTACTCTAAAGAAGGAGAAGAATCATGAATGATACTGTTTGTAAAAATTGGTTTATGCGTAAAAGTGGGAAGACTTGGGTCTACGGCTGTGCCTTGGTAAGTTTTGCAGGTTTGGCCCTGGCTAGTCCTGTCTATGCGGACCAAGTGGAACAGGCAACTGTGAGCCCAACACCTCAAGAAGTGGTAACTCAAACTGACCATCAAGTTGCCCCTCAAGTGGAGCTTGCACCTAGCACGACCAAAGAAGTCCCCCAAGTGGTAGAGCCAAGCCCCTCTCTTGTTTCCGAATCTGCTAAAACAGCTCAAGAGAATCCCACTCAGCCTAGCCCTGACCAGTCAAAAGAAGTACAAACACAGGCTAGTGAGGCTGAGAAAGTAACTAACCAAGCGCAAGAAGCCGATTTGAATCAGACCAATCAAGAACAATCTCCAGTTGTAACGAATAGCACCAGTCCTGTTCATGTGACAGCGGAAAAAACGGATTTGCCTAATAATGAAGCGGTTACCAATCTAGAAGGGATGACCGCAGACCAAAATGGTCACTGGGAAATGCAGGCTGACGGTATTCATTCAGAAGCTAAAGACAAGGGAGACTCTTTCCTTTATTCTCAATCCGAGGGCAAGAATTTTATCTATTCAACAGATGTGACCTTCAAGGAAGCTGGTGGTGCCGCTGCCCTCATTTTCCGTGGTAACAATGATAGTAGCGATAAAAATATGTATGGGGTCAACGTAGACTCTGGTAACCATAAGGTTAAGTTTTGGCGTTGGGTCAATAATCATGATATTCAACTTGTAGACGAAAAAGATGTAACACCAACTGCCGATGAAACCTACAATCTTAGAGTAGTTGCGGCTAATCAGTGGCTATCTTACTATGTCAATGATGTGCTTGTCGCAAGTACAGGTGATGCTGTTCTTCAAAAAAGTGACAAGGGTCAACCTCAAGTCCTTCCAGAAGGTTACTTTGGACTTCTTAATTGGAATGCCAATGTCATTTTCAAAAATACCCGCTATGTTAATCTTGATGCTACCAGTCTTCCTTTGATTGACAATCTTGTGGTGACCTCAAAGACAGGTTCTGTTGAAAAACAAGCCCAATTCTTCTCTGAAGAACCACTCCATATCCAATATGTGGGACACAATGCTGAGACAGTAGGCTTTGACATCACTAAGCATAATCCAAATGCTGTTATCAAGGTAGAGGATGCCAAGGGAAATGTCTACACAGATATTTCACAATTGCCAGTGGCTGTAGGTGCCAATTACTTTATTATTGAAAGTAGTATGACTGATTCACTAGGCCGTCCTGTGACCTTGACTTATCGTGTTAATATCCACCGTAGACAAAGTGATGATGTGTACTACAATGAGCTTTATCGTGATCAGTATCATTATTCTGTCAAGGATGGCTGGGCTAATGACCCTAATGGCTTGGTCTTCTACAAGGGACGTTACCATCTCTTCTATCAATTTTACGATGATACCAAATGGGGGCCAATGCACTGGGCCCATGCGACCAGCCGAGACTTGCTTCATTGGGATGAAGAGCCGATAGCCTTTTATCCAGATGCGACAGGTCACATGTTCTCAGGCTCTGTCGTGGTTGATAGTACCAATAGCTCAGGCCTCTTCAAATCTCCGGAAGGTGGCTTGGTGGCTATTATTACTTCAAATGGTAATGGGCAACGGATTGAAATTGCCTATAGTGAGGACGAGGGGAGAACTTGGCAAAAATATGACAAGGTAGTTGCCGACTGGTCTCAGGACCCACTTCAAAACCAAGATTTCCGTGACCCTAAGGTCTTCCGCTGGGATAACCAATGGTTTATGGTCCTTGCTGGTGGTCCACTTCGCATTTATTCTTCACCAGACTTGAAGAACTGGCAAGTGGAAACAACCTACAAGGATTTGCATACGGAATGTCCTGACCTTTATCCGATTGTAGCCAATGATGGCGCACTCAAGTGGGTCCTCTCACGTGGCGGTCGTTCTTACAAGGTTGGTGATTTTAAACAAGTGGATGGCAAGTGGGCCTTTGTAGCTGATGATGTTTACCAAGACCATGACGAAACCATGAATTTTGGTAAGGATTCCTATGCTGCTATGACTTATTATGTTCATGATTTTGGAACAGCTGACCATCCAAACATCCCACAATTGACTGAAATTAACTGGATGAACACTTGGGAAGATTATTGCAATCTGGTTGCAGATACTGTAGGTCAAAAATTTAATGGTACCTTTAACCTTAACCTTGACCTTGGTTTGGTTAAATCAGGCGATCGTTACCTTTTAACCCAAACCCCTGTTAAGGCCTATGAAAGCCTTCGTGACACAGACAACGCTCAGTATTTTGAAAATGTCATAGTAGCTTCTGATAATGAATTGCTTAAAGATTTCAAAGGTGACACGTATGAAGTGGTTTCTCACTTTGTACCAGGTAAGGACACGACAGCAGTTGGATTTAACCTTCGCGTCGGTGATGGTCAAGCTACCAAAGTCGTTTACGATTTAACTAAGGAAACTTTGTCTATTGACCGTAGCCAATCTGGTACTATCCTTTCAGATGCTTTTGCTAAGGTTAATAGTCAACAAGTGACTCGCAATGAAGATGGTTCAATTGATTTGCATCTTTATGTGGACCGTGCGAGTGTGGAAGTCTTTGCTAAGGGGAATACGGTAGCTGGTGCTAATCAGATTTTCCCAAGCCCAAGAGCCGTTGGAGCGAGCGTCTTGGTTGAAGGTGGTCCAGCCAAAGCAAATATTGCTATCTACCCAATTAAGAGTACTTGGACTGACAAGAAGGAAGTCACTAAGGCTGTTGCCATGAACACCACAGTTGCAGGTCATTTGGCTCTTGAAGTTGGTCAAAGTAAGGATTTGCAAGTTTACCTCGCACCAGCTTCTGAAGAGCAGGATGTGACATGGACAGTAAGTGATCCAAGTTTGGTGTCCTATACTGAACATGACAATAAACTTTCTCTCAAAGCCCTTCACAAGGGTCATCTCACTGTCACAGCAACTTCAGTTGAAAACCCATCATTGACCAAGACCTTTAATATTGACATTACGCTCAATAATTTTGCGACCAACCTTAAAGGCTTGAAAGCTGTCACTGGTGATTGGTATATTGATGACGATACCCTTTACGATAGCAATGTTAGTGCCAATGACTTCTTCATGGCCTATGAAAGTAATGGCTTCAAGCAATTTGACTATGATATCGATGTCAAATACCAACATGGCTTGGTCAACCTCTTTGTAGCTGCGGAACGTGAAGAACCAGGTCGTGCCTACTCTGTCCAATTTGCTGATAACGATACTGTTCGTCTCTTCCGTTTTGGTGGTGAAACCATCGCTGAAGCTCACTTGGATAAGGCTATCAATGACGGCCAGTACCACCACGTCAAGGTTGAAAAGGGCAAGGACACCATGACAGTCTATGTCGATGGCAAGGAAGTGCTCCATCATCAATTTGATGCTGTGGATAATTACTTCAATCAAGCCCATGTAGGTGTTGGTCTTTGGGATGGCTCAGTAGAATTCCAAAACTTCTTCGTTACTGAAAAAATGACAAACACAAGCAGTGACACTACTGACGAACCAATTAAACCTGATCCTCAGCTAGAACCTAGTCCAGAGCCAAATCCAGAAAATAAAACAGATGAACCTGAGCATCAGCCTGAGCTTGCTCCAGAGCCTGAACCGACAGGACAAAATAATGGTCACGACAGTACAAACACAGTGCCAGATCCATCTCAGGATAATACTAGTAAGCAAGAAGAAAGTAAGGCTCCAGTGGAAACACCTAAGACTGTCACTCCACTAGTTGAGAACCTTCTCAAAAAATTCAACGCATTTAGTCTCTCAACTTTTCTTGCAAGTATTGCCAAAGAAACATGGCACTTTTTGACAAAATGGCTATTCAGCTAAAATCAAAACGTTGAAAAGGCTATGTAAGAAGAAAAAAACTTAGAAGTATGAAAGCTTCTAAGTTTTTTTGTTTCTACTAAAAATTATCCAAAAATTTCTTTTGCGAGTGCTTTTCCTTTCGGAGTTGCTGCTAAGCCACCTTCAGCAGTTTCACGGAAGGCAGTTGGCATAGCTGAACCAACCTGATACATAGCATCAACGACCTGGTCGACTGGAATGGCTGATGTGATGCCTGCCAAGGCCATGTCAGCAGCTACTAGGGCAAAGCTTGCCCCCATAGCATTACGTTTGACACATGGGACCTCAACCAATCCGGCTACAGGGTCGCAAATGAGTCCCAACATATTCTTAAGCACAAAGCAGATGGCCTGGCTGGCTCTGAAGGTGGTCCCCCCAGCTGTTATTGTAATGGCGGCACCAGCCATAGCAGAGGCGGAACCGACTTCGGCTTGGCAGCCTCCCTCGGCACCAGAAATCGAGGCATTATTTGCGATGACTAGACCAAATGCACCCGCAGTGAAGAGAAAGTCCAATTGTTGTGATTCAGTTAAGCCCAGTTTTTCGATAGCAGTTGTAAGAACAGCAGGCAGACAACCAGCTGATCCAGCAGTTGGTGTAGCACAAACCAAGCCCATCTTGGCGTTAGATTCATTGACGGCCATGGCATTTCTAGCAGCACCCAGAACAGCAGAATCAGCCAGGGTCTTTCCATTTTTGATATAGGCATCCAGTTTGGCAGCGTCTCCCCCGGTTAAACCAGTTGGTGATTTCTCAGGGGATAAACCAGCCTGAACAGACTCTTTCATCACTTCGAGATTTCGAGCCATCAGAGCTAGGATTTCAGGGCGTTCCCGTCCAGTTAGTTCTGTCTCTGTAGCAATCATGAGCTCGGCGATATTACCTTGGTAATCTCGGTCAGCTTGTTGAACTAATTCTTCAATAGTGTAAAACATGCAATCCCCCTCTTAGCTGAAAAAGTTGACATTATGTAGATGAGGAATTCTAGCGATTTCAGTGACGGCCTCATCACACTGGTGCGAGTCAATTTCAATAATCATAATGGCCTTTTCACCCGCATTTTCCCGAGTAACAGTCATCTGGGCGATGTTGATGCCATAACGCGACAAAATATCTGTGACAAGGGCAATCATTCCTGGAACGTCTTGGTGGACAATGATAAGAGTCGGTGTATTCATCTTGAGATTGACCGCAAAACCATTGAGTTCAGTTACTTGGATATTTCCTCCACCGATAGAAACACCTGTGGCAGAAATGGTTTTTTTATCATTTTTTAAGGTAATACGAGTCGTATTGGGATGCGGCGCATTACTATCCTTGTTGATTTTCCAGTAGACCTTAATGCCTTTTTCGTATGCGATATCCAGAGCGCGTGGAATGTCAGGGTCGTCGGTTTCCATACCTAAAATACCAGCTACTAGAGCTACATCAGTCCCGTGACCTCGATAGGTTTTGGCAAAGGAATTAAAGAGTTGAAATTCTACCTCAGTCGGTGTCTCACCAAAGATGGCAGAAACAATCTTGCCAATACGAACAGCTCCTGCAGTATGGCTAGAGGAAGGCCCGACCATGACAGGTCCGATGATGTCAAAAACGGATTGAAATTTTAAATTTTTCATAACACGCCTCGTTTGATTAATCTTGTATTTTCAGTATACCACGAATTAGAGCGATTAGGTATTTAAGTAAAAATCTATAGAAATAGTAAAAAAATAATCTACTTTAAGCTTTCTTTAAGGTTCAATGGATATAATAGCAGCCTATTAAGTAAGCAATACTTATTTTTCATAAATCTGAGTGGGCGGCCTGCGGGTCGCCCTTTTATGTTTCTTTATTTATATATAGCTGGATTGTGGTAAAATAGAGCCTAAAGATTTCCAGTTAGAAAGGATATACCATGACCTACACCCATTTACTTTTCGACCTTGACCACACCCTCCTAGATTTTGACCGTGCTGAAGATTTGGCTTTGACCTACCTTCTTGAAGAGGCTGGGGTGGCTTCACGAGATCTTAAAGTTTACAAGGATCACTATATCCCCATGAATCGTTCCATGTGGGAAGATCTCAATCATGGTTTAATCACTAAGCCGGAATTGCTTCGCACGCGCTTTTCTCGTCTTTTTGAGCATTTTGGACAGGAGGTTGATGGCAGTCACTTAGCTGGCCGTTACCAGCATTTCTTGAGCCAACAGGGGCAGGAGTTGCCTCAGGCCCATGCTTTCTTATCGAATGTTAAAGACCGAGGTCACAAGATATATGCAGCAACTAATGGTGTTAGCTACATCCAACGTGGTCGTCTGCAAGCCTCAAGCATCTTGCCATTCTTCGACGATATTTTCATTTCAGATGAAGTGGGCGCCCACAAACCGTCTACTGACTTTTTTGAAAAAATTTCGGATCAGGTAAATGACTTTCATCCCGATTCGGCCCTCATGATTGGTGATAGTCTAACTGCTGATATCCAAGGTGGTAATAATGCAGGAATTGACAGCATTTGGTTTAATCCAAAAGGTTTGGTTAATGAGACTCCGGCTATTCCAACCTATCAAGTCAAAAACTACCAAGAAATCTTGACGATTTTGAGCAAATAGGCCACTTTTCAAAATTGTATTCAACCATGACTATTAAGAGCTTTTCAGCTCTTTTTTTGCTACAATGAAAGCATGAATGATCTGATTAAACATAAGTTGGAATTACTCCCAAACAACCCGGGGTGCTATCTCCACAAGGATAAATTCGGCAATATTATCTATGTCGGTAAGGCTAAAAATCTAAAAAATCGTGTGCGTAGCTATTTTCGTGGAAGCCATGATACCAAGACAGAGCTTTTGGTATCTGAGATTGCAGATTTTGAATTTATCGTAACCGAGTCCAATATTGAGGCCTTGCTTTTGGAAATTAATCTTATCCAAGAGAATATGCCTAAATTCAACATCCGCCTCAAGGATGACAAGTCTTATCCATTTATCAAGATTACTAAGGAGCTCTATCCAAGGCTCATGATTACTCGCCAGGTTAAGAAGGATGGCGGTCTCTATTTTGGTCCTTACCCAGACTCTGGTGCAGCTAATGAAATTAAGAAGCTTTTGGACCGTATTTTCCCCTTTAAGAAATGTAAAAATCCCGCCAACAAGGTCTGTTTCTATTACCATATTGGCCAATGTAATGCCCATACCATCTGTCACACCACTGAAGACTATTGGCAAGGTTTGGTTGAGGATGTCAAGAATTTCCTAAACGGTCATGATGATAAAATCGTTAATCAGCTTAAGGCCAAGATGAAGGATATGTCTGACCAGATGGAGTTTGAGCGTGCTGCGGAGTATCGTGATTTGATTGAGGCAGTATCGACGCTCAGGACTAAGCAAAGGGTTATCCGTCAGGACATGCAGGACCGTGATATCTTCGGTTACTACGTGGACAAGGGGTGGATGTGTGTTCAGGTTTTCTTTGTTCGCCAAGGGAAACTCATTCAGCGTGATGTCAATATGTTCCCATATTATAATGATGCTGAGGAAGATTTTCTAACTTATATGGGTCAATTTTACCTGGATAGTCGGCATCTCAAGCCTAGGGAAATTTTTATTCCTGGAGACATTGATCAAGAGTCTGTCGAAGCTCTGGTCGGAGATGAAGTCAAGGTTTTTAAACCACAAAGAGGCGAGAAAAAGCAGTTGGTTAATCTGGCGACGAAAAATGCCCGAGTCAGTTTGACCCAAAAATTTGATCTCCTCGAAAAAGACTTGGCTAAGACCCAAGGAGCTATTGAAAATCTAGGCAAACTCATGGGGATTCCGACACCGGTCCGTATCGAGTCTTTCGATAACTCTAATATCATGGGAACTAGCCCTGTCTCTGCCATGGTTGTCTTTGAAAATGGTAAACCTAATAAAAAAGAGTACCGCAAATATAAGATTAAGACTGTTGAAGGCCCTGATGATTATGCCAGTATGCGTGAGGTCATTCGTCGTCGCTATAGTCGTGTCAAACGAGATGGTTTAACGCCACCAGACCTCATTATCATGGATGGTGGTCAAGGTCAGGTCAATGTCGCCAAGGACGTCCTTCGTAATGAGCTGAATCTATCTATCCCAGTTGCAGGTCTTCAGAAAAATGACAAGCACCAAACCAATGAATTGCTCTTTGGGGATCCTTTGCGAGTCATTGATTTGCCACGTCAATCCGAGGAGTTTTTCCTCCTTCACCGCATTCAGGATGAAGTTCACCGCTTTGCCATCACCTTCCATCGTCAAGTCCGTAGTAAGAATAGTTTCAGTTCTAAACTTGATGGCGTGGAGGGGTTAGGACCTAAGCGCAAACAAAAACTCCTCAAACACTTCAAGTCTATGACAGCTATCCAAAAAGCTACTGTTGAGGATATCCATTCCCTTGGCATTCCAGAAAAAGTAGCAGAGGCTCTGTTAGATAAATTAAATGATAACAATTAAGTTAGACTTTTCAAGTAACTCAGAAAAACTTGGTAGGGTGATTGATAATTCAATGATTTCCTAGGAATTCTATTTCTTGAGAGTGGGACAGAAATCGGTAATTCGTTAGAATTCGATTTCGTCGTCCCACCTCCGCACAGTTGAGTAGGGCTGTAAAAGCTGATGAAATCAGCGTAGTAGAGCCCACTCAACCACTGCGTCTTGCTCGACAATCCAAAAACAATAAAGAGGCTAGGACTTTTGTCCCAGCCTCATAATTTTGAGAAATATTAGTAAAATCCATTTGATGTCGAGAAAGAGAATGACAAACAAGTGATTGTCTTGCCTGAAGAGACGAAGGAACGGATAACGGGTGATTTGTTTGAGGGACTTTATCGGAAACGACAGATTGGATTTGGAAAACTCTTCAAGACTATCAAGAAAGAATTAGACTTAGATGATGTCGAAGATGGTAATCTTGTTCAGACTGGAGAGGATAGTCAAGAAGTATCGCGAGGTCAGGAAATTGTAGCCGTTTGGAATTGGCAGAGAAAGAATTATTTTTTACAGTTACTAAGAAATATGTTAGTCAGTTTTATTATTAGGTGTATTTAATTTGCTGTAGTAATTGACAATTACGGCTGATAAGCATCCAAAAAAAATAAGTCCATATACAGTTAAAAAGACGCTAGTAATACGTCCGATTAGAGTAGTAGCTAGTATATCTCCGTAACCTACTGTTGTTGATGTGACAAAAGCATACCATAGTCCATCCCAGTAATTACTTATTTGAGGTTCAACTAATAAAAGTATTCCTCCTGAAATAAAAATAAAACTTACAAAACTTGTCAAAAATTGATTAAAACCTGTAACTTTTATAATATGAAATAGAGTATTTAAACGTTTCATTTGGTTCTCCTTTGTTATAGTGTTAATGAAAATTATAGCATACAAAAAGTGTCTAAATATGTATTTTAGAAACTTTTTATATTAATTTTTATTATGTTTTCTTGATAGTAAGCCTCTATCGTTACAAGCTCGTTTGTGGTAAGATGAGTATAGGTCATTTATCTTAGTTCCTTTCAGACAAATGTGGTGTTTATCTGAGCCTAACATAGATGGCTTTTTCTGTCTAGCTTCGTTTTACAAATTGGGTTATTTATTCTTCATAAGATTTGAAGGGTTGATCTTTTTTAGGGTATCGTGTCGGTGTGATTGACAGTCCCATCTTGTCTTTTTCGTGTAGCAATTCAATGACTAGGGAAACCATGATCAGTACCATGATGAGTGAAAATGGAAAGGCTACGATAATCAGCGTATTTTGCAAGGCTACTAAGCCCCCTGAAAGAAGTAAGACGATGGCAATAGTCGCAAGGAGTACGCCCCAGAAGATTTTAAGGTTATTCTTTGGTTTGAGATTCCCATCATCAGAGAGCATAGCTAGCACATAGGTCGCAGAGTCTGCTGACGTGATAAAGAAGGTAATGATCAAGATGATGGCAACAACGGAGGCAATAAAACCAAATGGCAGTTGACTGAAGGTTGCAAACAAGGTCTGCTCACTTGGAAACTGTGTTAAATCTACATTTCCAAGTGATTGAACATGCGTTGAAAGTGTTCCAAAGGTAGAAAACCATAAAAAGCTTAATACAGTCGGTGCTAATAAGACGATGGATAGAAATTGTCTGATACTACGTCCTTTAGAAATTCTGGCAATAAAAACTCCCACGAATGGTGACCAAGAAATCCACCAAGCCCAATAGAAAATCGTCCAAGTATTGATCCAGTCACGATTGTATTGACCAAAGGAACCAGCACTGAAACTCATACGGAAGAAATTGGAAATATACAGTCCGATACTATCGGTCAAGGTATTAAAAATCTGGACTGTGGGACCGATGATTATGGTGATGGCGAGTAGTCCAATCGCTAAAATAAGATTGGTGTTTGATAAGATTTTTACCCCTTTTCCAAGACCAGAAAGGGCTGAAATGGTAAAGAGGATGGTTGTGATAATGATGATAATAACTTGCACAAGGGCATTGTTTGGAATACCAAAGAGGTAGTTGAGTCCCCCATTGATTTGGGCTGCCCCAAAACCAAGAGTGGTTGCCACCCCGATAACAGTAGCGACCACTGTAATCGTATCTACGATCTTACCAAGGATACCGTTTGTTTTTTTACCAAACAAGGGCTTTAAGGTAACCGATAAAAGATATTTCTCTTTTTTTCGGAAACCAAAGTAGGCGAGGGCCAGGGCGATTAAAGCATATATTGCCCAGGCATGGATGCCCCAGTGAAAGAAAGTGTAACGGAAAGCATCGGCTAAGGCTTCCTGCGACCCTGGGGTAGCTCGTACCGTTGAAATGGCATAATGGGATAAGGGCTCTGCGGCACCGTAGAAGACAAGGCCGATTCCCATTCCAGCAGAAAATATCATGGCAATCCAAGAGATAGTAGAGTGTTCAGGCACCGAATTGGGTTCCCCCAGTTTGATTTGCCCAACGGGACTAACCAGGAAAAAGCCACAAAGTAGAACGATTGACGTGACCAGTAATAAGTAAAACCAGCCAAGTTTATCTGAAATAACTTCCCTTAGTTGTTCTGACCAAACTTGGTAGCCGTCAGGCATAACAATACCAAGAAGGACGAGGATAGCCAGTAGCACAAAAGAGGTTTTTAAGACCGGCGTTAAATTTTTAGTTGACATAAAGTCTCCTTTCATTCTCTACCATTATATCAAAAATGATAAAAACTTAAAAATGAGGGGAGATTAGATAACACCCAGCTAGTTATAATTTTTAGTTGATTAACTAGAGACGTTTAAGAACCTAAATTGTCAAATTAAGTTAGACTTTTCAAGTAACTCAGAAAAACTTGGTAGGGTGATTGATAATTCAATGATTTCCTAGGAATTCTATTTCTTGAGAGTGGGACAGAAATCGGTAATTCGTTAGAATTCGATTTCGTCGTCCCACCTCCGCACAGTTGAGTAGGGCTGTAAAAGCTGATGAAATCAGTGTAGTAGAGCCCACTCAACCACTGCGTCTTTCTCGACAATCCAAAGACAAATTGAGAGGCTAGGACTTTTGTCCCAGCCTCATAATTTTGAGAAACATTCGTAAAATCCATTTGTTTCGGTAATCCATTTCGTCCTATATGTTAGTTCTTTTCAGATAAATGTGGTGTTTATCTGAGCCTAACATAGATGGCTTTTTCTGTCTAGCTTAATTTTACAAATTTGGTTATAATAAGATTAATTAAAAAGGGAAAGGAGTCATGCTATCAAAAACGAAGCTAAAATTGAACGTCTTTATGATAAGAGTCGTCGCGGATTTCTTCGTGGAATCTTTAGTCGTGCTACGATTATCTTCTTAATCATCTTACTGCAGCTTGTTGTTGTGGCCATGTCTTACCTCTGGTTGCATCAATATAGGATACACCTGCAAGTTACAGAAGTAGTCCTTCGTATTCTGGCCATTATTTATCTCTTTCAAAGTGATATGGAGTCGACGGCTGTTAATACGTGGCTGCTGATAGTCTTGCCTTTTCCAATTATCGGAACCTTGCTCTTGGCTTATACGAAACTTGATATAGGTTACACAGGGATGAAGCGTGCTATTCAGAGCAATATTGACCGCAGTTCTGGTATTCTGAAACAAGATAATCAGGCCCTCGAAGAGCTTAAACAGCGTCACACCAGCAACTATAACTTGGTCCAATATCTTGAAAATGTGAACGGTTCCTTTCCAGTTTATCGTCACACGAAGACGACCTATTTCCCAAGTGGTGAAGCCAAGTTTGAGGAAATGAAGAAACAGCTCCTTAAAGCAGAGAAGTACATTTTCTTGGAATATTTCATCATTGGTGAAGGTGAAATGTGGGGTGAAATCCTAGCAATCTTGAAACAAAAGGTTCAAGAAGGGGTGGAAGTTCGAGTCCTGTATGACGGTATGAATGAATTTTCAACTTTGAGTTTTGACTATAAGAAACGATTGGAAAAAATTGGCATTCAATCTCGAGTTTTTGCCTCGGTAACCCCTTTCCTGTCAACCTATTACAATTACCGTGACCATAGAAAAATCTTGCTGATTGATGGTAAGGTTGCTTTCACAGGCGGGGTTAATTTAGCTGACGAGTATATCAACAAGATTGAGCGTTTCGGTCATTGGAAAGATACTGCCTTGATGCTGGAGGGCCCAGCGGTTGATACTTTTTTAGTTCTCTTTCTTCAGATGTGGACCTATTCTAACGAAACCTTAGATGTTACGCCGTATATGGTTGAACATAAGGTCTTTGATACCCCTGGCTTTGTTGTTCCTTATGGAGATATTCCATTGGACAAGGATAAAGTTGGTGAGAATGTCTATATTGACATCCTTAACCATGCGCGTGATTTTGTTCACATCATGACGCCTTATCTTATTTTAGATGGTGAGTTACTACATGCTTTGAAATTTGCGGCCGAGCGTGGGGTAGACGTCAGTATCATCATGCCTGGTATTCCTGATAAAAAGTCAGCTTACTACCTCGCTAAGACTTACTACCCAACACTTTTGGCATCCGGCGTAAAAATCTATGAGTACACTCCTGGATTTGTTCATGCAAAGGTATTTGTGAGTGACAATAGTAGGGCTGTTGTCGGAACGATTAATTTGGATTACCGCAGTCTTTATCACCACTTTGAGTGTGCGACCTATCTTTACAGGACGTCATCAGTGGTTGGTATTGAGGAAGATTTCCAAGCGACAATGGCCAAGTGTCATCGAGTCAGCATGACTGATGTTAAAAATCGACCATTTCACCAGAAGTGCTTGGGCTTATTGACCAGATTAGTTGCGCCATTGATGTAGTGACAAGACTTGTTATAAGAGGGTTGAGCCCTCTTTTTTTATAGTTTAAAATAAAGATAATGAAGTCGAAGGAGAAAATGATGTTAACCATTCGTCCAGCCAGCTTGTCAGATGCACAAGCTATCCAGGCCATCTATACACCCTATGTCGAGAAGACAGCTTTTACCTTTGAATATGAGGTTCCCAGTGTTCAAGAGTTTGAAAAACGCATTTGCAAGACGCTTGAAAAATACCCCTATTTAGTAGCGGAAGAGAATGGCCAAGTGCTAGGCTATGCTTATGCCTCAACCTATTATGCTCGTACAGCCTATGATTGGACCACTGAATTGTCTATTTATGTAGCCAAAGAGGCGCGTGGACAAGGGATTGGATCGGCCCTTTATACGGCCTTAGAAGAGGAGTTGCAAGCACGAGGCTACTTACGCTTTCTGGCTTGTATCGCTGTTCCGAACGAAGCGAGCATTTCCATGCATGAAAAGCGGGGCTATGTTCAAGTGGCTCATTTCCCAAAGATTGGCTATAAGTTTAACAAATGGCATGATATCGTCTGGATGCAAAAGACCATAGATGGCCCTGTCAGGAAAATACAGTAGAAACCACGCCAATTCTAAATTGCAATAGCTAATTATTCCTGCCTTTTTCATAGGCTAAAACGATACTAATAAAATTACTGAAGGAGACCGGAAAGTTGTAATGGTCTCCCCTACACGAAAGGAGCCTATATGACTCAAGAACAAAGTGCTAGACTGTTACCCCAAAAGCCCTCCAGATGGGGCAAAATTCTACTTAACCGAAAGGTTCCCATCCTCCTGTTCTTCTTACTGGAATTGGCCTTTCTTGTCTTTTCATATCTCAGCCTACAAGAGCATTTCCCATCCATTATCTTATGGGAACACTTGTTGAGTGTCTTTACCTTCTTTTACTTGCTCAATCGTTCCATGGATTCTCGTTCCAAACTGTCCTGGATGATTATCATTGCCCTCTTTCCAATTTTTGGGACGGCTCTGCTTTACTTTTCACTGGCTGATTTGGGTGTCAGACGCTTGAAGAAACGGCTTGAGGATGCTACAGTGCAGGCATCCGACCATTTAAGCACCAATCCAGAAGTTGCTGATTATTTATCCCAAAGTGATCGCCAATTACAGAAATTAGCTTATTTTTTGGAGCATAGTCCAGCACAGTTTCCTATCTACAGAAACACAGAGGTTACCTATTTTCCACTTGGAGATGACATGCTTCCAGCCTTGTTGGAGGATTTGAAAAAGGCGGAGAGTTATATCTTCATGGAATATTTCATCATTGACGAAGGAATCATGTGGGGCGAGATTTTAACAATTTTAGAGGAGAAGGCCAAGGCAGGTCTGGACGTTCGTGTCATGTTTGATGGGATGAATGAGATGACTACCTTGTCCTACGATTATATTGAGCGACTACACAAGGTTGGCATTAAAGCCCAGGCCTTCTCACCAGTCAAACCCGTTCTATCAACCTATTACAATTACCGAGACCATCGAAAGATTACAGTGATTGATGGTCAAGTTGCTTATACTGGTGGCGTTAATATCGCTGACGAGTATGTTAATAAACGAGAACGCTTTGGTCATTGGAAGGACACAGCCCTTCGTTTAGATGGTTCAGCAGTTCAAACGCTAAAAGCTCTCTTTTTGACCATGTGGACAGTGACTGGAATAGAGGATAAAACGGATGTGGAGTACTATCTACAAGAAAAACCTCAACAAAGAAAGAGTCAAGGCTTTGTACTCCCTTATGGCAATTCACCGCTGACCTACCACAAGGTTGCCGAAAATGTTTATTTACATCTTCTAAATACATCAACTAATTATGTCTATATCATGACGCCTTATCTGATTTTGGATGACGAATTGGTTCGAGCCATGACCTTTGCGGCCAGACGAGGTGTTGATGTTCGTATCATTATGCCAGGAATTCCGGATAAACAGTATGCCTTTGATATTGCGACTACCTATTTTAAAGCCCTCTTGGAGGCTGGCGTCCGTATTTTCCGTTATACCCCAGGCTTTGTCCATGCAAAAGTTTATGTTTCTGATGCCAAACAAGCTGTGGTAGGCACTATTAACACAGACTACCGAAGCCTCTATCAAAATTTTGAAGATGGTATTTATCTTTATAAAAATCTGGAAGTGATTAAGATTGAACAAGATTTTGAGAAAACCCAGGCTCTCTCAGAGGAAGTTACTCTGGAAAGTTTGTCGAAAATGCCTATGGCTCATCGTCTAGGTGGCTATCTCTTTTCTCTGATTGGACCATTGATGTAAAAAAGAAGAAATCATATGGATACAAACATTCTTTTGAAATTGTTAGAAGACCAAGCTGATTCAACGAAAGTCCCAGCAATGGAAGCTTATATGAAAAATAAATTCAGCTTTCTTGGCGTTCAAAAACCAATTCTCAAAAAGATCGAAAGAGAGTATTTTAAGCCTTTTATAAAGGATCCAATTGATTGGACTTTTGTAGAAGAGTGTTGGCAGCAACCCTACCGTGAGTTTCAATACATTGCTATGGATTATCTGAATAAAAAGAAGAAGGAGCTTAGACCTGAAGATTTTCCAAAGCTAAAGGAATTGGCTCAAACCAAATCATGGTGGGACAGTATAGATCAATTGGACCTTATCATCGGAGAGATTACTTTTCACTATCCAGAAACCAAGAATATCATGCGCAAATGGAGTCTTGATGAGGATTTTTGGTTAAGACGTATTGCCATCGACCACCAGCTTATGCGTAAAGATTTGACAGATACTGATCTCCTAGAAGAGGTTATCTGTAACAACTTTGGGCAGACGGAGTTTTTCATTAATAAGGCTATCGGTTGGAGTTTGCGCAATTACTCAAAGGTAAATCCTGATTGGGTTCGGGCTTTTATTGATCAACATGCTAGTCAAATGGCATCTCTTAGCATTCGTGAGGCAAGTAAGTATTTATAGAAATCAAGTGCTTGACTCTGTTGTTCATTATGCTAGAATAGAAACATGCGATGAGTCGATTGGCTCTTTAGAGCCTTTTGCGCTGAGGAGGTCTACATTAGATTGTAACGCAGGAGCGGACCTTGAGTAGTTGTGTGAACCTGCTACTCTCATCGAAAGATGCCTCTTATCCCTTGCCGTTTGGTAGGGGATTTTTCTTTATTCTTGGCTTTTTTACCCTTTTCAACTGGACTTAAACGTAGTATAATAGATTCACTAAACTAAATTGATAGAAAATTCCGAAAGAGGTTTAACTATGGGATACACAGTTGCTGTTGTCGGTGCTACAGGTGCCGTTGGTGCTCAAATGATCAAAATGTTGGAAGAATCAACACTTCCAATCGATAAAATTCGCTACCTTGCGTCTGCTCGTTCTGCAGGAAAAGTCTTGCAGTTTAAAGGTCAAGACGTGACCATCGAAGAAACGACTGAAGACGCATTTGAAGGTGTAGACATTGCACTTTTCTCAGCTGGTGGATCTACCTCTGCTAAATATGCACCATACGCTGTTAAAGCCGGTGCAGTAGTCGTTGATAACACATCTTACTTCCGTCAAAATCCAGATGTGCCATTGGTTGTACCTGAGGTCAATGCACATGCGCTTGATGCTCACAACGGTATTATCGCTTGTCCTAACTGTTCAACTATCCAAATGATGGTTGCCCTTGAGCCAGTTCGTCAAAAATGGGGCTTGGACCGTATCATCGTGTCAACTTACCAAGCTGTATCAGGTGCCGGTATGGGAGCAATCCTTGAAACACAACGTGAGTTGAAAGAAGTTTTGAATGACGGCGTTAACCCACGTGATGTTAAAGCTGAAATCTTGCCATGTGGTGGTGATAAGAAACACTTCCCAATCGCCTTCAACGCCTTGGCTCAAATCGACGTCTTCACTGAAAATGACTATACTTATGAAGAAATGAAGATGACAAACGAAACTAAGAAAATCATGGAAGACGACAGCATTGCTGTATCAGCAACATGTGTACGTATTCCAGTTTTGTCAGCTCACTCAGAGTCAGTCTATATTGAAACAAAAGAAGTGGCACCAATTGACGAAGTGAAAGCTGCTATTGCAGAATTCCCTGGTGCAGTTCTTGAAGACGACGTTGCTAACCAAGTCTACCCACAAGCTGTTAACGCTGTAGGTTCACGTGATACATTCGTTGGACGTATCCGTAAAGATTTGGATGCTGAAAAAGGTATCCACATGTGGGTTGTTTCAGATAACCTCCTTAAAGGTGCCGCTTGGAACTCAGTCCAAATCGCAGAAACACTTCACGAACGTGGTTTGGTTCGCCCAACTTCAGAATTAAAATTTGAATTGAAATAGGGAGCAAAACAGAAATCAGTAACTCGAAGAGTTTGATTTCTCCTTCGCTTTTATAATTTAAGGCTCAGGCTATAAAAGTCCACCGGACTTTTATACTCCCCCCGCACAGTTGATTAGGAAGTACGAATGTTGCAGACATGAGTAGTTCCAATCAAACACTGCGTTATGATTCAGGAATCAGTAAGGATTTAGTGTTGTATTTGAATACTAAAATCAAGCTGAATCCTATAAAGCAGAGAGACTTCTCTCTGTTTTTTTGTGTTTTGACTATCATATTGAAACAGTCAGTCCTCACGTTTTCAGAAAATTGTTAACATATCTGTCTGTCTGGTCAAAATTATGGTAAAATGGAAAGGATTAGAAAACGGTTGAAGGAGAATATTATGTCAATTGATCAATTAAGAGATGTCAAACTGATCACAGCCCTTATTACACCTTTCCACGAAGATGGCTCTATCAATTACGATGCGCTTCCAGAATTGATTGAGCATCTTTTGGCTCATCATACAGAAGCTCTTCTTTTGGCGGGGACAACAGCTGAAAGTCCAACACTTACTCACGATGAGGAATTGGAACTCTTTGCGGCTGTTCAGAAAATCGTTAATGGACGTGTGCCATTAATTGCTGGTGTCGGTACCAACGATACACGCGACTCTATCGAGTTTGCCAAAGAAGTTGCTAAATTTGGTGGTTTTGCAGCTGGTCTTGCTATCGTTCCATACTACAACAAGCCATCACAAGAAGGTATGTACCAACACTTCAAAGCTATTGCGGACGCTTCTGATTTGCCAATTATCATCTACAACATCCCTGGTCGTGTGGTTGTTGAAATGGCTCCTGATACCATGCTTCGTTTGGCTGAACATCCAAATATTATCGGGGTTAAAGAATGTACCAGCCTTGCTAATATGGCCTACCTTATCGAACATAAACCAGAAGATTTCTTGGTTTATACTGGTGAAGATGGGGATGCCTTCCACGCTATGAACCTTGGAGCTAACGGTGTTATCTCAGTAGCCTCTCATACAAATGGTGATGAGATGCACGCCATGCTTGAAGCTATTGAAAATAGTGACCTCAAGACAGCAGCAGCTATCCAACGTAAATTTATTCCTAAAGTTAACGCTCTCTTCTCAGTACCAAGTCCTGCACCTGTTAAGGCTGTTCTTAACCATCTTGGTTTCGAAGTTGGACCACTTCGTTTGCCATTGGTTGCATGTACTTCAGAAGAAGCTAAACGTATCATCAAGGTCGTTCTTGAAGAAGATGTCGAAGCAACACGTGAGACAGTTACAGGTGTCGTTCGTCCAGATTATTAAGAAAATGAAGTTGAGCAGCTTGCTCAGCTTTTTTAGTTGAATAGGTTAAATCTCACAAAATAAGCTGATATAGGGTCTAAAAGCAGTTTTCTATCATGAAAATTGGCTTTTTTTGATATAATTATAGTTAGTGTGCTTAAAAAGAAAGGAAGTTTCATGAATCAACTTGAACAAAAACTTGAGCAGGATTTTGGTATTGTTTTCAGCCAAAAAGACCTCTTAGAAACAGCATTTACCCATACCTCATATGCCAATGAGCACCGCCTCCTAAACATTTCACATAATGAACGTTTGGAATTTTTAGGAGACGCGGCTCTGCAATTAGTCATTTCTGTTTATCTATACAAACGCTACCCTAATAAGCCAGAGGGGGAAATGTCTAAGATGCGTAGTACTATCGTTCGTGAAGAGAGTTTGGCAGGTTTTACAAAGGCTTGCGGTTTCGAACAATATATTCGTCTTGGTAAAGGGGAAGAAAAATCTGGTGGACGTGAACGTGCCACTATCCTTGGTGACCTCTGGGAGGCCTTCCTCGGTGCTCTTTATCTAGATCAAGGTTTGCCTGCTGTTGAGAAATTCTTGAATCAGGTCATGATTCCTCAGGTTGAAAAGGGGAACTTTGACCGCGTAACAGACTATAAGACAGCCTTGCAAGAGCGTCTTCAGGTCAATGGTACGGTTGATATTACTTATACCGTTATCGACGAGTCTGGACCAGCTCATGCCAAAGAATTTACTATGCAGGTAGCTGTTGATGGTAAGGAGCTCAGCACAGGTCTTGGAAAATCTAAGAAATTAGCTGAACAGGCAGCGGCTAAGGCTGCCCTTGAACAACTAGGAAATTAAGCATGTATTTGAAATCAATTGAAATGCAGGGCTTTAAATCCTTTGCGGACAAGACGCAAGTCGTCTTTGACAAGGGAGTAACAGCCGTTGTAGGTCCAAATGGATCGGGAAAATCAAATATTACAGAGAGTCTACGCTGGGCATTGGGTGAATCATCTGCCAAGAGTTTGCGTGGAGGCAAGATGCCTGACGTTATTTTTGCAGGAACAGAGGTTCGTAAGGCTCTCAACTATGCGGAAGTGGCAGTCACTCTTGATAACAGTGATGGTTTTATCGCGGGTGCTGGCGAAACCATTCGTGTGGAGCGTCACATTTATCGAAACGGTGACAATGATTACTTGATTGATGGTCGCAAAGTTCGTCTGCGTGATATTCATGACCTCTTCATGGATACCGGTCTGGGGCGTGATTCTTTTTCTATTATTTCCCAAGGTCGTGTTGAGGCTATTTTTAATGCCAAACCTGAAGAACGCCGCGCTATTTTCGAAGAAGCCGCAGGGGTTCTTAAATATAAGACACGTAAGAAAGAAACGGAAAGTAAGCTTAATCAAACCCAAGATAACCTTGATCGTTTGGAAGATATCATTTACGAGCTGGACGGTCAGGTTAAACCGCTTGAAAAGCAAGCAGCGACTGCTAAACGTTACTTGGAATTAGATGAGGAACGTAGACAGACTCAGCTTAATCTTTTGGTCCACGATATTGAAATTGGTAAGTCTGACTTGAGCCAGACCCAAGAGGATTTGTCAGAGGTCAAGAAAAAATTAACCAGCTATTATGAGGAACGTCATCGTCTAGAGATTGAGAACCAGGAGCTCAAACAGAAACGACATCAAATTTCAGAACAAATTTCTTCTGACCAACAAACCTTGGTGGATGTCACACGTCTTATTAGTGACTTTGAGCGTCAAATTGATCTTTATACCATGGAGAGTCAGCAGCGTTCAGAGAAAAAAGAAGAAACTGAAGCTCGTCTCAGTGAGTTAGAGCATTTGAAAGCAGAAGCTCAGGTAGCACTTGATAAGGTTAATCAAGGCCAAGGTGAATTGAATGCTGAGTTGGATAGCCTTGCCCAAGAGCTGATTGCTATTCAAAAAGAACTGGAGCAATTTTCTGATGATCCAGATACGCTTATTGAACGTTTACGTGAAGACTATGTTGGTCTGATGCAGGAGGAAGCCAAGGTTTCTAACAGTTTGACTCAGGTCACTCACGACATGGACAGTCAGACACAAGCGCTTGAGGCACAAGCTGAAGAATTTAAACAAGCTCAAGCTGACTTGCTTTCCGCTCAGGAAGTGGCTAGTGAAACCCAAAAAGCTTATCAAGCAGCCCAAGCGAGTCTTCAAAACCTCTTAGCTAGCTACAAAGAAAAGGCTCAGGCTTATCAAGCTCTTGATAAGGACTATCAAGACGCTCAAAAGCAGATGTTTGACCTCATGGATCACCTTAAGAGTAAAGATGCCCGTCGTCAAAGTTTAGAGTCTATCCAAAAAAATCATTCTAATTTCTATGCAGGGGTTAAGGCTGTCCTTCAAAACTCCCAATCCATTCAAGGAATTATTGGTGCAGTTAGTGAACACTTGACTTTTGATACGCGTTATCAGACGGCTCTTGAAATTGCTATGGGACCTAGTGGGCAGAATATTATTGTTGAGGACGAAGCGGCTGCTAAGCGTTCGATTGACTACTTGAAGCGCAATCGTCAGGGGCGTGCAACTTTCTTGCCGTTGACAACCATCAAACCACGTCAACTTAATGGACAATTTGCTCAAAGTCTTGCCAATGCACCAGGTTTTATTGGTATGGCTTCCGATTTGGTTACCTATGAGGACCGCTTATCTAATATTTTCCAAAACCTCCTAGGGGTAACGGCAATCTTTGATACCATTGACAATGCTAATAAAGCAGCTCGAGCTGTTCGTTTCCAAGTTCGTATGGTTACTCTTGACGGGTCTGAGATTCGTCCCGGTGGTGCCTTTGCTGGTGGTACTAACAAACAAAATAATAACCTATTTATCAAGCCTGAACTGGATTCATTGACTGCTGAAATTAACCAGATTAAGGCTCAATTAAGTGATAGTGAAGCTAAAGTTGAAGCCCTCAAGATCAAACGTAAGGCTTTACAGAAAGAGTTAGAAGATCTGAAGCTAGATGGTGAAAATGCTCGTCTGCAAGAGCAAAAACTAGACCTAGAACACCAACAAGCCTTGTCAGAGGTGGAGAAAAATCAAATCCTAGTGGATAGTTTCAAACAGGATTCTCAGGGAACTGATGGGGCAAATCTTCAAGATAAGGCTGAACAACTTAAAGCAGAGTTAGCACAAATTGCATCTAAGCGTGAGGCCATTAACGACCGTATTGAGGCTATTAAGGAAGACAAAGACGCACTTGGCCAACAAAAACAGGTTCTCTTAGACAAGCAATCTAAACTTCAGTTGGAGGAACGTGATTTGCAAGCAGAATTACGTTTTGCTAAGACAGAAAGTAATCGTCTTCAAGCCGACCTGTCTGAGTTAATGAAGGAATCGGATAGTCTTAAAGCTCTCCTTAATAACCAGGTCAATGATGACCAAACTGACCGCCTTCCGCATTTGCAAGCACAGCATAAAGAAGCTGTCCAACGTAAGGACGATTTGGAACAAGCTCTTGTCCGTGCCAAGATTCAGGTGCAAGATTACGAAGGTCAGTTGGAAGACTTGGAGGAGCGTTTGGCTAAAGCTGGCAATCGTAACGAGGACTTGATTCGTCAGCAGACTCGTTTGGAAGAACGTGAAAGTCAGATTAGTCAATCACTTCGTAAGTTTGCGACCCAGTTGGCTGAAGATTACCAGATGACACTTGAAGTCGCCAAAGGTCAGGCTAGTCCTCTTGACAATGTTGAACAAACTCGCCAGAATCTGCAAGGTCTTGAGCGTTCGATTAAATCTTTGGGTCCGGTCAATGTAGATGCTATTGCCCAGTTTGAAGAGGTTAAGCAACGTCTTGATTTCTTGAACGGACAAAAGGATGATTTGCTCGAAGCTAAGAGTCTCCTTCTGAATACCATTAATGACATGGATGATGAAGTGAAATCACGCTTTAAAACAACCTTTGAGGCTATCCGAGAAAGCTTTAAACAGACCTTTACCCAGATGTTTGGTGGAGGTTCAGCAGACTTGATTTTGACTTCAGACAATCTCCTAGAGGCTGGAGTAGAAATTTCTGTGCAGCCACCAGGTAAGAAAATTCAATCGCTTAACCTTATGTCTGGTGGTGAGAAGGCCTTGTCAGCTTTGGCCCTTCTCTTTGCCATCATTCGTGTTAAGACCATTCCATTTGTTATCCTAGACGAAGTAGAAGCGGCTTTGGATGAAGCCAATGTTAAACGCTTCGGTGACTACCTTAATCGTTTTGACAAGTCCAGTCAATTTATTGTAGTTACCCATCGTAAGGGAACGATGTCTGCAGCAGACTCTATTTATGGGGTAACTATGCAGGAATCAGGTGTCTCGAAAATCGTTTCGGTCAAACTAAAAGACCTTGATTTAGACTAAAAATAGATTATATTTTCATGAAAGATAGTTGATAGCTTTATCACTATCTTTTTTCATAGTCTCAAAAAATTTGTAAGGACTTTCAGAAAAACATTAAGTTTGCGCTTTCAAAATTGCGCAATCGATTGCGTAAAATGGCATAACAAAGGCTATGATTAGGATTTTAGGGTTTATGAGAGAGAGGGCGACTTGTCATTTCCCACTGACATGTTACAATATTTAAGGAAATGTCATATGGGGATATGGTGTTTTTTGAAGTTAGTTATAGTGTATGTGTTAAGATACGATTTTCTGGACACATTTAGGCTTCGCGTATACAAGTCTAAGAAGTCTTCTTTCGAGCGAAAAATCCAGGCTGGGAAACCTGGATTTTTCTTTGTCTTTTTAGTTTATTGGTCACCTTTCTCAGCTTGAGATTTGGCTTGTTTGATACCAGCATTGACCAAGCCCTGCATGATAGCCCCAAAAAGGATAGCTTCAAAAATGCCTGATAGCATATTATGGATTGAGAATAATTCTGTCAAATAGTCTTTATTGTCAACTAAGAAGTGAACTAGGGGCATGCCTAAGAACATGCTAATCCCAAAGTATAAACCTGACTTAAGCCCCACGTGCTTAAGTTGTTTTTTCTCTTTCTCAGTCAGTTCTTCCTCGTCAAAAGCATTAACAGCACTTATCTTTAACTTATAAGTAAGGATGCTGCTAACTAACAGAATGATAATCAAGAGGAGGATAGGGTAAATACGACCTACAAGTTCGGGATACTTAAAGCCTATAAGAAAGGCAATACAATTACCACAAAGTAAGGTAAAGAAAAGAACTACGAAAGCTATGTTACCCATTCGATCAACCTGTTGGCGCTTTTGTTCATCTAAAGGACCTGTGATACCATAAAAACGTTTAATTAGTTTGTCAGTGAAAGTTTCTTTAATCATGATTTACCTCTTTCTAACTTATATCTCTATTCGTAATTTCCATCCCAAAAGAGACTGTTAAGATCTGTGTCTAGTGCTTTAGCTAGATTTAGACAGAGCTCCAGTGTTGGGTTATACTTGTTATTTTCGATCATGTTAATGGTCTGTCGGGAAACGCCAATAGACTTTGCAAGTTCTAATTGTGAAAGCCCCATATTCTTTCTAAATTCCCTGACATGATTCATAAAGGGCCTCCTTCTGAAAGACAAGCTAATGTGTTGCTGTAAGTCGCAATTTATTAATTATGTCAACTTTATCTGACATAATTGTAGCACGTTTATATAGGTGTGTCAATTATCTTAGACATATTTTCCATTTTGGTATTAACTAAAGGTTTCTTTGTCAGCTCTTGAAAGCTTTTTGTTTTTTTGGTAAAATTGATAGTAATTGAATAGAAGTCGTAGAGACTAGTAACCTTATGGAAATTGACAGGGATTGGGGGCCATGGACTGGAAGCCTCCTCAAGGGAAGTTTGGCGAATTCACTCATGAAAACGACTGGCGAATCAAGGTCTGGGTAACCAGATAAAAAACGGATGGTACCGCGTGTCAACGCTCCGGGTTGGAGTTTTGGCATGTGGTTTTTTGTTTGCGATTCGAAATTGTTACATCAGAAAGGAATCTCATGGATTTACAAACACAATTGCAAGAGTTGAAAACATCAACGCAGGCTAAATTGGCTGAAATGCGTGGTGAACACTCTAAAGAATTACAGGAATTGCGTGTTGCAGTTTTAGGTAAAAAAGGATCTTTGACAGATCTTTTGAAGGGACTTAAAGACCTTCCAAATGAAGAACGCCCTAAAGTTGGTAAAATGGTCAACGAAGTTCGTGACGTTTTGACTGAAGCTTTTGACGAAGCAGCTAAAGTTGTTGAAGCGGCTAAAATTCAAGCACAACTTGACTCTGAAAGTCTTGACGTAACCCTTCCAGGACGCCAAGTCAAACTTGGTAACCGTCATATTCTTAGCCAAACAGCTGAAGAAATCGAAGACATTTTCTTGGGGATGGGCTTCAAAATCGTTGATGGTTTTGAAGTTGAGACTGACTATTATAACTTTGAACGTATGAACTTGCCTAAGGACCACCCAGCGCGTGACATGCAAGATACCTTCTACATTACTGAAGAAATTTTGCTTCGTACTCACACAAGTCCTGTCCAAGCTCGTACACTTGATAAACACGATTTTTCTAAAGGTCCACTTAAGATGATCTCACCAGGACGTGTTTTCCGTCGTGATACAGATGATGCGACTCACAGTCACCAGTTCCACCAAATCGAAGGTTTGGTCGTTGGTAAAAACATCTCAATGGGTGATCTTAAGGGAACGCTTGAAATGATTATCCAAAAAATGTTTGGTGCAGAACGTCAAATCCGTTTGCGTCCATCTTACTTCCCATTCACTGAGCCTTCAGTTGAGGTTGACGTGTCATGCTTCAAGTGTGGTGGTAAAGGCTGTAACGTATGTAAGAAAACTGGTTGGATTGAGATCCTCGGTGCTGGTATGGTTCACCCACAAGTGCTTGAGATGTCAGGCGTTGATTCTGAAGAATACTCAGGTTTCGCCTTCGGTCTTGGTCAAGAACGTATTGCCATGCTTCGTTATGGTATCAACGACATTCGTGGTTTCTACCAAGGGGATGTTCGCTTCTCAGAACAGTTTAAATAAGGTTTAGGAGGTTGTCATGTCAGTCGTTATTCGTAAGGTTCTTCCGGAAGAAGTAGCAGAATTAAAAGTTATCTCCGAAGATACCTTTAGAGAGACTTTTGCTCATGATAATACCGAAGCCCAGTTGCAAGGTTACTTTGACACTGCACTTTCTGAGGAAGTCCTCTTAGATGAAATCACTCATGAAGAATCGCGTTACTTTTTCATTCTCGTTGATGGTGAAAAGGCAGGTTTTCTAAAGACTAATGTAGGCTCTGCTCAAACAGAGCAGCACTTGGATAATGCCTTCCAAATTCAACGTATTTATATCAGTCAGGCCTTCCAGGGCATGGCATGGGCTTGGGTAAACAACTCTTTGAGTTTGCCTTACAAGAAGCTCGTGATCTAGGTTGTGATTGGGCCTGGTTGGGTGTTTGGGAAAGGAATTTCAAAGCACAGATATTTTACGATAAATATGGCTTCGAAAAATTCGCCGAACACGATTTTCCAGTTGGTGATGGTAAAGTAGACCGAGACTGGTTGCTTAAATTAGAACTATAAACCGATTATTATGTTGATTGAGAGGATTTTATAAGGCGATTAAACGTGTTAGTTCGTCTTTCTCTTATATCAGATATACATATTCCTAAATTACAGAAAGGATTTGAACCCGCTTAAGTAGAGGTTTAAACTTTTCTCTCATTTATCAGTTAAACTGATAATTTTACAGAAAGGATTTGAATACGACCTCAAAGTTCGAGATTTAGATAAGTCGCTACTGAAATCAGGATTTCAGGCAACTTCCTAAAATCTTGTCACTTTGGTCCTTGCTTTGCAAGGACACGGTCTTAATATCATAATTATGCTAGTTAGTTATAAATGGTTAAAAGAGTTGGTTGATGTGGATGTTACCACTGCCGAACTCGCTGAAAAAATGTCGACGACAGGTATTGAAGTGGAAGGTGTTGAGACACCTGCTGAGGGCTTGTCAAAATTGGTTGTTGGTCATGTCTTGTCATGTGAAGATGTGCCTGACACACACTTGCACTTGTGTCAAGTAGATACAGGAGATGCTGAAGGTCCACGTCAAATTGTTTGTGGTGCTCCAAATGTCACTGCTGGTATCAAGGTAATTGTTGCTATTCCTGGTGCCCGCATTGCGGATAACTACAAGATCAAAAAAGGTAAGATTCGCGGCATGGAATCTCTCGGGATGATCTGTTCTTTGGCAGAACTTGGACTTCCAGATAGCATTATTCCTAAGGAATTTGCGGATGGTATCCAAATTTTGCCTGAAGATGCCGTACCTGGAGATAGCATTTTCCCATGTCTCGACCTTGATGATGAAATCATCGAATTGTCAATCACACCTAACCGTGCGGATGCTCTTTCTATGCGTGGTGTAGCACATGAAGTTGCTGCAATCTATGGTAAATCTGTTCACTTCCCAGAAAAAACAGTCACAGAAGACAGCAAGCCAGCTTCTGATAAGATTTCAGTAGCTATCGAAAGCGATAAAGTAGCTACTTATGCTAGCCGTGTGGTTGAGAATGTTACTGTTCAACCAAGTCCACAATGGTTACAAAACCTTCTTATGAATGCTGGTATCCGTCCAATCAACAATGTGGTAGATGTGACAAACTATGTTCTTCTTTACTTTGGACAACCAATGCACGCCTTTGATTTGGACAAATTTGAAGATTCACGAATCGTTGCCCGTGATGCCCGTGAGGGTGAAAAATTGGTGACTCTCGATGGTGAAGAACGTGAATTGACTACTGAAGATATTGTTATTACAGTTGCTGACAAACCAGTTGCCCTAGCAGGTGTTATGGGTGGCGCTTCAACTGAAATTGACAACAATTCTAAAAATGTTGTTCTCGAAGCTGCTGTATTTGATGGTAAATCAATTCGTAAGACAAGTAGTCGTCTCAACCTTCGTTCAGAATCATCATCACGTTTTGAAAAAGGTATCAATAACGATACTGTCCTTGAAGCGCTTGATTTTGCTGCAGCAATGTTGCAAGAATTGGCAAATGGAACGGTGCTTGCAGGCCGTGTTCAAGCGGGGTCAGTTGATACAGAGCCAGTTCAAGTTTCTACAAGTCTTGATTATGTAAATGTTCGCCTTGGTACAGAATTGACTTTTGCAGATATTGAAGAAGTCTTTGCGAAACTTGGTTTTGGATTGACAGGTGATGCTGATAAATTCACAGTATCTGTACCACGTCGTCGTTGGGATATCAGTATCCAAGCAGACCTGGTTGAGGAAATTGCACGTATCTACGGGTACGAGAAATTGCCTACGACACTTCCAGAAGCAGCAGGAACAGCCGGTGAATTGACTGAAACACAAGCACTTCGCCGTAAGGTTCGTAGCATTGCTGAAGGTGCTGGATTGACTGAAATCATCTCATATGCTTTGACAACACCTGAAAAAGCCGTTGAATTTGCTGCGACACCAAGTAATTTGACTGAGTTGATGTGGCCAATGACTGTTGACCGTTCAGCTCTCCGTCAGAATATGGTTTCTGGCATGCTTGATACTGTTGCTTACAATGTTAACCGTAAGAATAGTAACGTTGCCATTTACGAAATCGGTAAGGTCTTTGAACAAAAGGGTAATCCAAAAGAGGAATTGCCAAATGAAATCAATACCTTTGCCTTCGCTATTTCTGGTCTTGTAGCTGAAAAAGATTTCCAAACCAAAGCAACGCCAGTTGATTTCTTCTATGCCAAAGGTATTGTTGAAGCACTCTTTGATAAACTTGAAGTTTCAGTTGACTATGTACCAACAAAAGACCTAGCAAGCATGCACCCAGGTCGTACAGCTGCTATTGTGCTTGATGGTCAAACTATTGGATTCCTTGGTCAAGTTCACCCACAAACTGCCAAAAACTATGGCATTCCTGAGACTTATGTGGCTGAAATTAACCTTAGTGCTGTAGAAGCTGCCTTGCAACCAGATCAACCATTTGTTGAAATCACAAAATTCCCTGCAGTATCACGTGATATCGCCCTTCTTCTCAAGGCAGAAATAACTCATCAAGAAGTTCTGGATGCTATCTACTCTGCAGGAGTCAAACGCTTGGTTGCCGTTAAACTCTTCGACGTTTACGCAGGTGAAAAACTTGGTTCAGGTATGAAATCAATGGCTTATAGCCTTACCTTCCAAAATCCAAATGACAACCTTACAGACGAAGAAGTTGCTAAATACATGGAAAAAATTACTAAAGCTCTCACTGAAAAGGTCGAAGCAGAAGTACGTTAATCATTAGAAAATCCATCTGAGAAGATGGATTTTTAAGTGATTAGACGATATTACATAAAGGAGATAATTTGTTTTTAGAGTTCTTTGACGGGGTATGGGGACATTACACTTTTGAATCTGATAAAGTCAATGTACTTATTGATGGCTTACCCAGTTTTGCTTATCCCTTGGGGCAATTAACATTTTTAGTGTTAGTCTATAGGTTACTCGTTCATCAGTATGTTAAGAAGTTTTTAATCATGTCACCTCAAGATATCTGGGCATGGCAAAAGGAAAAGTTTTGTCAAAGTAAATTATCTTTCATTGTCATCCCAATAGTTTATCTGTTTATTTTCGGAATGACCTATGTTTTGGTTGAGGATGTTTTAGCTACCGTCACTATTTACAAGGATTATGGAGGACCTATAGCTAAAACCATTGATGGTAAAGTTGAACAAATAGATATTAGTCATGTTGGGTCTAAAACGAGTAGTGCTAGGATTAATGCTCACTTTGAAAGTTCTGACGGGCAGACTTATGACATTCACCTGATAAACGGCGATAAAAGAATCGCTAATTATATGCGGCACCCTGAGTCAGATTCCTATACTGCAACGCTTTCCTTTGATAAACATGGAAAACCAGTTTACATTTCTAAATTCTGGGAATAAGCAGTCTGGATAGCTCTTTCAGGGATTTGCACTTGACAAATATGTAAATTCTCTGCATAATAAAAGAAAAAGCCATGAAAAGAGGGTAGCCATGCAAATTATTAAACGTAATGGTCAAGTTGCTGAATTTGATCCTGATAAAATTTACCAAGCCATCTTAAAAGCAGCACAGACTGTGTATGTTCTCGACGATACTTGGCGCCAAAACCTTGCTCAAGTTACGAAAAAAGTAGTGCTTGATCTTCAAGATGCTCAGGTAGAACGCCCAACCATCAACATGATTCAGTCATTGGTTGAAAATCGTCTCATGGAAGCAGGCTTTATCAATATTGCTGAGCATTATATTTCATACCGTTTGCAACGAGATTTGGAGCGTAACGGTTATGGTGACAAGGTCATTGTCCACCTACGTTTTGAGCAGACTAAATAAACAAAAGCCATCAAGCGATGGCTTTTGTTGTGTCTAATTGTCACTTTGTCTTTTTTAAAATTTTTAAAAAGGATTCCAGTTCCTGTCCATGACCTATCTGCAGATAAGTTTCAGAAGTTGGTCTAATAAAGGATGATTCTAAAAAACGAATCTGCTTGTGGGCTTTGAATTTTTCAAGTGAAAACTCCTTAGGAAGTTGCCAGGTCACATGTCTAGGGGAAATCTGATAAGGAATGCTAACCTTAGATTTGTCAATGATTGCTTGACTTTTAGCCATGTTTTGTTGAAAGAGGTCACCAAGTTTCTTAATGTTTTTTTGGAACATGCCATTTTCGAGATAAACGGAAAGTGCTTTTTGCATGATGAGATTGGTATCATAGTCAATAAGTCCCTTGTGGCTCAAAAAGGTAGACTTAAGATTAGGAGGTAAAACAAGGCTACCTAGTCGCAAACCTGGAAAAAGGGTCATGGAGAAGGATTTGATATAGATGGTCTGATTTTGAGTATCATAGTAGTGAATAGGGAGATTTTTACTATCACTAAAGTCTCCCATATAGTCATCCTCGACGATATAAACATTATACTGATTGGCAAGTTGGGCTAGCTTTTCTTTTTCGCTAGCATTATAGCTTAATCCGAGAGGATTGGAGTAACGGCTGATAGTATAGAAGAACTTAATCTGTCCAGATTTAAAATACTCTTCCAAGCGGTCAAAATCCAAACCATCAAAACCACGGTTAATCGTCTCGTAAGCTAGATTTTGACGGTTGACAAGCTGGTTCATGCGATGATAGGTAGGTTGTTCTAAAAGAATTTTGTGACCACCATTACCAAAATCCATCTGTGAAAGGATGTAGAGGGCCTGTTGACTTCCTGAGGTTATGACAATCTGATCTGAATTGACATAAATATCGTCAGCAATTAATCGACTCTTTAAGGCTTCAAGCAAATCTTTGAGTCCAGCTTGTTCATGATAATAGTTGAAGAGGTAGTCCTGATGACCTGCCAAACTTTCATCCAAACAAAGTTTAAAATCCTCGTAGGCTAATTGATTGTAATCGTTAAGGTTAAGAAGGACCTTATTATCGACTTCATTGCGTCCTTCGAGAACATAATAGCCACTTTTGGGTACGGCGTAAATATAGTTTTGATATTTGAGTTCCAAGAGTGCTCTTTGAGCTGTATCCTTACTACAGGCATAAGTCTGGCTAAGTTGACGAATAGAGGGGAGCTTACTCCCTTTTTTTAAAGTACCATTTTGGATATCTTTTATAATGGTCTCGACAATATCTTGATAAATACTCATAACTGACCCCTTACAGATTTTTCCTTATTTTACCTTACTTCCCTTCTCAGAGCAATAGGCCCAGAGAAATTTGACAAGATTATTAGATTTTGACATAATAAGAAGGTTGTAAGGTAAAACTAAATTCCCCTTCCAAATAAGTTTAAGGAGATTATAAGAATGACTTTTAAGAAAATCTTAGGACTTCTCGCTCTTGCATGCTTGACTATTATCGGTTTGTCAGCTTGTACACCCGAGAAAGAGCCTACTTGGACCTACGATAAAAACAAAATGCTATTTACAGGACAAGATGCAAGTGTACAAGTTCTTTCTGCAACTAAAATCGAATCACCAGAAGGTCAAAAAGCTGTACGCGTTCACTATAAACTTAGCAACTCAAGTAAAGAAACCATGAATGCTTACACTCTTTTGATGAAGGTAGTCCTTGATGTGAAACAAGAGAAGGAAGAAGTGAAGGTGGCAACAATAGTCTTTTCTAAAGATGATGATCGAGATAAGATTGCAAATAAAACCACGATTGCTCCTAAGGAAGTTAAAGAAATCGTTGTTGACTATGCCGTTGCGGATTTTGATCATGATCTTAACATTGATTTCTCTGATTATGGTACTGAGGCAAACGCGACAGCCAAGCTTTCACTACAAAATCTTGAAAAGGCACCTGTCAAATATTTTGATAAAAAAGCTCAATAAGTTTGATCACCACACGAACGTGTGGTTTTTTTATTGCTCAAAATCTGTACCCATACAGTAATGAAAATACTATCTTGTTTAATCGTCAGAATTTTCATAAACTTATACTATATTTATTGACTAAGGAGTTTTAGGTATGTCATCAAAACGTTTAACCATTTCTGCATTTTTCATGGCACTTGTCATTATTTTGAGTTCAAGTCTCTTATCTATTCCTGTGCCAGGAGGTCATTTCTATTTTAACGGGATTGTTATTTTCCTAGTTGGTTTAATTTTCCCACCTACAGAAGCAGTTATTATTGCGGGAGTAGGTTCCTTTATTGGAGATTTTCTTTTTTACCCTCTTCCTATGTGGGTAACTCTAGTAACACACAGCCTTCAAGTTCTTGCTATTGCACTCATTGTTGGAGGGCGTTTAGGAGAATTGAGCAAATCTAGGGCATCTTTAGGTCTCTTGCTTGGGGCTATTATTGATCTAGTAGGTTATGGCTTAGGAAGAGCCTTTATCTATGGTACGCCAGCTTACGCTATTATGAAGATTCCATTTGACCTTGTAGCTGCTATTCTTGGTTTAGGAGTGGCCTATTACATTTATTTCCACACAAGCTTTGTTAAACAGTTTAAAAAGACTTGGGAAGGGAAATAGATGACCAAAGTAATTGTTGCTAATGATCTCGTTGGTCTAGGTAAGGTTGCATTGACTAGTAGCCTCCCTATCATGTCAGCCTGTCAAACTGAAGTCCTTCCTTTGCCAACGGTTCTTTTATCTTCGCATACAGGGGACTTTAATAATATTTATGTACGGGACCTTACAGATGACCTAAAAGGGTTTTGTAAGCAGTGGGAGCACTTGGATTTTAAAGTAGATGGCCTTGTGAGTGGTTATTTTAAGTCAGAAGAAGAACTAAAACTTGTAGGTCAATTAGCTCGCGATAAAGAGATACCTCTATTTGTTGATCCTATTATGGCTGACAATGGCCGTCTCTATCAAGGTTTTGATAGAAACTATGTAGAAGCCATGAAAGATTTCTGTCAACAAGCAGATGTCATCATTCCCAATCTGACAGAAGCTGCCTTGTTGACTGATTCTCTTTATCTTGAAGCAGGTTCCTATGATGAGGCCACTATAGAAAAGCTTCTGAGAGAGTTGAGCAAGCTTGGACCTCGAAAAGTTATTTTGACAGGTATCTCATTTGAGACAGATAAAATTGGGTTGGCTTATTTTGATAAAAAGACTAATGAAACGGTTTATCGCATGCAAAAACGTTATGGTAATCATTTTTATGGAAGTGGTGATTTACTAACGGCAATCTTATCAGCAGGTTACTTTTATAATCTTGATTTACTAAAGGTTTGTGATTTAGCCTTGGATGCCATGGAAAGGGTTCTTTCGTCAACACTGTCCGATGGTCGTCCTTTAAAATATGGTCTTTGCTATGAGCCCCATATCGGTTATTTATTCAGTGGTTTTAATGCCCTATTGGAGGAGAAAAATGAAAAGTGATAAAACACGTGAATTAGTTGAATTGAGTTTGTACGCAGCTTTAATTATTGTGAGTGTACAGTTTATTCGTATTCCTTTTGGACCTCAATTTGTCCATCTGGGAAATGCCCTAGTTGTGATTGCTGTTTTGATTTTCGGTGCTAGAAAAGGTGCGCTAGTTGCAACAGTAGGGTTAGGGCTATTTGATATTTTCAATGGCTATGCTGCTGAGGTCTGGATTACTATTTTAGAATCCTTGATCGTTTGTTATGTTCTCTATCTTGTTTTTGAAAAACTTCTAAAATCAAATGACAGAATGACTAACATCATAATCATTGGAGTCATAGCGGCAGTGACCAAAATTATTTTGAATTTTGTTAAGTATACGATTATTAATAGTGTCGTTGCGGCTTTACCACTCAATGCAGTCATGGTATTGGCACTTACTAAAATTGGTGGGACCTTTGGGACATCAGTAGTGACTATCATTGCGGTGCCTCTCCTCTATCCTGTCTTCAAACGTATTTTACAAAGAAACTAAAGATTTAGCAGGTTAGTCCTGCTTTTTCTTTTTAATTTTCCAGAAGCAGAGGTCCAAATTTTCACTAAAAAATGGTAAAATAGTAAAGTTAATGTCAAGAAAGGAAAGGGCTGAAGGAAGGTTCAGTCCAGATATGCTATGTCTATTTTAGAAGTCAAAAATCTTAGTCACGGATTTGGTGACCGTGCTATTTTTGAAAATGTCTCATTCCGTTTGCTCAAAGGTGAACATATCGGTCTTGTCGGTGCTAACGGTGAAGGAAAGTCAACCTTCATGTCTATCGTTACTGGAAAATTGCAGCCAGATGAAGGTAAGGTAGAGTGGTCTAAATACGTTACAGCGGGTTATTTGGATCAGCATGCTGTTCTTGAAAAGGGAATGACTGTTCGTGATGTTCTTCGTACGGCTTTTGATGAGCTCTTTAAGACTGAAGAACGTATCAACGAGATTTATATGTCTATGGCTGACGAAGGAGCTGACGTTGATGCTCTGATGGAAGAAGTTGGTGAGCTTCAGGATCGTTTGGAAACGCGTGATTTTTACACACTAGATGCTAAGATTGATGAGGTTGCCCGTGCACTAGGTGTCATGGATTTTGGTATGGATACAGATGTAACGGACCTTTCAGGTGGTCAACGTACCAAGATTCTCTTGGCTAAGTTATTGCTTGAAAAACCTGATATCTTACTTCTCGATGAGCCAACCAACTATTTGGATGCTGAACACATTGCTTGGCTTAAACGTTACCTTCAAGAGTATGAAAATGCCTTTGTCCTCATTTCTCACGATATTCCATTCCTAAACGATGTGATTAACATTGTCTATCATGTTGATAATCAAGACTTGGTTCGCTATGCAGGTGATTATGACAATTTCCAGTCTGTCTATGCTATGAAGAAAGCTCAATTAGAAGCTGCCTATGAACGGCAGCAAAAGGAAATTGCAGACCTTCAAGATTTCGTTAACCGAAACAAGGCACGTGTTGCTACTCGAAATATGGCCATGTCTCGTCAGAAGAAATTGGATAAGATGGAAATTATCGAGTTGCAGGCTGAGAAGCCAAAACCTGAATTCCATTTCAAGGAAAGTCGTACGCCTGGACGCTTTATTTTCCAAACCAAAGACCTCGTTATTGGTTACGACCGCCCTTTGACCAAGGCTCCTTTGAATCTTACCTTCGAACGAAATCAAAAAGTAGCCATCGTGGGTGCCAATGGTATCGGTAAGACTACTTTGCTTAAGAGCTTGCTTGGTATTATTCAACCACTAGAAGGAGAAGTTGAGACAGGTGATTTTATTGATCTAGGTTACTTCGAGCAAGAAGCAGAAGGGTCACGTCAGACGCCTCTTGAAGCGGTTTGGGATGCCTTCCCGGCCCTAAATCAGGCTGAGGTTCGTGCGGCTCTAGCCAAATGCGGATTAACCTCTAAGCATATTGAAAGCCAAATTCAAGTGCTTTCAGGTGGAGAACAGGCTAAAGTTCGTTTCTGTCTCCTTATGAATCGTGAAAATAATGTCCTTGTTCTGGATGAACCAACCAATCACTTGGATGTTGACGCCAAGGACGAATTGAAGCGTGCCCTTCAGGCCTTCAAGGGTAGTATCCTTATGGTATGTCACGAACCAGAATTTTATGAAGGTTGGACGGATGTTTGGGATTTTAATGAGTTAGTCTAATAAAAAAGAGTGTTGACATTCTCTAAAGAGAAAGTTATTCACTCTTTTTTTGTATCTTAAAGTAAAGTAGATTTTCTAGGATTTGGTAAGACAGTGATGGTGTTAAGAAAGGTAACCGTCATCATAAAGTGTTTTTCAGCATATTTTGACGTAACCTATTTGGGTTTTAGAGCACAGAAACTTAATTTGTTCAAAAAGTAACAAAGTCTGAGCATAAAAGGTGTAACCGTTTTCTGATTATGGTAGAATAAAATAGTAAACTATTATCAAAAGAAAGTTGGATAAACTTATGTCAAAAATCGTAGTTGTTGGTGCTAACCACGCTGGTACTTTTAGTATTAATACTATTCTCGATAATTACGGAGACCAAAATGAAGTAGTTGTTTTTGACCAAAACTCTAATATTTCATTCTTGGGTTGTGGTATGGCTCTTTGGATCGGTAATCAAATCTCTGGTTCTGATGGTCTTTTCTATGCCAACAAAGAAGGACTTGAAAGCAAGGGTGCTAAAGTTTATATGAACTCACCAGTTGAGTCTATTGACTTTGATGGTAAAACTGTTACGGCCTTTGTAGATGGCAAAGAGCACGTTGAATCATATGACAAATTGATTTTGGCTACTGGGTCTCAACCAATCTTGCCTCCAATCGAAGGTGCTGAAATTAAAGAAGGTAGCCGTACTTTCGAAGCTACACTTGAAAACCTTCAATTCGTTAAACTTTTCCAAAACGCCCAAGAAGTTATTGATAAGTTGAACGACAAATCTCAAGATATCAAACGTGTAGCGGTTGTGGGTGCTGGTTACATTGGTGTTGAATTGGCTGAAGCTTTCCAACGTCATGGAAAAGAAGTTATCCTTATCGACGTTGTTGATACATGTTTGGCAGGTTATTACGACCATGATTTGACTGAACTTATGGCTAAAAATATGGAAAGCCACGGTATTAAATTGGCATTTGGTGAAACTGTTAAGGCAGTTGAAGGAGATACTAAAGTTGAACGTATCGTCACTGATAAAAATGCTTACGATGTCGACATGGTTGTCCTTGCAGTAGGTTTCCGTCCTAACACAGCTCTTGGTGCTGGTAAATTGGAAACATTCCGTAATGGGGCTTACCTTGTTAATAAGAAACAAGAAACATCAATCCAAGACGTTTATGCAGTTGGTGACTGTGCTACCGTTTATGACAATGCCCTTGAAGATGTGAACTACATTGCCTTGGCTTCAAACGCTGTTCGCTCAGGTATTGTCGGTGGTCATAATGCCGGTGGTGGCGATGTTGAATCAAACGGTGTTCAAGGATCAAATGGTATTTCAATCTATGGTTTGAACATGGTATCTACTGGTTTGACAGAAGAAAAAGCAAAACGCTTTGGTTTCAATCCAGCAGTAGTAGAATCAACAGATCTTCAAAAAGCTGCCTTCATGGAAGATGAAAATGAAGACGTTACAATCAAGATTGTCTATGACAAAGATACACGTAAAGTTCTTGGTGCTCAAATGGTATCACGTATGGACATCTCTATGGGAATCCACATGTTCTCATTGGCTATCCAAGAAGGTGTAACTATCGACCGTCTTCAATTGCTTGATTTGTTCTTCTTGCCACACTTTAACCAACCGCTTAGCTATATTGCTAAAGCAGCTATCTCAGCTAAATAATCTGAAACAGCTAATTCAACTGAATTAGCTGTTTTTTCTTTTTTGAAATACGAAAAAAGCCTCCTAGTGGAGACTTTTATTTAACTAATGTCAAATTAGTTTTTTGAAGCTTCTTGGAAGTCTGGGTTTTTCCATGCTTCATCAATGATAGCTTGCAATTCATCAGCAGAAGCTTTCATTTTTTGTTGTTCAGCATCGTTCAATGGGATGTTAACTGGACGCACGATACCGTGTGCACCTACGATAGCAGGTTGACCGATAAAGACGTTGCTTACACCATATTGACCTTCTTGGAATACAGACAATGGAAGTACTGCATTTTCATCGTCAAGAATAGCTTTAGTGATACGTGCAAGAGCTACAGCGATACCATAGTATGTAGCACCTTTTTTGTTGATGATTGTGTAAGCGGCATCACGAACACCTTCGAACAATTCAACCAATTCAGCTTCTTGAACGTTTTCTTTATCTTTAAGGAATTCTTCAAGGTTTACACCGGCGATGTTAGCGTGTGACCAAACGGCAAATTCTGAGTCACCGTGTTCACCCATGATGTAGGCGTGAACTGAACGAGCGTCAACGTCAAGTTTTTCAGCAAGTGCTTGACGGAAACGAGCTGAGTCAAGTGAAGTACCTGAACCGATAACGCGTTCTTTAGGGAATCCTGAGAATTTCCATGTTGAGTAAGTCAATACGTCAACTGGGTTAGCAGCTACAAGGAAGATTCCTTTGAAGCCTGATTCAACAACTTGAGTAACGATTGATTTGTTGATTGCAAGGTTTTTACCAACAAGATCAAGACGAGTTTCACCTGGTTTTTGTGGAGCACCAGCAGTGATAACTACAAGGTCAGCATCCGCACAGTCTTCGTATTTAGCTGCATAGATTTTTTTAGGTGAAGTGAAAGCAAGCGCGTGGCTAAGGTCAAGCGCATCACCAACAGCTTTTTCGAACAATTGTGGAATTTCGATGATACCAAGTTCTTGAGCGATACCTTGGTTTACAAGTGCGAAAGCGTAAGATGAACCTACGGCACCGTCACCAACGAGGATGACTTTTTTGTGTTGTTTAGTTGCAGTCATGGGTCTAAACATCTCCTTATTTTTTAATTGGGTTACCCCGTACACTGCTTATTCTACCACTTTAAGTGATAGATGTCACGAAATAATAAGTAATTATTGAATGAAAGCGTTTTACAAAAATGAAAAATAAAGCGTTTTATGGTATAATAATATAGAAATTTTCTATACTCTTTTATTAGAGTTTGGAATGATTTGAATGAAAGAAAAGAGGCATTTTTAGAGTGCAAGATAATAATTTAATTGACGTTAATTTGACGTCTGAGATGAAAACGAGCTTTATCGATTATGCTATGAGTGTTATCGTGTCTCGTGCTCTTCCAGATGTTCGTGACGGTTTAAAACCTGTACAACGTCGTATTCTTTATGGAATGAATGAGCTTGGGGTGACACCTGATAAGCCGCATAAAAAATCTGCCCGTATTACCGGGGATGTCATGGGTAAATATCACCCACACGGGGACTCATCTATCTATGAAGCCATGGTCCGTATGGCGCAATGGTGGAGCTACCGTTACATGTTGGTTGATGGTCACGGGAACTTTGGTTCTATGGACGGCGATGGGGCTGCCGCTCAGCGTTATACTGAGGCGCGTATGTCTAAAATCGCTTTGGAGATGCTCCGTGACCTCAACAAGAATACCGTAGATTTCCAAGATAACTATGATGGATCAGAACGTGAGCCAATTGTTCTTCCGTCACGTATTCCCAACCTTCTTGTCAATGGTGCGACAGGGATTGCCGTTGGTATGGCAACTAACATTCCACCACACAATTTGGCTGAAACGATTGATGCTGTCAAATTGATGATGGATAATCCTGAAGTCACAACACGTGAACTGATGGAAGTCCTTCCTGGACCCGACTTCCCAACTGGAGGTTTGGTCATGGGGAAATCTGGTATTCACCGTGCTTATGAGACTGGTAAGGGTTCTATTGTCCTTCGTTCGCGTACCGAAATTGAAACAACTAAATCAGGTCGTGAGCGTATTGTTGTCACTGAGTTTCCTTACATGGTCAATAAGACCAAGGTTCATGAACATATCGTTCGTTTAGCACAAGAAAAACGTATTGAGGGGATTACAGCAGTCCGTGACGAGTCTTCTCGTGAAGGGGTGCGCTTTGTCATCGAAGTGCGTCGAGATGCTTCGGCTAATGTTATCTTGAACAATTTGTTCAAATTAACGCAACTTCAGACTAATTTTAGCTTCAACATGTTGGCCATTGAAAAGGGTGTTCCTAAAATTCTTTCTTTGCGTCAAATCTTGGCTGACTATATTGCCCACCAACAAGAAGTTGTGGTCCGTCGTACACAGTTTGACAAGGATAAGGCTGAAGCACGTGCCCACATTTTAGAAGGTTTGCTGATTGCTCTTGATCATTTGGATGAAGTGATTACGATTATCCGTAACAGTCAAACTGATGCAGAGGCTCAAGCTGAGTTGATGGCTCGCTTTGAACTCACGGAACGACAAAGTCAAGCCATTCTTGATATGCGTTTGCGTCGTTTGACAGGTTTGGAACGTGATAAGATTCAAAATGAGTACAATGATCTCCTTGCTTTGATTGCTGATTTAGCTGATATTTTGGCCAAACCAGAACGTGTCATTGCTATCATCAAGGAAGAATTGGACGAAAGCAAGCGTAAATTCGCAGATGCTCGTCGTACAGAGCTTATGGTCGGAGAAGTTGTTTCTCTTGAGGATGAAGATCTCATCGAAGAAGAAGATGTTGTTATCACTCTTTCAAATAAGGGGTATATTAAACGTTTAGCCCAAGACGAGTTCCGTTCACAAAAACGTGGAGGACGTGGTGTCCAAGGTACTGGTGTTAACGATGATGACTTTGTTCGAGATATTGTCTCAACAAGTACTCATGATCACCTTTACTTCATGACTAATAAGGGGCGTGTATATCGTCTCAAGGGGTATGAAATCCCTGAGTATGGTCGTACAGCCAAAGGCTTACCTATTGTCAATCTCTTGAAGTTGGACGAAGGCGAGACTATTCAAACAGTTATTAATGCTAAAAGTGATGAAGCTTCTGAAAATAATCACCTTGTCTTTGTAACTCGCCAAGGTCTGGTTAAACGTACCAAAGAAGCAGAATTTAAGAACATTCGTCAAAACGGTTTGATTGCCTTGAAATTGAGAGAAGGTGACGAGCTAATTAATGTCTTCTTGACTACTGGTAATGAAGAAATTGTCATTGGTACCAAATTTGGTTACAGTGTACGCTTCAAAGAGGACACTATTCGAAGCATGAGCCGTATGGCTGCCGGTGTTAAAGGGGTAACTCTTCGTGATGGTGACCAAGTTGTTGGTGCAGCTGCTATTACAGAAGACCAAGAAGTCTTGATTATCACTGAAAAAGGTTACGGTAAGCGTACCTCAGCGACTGAATACCCAACGAAGGGACGTGGTGGTAAAGGTATCAAGACTGCTAATATCACAGAGAAGAATGGTAACCTGGCAGGTATTGTCACAGTGTATGGTGATGAGGATATCATGGTCATCACAGATACAGGTGTTATCATCCGTACTGCCGTTGCTAATATCTCTCAAACTGGTCGTGCAACTCAAGGGGTTAAGGTCATGCGTTTGGATGACTCTGCTCGTATTGTAACCTTTGCTTTAGTTGAGCCGGAAGAAGTAGAACAAGCTTCCGAAGACCAAGAAAGTGGTGACAACTAATGAGCAAAGATAAGAAAAATAAAGCAACAAAAAAACGCCGTAAGTGGCTGGATATTCTTCGCTGGGTGTTGATTGTCGTTCTCTTGGTTGTTGGTTTAGCCTTGATTTTCAATAAGTCTATTCGAAACACAGTAATTGCTTGGAATACAAATAAGTATCAAGTGAGCAAGGTTTCTAAAAAGACTATTGAGAAAAACAAGGAAGCTAAGACGAGCTTTGACTTTGATACCGTTAAATCAATTAGCACAGAGTCTGTCTTACAAGCACAGATGGATGCTCAAGAACTTCCAGTTGTTGGGGGTATTGCCATTCCAGAGGTGGGTATCAATCTTCCTATTTTCAAAGGACTTGGCAACACAGAGTTGACTTACGGTGCAGGAACGATGAAAGAAGACCAAGTCATGGGTGGTGAAAATAACTATTCACTAGCTAGTCACCACGTCTTTGGTATTGCTGGTGCATCTGACATGCTATTTTCACCACTAGATAAGGCTAAGGAAGGCATGAAAATTTATCTTACGGATAAAAATAAAGTCTATACTTATGTCATTAGTGAGGTCAAGGTTGTTCAACCAACTGAAGTAGCAGTGGTTGATGATACACCAGGCAAGTCTGAAGTTACTTTGGTAACCTGTACGGATGCTGAAGCAACTCAGCGTACAATCGTCAAAGGTGAATTGAAATCACAGGTAGATTTTGACAAGGCAAGTTCAGATATTATTGAGGCCTTTAATAAGTCATACAATCAATTTCAAAGTTAAGAAAGGGGCCTTAGGGCCTTTTTCTATGGAGGAAAATATGTTTTTAAATACAGTGCACCATGTTGCTATTATTGTTTCTGATTATGAGTTGTCTCGAGATTTTTATGTCGATAAACTTGGTTTAGAGATTATTCGGGAAAATCACCGTCCAGAACGTCATGACTATAAGTTAGACCTACGTTGTGGGGATATAGAACTTGAAATCTTTGGCAATAAGACCAGTGATCCGAACTATGTGAAGCCCCCTAAACGTCCGTCTTATCCTGAGGCCTGTGGCTTACGTCATTTAGCTTTCAGAGTGACTAATATTGAAGAGGTTGTCAAAGAGTTAGAACAAAAGGGTATTTCCTGCCAACCAGTTCGCAAGGACACTTTTACCGGTGAAAAGATGACTTTCTTTGCTGATCCAGATGGTCTTCCCTTGGAGTTGCACGAGTAGTTTTTTTGACCTTAATTTTTTAAGTCATGGTATAATAAACTCACGATTGGTCTCATAGCCAGTCGTCCTTTAGGAGATTATGGAATAATATTCTATTTTCGAAAGGAAACACACATGAAATTGAAAAAACTTCTTGTTACTGGGATGGCTTTATTGGCTTCAGTAACAGCTTTCACCTCGGTTGCTCAAGCAGCAACATCATCACAAGTCCAAAAGGTTATTGATGAATCTTATGTTCAACCAGACTATGTGATGGGTTATTCATTGTCGGAAGAGCAACGTAATGAAACCTTGAATTTGTTAGGGTATGACAGTAGTAAGGATACTAATGTCAAAACCTTGACGACATCTGCATATGCGAATATCATGAACGTTGCTGACGATTCTAGTCTTCAGCTATATTCTTCAGTTAAGATTGCTAAGCTTGGTGCTAAGGAAACCTTGAGTGTAGAGATTGTGACACCGCAAAATATCACGAAAATCACTCCAGATATGTACCGTAATGCTGCAACGACACTTGGTATCGAACACGCTAAGATTACGGTAGCAGCACCGATTGCAGTTACTGGAGAAAGTGCCTTGGCTGGTATTTACTATTCCCTTGAGCAAAATGGGGCTAAAGTTTCAGATGAAAGCAAAGAGCTTGCGCAGGAGGAACTTAAAACCCTTTCTCAAATTAATGAGGAAAATTCAGGTAAGAGTGACTATGATGCGGACAAGCTTAATGTAGCTATGACTGATATTAAGTCAGCAGTTGCTGATAAAGGGGATAAGTTGACTGAAGACCAAGCTAAAACGATTGTTCAGCAGACTATCAATAATTACAACTTGGATCTTTCTGATACGCAAATTAACCTTCTAGTGAATTTTGCTATGAATTTATCTAAGTCTTCAATCATTGACAGTGCTAGCTTTAAGTCAACCTTGAGTTCACTTAAAGATTCTATCGTTTCGAAAGCTGGTAATACCTTCTCTGGAATCAACCTTAACTTTAATGCCAACAAAGCGGTTGAGAACAGCAAAAATATCTTTGCACAAATTTGGCAAGCTATCGTAGATTTCTTTACAGGACTTTCTAAATAGTAAAAGAGCTATCCGTTTGGATGGCTTTTTTCTATTTTTCAGAAAATATGTGAAATGCTATTGAAATTATTCCAACAATTGTGTACAATGGTAAACATCAATTCAGATTATTCTGAAAATTTGTTTTAGGAGATTCTCTTATGTCAGAAACAAGTGTATCTAGTCAGTCTACCTGGCGTAGTAAAATAAAAGCAATGGGACCTGGTATCCTAATGGCTTCAGCGGCCGTAGGTGGTTCCCACATCGTTTCATCAACCCAAGCGGGTGGTTCTTATGGATGGGCCTTGCTAGGCTTGGTTATTCTAGCTAACCTCTTCAAATATCCATTCTTCCGTTTTGGTGCTGAGTATACCGCAGATACGGGTAAAACCCTCGTTGAAGGTTATGCTGAGAAAGGTAAATTCTATCTTTGGGTATTCTTCATTTTGAATGTTTTCTCAGCCTTGGTTAATACTGCGGGAGTTTCTATTCTTTGTTCAGCCATCATTGCTAGTGCCTTTCCAATGCTTGGTTTGAGTATTACCACTTGGTCAATTATTTTGGTTGCCATTATCTGGGGGATGTTACTCTTTGGTGGTTACAAACTTCTTGATGGTATGGCTAAATGGATTATGTCAGCCTTGACTATCGCAACAGTGGCAGCAGTTGTTATTGCAGCAATCAAACACCCAGAGTACAGTGCTGACTTCGTTGAAAAAACACCATGGCAGCTTGCAGCCCTTCCATTTATCGTTTCACTTCTTGGATGGATGCCAGCACCAATTGAAATTTCAGCCATAAACTCACTTTGGTCAGCTGAGAAAAAGAAAACTGTTGATTTCAACACTGATGATGCCCTCTTTGACTTTAACGTTGGTTACATCGGAACAGCTATTCTTGCGGTATTCTTTGTAGCACTCGGTGCTCTTATCCAGTACCCAACTGGTAAGCCAGTAGAAGCAGCATCAGCTAAGTATATTGCTCAGTTTGTTGGTATGTATGCATCAGTGCTTGGTGAGTGGTCACGTTATTTGATCACCTTTATCGCTTTCTTGTGTATCTTTGGTACTGTAATTACCGTAATTGATGGTTACTCACGTGTTAACGAAATTTCTCTTCGTCTTTTGTTTAACCAAAAAGAAAAAAATCAAACACCTTTGAATATTTGGATGACCTTGACAGCTATTCTTGGTCTCATCATTATTTTCTTCTTCCAAGGTCAAGTAGCAACCATGCTTCGTTTTGCTATGATTGGTTCATTCCTTACAACACCTTTCTTTGCGCTTTTGAATTACGTACTTGTTACAAAAGAGAAGAAAGACCTTCCAACTTGGTTGAAAGGACTTGCTATTGCAGGGTTGATCTTCTTGTTTGGATTTGCTCTCTTCTTTATCTGGGCTTTGGCTATTGGTAAAGCAGGCTAATAGGATTAAACGGTTTCCATATGGAAGCTGTTTTTTTATATTAAAAGAGGAGAGTAGGAGAAATTATACCCAAGAGCATACAAAAAAACCATTCCAATCGGAATGGCTTAACAACAAGATGTTGCTTATTTGAGACCGTATTTTTTGTTGAAACGATCCACGCGTCCGTCTGCTTGAGTGAATTTTTGACGGCCAGTGTAGAATGGGTGTGAATCTGATGAAATTTCTACACGGATAAGTGGGTAAGTTTCACCTTCGAATTCAACTGTTTCGTTTGAGTGTTTAGTTGAACCGCTAAGGAATTGGTAACCAGTAGTTGTGTCCATGAATACTACTTGACGGTAATCTGGATGGATATCTTTTTTCATGTTAAAATATTTCCTTTCTGCCATGGTACTTTCCGCACCATAGTTTTTTTTAACTATTTTAGTTTATCAAAAGGTGGTCTTCTTGACAAGTCTTTTTTACTATTTTTTAGGAAATTCGCATTTTGTAAATGCCACCTGTCTGAAAGCAGTGATTGTCTTTATCAACGATGATTGCTTCAAGCTCAGCTTGTGAACTAACTTCTTGGAATATGTGTTCGAGACTAGAGCCAAATAAGCGGGTTGTCCAAATTTCACCATCCACTGAGAGGGATGAAATAATGGTAAGGCTGGCTAGGTCACTAGAGACTGGATAACCAGTCTGGCTATCAAAAATATGATGGTAGGTTTTGCCATCTATCTCAAAAGTACGTTCATAGATTCCCGAAGTGACAACAGACTTATCTCTTATAGCAAGCACCATAAGATTTGTGTTTCTAGTCTCCTTAGGATTTTGAATACCAATTCGCCATTTGTGGTCTGGATTATGGAGGGCTGGTCCAAAGGTTAGGACATTGCCTCCGAGATTGATTAGGGCACTGGTTACTTTTTCAGCTTTAAGAAAATCTGCAATACGATCTGCAATATACCCTTTTGCTAGGGCACCAAGATCAATTTTCATCCCTTTTTCTTTGAGAAAAACGCTTTGATTTTCTTCGGATAGAACAATGGCATTGGGATTGATAATTTGCAGGAGCGGAGGAATTTCTTCAGGCAGAGGCAGCTTGGCATCCGAAAAACCAATGCGCCAAGTCTGAATGAGAGGTCCGATGGCAATGTTAAGGTGACTTCCAGGTTGGCAGCTATGCCATTTCCCAAGAGCAATAAGTTCAAAAAGCTCTGGGTGAACCGTCACCGAGTGTAAGCCTGCTGCCTTGTTAATTTTCATGAGTTCGGAACTGTCGTCATTGGCTGAGAAGCGCTTATTGTAGGTATGTAGGAGTGTTTCAACCTGGTCTAGCAGGGGTTCTGGTTCTTCATGATAGATAGAGACGTCAATCACAGTTCCCATGAGACGTACACGACGATTAGTGAGTTGCATGGGCAACGGTATCCTTGATTTCTTGATAGATTTGTTCGTTTTCGTCTAAGCTGTAGGAATTGGCACCACTAGCAAGTGGGTGGCCTCCACCGTCATGACGTTTAGCAATCTCATTGATGACAATGCTTTTACTGCGCAGACGTACACGGTAATGCCCTTCAGGCTGCTCTACGAAAATAGCCCAAGATTCGACGCAATCAATACGACCTGGAGTGCCAACAATTGCAGAACTTTCAGCATCAGTGACATTGAATTCATCCAAAATCTTTCGTGTCAAGACAACTCGAGCCGCACCATTTTCATCGACTTCTAGGTTATCAAAAACATAACCTTGTAATTTAGCAATTTTGAATGGGAAACTATCCATACGACGAGCCATTGCTGCAAAATCAAAGTCGTATTCACGAAGTTTAGCCGCAATTTGAAGTGTTTTAGGTGTCGTAGACGGAAAGAGGAAGCGACCTGTGTCGCCAACAATACCATTGTAAAGAACACGAGCAGCGGCATCTGACAAGAAAAGGCCAAGAGTGAGAGCCCAGTCAGTCACAATTTCGCTGGCACTTGAAGCAGTCGTATCAACTAAGAGGAGGTCGCCGTAGGCATCGTCGTTAGGATGATGGTCAATTTTGATAAGAAAGTCCCCCTTATCAAAACGGTCGTCGTCGATACGAGGAGTGTTGGCTGTATCGGTAACAATAACAAGCGCTCCTTCATAGTCTTGATCAGTTACCTTATCCATTTCAGCAATCCAAGATAAGGTAGGTTCATTGACACCTGTCGCAAGAACCTTTTTATCTGGAAAGTTTGTTTTTAAAATTTCCTTCAGTCCTACCTGACTACCAATGGCATCAGGGTCAGGTCTTTGGTGGCGGTGAATAATAATAGTGTCATAGGCTTTTATTTTTTCTAAAATAGCTTGAAATACAGTCATGAATGTCTCCTTGTGATTTTGTTTCTATTATATCATGAAATAATAGAAAAACGGTTAGCCTAGGCAAACCGTTGTAAAACTAGATATCTTTATAGTCGACTTCAAGTCCACGTTTAACCGCAGGACGGTTGGCAATTTTTTCAGTCCATGCTTGAAGGTGCTTGTACTCTTTAACATCAAGGAAAATACCAGCCTTGTCCCAAATCTTATCTTGAGCAAGACGGCCATACCAAGACCAAATTGCGATATCAGCGATAGTGTATTCATCGCCAGCAATGTAAGGTTTAGTTGCTAATTCTTTATCTAGCAAGTCAAGTTGGCGTTTGGCTTCCATGGCAAAGCGGTTGATGGCATATTCGATTTTTTCAGGTGCATAGTGGAAGAAGTGCCCAAAGCCACCACCTAAGAAGGGAGCAGCACCTGTTTGCCAAAAGAGCCAGTTGAGAACTTCCGTACGTTTTGCGTAATCAGTTGGAATGAGTTTTCCGAATTTTTCAGCCAAGTAAAGCAGGATGTTAGCTGATTCAAAGACACGAACCGGTTGGTCTTCAGAGTAATCCATCATGGCTGGAATCTTTGAGTTTGGATTGATCGAAACAAAGTCGGATCCGAATTGGTCACCGTCACCAATCTTAATACGATAAGCGTCATAGCCTGCTTGAGTCACACCGAGTTCTTTCAGCTCTTCAAGCATGATAGTTGCCTTGATACCATTAGGTGTCGGAAGAGTATAGAGTTGGAAAGGTTGGTCACCTTTAGGTAAAGTTTGTTCAAAACGTGCACCAGCTGTAGGTTGATTGAGGCCACCCCAGGCACCTCCCATAGAGGTTGGATTTTGCCAAACTTCTGGTAAAATATAGTCAGACATAAAGTTTCTCCTTGTATTCTTGATAGTTACATCCTAACAAAATGCTAATGGCATTTCAAGAATCTACTACGTCCTATTAGCTCGACACCTTGACTTTTTCTATAAGAATGATAAGATAGTAAAAATTAATTTTTATCTGATAAAAACATATTGTTTAGAGAGGAAGAAAAGAATGACTGCTATTGATTTCCATAAGTTGGCTAAAACAGAACTACACTGCCATTTGGATGGTTCTCTATCATTGGAAACTATTCGTCACCTAGCTGACTTAGCAAAGATTGAGTTACCTAAGGATGATGCGGAGCTCAAACACCATGTGACAGCCCCGGCTACCTGTGAGAGTCTCCTAGATTATCTAGAGGCTTTTGATTACATTCGTCCTTTGCTTCAAACAAAGGAAGCTTTGACCATTGCGGCTTATGATGTCGCTAAACAGGCTGCTCTTGAAAATGTTATCTATATTGAAGTGCGTTTTGCTCCCGAATTATCAATGGATAAGGGGTTGACTGTAGCTGAAACCATTGATGCTGTTTGTCAAGGCTTACGTCAAGCTCAAGAAGAATTTGGAATTGTAGCTAAGGCCCTAGTTTGCGGTATGCGCCAATCGGATCAAGACTTAACAGCACGTATTCTTGATGAAGCAAATGAGGTTGAAAATAGTGACTTTGTTGGTTTTGATTTTGCTGGAGATGAACATCATTATGGACCTAAAGCGATTAAACCTTTGATTGAACAAGTCCAAAGTTACAACCGTCCCATGACTTTTCATGCTGGTGAGTGTGGTTGCCCAGCCTTTTTGGCTGAGTCGATTGCCATGGGAATTAAGCGTAATGGCCATGCAACGATCTTGGCTCAAGAGCCTGAGCTTTTGGAAGAGTTTGTCAAAAATGGTGTCACAGGAGAGTTATGTTTAACAAGTAATCTGCAGACTAAAGCAGCCGTTACAGTTGCTGATTTTCCTTATCTAAAAATGAAAGCAGCAGGTGCGAATATTACCATTAATACGGACAATCGTACCGTTTCTGATACAAACTTAACCAAGGAATACGAACTCTATCACAAGCATTTTGATAGCTCAGTGCAAGACTTTTATGCTCATAATAAGACGGCAATCGAAGCTGCATTTGCTAGTGACGAGGAGAAAGAAGAACTTCTTGAAAAATTGGCTAAAGCCTATTCATAAGAAGCTATTAGACTGGTGAAACGTTATCAGGGTGATAAGATTGAACCATTTGAAACACAAGTCGAACCTATTATAAAAATAAGGGAGTGAGGCGAACTTTTTTCAAAAATTGTTCAGTCTCCCTCCCTTTTACGCTTAGAATTATGATAAAATAAGTACAATACATATTTTAGAGGAGACTGGTTTGGCACAACTTTATTTTCGCTATGGCACTATGAATTCTGGGAAATCCATTGAAATTCTTAAGGTTGCCTATAATTACGAAGAACAAGGAAAACCAGTAGTATTGTTGACCAGTCGTTTGGATAATCGAGATGGGGTCGGCTATATCTCTAGTCGTATTGGCATGAAACGGAAGGCATATCCTATTGGTGATGATACGGATATTTTTGGTTACATTGCTAATATGGATCCACGACCTTACTGTGTTTTAGTTGATGAGGCTCAGTTTTTGACCCGTGCGAATGTCTATGATTTGGCACGAATTGTTGATGAGTTAGATATCCCAGTGATGGCTTTTGGTCTCAAAAATGATTTTCAGAACAATCTCTTTGAAGGTTCTAAATACCTTTTGCTTTTGTCTGATAAGATTGATGAGATTAAGACCATTTGTCATTATTGCTCGAGAAAGGCAACCATGGTTCTTCGTATGGAAGATGGGAAGCCAGTTTATGAGGGAGCACAAGTTCAAATTGGAGGACACGAGAGTTATATCTCTGTTTGCCGAAAGCACTGGTTTAATCCACCTCACGAAAACATAATCCCTTTGAATAAGGCCTAAAATGACTATTAGTTATATAAGGAGAAAAGATAACAGATGAATATTTATGATCAGTTACAAGCGGTTGAAGACCGTTATGAGGAATTGGGTGAATTGCTTAGTGATCCTGAAGTCGTTTCAGACACTAAACGATTCATGGAGTTGTCACGTGAAGAAGCAAATACTCGTGAAACTGTGACAGCTTACCGAGAGTACAAGCAAGTCATCCAAAGTATCTCAGATGCTGAAGAGATGATTAAGGAAGCAAGCGGTGATCCTGACTTGGAAGAAATGGCTAAGGAAGAACTCAAAGAATCCAAAGCCGCTAAAGAAGAGTATGAAGAACGTTTGAAAATTCTTCTCTTGCCAAAAGACCCTAATGATGACAAGAATATTATCCTCGAAATTCGTGGGGCTGCAGGTGGTGATGAAGCTGCCTTGTTTGCAGGTGATCTTCTAGCTATGTACCAAAAATACGCAGAAACACAAGGTTGGCGCTTTGAGGTTATGGAAGCCTCTTATAATGGTGTCGGTGGTATCAAAGAAGTGGTTGCCATGGTTTCAGGGCAATCCGTGTATTCTAAACTCAAATATGAATCAGGAGCACACCGTGTGCAACGTGTGCCTGTGACTGAAAGTCAAGGTCGTGTTCATACCTCTACAGCAACTGTTTTGGTTATGCCAGAAGTTGAAGAAGTAGAGTACGAAATTGATCCTAAGGATCTTCGTGTTGATATCTATCACGCTTCTGGTGCCGGTGGTCAGAACGTCAATAAGGTTGCGACTGCGGTTCGTATGGTTCACATTCCTACTGGAATTAAAGTAGAGATGCAAGAAGAACGTACACAACAGAAGAACCGTGATAAAGCCATGAAGATTATCCGTGCGCGTGTTGCGGACCACTTTGCACAAATCGCTCAAGATGAACAAGATGCTGAGCGTAAATCGACTGTTGGTACAGGGGATCGTTCAGAGCGTATCCGTACTTACAACTTCCCGCAAAACCGTGTAACTGATCACCGTATTGGTTTGACCCTTCAAAAGCTTGATACAATTCTAGCTGGTAAATTAGATGAAGTTGTGGATGCCTTGGTTCTTTATGATCAAACTCAAAAATTGGAAGAGCTTAACAAATGATTTTAGCGGATGTCCTGGATGACTATGAGAAGCAGCTTGATGCTGTTGGTGAAGAGCCAGAGGCCCTTTCCTTCGTTTATCGTGGTTTGAAGCAATGGGACTTGACTCATTTTGTTCTTCAATTGCGTCAAGAAGTTTCAGATGAAGATGCAGAGTTGTTAGCTTATGTATTCAGCCAACTAATGAATCACAAGCCTGCTCAGTATATTTTGGGCTATGAAGACTTTCATGGCTTGCGTTTTCAGGTTGATGAGCGTGTCTTGATTCCACGTCCTGAAACTGAGGAACTAGTGGATTTGATTTTAGCGGAAAACCCTAGCTCAGAGCTCAAGATTCTTGATATCGGAACTGGGAGTGGTGCTATTTCGGTATCTCTGAAAAAGAGTTGCCCCTTTTGGCAAGTAACAGCTAGTGACTTGTCAGCTGACGCCTTAGTACTTGCTAAAGAGAATGCTATACTAAATCAGGTAGACATTAGGTTTGTGAAATCGGATGTTTTCGAAAATACTTCTGGTAGTTTTGATATCATTGTGTCAAATCCTCCCTATATTTCTGAAAATGATAAGAACGAAGTTGGTACTAATGTTTTGGCTAGCGAGCCCAAAATGGCTCTGTTTGCTGATGAAGAGGGACTTGCTATTTATAGACAGATTATTGAGGACGCAGACAAGTATTTAACTCCAAAAGGAAAGCTCTACTTTGAAATTGGCTATAAGCAGGGCCGTGATTTGAAGAAACTCTTGTCTCTACATTTTCCTGATAAGCGTGTGCGTGTTCTTAAGGACCAATTTGGGCAAGATAGAATGGTCGTGATGGATGATGAAAAGTAATAAAGTGTTAAGAGAAATCTTGGCTGACGGTGGAGCAGTTGTCCTTCCTACAGAGACTGTTTATGGTCTATTTGCTAAGGCTTTAGATGAGCAAGCTGTTGACCATGTTTATGAGCTAAAAAATCGTCCCAGAGATAAAGCCATGAATTTGAATGTCGCTTCTTATGAAGATATCTTGTCCTATTCAAAAGATCAACCCAAGTATTTGAAACAATTGTATGATGCTTTTTTGCCTGGACCTTTGACTATCATTTTAAAGGCTAATGATCAAGTCCCTAAGTGGATTAATTCAGGATTGGCGACAGTTGGCTTCCGTTTGCCAGACCATCCTGTCACTAGAGAGCTGATTCAAGCGGAAGGGCCTTTGATTGGTCCATCTGCTAATAAGTCTGGGAAGGCTAGTGGTCGTTATTTCGACGATATTAGAGTACAATTTGATTTTCAGGTGACTGGCTATCAAGATGATGATGCCTTGTTAGGTGTAGATTCGACGATTTTGGATTTGTCTGTTTCACCTGCTAGGATTCTCAGACAAGGGAAAATTACAAAAGAAGACCTATTGGCGGCTCTACCAGAGTTGACCATAGAATAAATGACTAACAGAGACCTATGGAAGTGTGAGATAACTTCCAACTATATGTGGGTGAGTTGATTGAAACCCCCTTAGACCTCAAAGGAGACCTCTATGATTTTTGATAAAGAAGATTACAAAGCATTTGACCCTGAACTATGGAATGCCATCGATGCTGAGGCAGAACGTCAGCAAAACAATATTGAATTAATTGCCTCTGAAAACGTTGTTTCTAAAGCCGTTATGGCCGCTCAAGGAACTCTCTTGACTAACAAGTACGCAGAAGGCTATCCGGGTAAACGTTACTATGGTGGTACAGACGTGATTGATGTGGTTGAGTCTCTTGCTATTGAGCGTGCCAAAGAACTTTTTGGAGCAAAATTTGCCAACGTGCAACCTCACTCAGGTAGCCAAGCCAATGCTGCGGTTTATATGTCTTTGATTCAACCAGGTGATACGGTTATGGGAATGGATTTGTCAGCGGGTGGTCACTTGACACATGGTGCACCAGTTAGCTTCTCTGGCAAGACCTATAACTTTGTGGCTTACAATGTTGATAAGGATACTGAACTCCTTGATTATGATGCCATTCTTGCGCAGGCTAAAGAAGTGCAACCAAAACTCATCGTGGCTGGTGCTTCAGCTTACTCTCGTATCATTGATTTTGCTAAATTCCGTGAAATTGCTGATGCTGTAGGTGCTTACCTCATGGTAGATATGGCTCACATTGCAGGTCTTGTAGCCTCTGGTCATCATCCAAGTCCAGTTCCTCATGCACATGTGACAACTACAACAACCCACAAGACGCTTCGTGGTCCTCGTGGTGGTTTGATTTTGACTGATGATGAAGATATCGCTAAGAAATTGAATTCTGCAGTCTTCCCTGGTTTGCAAGGTGGCCCTTTGGAACACGTTATTGCTGCTAAGGCTGTTGCTCTTAAAGAAGCACTCGACCCTGCCTTTAAGGAATACGGTGAAAATGTTATCAAGAATGCAGCTGCTATGGCTGATGTTTTCAATCAACATCCAGATTTCCGCGTTATTTCAGGCGGTACTAACAATCACCTTTTCTTGGTTGATGTTACTAAAGTTGTCGAAAATGGTAAGGTTGCGCAAAACGTTCTTGAAGAAGTTAATATTACTTTGAACAAGAATGGTATCCCTTACGAGCAGTTGTCTCCATTCAAGACATCTGGTATCCGTGTTGGTAGTCCAGCCATTACGAGTCGTGGTATGGGTGAAGCTGAGAGCCGTAAAATTGCTGAATTAATGGTTCAAGCTTTGGAAAATCATGATAAACCTGAAGTTTTGGAACGCATTCGTGGAGAAGTTAAAGCTCTTACAGATGCCTTCCCACTCTATTAAAAGACTATGTTAGATTTATATATTAAACGCATTATTATTCACCAGTTTTCGCCAAATGATACGGAGCTGGTTTTAGCTGAAGGGCCTCTTGAAATAACGCCTCGCTTAGATGAGTATTTTCGAAAGAAACTCTCTAAAGTTTTCTCAGATGAGGCTAAACGGGGCTATTTCGATGCGGAAAATGTTTTTATCAGTCATCTAGGAGATGATTTGATGGAAAGTTCTGTTAAAATTTCCCAACTTTGGAAGGAAGAATTTGTCATTTCTGAAGATCAAAAGACCAATGATTTGGTCTTTATTCAGTTTGATAAAGAAGGGCAAGAATATTTTGCTTTCTTGCGTATTGCTCTCAAGGACAGTTTGATTCATTCTTTGGGAGATAGTCAGCATCCTATTCAATTGTCACAAAATAATTTGCCATCTGCGGCCCAGACACCTGATGAAGCTTTGGTAATTAATCGTAGTAGTAAGCAGTATTATTTGATTGAAAAGCGAATCAAGCATAATGGAAGCTTTGCCAATTATTTCTCTGAGAATCTCTTGCAGGTCCAACCTGAGCAGTCTGTAAAAAAATCAATTAAGATGGTTGAAGATACTGCCCAGAAGATTGCCGAGAATTTTAATCAGGATGACTTTAACTTCCAAGGAAAAATGAAATCTGCTATTTTCAATAATTTGGAAGAAGACCAAGAGTTATCACCTGAAAAATTGGCAGATCAGCTCTTTGATAATAATTTGACAGCTCGTTTGACCTTCGTTGATGAGCTTAAAGAGGTTATTCCTGAACCCATTTCGGTTTCAGATATTGACCATTCACGTCAAATTAAGAAATTGGAGAATCAAAAATTATCGTTATCGAACGGAATTGAGTTAATCGTGCCTAATAATGTTTATCAGGATGCCGATAGTGTTGAATTTATTCAAAATCCTGATGGCACCTACTCTATTCTCATCAAAAATATCGAGGATATCATCAATAAATAATATGTTTAAATGGATAAGACGTCTGGCAGTTTTTGTCGTAGTCCTCATCTTAGGTATCCAATGTTATCGAATCCATGCCAATGTTCAACATGTCTTAACCTATGAATCCATGGTTAAGGAGGTATTGGCTGAGGACGACATTGATAATACAACCAATGTCGATTTGGTGTTGGCTATGATTTACACAGAAACCAAGGGGAAGACAGATGACGTGATGCAGTCCAGTGAAAGTTCTACAGGGGTGACTAACTCCATCACAGATCGAAAAGAAAGTATTCGTCAAGGGGTGACGGTGCTGTCGGAAAATCTGGAAGAAGCTGCCCACCATAAGGTGGATCCTTGGACAGCAGTACAAGCCTATAATTTTGGTAAGGCCTATATCGATTATGTGGCTGATAATGGTGGAGTGAACACCGTCGAACTCGCAAAGGCTTACTCTAAAAATGTCGTTGCTCCGAGTCTAGGAAACACTAGCGGGCAAACATACACCTATTACCAACCGGTTGCTATGTACTATGGTGGCGGAAAACTTTATACAGATGGCGGAAATATTTACTACGCTAAGGAAGTGCAGTTTAATCTCTTTTTGATGCGTATGTTCTCGCGCCTCTAAGAGTAAGGACGTTAAACTTAGGAAAGACAAATGAAAGCATTATTAGTTTATTTTAGAGGATACGTCAAAGACAGTATTCTGGGACCCGTTTTTAAATTAATCGAAGCTAGTTTCGAACTCTTGGTCCCTCTAGTAATTGCTGGAATTGTCGACACAACTATTCCAAATAAAGACCAAAATCATCTGTTTATGATGATTTTTCTCTTGTTCGGACTTGCCGTTATTGGGGTTGTTGTTGCTATTTCAGCACAGTATTTTTCATCCAGAGCAGCCGTTGGCTATGCCCGAGGTTTAACCAATGATTTGTATGCGAAAATCATGCGTTTATCAAAGGAAAAGCGGGATGAGATTGGAACGTCAAGTTTGGTGACACGTTTGACTGGTGATACCTTTCAAATCCAAACGGGCATCAATCAATTTTTGAGGCTCTTTTTGAGGGCACCAATTATCGTCACAGGAGCCATTATTATGGCATTCCGAATCAGTCCTCGCTTGACCCTATGGTTCCTTGGCATGGTCTTGGTATTGACCCTTATTATTGTACTAGCCAGTCGCATCGTCAATCCTTTATATGCCAAGATTCGAGTAATTAATGAGTCAATTGTTACCAATACGCGTCAACAACTTGAAGGTATGAGGGTTATTCGGGCTTTTGATCAGAGTGAGCGTGAATTAGATAATTTTACTGCTGTCAATAAAGACTTGAAGAAGTGGCAACTCAAAACAGGAGTAATAGCAAGTCTCATTAGTCCTTTGACTTTCTTGGTTGTTAATATGACCTTAATTGCTATTCTATGGCAAGGAAATCTGCAAATTCAAGCTGGCCTTTTGTCTCAAGGGATGCTGATTGCTCTGGTCAATTATCTCTTGCAAATTTTGACGGAGCTCCTTAAATTAGCCATGATGTTGACCAATCTAAACCAAAGTTTTATTTCAGCGAAACGGGTAAAAGCTATTTTTGAACTCCAAGATGAGGATATTGAAGCACCTTTAGAAGTCCGAACTTCTAGTCAGGCTTCTACAGTGCTAGCTATTGATCAGATGACCTTTACCTATCCTACAGCTAGTTCGCCATCACTCCAAGAGATTCATGTAAGTCTTACTCAAGGTCAGTCACTAGGTATTATTGGTGGTACAGGTTCGGGTAAATCGACATTGGTGAACTTAATCATGAACTTATATCAGCCTCAGATTGGTTCATTAGCTATTTTCAAAGATCAAAAATCACCAAAAAATCTTAAAGAGTGGCGTTCTTGGGTTGCCTATGTCCCGCAAAAAGCTGAGTTATTTAGAGGAACCATTCGTTCAAACTTGTCATTAGGGCTTGACCACGAACCGAGTGAGCAAGAACTCTGGCATGCGCTTGACATGGCTCAGGCTGCTGATTTTGTAAGGGATAAGGACCTTGGTTTAGATGAGCCAGTTGAGTCATTTGGCCGTAATTTTTCGGGGGGTCAACGTCAACGTTTGACTATTGCGCGTGCGCTGATGAGACCAGCACCATTCTTGATTTTGGATGACTCCACCTCAGCCCTAGATTACTTGACTGAAAGTCGCTTACTAGCGGCTATCAGAGACAATCTTAAATCAACGAGTCTGATTATTATTTCGCAAAGAACAAATAGTCTAAAAGCTGTTGATCAAATTTTGGTGCTTGATAAGGGACATCAAGTTGGCTTGGGTAATCATGAAGAATTGCTTGCCACAAATAAACTCTATCAAGACATTCATTATTCTCAACATCAAAAGGAGGTCGCTGATGAAGGCTAGAAATAATAAATCAACGCTTAAACGTTTAAGTAGAGATATCTTAAGTCAGCGCTACCTCTTTGCCTTAGCAACTGTTGGGACCATTATTCAAGTTGCCTTAACGGTTTACTTACCTATCTTAATTGGTGATGCAGTGGACGCTGTTCTTAAGATGAACGCCGTTCTATTGATGTCACGTTTAATTTGGCAGATGCTTGTAGTTATCTTAGCTAATAGTGCAATCCAGTGGCTTAACCCTTTGATTTATAATCGATTAATTTATTCATATAGCGAAAGTTTACGTGAACGAGTCATGATGAAAATTCATGCTATGCCACTTAGTTACCTTGATCGTCAAGGAACTGGAGACATGGTTAGCCGTGTGACTACAGATAGCGATCAGTTAAACAACGGACTTCTCATGGTCTTTAACCAATTTTTCGTTGGGCTTTTGACTATCTTTGTCATAATCATTACCATGGCTCGGTTAGACTGGTTCATGATGCTCTTAGTTCTAGTGATGACGCCTCTGTCAATGCTTGTGGCACGTTTTATCGCAAAGAAGAGCTATCAACTCTATCGCAATCAAACCAAATGGCGAGGTGTGCAGACTCAGTTGATTGAGGAAAGTCTGACTCAAGAAGCTTTAGTACAGAGTCTAAATGCTCAAGACCAGATGGTTAGGAGTTTTAAAGACGTCAATGGTAAGTATGCTGATTATTCACAGGGTGCTATCTTTTATTCGTCAGCGGTTAACCCAGCTACACGTTTTGTTAATAGTCTAATCTATGCTCTCATTGCAGGTGTTGGTGCTTATCGAATCATGTCGGGTGGCGCTTTTACAGTGGGACAATTGACTACCTTCCTAAATTATGTCACCCAGTATACCAAACCTTTTAATGATATCTCATCTGTTCTATCTGAACTTCAAAGTGCTTTGGCCTGTGCTGATCGCCTTTATATGATATTGGATGAAGAGGAAATAACAGAAACAGGTAAGGCGGTCTTGGAAGAAGCAGATGTGCAGGGACGTTTTCAATTTGACCATGTCCAATTTGGCTATTTGCCTAATAAACCTCTTATCAAGGATTTGAGCATTGATATCCCTGCCGCAAGTACTGTTGCCATTGTTGGTCCAACAGGAGCGGGAAAATCTACCTTGATTAACTTGCTCATGCGTTTCTATGATTTGGACAAGGGGAATATTCTACTGGACAGTAGACCTATTACAGATTATACCCGTGAGAGTCTTCGGAAACAGATTGGGATGGTCTTGCAGGAAACTTGGCTTGAGGTCGGCACTATTCATGATAATATTGCCTATGGTAATCCAGATGCCAGTCGTGATGAAGTCATAGCAGCGGCCAAGGCTGCCAATGCAGATTTCTTTATTCAGCAGTTGCCTCAAGGCTACGACACCTACTTGAATGATGCGGGGCAATCCCTTTCTCAGGGACAACGTCAGCTTTTGACCATTGCTCGCATATTTGTCAATGTGCCTAAAATCTTAATCTTGGATGAAGCCACTTCTAGTATCGATACCCGTACAGAGCTCCTCATTCAAGAGGCCTTCGCTAAATTAATGAAAGGTCGAACAAGTTTCATCATTGCCCATCGATTATCTACCATCGAGAATGCGGACCTTATTTTGGTCATGAATAATGGGGATATCGTTGAACACGGAACCCATGAACAACTGATGCAAGCTAAGGGAATGTATTATCGTATGCAGACGGCCCAAAAGACACAAACTAGTTAAATCTGACAGAGCTTTTAAGCTCTGTTTTTTTATGATTTTAGCCAATCATTTATCACGGAAACTTATTAATGAAAAAGAAATGAAATTTAGTTATTTTTTCTTTTTTATTGGAAAAAATACTGATAAGATGGTAAACTAAAGAGGATATTATATAAAAAAAGGTATCGAAAATTAGAATGTTAAAACATAAAAACGTCCTGGTATTTTTAGGACAAACCTTGCTTTATTTCGCCATTTTTATGGCCCTAATTTATCTCTACAATTACCTAGGACAAGGTCAAGGTAATTTTATCTATAACGAATTTTAGGAAGAATAATGACGAATACAAAAATTAAAGATATGATTGAAACGATTGAGCAGTTTGCTCAATCACAACCTGACTTTCCTGTTTACAATATTTTAGGGGAAGTTCACACTTACGGCGACTTGAAGGCTGACTCGGATAGCCTAGCTGCCAAGATTGATAGTCTTGATATTCCAGAAAAATCACCTGTTGTGGTTTATGGTGGTCAAGAGTATGAAATGTTGGCAACTTTTGTCGCTTTGACTAAATCTGGTCACGCTTATATTCCAATTGATAGTCACTCAGCTCTTGAGCGCGTGACGGCAATTGTTGAAGTAGCAGAGCCTAGTCTGATTATTGCTATCAATGACTTCCCACTTGAGGATGTCCAAGCTCCAATTCTAACATTGGATCAAGTAACAACAGCTTTTGAAAGCAAGACTAGCTACGAAGTGACTCATCCTGTTAAGGGGGATGATACTTATTACATCATCTTTACCTCAGGAACGACAGGTAAGCCTAAAGGGGTCCAAATTTCACACAATAATCTCCTTAGTTTCACTAACTGGATGATTACGGACAAGGAATTTGCGACTCCAAAACGTCCTCAAATGCTGGCTCAACCGCCTTATTCATTTGACCTATCGGTAATGTACTGGGCACCAACATTGGCACTTGGAGGAACACTCTATGCGCTTCCTTCAGCCATTACACAGGATTTCAAGAAGCTCTTTGAAACGATCTTCTCACTTCCAATTGCTATTTGGACATCAACACCATCTTTTGCAGATATGGCAATGTTGTCTGAAAACTTCAATGCAGAGAAGATGCCAGAAATTACGCATTTCTATTTTGATGGAGAAGAGTTGACTGTCAAGACTGCTCAAAAGCTTCGCCAACGTTTCCCAGAAGCACGTATTATCAATGCTTACGGACCAACTGAAGCAACTGTAGCCTTATCAGCAGTAGCAGTAACTGATGAGATGCTAGCTAACCTTAAGCGTTTGCCAATTGGTTATACCAAGGAAGATTCACCGACTTATATTATCGATGAGGATGGCAATATCCTTCCAAATGGTCAACAGGGTGAAATCATCGTATCAGGACCAGCAGTTTCAAAAGGTTATATGAATAATCCTGAAAAGACTGCGGAAGCCTTCTTCGAGTTTAATGGCCTCCCTGCTTACCATACTGGTGATGTAGGAACGATGACTGATGAAGGGCTCCTTCTTTACGGCGGACGTATGGACTTCCAGATTAAATTTAATGGGTTCCGTATTGAGCTAGAGGATGTTTCACAAAACCTTAATAAGTCTAAGTATATTGATTCAGCAGTAGCTGTGCCACGTTACAATAAAGACCATAAGGTTCAGAATCTCTTGGCTTATGTGATTCTTAAGGATGATGTTCGTGAGCAGTTTGAACGTGAAATTGATATCACCAAGGCTATTAAGGCTGACTTAGAAGATATCATGATGTCTTACATGATGCCTACTAAGTTCCTCTATCGTGAGAGCTTGCCTTTAACACCAAATGGGAAAATTGATATCAAGGGTCTTATCAGTGAGGTTAACAACCGATGATTGACTTCTTGAAACAGCTCCCCCATTTAGAAGCCTACGGTAATCCCTTCTATTTTATCTATCTTGGATTAGCTCTATTGCCAATCTTTGTGGGTCTCTTCTTTAAAAAGCGTTTTGCGATTTATGAATGTTTGGTCAGTCTAGCCTTTATTGTTCTCGCTCTGACAGGAACACATGCTAGCCAATTACTAGCCTTACTTTTCTATATCGTTTGGCAAATCATCTGGGTTTATTCCTACAAACATTACCGCAGTAAAAAGGACAATAAATGGGTTTTCTATTTACACTCATTTCTTGTAGTCCTTCCCTTGATTTTTGTTAAGGTAGAGCCTGCGATAAATGGTACTCAGTCACTCTTAAACTTTCTTGGCATTTCTTACTTGACCTTCCGATCGGTTGGTATGATTATCGAGATGCGGGATGGTGTCTTAAAAGAGTTTACACTTGGAGAATTCCTCCGATTCATGCTCTTTATGCCAACCTTTACGAGTGGTCCTATTGATCGCTTCAAACGCTTTAACGAAGATTACCAAGCGATTCCTGAGCGAGACGAGCTGATGAATATGTTGGAGCAAGCTGTAAAATATATCATGCTTGGTTTCCTCTATAAGTTTGTTTTAGCTCAGATCTTCGGAAGTATGCTCTTACCTTCACTGAAAGCACAAGCTTTGGCTCAGGGTGGTATCTTTAATTTACCAACACTTGGTGTCATGTATGTTTTTGGTTTTGATCTCTTCTTTGACTTTGCGGGTTACTCGATGTTTGCCTTGGCAGCATCAAACCTTATGGGGATTAAGAGCCCAATCAACTTTGACAAACCTTTCATCTCACGAGACTTGAAAGAATTTTGGAATCGTTGGCATATGAGCTTGTCTTTCTGGTTCCGTGACTTTGTCTTTATGCGTTTGGTTATGGTTTTGATGCGAAACAAAGTTTTCAAAAATCGTAACACGACATCAAATGTGGCCTATGTCATTAATATGATGGTTATGGGATTCTGGCATGGGGTTACTTGGTACTACATTGCTTACGGTATTTTCCATGGTATTGGTCTAGGACTTAATGATGCCTGGTTGCGCAAGAAGAAGACCATTAATAAAGAACGTAAGAAAGCTGGTCTTGAGCCACTTCCTGAAAATAGATGGACGAAGGCTTTGGGAATCTTTATTACATTTAACACTGTTATGTTGTCATTCTTGATTTTCTCTGGATTCTTGAATGACCTCTGGTTCACTAAAAAATAAGTAAAGGAATTATAAAAATGGATGTAAAATCAGAAGTTATTGAAATTATTGATGAACTCTTCATGGAAGATGTTTCTGACATGATGGACGAAGACCTTTTCGATGCTGGTGTTCTCGATTCAATGGGAACAGTTGAGCTTATCGTTGAATTGGAATCACGTTTCGATATTCGTGTACCAGTTTCAGAATTTGGTCGTGATGACTGGAACACAGCTAATAAAATTGTTGAAGGGGTAACGGAGCTTCGCAATGCTTAAGCGTTTATGGCAGATTTTTGGTCCAGTAATTTGTGCCTTGGTCTTGGTAGTGGTAGTTATATATGCCTACCCACAAGGCAGAAAACATAGTTATGTGGCTGAAAAACGTAGTGCAGTAACACTTACAAATGAAAACTTTAAGAGTCGGATGAACAAAACTACAGCTCTTTCAGATAAGAAGCATAGATTTGTCCCTTTCTTTGGGTCAAGTGAGTGGTTGCGTTTTGATGCTCTTCATCCAGCTGTTTTAGCTGAAAAGTACGACCGTAACTATCGCCCATACTTTATTGGACAACGTGGTGCTGCATCTCTAAACCAATATTTGGGAATGCAACAAATGCTTCCAGAATTACAAAACGGTACAGCTGTGTACGTCTTGTCTCCACAATGGTTTACTAAAAAGGGGTATAATTCTGCAGCTTTTCAGCAGTTCTACAATAACGACCAACTTAGTAGTTTCTTAAGTGAAACTCAGACGGATGAAAATTCTCAATATGCAGCTCAACGTATCTTAGAGATGAAGCCTGAGATTACTATGAAATCTCAACTTTCTAAAGTGGCAAAGGGGCAAGAGTTAAATTCACTTGATAAGACTTATATTCAATTTATGGCAGAGCTTAATAAGCGAGAAGATGCCTTGTTTAGTCCTTTAGCAGCATCAAATAACGCTAATTACGAGAAGAAAGTTCTTCCTTATCTTAAAGAGTTGCCAGACAAGCTCTCTTATGAGGCACTTGATCAGGTTGCTGTAAGAGATGCAGAAGCCCATACCAAGTCAAACGACTTTGGTATCGATGACCGTTTCTATAAGAAACGTTTGTCTAAGAAGATTGGTAAACTTAAAGGTTTCCAGAAAAATCTTTCTTATGAAGTTTCACAAGAATACGGTGACCTACAGTTGGTACTAAATCAATTTGCTAAGTCAAATACTAATGTCATTTTTGTCATCCCACCTGTTAATAGCAAGTGGATGGCTTATACGGGACTTAGTCAAGAAATGTATGATGCTACGGTTTCTAAAATCCGTTATCAATTGGAAAGTCAAGGCTTTACCAATATTGCAGACTTCTCAAAAGATGGAGATCAACCTTACTTTATGCAAGACACCATTCATATGGGATGGAAAGGGTGGGTAGCCTTTGACAAGGCTGTTGATCCATTTGTAAGTAATCCAACACCTGCACCTAGCTATAACTTGAACGACCGCTTTTATAGTAAGGATTGGGCAGGTTATACAGGGACTCCTAGTCAATTTAAGTAGTGTTACTTATTAAATCAGGATATAACAAAAAGGCTTTAATAAGCCTTTTTGTTATAGAGTAATAGGAGAATAATATTGCTCTTATTATTTTTTATAGGTACCTTCAGAATTTATTAAAAAGGATTGGGGATTAACCCAATCCTTTTTGTCACTTTGAAGTTTTGTATTGCCTTAAACAGATCTTATTTGTTTTTAGTTAGAGCTTTTCGAATTAAATCTGCAGGGATAATCAAAACCGCGATAAGAAGAGCAACGATATAGTGTTCAACATCCATTGGAACGGTACTAAATACTTTACCACCGAATTGAATAATCAAGGTTTGAACGACAGCAATAGAAATCATTACAATTGAGAATTTCTTGTTTTCGCCGATATGTTCAAAAACATTGAATCCATTACTACGTGTGTTAAGTGAGTTGAAGATGACAGCATAGATAAATACTGTAAATGTGAATGTTGTTACCATTTCAAAGTTGCCAGTTCCATTTGTGATAAAGTCTTGGATACCACCAACATTTTTAAGAATGGCTAAACATACAAGAGTAATGAAGACGCTGGCTACACCAATAGCAGATTTCATATATCCAGTAAGGATGTTTGCCTTCTTAGGAACTGGTTTTTCATTCATATAACGGTCTAGCGTAGGCTCTTCACCAAATGCAAGGGCAGCAAGTGTATCCATGATAAGGTTAATCCAGAGAATTTGGATAATTGTAAATGGCTCTTTGAGGCCCAAAAGTGGTGAGAGAAGCGACATGGCAATAGTCGTCACGTTTACGGTTAACTGGAAGATAATGAATTTACTTACTGACTTACTCATAGTACGTCCATAGAGGACGGCTTTTTCAATCGAAGTCAATGAGTTATTCAAGATAACGATATCTGAAGCTTCACGTGCAACTTCAGTACCATCACCCATTGAGAAACCGACATCAGCTGATTTTAGGGCAGGTGAGTCATTGACCCCATCACCTGTCATACCAGCGACCATTTCAAGGTCTTGAGCTGCCTCAATAAGACGTTTTTTATCCATTGGAAGGGCACGACTTACCACTTTTAAGTGAGGCAATTGTTGTTTAAGTTCTTGATCTGAGAGGGCAGAGAGTTCATCGTGAGTAAGGACAAGGTCATTTTCTCCAGTGACGATACCGGCTTCTTTAGCGATAGCAACAGCAGTTTCTTTACGGTCACCAGTTACCATAACTACTTGAACACCCGCACGGTTCATTGTTTCAACAGTTTGTTTAATTGAAGAACGAACGTTATCACGGATACATACGATACCAATCAAGACTTTATCATTACCATCTGTATTTAGGATAGCAAGCAAACGCATTGAACGGTTAGCTTGTTCCAATGACAATTCTTGGAAACGAGCTTTAATATCATCTGTAAAGTTTTGTTTATTACCATCTTTATCAAGATAGTAGTAGCAGTCATTTAGGATGAATTCTGGAGCACCTTTGATGTAAGTTTTTCCGTCCTTAGTCGTTACACTTGCGAATTTTGTTGCTGAGTTGAATTGTTGCTTCTCAGTAATTGTATTCGTATCGAAATCAAGTTGAGAACGACCAATAAGGAAATCAAGAAGTGCACGGTCAGTGGCGTTACTACCAACAGCACTGCCATCAGCTACCATGGCATCGTTGTTAAGACCGATACCATTAATCATTTCAGCTTTAAGGCTATCTGACATTGTGTCAAAATCAGGTGCATCAGTTTCACCAGTAGCCGCATAAAGTGTTCCATCAGCAAGGAAAAAGTCAACTACAGATAGTTTACCTTCTGTGATGGTACCAGTCTTATCACTGAAGAGGATATTCATGTATCCGGCTGTTTCAATGGTATCAGGATGGCGAACCAAGATATTTTGTGCTAAAAGTCGACCTGAGTTCATTGAAGAAACGAGTGCCAACATCATTGGGAGACCTTCTGGAACAGCCATGATGATGATTGTAACTGCAAAGAGAATCGTTTCAATGATAAGAAGGAAGATTGAACCACCATTGAGGTTATTAGCCTTATTAAGGGCAATAAAGCCTAATACAAGGTTGATTACTGAATATGCAGCACCTGCACTATAACCGAGAACACCGATATTACCAGCAAGCTTGTTAAGTTTCTCTTTAGATGGTGAATCTTTACTATCTTCTTGAAGAGAAGTATTGATGCTTCCAAGAACGGTGTTATCACCAATTTGTGTAGCTTCCATAACAGCTTCACCCGAAGTAACAACTGTACCACGGAAGACTTTGAGCTCTGTAAAGAGATCCGAAGAGTCTGGCTCTTTTTGATCACCAAGAGGAAGTTTTTTAGCATCTTCACTTTCACCATTAAGGACAGCTTGGTTGACTTTTAACTCACCTTCCAAGATGATACCATCAACTGGAATCTTGTCCCCTGATTGAAGGAGAATCTGATCACCTTTTACAATATCATCAACGAGAACCTCTTTAAGTTTACCATCACGATAAACTTTAGCATTAGTTTTCGAAGCCTCTTCTTGAAGAGTGTTGAACTTTTGCTCATTGCGGTATTGTGAAACTGCTGAGAATCCTGTAGACATCAAAATGGCGAAAATTAGTGAGATAGCCTCATACCAATTAGCTTCACCAATAGCAGGGAAAATCATTCCAACAAAGTTGAAAATGATTTTTAATCCTAAGGCAGCCAAGAGGATAAGAATCCATTGATCTTGGAAGGCTTCAATAAAAATCGAGAGGAGCGAGTTAGCCTCTTTACTAGAAAGCCTATTATCGCCATGGGCGTTTTTACTTGCTTGAACTTCAGCAGAAGTCAAGCCTTTAAATTTTTTCATTTAAGGTTTGTATCCTTTCTAAATTGCTACTCAGTTTTAAGTCTAATAAATTTAAAGCCAAATAGTTCGTCATTTCAGTCAAGATAACTGGAATAACTATCAGTAAGTATTATACTTTATTTTACTACTAAATGGTTGATTTTTTTACCAATAGAATATTGAAGTTTCTTTAGTAAGAGTAGGAGAGAACAAAGAACTCGCTTTTTTTGTTTAGATATAATTATTTCCCTCCACCTTCAATTCATACAACCCTCTCACCGCATTACATCCGTAGATGGCCTGAGCCTGTTTCAGATCTTTTACAGTCAGGACTTTTTCTTTCAGCTTATTTACAGCTATAAGACTTTGTCTGTAGATGCCATTTAAGAGGCCGAGGTGAACTGGTGGTGTGTAGAGTTGGTCTTCGATTTTAAGAACGATGTTACCGATAGAGGTTTCTAGGAGTTGTCCCTCGTGATTATAATAGATTTGTTCGTGAGGTTCGATACTAAGGTGAGGACGGTAACTTGTTTTAAAGAAGGTATAGGGGCTATCCAACGGATGTCTTTGCTCAACTAACCTTGCTTGGCAAAAGTCATCAGATAAGTTTGTTAATTGGCTATGTTCAAACTTCAGTTCACCATCTTTTGCAAGGGATATTTTAAGACGGTAGTCTGTGTTAAGGTCTAGTGATTGACACATAGCTTCGACTTGATAGTGCGCTTTTTCTGCATTGAAAGGATAGTCAAAGTATTGGCTACTTTCTTGTAAACGTTTTATATGCTCCTCCAGAAAGAGAAGTTTTCCTTGATGAATACGACCGGTAGAAATGAGATCGAATTTTGGGTCCTGACGGTATAGAACAGCAGCTTTTTGCTTGGTTTCTTCGTATTCGGATTCCCAGTTACTGTCCCAGGTAATCCCCCCTCCGACACCATAGATAGCCTTGGTTTCTTCCATTTGTAGTGTCCGAATGGCTACGTTGAAAATACTAGGTCCCTGTGGCACCAAGATTCCAATAGCTCCACAATAAACACCTCGAGGCTGTTTTTCAACCTTCTTAATAATCTCCATGGTTGCTATTTTGGGGGCACCTGTAATCGATCCGCATGGAAAAAGTGCTTGGAAGACATCGCATAAACTTCTATTTGTCAGGAGTTGCGTTTCAATTGTCGAAGTCATTTGCCAAACTGTAGAGTATTGTTCAACTTGGCAAAGGCTCTTGACATCTTCACTTCCTATTTTAGAAATACGATTCATGTCATTTCTAAGAAGATCGACAATCATCATATTTTCAGAGCGATTTTTCTGGTCCTGAGCTAGCCATCTTGCTTGTGCAAGGTCAGTTTCAGTTGTTAAACCTCGATTGGTAGTACCTTTCATAGGACGAGTAGTCAACTTATCGCCATCTTTTTTAAAGAAGAGTTCTGGACTTATAGAAATGATAGAAACATCATCGTGCTGAATAAAGGCATTGTAATGGGCATTTTGCTCAACAACCAATCGATTGTAGATGGCAAAGGGATCAGCTGTCAGGTTCTGTTGAAGTTGAACAGTATAATTGACCTGATAAGTATCACCTTGTCGAATATGGTGGTGTATATGCTCAATAGCAGCCTTGTATTCCTCAGCAGAAGTTAGCTCTTGCCAAGATTTTGGTAAGGTAATAAGGTCATAAGTAAGTGGAATAGGCTCTGTTTGAACAGTTTCATGGACAGTGAAGTAGAGGAGATACTCAGACATTAATGGACCATCAATAACCTGAAATTTTGTCTCGAAGGCAGGGGCTGCTTCATAGGAAATATAACCTACTGCATAATAACCTTCATTTTGATAGGCTTCGAGTTCATCTAAAAGGGGTTTGACTTCCTTAATGTCCTTTGTATTTAGTTCTTTAATGGCGTCTGTAAAGATTTGTCTGACACCAAGTTCCTTAAAATCAATAACAGTTTTCTTATGCATACTTAGAGTATAACATAAGAAGTTTCCCTCTGGTTCTTTTTCATGTTTTAATTCTCTTTCTCAAAATTCTAACCAAAAATGAACTTTTCAGATAGTTTTACATATGTTATAATGATAGGGACTAAAAGAAGATTTTAGAGGGAAATATGACTGAAAAAAATAACTTTGAGAAAGGCAACAGCAGTCTTTCAAACCATAAAATGAAAAAAGGCACTTCTAAGAATTCCTGGAAGCATCAAATGTATGAGCTAGAAATTGCCATTGCTAAAGAGTCAAGTAACAAAAAAAGAAATGAACTCATTAAAATCCATAATGGCTATATGAGTGAGTATGATAGCTTAAAGAAACAAATCATATGGTTAGCCGTATTAGGAATTTGTTTCTTATTAGTATTGGTAGTTTTTGGTTATTTTATTTGGAATAGTTACAATAGTGAAAATATGTCTTATACATCATCTTGGCTTCAAGAGCAAGTACTGAGCACCTATAGAGCTTAGTATACTAATCCTAGTAAATAATAGAGTCTCTAGACAAAAGTCTAGGGATTTTTTGTTATAAAAAAGGATTTATCAGGTTTATATATAGTTATTAGCTATAACAATATCTAAACAAAAGGAGATAACGGGAGCTGGAAACCCTTTGTTTTATAGGTTATAGTCTAAAACTATATATAGAGAAAACTAATAGCAATTATACAGCCACCCATTTCTTTGGTAAGATAAGTTCAACAACAAAGAGGAGGACACAAGATGTCAACTACTATCATTGGTTTCCCACGTTTGGGTGAATTCCGCGAATTAAAATTTACAACAGAAAAATACTTTAGAAATGAAATTACTGCAGATGAACTTTTAGCAGCAACCAAAGACTTGCGTGCAAAACATTGGAATATTGTTAAAGAGAAAGGTATTAGTGAAATTCCTTCAAATGATTTTTCACATTACGATAACTTCCTTGATGCAGCTTTCCTTTTCAACGTCGTACCTGAATCTGTTCAGAACTTGAATTTGACAGATCTTGAACGTTACTTTGCTTTGGCGCGTGGTTACCAAGGTGAAAAAGGGGATGTACGTGCCCTTCCTATGAAAAAATGGTTTAACACTAACTACCATTACATCGTTCCTAAATTTGAAAAAACAACAGAAGTTAAACTTGCTGGTCACAAGATTTTTGATGAGTACCAAGAAGCTAAAGAATTGGGACTTAACACACGTCCAGTTGTCGTTGGACCATTCACTTTCCTTCAATTATCTGACTTTGAAGACGGTGTGAAAGCAGAAGACTTTGTAGACAGCTTTGTGGCAGCTTATCAAGAAGTCTTTGCAAAATTGGCAGAGCTTGGTGCTACACGTATTCAACTCGATGAGCCAGCCCTTGTTAAAGATTTGACAGCTGAAGAAAAAGCTCTCTTCTTGAATCTCTACAACAAACTCTTGGCTGATAAGAAAGGTCTTGAAGTCTTGATCCAAACTTACTTTGGTGATGTTCGTGATGTCTACAATGATCTTGTGAACTTGCCAGTTGATGGTATTGGTCTTGATTTTGTTGAAGGTAAGAAAACACTTGAATTGGTTAAAGGTGGTTTCCCAGCTGATAAGACTCTCTATGCCGGTATCGTCAATGGTAAAAACATCTGGCGTAACAACTACGAGAAGAGTCTTGCAATTCTTGAACAAGTGCCAGCGGAAAATGTTGTTTTGACAACATCTTGTTCACTTCTTCATGTACCATTTACAACTGCTAATGAAGAATTTGAACCAGCTATCTTGAATCATTTTGCTTTTGCGGTTGAAAAATTAGATGAGCTTCGCGATTTGGATGCTATCCGCAATGGTCAAGGTGAAGAAGCCCTTGCTGCTAACAAAGAACTCTTTGCGACTGAGCGTGTTGGTGAAAATGCTGAACTTCGTGCCCGTATTGCAGGCTTGACTGAAGCTGATTACACTCGTTTACCAGTATTTGCAGAACGTGAAGCGATTCAAAAAGATGCTTTCAAACTTCCATTGCTTCCAACAACAACTATCGGTTCATTCCCTCAAACTAAGGAAGTTCGTGCGAAACGTTTGGCTTTCCGTAAGAATGAATTGTCACAAGAAGAATACGATGCATTCCTTGCTGAAATCACTGATGAATGGATTAAATGGCAAGAAGAAGTTGGATTTGATGTGCTTGTACACGGTGAATTAGAACGTAATGACATGGTTGAATACTTCGGTCAAAACTTGTCAGGTTACCTCTTCTCTAAAAATGGTTGGGTGCAATCATATGGTATGCGTGGGGTTAAACCACCAATCATTTGGGGTGATGTGACTCGTCTTAACCCAATCACTGTGAAATGGTCTAGCTACGCACAAAGCCGTACTGACAAACCTGTTAAAGGTATGTTGACTGGACCTGTTACAATCCTTAACTGGTCATTCCCACGTGAGGACATCTCTATCAAGGATTCAACTCTTCAAATTGCTCTTGCAATCAAAGACGAAGTGCTTGACCTTGAAGCTGCAGGCGTGAAAATTATCCAAATTGACGAAGCTGCTCTTCGCGAAAAATTGCCGCTCCGTCGTAGTGACTGGTATGAAGACTACCTCGACTGGGCAATTCCAGCCTTCCGTTTGGTACACTCAACTGTAGCACCAGACACACAAATCCACACTCACATGTGTTACTCAGAATTTACAGATATCATCCCAGCTATCGATAACTTAGATGCTGACGTTATCTCATTTGAAGCTAGCCGTTCAAATCTTGAAATCTTGGATGAACTTAAAGCTCAAAACTTCCAAACAGAAGTTGGACCTGGGGTTTACGATATCCACTCACCACGTGTCCCACAAGACGGTGAAATTGACCACACTATCGAAGCAATCTTGGCAAAAGTACCAAGCGGTAAAGTATGGATCAACCCTGACTGTGGTTTGAAGACTCGCGGAATCAAAGAAACTAAAGAAAGCTTGATTAAGCTTGTAGAAGCTGCAAAAGCAGCTCGCGAAAACTTGTAAGCGGAAGTTATCATATGTTGAAGACCTTCTTCCTTAAGTGTAGAAGGTTTTCAATAGCGAATAATGTTCTAAAGATTTTTGCAAGCAGGCTATGATTAACAATTGTTTAACTGTACTCATGAAGTCAGTAGGCACTTAAAACAGCTTTCGTCTTAATAAAAATCTAAAATAAGAAGGTATAAAATATGACAAGCCAAACACCATCACTCTCTTTTGAAGTCTTTCCACCTAACCCAGCAGTAGGTAACGAAAAAATCCTACGTGCCCTTGAGGATATGCAAGGATTGGCTCCACACTTTATCAGTGTTACAGCTAGTAATAACAAATATAATATCAAAGAGACGACGGTTCCTTTGGCGGATCATATTCAAAATGACCTAGCTATCCCAACGATTGCCCACCTTCCAGCTATCTATTTGAGTAAAGAAAAGGTTGCTGATACCTTACGTGACTTGGATGCCGTTGGAGTACACCGTATCTTAGCCCTACGTGGCGATATCATTCCTGGTGTGGAACCTCTTAAAGACTTTAAATATGCCACTGATTTGATTGAATTTATCAAGGAAGAAGCTCCTCAATTTGATATCATCGGTGCCTGCTATCCTGAAGGGCATCCAGATTCGCCAAATCAAATCTCTGATATCCAAAATCTTAAGAAAAAGGTTGATGCAGGTTGTTCTGGTCTTTTAACCCAACTCTTCTTTGACAATGAACGTTTCTATGATTTTCAAGATAAATGTACCTTGGCTGGAATTGATGTACCAATTCATGCAGGAATTATGCCTATCTTGAATCGTAACCAAGCTCTACGTTTGCTTAAGACTTGTGAGAATATTCATTTGCCACGTAAGTTCCGTGCCATTTTGGATAAGTATGAGCATGATCCTGAGTCACTTAGAGCGGCAGGTCTTGCTTATGCGATTGACCAGATTGTCGACCTTGTTACTCAAGATGTTGCAGGCGTTCACCTCTACACCATGAATAATGCAGAAACTGCTCGTCATATTCACGAAGCGACTCATTCCTTATTTAAGCATCATTCACAAGTTAGTGCTCTATAATTGAATCATAAAATTACCACCTATAGTTTAATCTATAGGTGGTTTATTGGTTCTAGTAGCAAAAAAGATAGCTTGCTTCCGTAATCCAAGTTTTGTCGGTATAAAAAAGACTTAGAGCTTAGCTCTAAGTCTTAAATATTATTCGCCTACGAAAGCATTGATTTCTGCTTCGATATTCGCAATTTTTTCTTTAGCATCTGCTTCAGATTCACCAACTGTAGCGATGTAGAATTTGATTTTTGGTTCTGTACCTGAAGGACGAACGGCAAACCATGAATCATCAGCCAAGATGTATTTAAGCACGTTACTTGGAGGAGTTGTCAATTTTTCAACGCCGTCAGCAGTAGTAGCTGTTTGTTCCAAGAAGTCTTCTGTCTTAGCAATGTCTGTGTTGTTGAATTGTTTAGGAGCATTGCCACGGAATTTATCCATGATTTTCTTGATTTCAGCAGCTCCGTCAACACCTGAAAGGGTAACAGAGATAGTTTTTTCTGCGAAGTAGCCGTATTGTTTGTAGATTTCTTCGATACCATCTGCCAAAGTCATACCACGTGAGCGGTAGTAAGCTGCGATTTCAGCAACGATAAGAACGGCTTGGATAGCATCTTTGTCACGTACGAATGGTTTGATCAGGTAACCGAAGCTTTCTTCGAAACCAAGCATGTAAGTGTGGTTGTGTTGTGTTTCAAATTCATGAATTTTTTCACCGATAAATTTGAAACCAGTCAAGACGTTAAACATAGTTGCGCCGTAGCTTTCTGCAATCTTAGTTACCAACTCAGTTGATACGATTGATTTACAGAGGGCAGCATTTGCAGGAAGTGTACCGGCTGTTTTGTGAGCTTCAAGAATGTATTTAGCAATGATAGCTCCGATTTGGTTACCAGAAAGGTTGAGGTAAGAACCATCTGGTTGGCGGATTTCAACACCAAGGCGGTCAGCATCTGGGTCAGTTGCAACCAATACATCAGCGTCTACTTTGCGACCAAGTTCTTCAGCAAGAGCAAAGGCAGCTTGGTTTTCAGGGTTTGGAGATTTAACAGTTGAGAAGTCAGCATCTGGAACAGCTTGAGCTTCAACAACTTGAACAGCTTCAAATCCAGCTTGCGCAAGAGCACGACGTGCCAACATTTCACCAGTACCATGAAGTGGAGTGTAGACAATCTTCATGTCACGACCGTATTCATTGATTAAGTCTTGGTTGATGTTAACGCCTTTAACTTCTTTCAAGTATTCAGCGTCGACGTTTTCACCGATAACTTCAATCAAGCCGCTAGCTTTGCTTTCTTCAAGGTCAGCCAATTGCACAGTGAAAGGATTTTCGATAGCGCGGATGTAATCTGTCAAAGCATCAGCATCTGCAGGTGGCATTTGTCCACCGTCTTCACCATAAACCTTGTATCCATTAAACGGAGCAGGGTTGTGGCTAGCTGTTACCATGATACCAGCAAATGTGTGGAGATGACGAACAGCAAATGACAATTCAGGTGTTGGACGTAGGCTTTCAAATACATAAGATTTGATACCATGAGCAGCCAAAACTTGAGCAGATTCAAAAGCAAACTCAGGAGAGAAGTGACGGCTATCGTAAGCAATAGCAACACCACGTTTTTTAGCTTCTTCCCCTTTTGAGTCAATCAATTGGGCCAAACCTTCAGTTGCTTGGCGAACAACGTAAATGTTAATGCGGTTAGTACCAGCACCAATCAATCCACGCATACCAGCTGTACCGAATTCAAGGTTGGTATAGAAGGCATCTTCTTTCGTTTTTTCATCCATTGCGACCAACTCATCACGAAGGTAAGCAGGCAATTCAGCGAAGTCGAGCCATTTTTGATAATTTTCAGTGTAAGACATAGCAATCTCCTTTATATTTTTAAACGCTTACATTATACCATAATTAAAAGAAAAAAGCATGGTAATTACCATGTTTTTTCTTTATTTTTTCAATCGCAGTAACACTGGTGTGATACTTAGAGTTAACAGGCCGGCGATAATCATTTCAGCAATCGAATTTGTTGTGAAAATGGTTGCCATTAGCGTTTTGCCACCTGCTGTGTAGAAGTTAGGAATTAGGAAGTAGATACCAAGAAGTACAAAAAATGTATTTGTGAAAGCACCTAAAACTCCAGATAGAGCCAGACCTAGACGGTTTTGAAGTAATTTGTAGACAAAGTAAGGGAAAATACCGATCAGGATACGAGGAACGATGGCAATGACTGCAGATGCCCAAGTTCCCCCTTCAACAAAAGGACTAAAGAGATAGCTACTAACCGTATAGATAACAGTGTTTCGAATAATACTCATAATTCCCATGAAGCCACCCAAATAAGCTCCAATTTTAGGACCGTAGACGATGCTAGCGATAATAACTGGGATATGGGTTAGGGTTGGTTTGATTGGAAGTACAAAAGCAGCAAAGATGGTTTGACTGAGTACTTCGATTACAACCATTGTAGCTATCAAGAGGGATAACTGAGCCGTTTGGTTTGCTTTATTTTTCTTATTCATCATAAACTCCTTTTTATTCTATGCAAGGCTATTTTGTTAAAGCATTGTCAATGGATTCAATAATGTCATCAATATCAGCTAAGGCACCACGTCCTGTATCTCCACAAGCCAGTAAACCTGATTTTGGAAGAATTTCTTGGTAGCCAAGGTCATACAACGTATCTAGATTCTTCTTAGTCAGTGGATTTTCATACATTTTCGTATTCATTGCAGGGGCAATTAGTTTTGGGGTGGTGCTAGGTAAAGCTAAAGCAGTAGCAGTAAGCATATTATCGGCTAGACCATATGCTAATTTGGCAATGATATTTGCTGAAGCTGGAGCTACAACAAAGAGGTCAGCTTCTTTACCTAAGTCAATATGATTAATACGTTCAGCCAATTTTTCTTCCATGACATCAGTGTGAACAGGATTCTTCGAAAGGACTTGAAGTGTCAGAGGGGTGATAAAGTCTTGAGCAGCTTCAGTCATAATGACGTGAACGTCATAACCTTTTTTCTTTAACCTACTTGTTAGATCAGCTGCTTTATAGGCAGATATTGATCCTGAAACAGCAAGGATGATACGTTTAGTCATGGCATATCCTTTCAAATAAGGCTCGAGCAATCGCAGATTTAGTCGTAACTTTCTCCTCGTTTTTTTCATCAACGAGATAGGCAATATGTTGATCTTGAGTGATATCACTCAAGTCGTTGGCAACAATAATATCAGCTTTATTGCGTTTTAGACTTGCACGAGCAACCTCAAAAAGCTCTTCTTTTCTTACATTAACCAAAAGTTTGAAGCCAATCAATTGAATATCAGGATTCCATTGTTTGACGAGGCTAATGACCTTCGGTGTTTTTTTAAGAAAAAGAACCTGATAATCAGAAGCCGATGATATCTTGCTTTCAGTGTTAGATTTATGCAAGAATTGAGCGAGATCTTCGGTGTCCTCCAGTTCAGCAAAATCCGTCATATAAATAGGAGTATAATCAGAGACTGCCATACTATGTATAAGAACATCGTGCTCTTTGACGAGTGGCTCCATCTTTTTGAGAAGACTTTCTACGTTCGTAATTTCTGTAATCTTTAGATTTTCTTTCGGTTCTGGTTTAACCGCTGTCTTGGTCGTTACTAAGGTTACTTGGTGACTCTTAGCCAAGAAAAGTTCAGCGATTTCCTTTCCTAGATAACCTGTTGAATGGTTTGTGATTCCACGTACAGCATCAATCTTTTCAGTGGTACCACCCGATGTAATCAAAATTTTCATAGTAGTATTGTACTAAAAATTGGGTCTTTAGTAAATAAAAAGTAAGTATTTTTGAGGTGTACCCCTATAAATTAAAGTTATAACGATTTATAACAAAACAAAAACCGAACATTGAAAAGTAATTAACCAAAAATAATGCGTTTTTTATCAAACTCTGATATAATAGACTTTAGAAAAATATAGAGGAGTGTCTCATGAAAACAGATATCGAAATTGCTCAAAGTGTAGAATTAAAACCAATCACAGAAGTAGTTGAAAAAGTTGGAATCGGCTTTGACGATTTGGAACTCTACGGAAAATATAAGGCAAAATTGTCATTTGATAAAATCAATGCAGTCAAAGACAATAAGCCAGGAAAATTGATTTTGGTAACAGCCATCAACCCAACACCAGCAGGTGAAGGTAAATCAACCATGTCAATCGGCCTTGCAGACGCTCTTAACAAAATTGGTAAGAAAACAATGATTGCCCTTCGTGAACCATCACTTGGTCCGGTTATGGGAATCAAAGGTGGTGCTGCAGGTGGTGGCTACGCTCAAGTGCTCCCGATGGAAGATATCAACCTCCACTTCGCAGGGGATATGCACGCTATTACTACAGCAAATAATGCTTTGTCAGCCCTTCTTGACAACCATATTCATCAAGGAAATGCTCTCGGCATTGACCAACGTCGTATCATTTGGAAACGTGTGGTTGACCTTAATGACCGTGCGCTTCGTCATGTAAACGTTGGTCTTGGCGGACCACTTAATGGTATTCCACGTGAAGATGGTTTTGATATTACTGTTGCGTCTGAAATCATGGCGATTCTTTGCTTAGCTACTGATATTAAAGACCTTAAAGAACGTTTGGCTAACATTGTAGTTGCTTACCGTTATGACCGTACACCTGTTTATGTGCGTGATCTTGAAATCGAAGGTGCGCTTACACTTATTCTTAAAGATGCCATCAAACCTAACTTGGTACAAACAATTTATGGGACACCAGCTTTGGTACACGGTGGACCATTTGCCAACATTGCTCATGGATGTAACTCAGTTCTAGCTACATCTACAGCGCTACGTTTGGCAGATTATACAATTACGGAAGCAGGTTTCGGTGCTGACCTTGGTGCTGAAAAATTCCTTGATATCAAGACTCCAAACCTCCCAACAACTCCTGATGCTGTTGTTATTGTTGCGACACTTCGTGCCCTTAAAATGCACGGTGGGGTAGCCAAAACGGACCTCTCTGAAGAAAATGTTCAGGCCGTTCGTGATGGCTTCGCTAACTTGAAACGTCATGTGGAAAATGTTCGTAAATTCGGTCTTCCTGCAGTCGTTGCTATTAACGAGTTTGTTGCTGATACAGAAGCTGAAATTGCAGCCCTTAAAGAACTTTGTGCAGAAATCGATGTTCCTGTTGAATTGGCTAGCGTTTGGGCTAATGGTGCTGATGGTGGTATTGACCTTGCCAACGCGGTAGTTGATGCTGTTGAAAATGGGAATGCTGACTATAAACGTCTTTATTCTGATGATGATAGCTTGGAAGAAAAAATCACTAAGATTGTTACTGAAATATATGGTGGTAAATCAGTTGTCTTCGAGAAAAAAGCTAAGAACCAACTTAAACAATTTGCCGAATTTGGTTGGGATAAATTGCCAGTATGTATGGCTAAAACACAATATAGTTTCTCAGATAACCAATTCTTGCTTGGAGCACCAGAAGGTTTTGATATCACTATTCGTGAGTTTGTTCCTAAAACAGGTGCTGGATTTATCGTGGCTCTTACAGGTGATGTTATGACCATGCCAGGTCTTCCAAAAGCTCCAGCAGCCCTTAAAATGGACGTTTCTGAAGACGGAACAGCTGTTGGTTTGTTCTAAGAAGAAATATCGATATAAAACAGTACCTATTGGTGCTGTTTTTTCGTTTCAGTTATGAAAAACTTAAGGAAAGTATAGTAGACTGAATCTAAATAAAAGAAGATCAAAGCACTAGATGATTATGTGTATTTTATATATAATGATAAAACTTAGTCAAAGTGTTCTTTGTATCTTTGACACCTAACAAGGGGGATAACTATGATTAAAATACTACTAGTAGAAGATGATTTGAGTTTGTCCAACTCAGTTTTTGATTTTTTAGATGACTTTGCTGATGTTATGCAGGTCTTTGATGGTGATGAAGGCCTCTACGAAGCTGAAAGTGGCGTCTATGATTTGATTCTTTTAGACCTTATGTTGCCTGAAAAAGATGGTTTCACGGTTCTTAGAGAATTACGCGAAAAAGGTGTAACGACTCCTGTTCTTATCATGACGGCAAAGGAAAGTCTAGACGATAAGGGACACGGCTTTGAACTGGGGGCAGATGACTATCTAACCAAACCTTTCTATTTAGAAGAGTTGAAGATGCGTATTCAAGCACTTTTGAAACGCTCTGGTAAATTTGACCAAAACACACTTTCTTTCGGTGATGTTCGTGTTAATCTTGCTACAAATTCAACCTTTGTGGGTGATAAAGAAGTAGAACTTCTTGGTAAAGAGTTTGATTTATTAGTTTACTTCTTACAAAATCAGAATGTGATCTTGCCTAAGTCACAAATTTTTGATCGTCTTTGGGGATTTGATAGTGATACTACGGTATCAGTTGTTGAAGTATACGTTTCTAAAATTCGTAAGAAACTTAAAGGAACAGACTTTGCTGCCAACCTCCAAACCTTGAGAAGTGTGGGGTACATTTTGAAGAATGCTGACTAAATTTTTTAATTATCTCTTTAGGAGAATGAAGTCAGAAGGATTTAAGTCTTTTATTCATTTCTTTGCCACTTTTTCTGGTATTTTCCTTGTCATGACTGTCATGATTTTGCAGATTCTGAGTTACGGTGTTTATTCCAATGTGGACTCTAGTCTGAAAATGGCAGCAACTAAGACCAATTCTTATTTAGAAATGGAAATGCTAAAACGGGAACTTTTTCTAACTTCTGAGGTAGATCAAAATAATACGACAACCATCTACCAAGCCTATGATACTAAAGGGTCGACAGATGAAACACCTGACTCGAGTGGCTCTAAAAAAGAATCTAAGAAGAAATCAAAGATGGAAGATGCCCCACACGATTTATCTGTTGCGGCGAATACCAGTGTCTTAGTGCTTGATAAGAATGGAAAAGTCCTCAATGTCGTTGACAAATTTTCTAGCTTATCCAATTTACCAATAGATAAAAATAACATTGATGTTATCAGCAAGGGAAGCGCTCAGAATTATTTCGATCAAACCGAAAAGTATCGCCTGATTACTGAAAAAGTAGATAATAGTCTCTATCCTGATGCTAAGTACCTTGTTATTGCGATTAATACAACTCAATTGGAAGAAGCCACTGAACGTTATGTCAAGCTCATTGTCATCATGATGAGTTTCTTCTGGCTCCTATCTGTTGCGGCTAGTATGTATTTGGCCAAGTGGTCAAGACGTCCTATCCAGGAAAGTCTGGAGAAGCAGAAGGCATTTGTTGAAAATGCCAGTCACGAGTTACGGACACCGCTTGCTGTGATTCAAAACCGATTAGAAGTTCTCTTCCGCAAGCCTGAGAGCACCATTTTAGATAATTCAGAGAATATTGCTTCAAGTCTTGATGAAGTACGTAATATGCGTCTGTTGACGACCAATCTCTTGAACTTGGCTCGTCGTGACGATGGTATTAAGCCGGAAATCGAAACCTTAGAACCTGCTTTCTTTGATACAGTATTTACCAATTATGCTATGATTGCTGAAGAAAATGAGAAAGGTTTCACGGGTCAAAACCAAGTTAGTCGTCCAATCCATACTGATAAAACGCTATTGAAGCAGCTAATGACCATATTATTTGATAATGCTATTAAATATACGGAAGATGATGGACATGTTATCTTTACGGTTCGCACTAATGACCGACATCTTTATATTTCGGTAGCTGATAATGGTCCTGGGATATCAGATAGTGATAAGAAAAAAATCTTTGATCGCTTTTATCGCGTAGATAAGGCTAGAACCAGACAAAAAGGTGGGTTTGGACTGGGCTTATCACTAGCGCAACAAATTGTTTTAGCTCTTAAAGGAACAATTGTTGTCAAGGACAATCATCCGAAGGGGACTATTTTTGAAGTTAAAATCACTGGAGTTTAATGAATAAAAAAAACCTGCTAGCTTATGGTCTAGCAGGTTTTTATGTTATAAGGTAATAAAAAAACTCCTGAATGGAGCTTTCAATTAGTTAGCCAATTTAGCTGCAAGACGTGATTTATCGCGGCTTGCTTTGTTTTTATGAATCAAACCTTTAGAAGCGGCTTTATCGATGCTAGCAGATGCAGCACGGTAAGCTTCTTCAGTTGGGTTAGCGTTGAATGCTTTGATAGCAGTACGCAAAGCTGATTTTTGAGCTGAGTTTTGTTCGTTTTGTTTAACGTTAAGTTCAGCGCGTTTGATAGCTGATTTAATATTTGCCAATGTTTTCACCTCCAAAATTTATCTAACTATGTCATTATACGTTATTTTAGACCCCTTGGCAAGCTTTTTCTATTTTTTTAAGTGGATGAAGTCGATTTTATGATTGTCTCCCTTATGAAGAATCAGTTCGGCTCGGCTTCGTGTAGGTTCGATATAATTTTCCAGGTTAACCAAATTGATATCACGCCAAGTTTTTTGTGCTAAAGATAAGGCTTCATCTTTACTGAATTTAGTGAAACGATGGTAATAGTTATTTTCATCTTTCTTGGCGAGCTCAAGAAGGGTTTGAAAACGTTCGAGATACCATGATTCGATATTATTAACTTCAGCATCAATGTAAAGAGAAAAATCGAAATAGTCACTCATGTAGAGTCTTTGGTTAATAGGATTCTGGAAAACATTAATTCCTTCGACAATCAAAAAATTGGGCTGTCTGATTTCTTGTGTAAGACCTGGTACAATATCATAAATTTCATGGGAGTAAACAGGAATATTGACATCACCACCATTTTTTATAGTATCTAAAAAATTGAGAAGAAGCGGCATATCGTAGGATTCAGGGAAACCCTTACGGTTAAGGATGTCTTTTTCTTTCAAGACTTGGTTAGGATAGAGAAAGCCATCGGTTGTTACAAGTTCAACCTTAGATTGGGGGAAGGTACGTTGTAACAAGAGTTGAAGCAAACGACTGGTAGTGGATTTGCCAACAGCAACTGAACCAGATACCCCAATAATAAATGGACGATTAGTCTGTGATTTTTGTAAAAAGATACTCTTAGAAAAGGTTAAATCATTGGCCGTTTTCTGATAGATACGAATGAGATTGATAAGGGGAAGATAAATATCACTAACTTCTTGCACATCGATCTTATCATTAAGGCTACGAATGGAATCAAGTTCTTCCGCAGTCAATGGGGCATTACCTTCTTTATGAAGGCGTTGCCACTCCTTACGTGATATCGTTTCGAAATTGATAAATTCATTTAACATAGCTAACATTATAGCAGAAAAAAAGCCGGAATGTAAGCCTTATCATATCACTAGCCTTACTTTGGTATTTATGATACGATAAAGGGAAAAGACTATCTAGAAGGAAAAAAATAATGTCAAAAATGTATTATGCTGAGACGCCAGATGCGGCTCACGATATTCATGATTTAAAGGTAAAGTTGTTAGGAGAAAGTTTTCAGTTTTATACGGATGCTGGGGTTTTCTCTAAAAAAATGATTGATTATGGAAGTCAAGTGCTTTTGAGTGCATTAGATTTGGAAGCTGGAAACACACTATTAGATGTGGGCTGTGGCTACGGTCCTCTTGGGATTAGTTTGGCCAAGGTACAAGGAGTCAAAGTCACAATGATTGACATCAATAGTAGGGCAATTGATTTAGCGAAACAAAATGCTGAACGAAACAAGGTTGAAGCTACTATTTTCCAATCGAATATCTATGAAAATGTTACTGGAAGTTTTGACTATATTATTTCTAATCCACCTATCCGTGCTGGGAAGAAGGTGGTTCATCAAGTTATTGAGGAGGCATATGATTATCTCAATCAAGGTGGTAATCTAACTATTGTTATTCAGAAAAAACAAGGAGCTCCGTCAGCTAAGGCTAAGATGGAGGATGTGTTTGGTAATGCTGAAGTCGTTAAAAAGGATAAAGGATACTATATCCTTAGAAGTGAGAAAATATGAGAACAGTTGATTTAATTGAAAAGAAAAGAGATGGTGGCGAGTTAAGCACAGAAGAAATTTCATATCTCATTAATGGCTATGTGTCTGGGAAAATTCCAGACTATCAGATAGCTGCACTGGCGATGGCAATTTATTATCAAGGTATGTCTATTCGTGAAATCCATGATTTGACCACTGATATGGTTGCTTCAGGTGAACAATATGATTTGTCAGAAATTCCAGGTGTTAAGGTAGATAAACATTCGACCGGTGGTGTTGGCGATAAGGTAACCATCATCCTTATGCCACTTGTAGCTAGCTTTGGTGTTCCAGTAGCTAAGATGAGTGGTCGTGGTCTTGGACATACAGGTGGAACGATTGACAAATTAGAGTCTATTAAAGGCTATCAGGTTGAGCGTAGCAAGGAAGAGTTCATTCAGCAAGTTAAAGACATTGGAATTTCCCTCATTGGTCAGTCTGAGCATTTAGTTAAGGCTGATAAACTTCTTTATGCCTTGCGTGATGTCACTGCAACAGTAGATTCCATTCCTCTAATCGCAAGCTCTGTTATGTCCAAAAAAATTGCAGCAGGTGCTGATAAGATTTTACTGGATGTTACTGTTGGTCAAGGTGCTTTCATGAAAAACATGTCTGATGCTGAAAAATTGTCAGAGACCATGGTTGCATTAGGACATGAGGTTAATCGTGAAACAATTGCAGTTATAACAGATATGAGCCAGCCACTAGGTAAGGCTATTGGTAACCGCTTGGAAATCACTGAGGCTATTGAAATTATGCAAGGTAAGGGACGTGAAGATATCACTGACTTTATCTGTGAGTTGGCTGAGATTCTATTAGATTTAGCTCAGGTTGAAGCTAGTCAAGAAGAGATTCGTCAGCACTTAGTGGGTGGAAAAGCCCTTGCTAAGTTTGAAGAACTCATTCAAGCTCAAGGTGGTGATTTGACCGATCTTTATCGTCATAGCAGTGCTCCTGTCGTGACAGATATTCATGCTCATGAAACAGGTTACATTAAAGAGTTACCTGCTATGGCATTTGGAAAATTTGCTATGCAATTAGGAGCAGGTCGAGCTACGAAGTCAGATAGTCTTAATTATGAAACAGGAATTGTATTTGAAAAGAAAGTTGGCGATTCAGTAGCTCAAGGAGACCTTATTGCCAAGGTCTATAGTCAAGAAATTTTATCTGAAAAAAAGCTGACTGAATTTGAAAAAAATGTTATTATTGATAGTGAATGTAAAGAAACGACAGAAATATTAAAGATAATTCGCTAAGCCTTAATTTTATACTAATCAAGGAGTTTTGTTTATGTCTGTTAATAGCTATATTGACCATACCTTACTAAAAGCTGATGCTAATAAAGAACAGATTCTTTCCCTAATTGATGAGGCTAAGAAGTATGAGTTTGCCAGTGTCTGTGTTAATCCAACTTGGGTTAAAACGGCAGCTGAATTGCTTAAAGATAGTTCTGTAAAAGTTTGTACTGTGATTGGTTTCCCTTTGGGAGCAACGACCTCTGCAGTTAAGGCTTTTGAAGCCAAGGATGCTATTGCCAATGGTGCAGATGAAGTTGATATGGTAATCAATATCGGTGCTCTTAAATCTAGAAATCTTAAATTAGTCGAAGACGACATTAAAGCTGTTGTTGAAGCTAGTGGAAGAAAACTTGTAAAGGTTATAATTGAAACTTGTCTTCTGACCGATGAAGAAAAGGTCGAAGCTTGCCAATTAGCAAAACTGGCAGGTGCAGATTTTGTGAAGACTTCTACTGGTTTTTCTACTGGTGGCGCAACAATTGAAGATATTGAACTTATGCGAGAGGCTGTTGGTCCTACTATGGGAGTCAAGGCATCTGGTGGAGCACGCACACTTGAGGCAGCTCAAGCCTTTATCAAAGCTGGTGCAACCCGTATTGGTACTTCGTCAGGAGTTGCCATTATGAAAGGTCAAGAAAGCCATGATAGCTACTAAAAAAGAGCAAGTAATAAAAGCTGCACAAGAAGCAGCTGAAAATGCCTATGTTCCCTATTCTCGTTTTAGAGTTGGAGCAGCATTGCTTACAAAGGATGGGCAAATTTTTCAAGGCTGTAACATTGAGAATGCCTCATTCGGATTGACCAATTGTGCAGAAAGAACAGCCATTTTTAAGGCGGTATCCGAAGGGTACAGAGATTTTGAATGTCTTGCAGTCTACGGAGATACCAAAGATCCCATCTCACCATGTGGTGCTTGTCGCCAAGTAATGGTTGAATTTTTAAAATCTGATTCTAAAGTGATTCTTATCGCTGAAGATAACTCGACAGTCGAGATGACAGTCGGAGAGTTGTTACCATACTCTTTTACGGACTTACAATAGTCTAGTTGTTTTATTCTTTATTAAGCAAGTTTTCTTGCAAGTTATAGGAGGAGTGTTCAAGATGAAATTGAACAAGAAAATTATCGGACTTGGCCTTGTTGCTGTAGCAGCACTTGGTCTTGCAGCATGTGCACGTGGCGGACGCGGTGGATCATCAGCTGATTCAAAAGTTAAAGCTGCTATCGTTACGGATACTGGTGGGGTTGATGATAAATCATTTAACCAATCAGCATGGGAAGGTCTTCAAGCTTGGGGTAAAGCTAACAAACTTGAAAAAGATTCTGGCTACAATTACTTCCAATCTGGTTCAGAGTCTGACTTTGCAACAAACTTGTCTTCAGCACAAAGTCAAGGCTACAACCTCATCTTTGGTGTTGGTTTTGCTCTTCATGATGCAGTAGCAGATGCAGCTAAAGAACACGAAGATGTGAACTATGTAATTATTGACGATGTTATTAAAGACCAAAAGAACGTTGAAAGCGTTTTGTTTGCCGATAATGAAGGTGCTTACCTTGCAGGTATCGCAGCAGCTATGCAATCAAAAACAAATAAAGTTGGTTTCATCGGTGGTCAAACATCAGACACAATTACACGTTTTGAAGCTGGTTTCACAGCTGGTGCTAAGTCAGTAAAACCTGACATCGATGTACAAGTTCAATATGCTGAATCATTCTCTGATGCAGCTAAAGGGACAACAATCGCTTCAACAATGTACGCTTCAGGCGTTGACGTAATCTACCAAGCTGCTGGTGGTACTGGTACTGGTGTCTTCACAGCTGCTAAAGAAGTTAACGAAAAACTTGATGCTGAAAGCGATAAGAAAGTATGGGTAATCGGTGTTGACCGTGACCAAACAGCAGAAGGTAATTATACATCTTCAGACAAGAAAAAATCTAACTTTGTTTTGACTTCAACAATCAAACAAGTTGGTACAGTTGTTAAAGATATTGCTAACGGACAAGTCAAAGGCGATAAATTCGAAGGTGGTAAAACTAAGACTTACGGTATCAAAGACGGTGGTGTTGACATTGTAACGTCTAATCTTCCTTCAGATATCAAGGATGCAGTAGAAAAAGCTAAAGAACAAATCAAGAATGGTGAATTGAAACCAACTGATGGTCTTAGCAAATAATAGTTAAGTATAAGTCTTTATAGAACTTAGACTGAGACAATTTTTTGTCTCAGCAAAGGGAAGCAGTTAATGATCCCCTTTGCTGAAATAAAAATTATTCTTGGAAGGAGATTGTATGACGAAGCCAAATGTCATTGAGATGCACGATATTACCAAAAAATTTGGTGAATTCGTGGCAAATGACCATATCAATCTTGATGTGAGACAAGGAGAGATCCATGCCCTCCTCGGTGAAAATGGTGCAGGTAAGTCAACTTTAATGAATATGCTTTCAGGTCTTTTGCAACCTACGAGCGGTACCATTAAGGTTAAAGAACAAGAGGTGACGATTGATTCACCATCTAAAGCAACGAAACTGGGGATTGGGATGGTTCACCAACACTTTATGTTGGTTGAAGCTTTTACAGTTGCTGAAAATATCATCCTGGGTAGTGAGGTAACTAAAGCTGGTGGTGTCCTTGATATGAAGAAGGCTACCAAGGAAATTACTGAACTCTCTGAAAGATACGGTCTTGCGGTAGATCCAACTGCCAAAGTTGCAGATATCTCTGTTGGTGCTCAACAGCGTGTTGAAATCCTTAAGACTCTGTATCGTGGGGCTGATATTTTGATCTTCGATGAGCCGACTGCGGTATTGACTCCGTCTGAAATTACTGAACTTCTAAACATTATGAAGACCTTGGTTAAGGAAGGCAAGTCGATTATTCTGATTACCCATAAGTTGGATGAAATTCGAGCAGTTTCTGACCGAGTCACTGTCATTAGACGTGGTAAATCAATTGATACGGTAACGATTGAAGGGTCAACAAATGCTGACTTGGCCGAAATGATGGTTGGCCATCAGGTTTCCTTCAAGACAGAGAAAATTCCTTCAAATCCAAAAGAAGTTGTTCTTTCTATTAAAGATTTGGTGGTTAACGAGAACCGAGGAATTCCTGCTGTTAAAAATCTATCATTAGATGTTCGTGCTGGTGAAATCATCGGTATTGCCGGTATCGATGGCAATGGTCAGACAGAACTTGTCCAAGCGATTACAGGACTTCGTAAAGTTAAGTCAGGTGATATTACCATCAAGGGTGAATCGATTATTCATAAGACAACTCGTCAGATTACTGAAATGAGTGTTGGTCATATTCCTGAAGATCGTCACCGTGATGGTATGGTCCTTGAAATGACAGTTGCTGAAAATATCGCTCTTCAAACCTACTACAAAGAGCCAAATTCTAAGAATGGTATCTTGAACTATAATGTCATCAATACTAAAGCGCGTGAATTGATGAAAGAATTTGATGTTCGTGGTGCAGGAGAGTTAATTGCTGGTGGTGAATTGTCAGGTGGTAACCAACAAAAAGCTGTTATCGCTCGTGAGATTGACCGTGACCCAGAACTTCTTATTGTAAGTCAACCAACTCGAGGTCTTGACGTTGGTGCCATTGAGTACATCCGTAAACGTATTATCGCAGAACGTGATAAAGGTAAGGCTGTGATTGTTGTCAGCTTTGAATTGGATGAAATTCTTGATATGTCAGACAGAATTGCAGTTATCTATGATGGTGCAATTCAGGGAATTCTAGATCCTGCTGAAACGAATAAGCAAGATCTTGGTATTCTTATGGCTGGTGGACAATTGAATAAGGAGGAAGCAAATGTCTAAAAAAGTACAAAATTGGGCAGTTCCTTTAATTGCTGTCCTCTTGGGAATGTTGATTGGAGCCGTTTTGATGTTGATTTTCGGTTATGATCCATTCTGGGCTTACTATGATCTTTTCACAACGGCCTTCGGCTCATTGAAAAATATTGGTGAAATTCTTCGTGCCATGAGTCCGCTGATTCTGATTGCACTAGGATTCTCTGTTGCATCTAAGGCAGGTTTCTTTAACGTTGGTTTGCCAGGACAGGCCTTGGCAGGATGGGTTTCTGCCGTATGGTTTGCTTTGTCATTCCCTGACTTACCAAAGGTGATTTCAGTTATCTGTACAGTCATTATCGGTCTGGTTGCAGGTGGTATCGCTGGGGCTATTCCAGGTATTCTCCGTGCTTACTTGGGAACTAGTGAGGTCATTGTTACCATCATGATGAACTACATCATTTTGTATGTAGCAAACAATATTATTCGCTTTGGATTTACAGCTGATATGTTGCGTTCTTCAGAAGCTTCTAACAAGGTTGTAGCCTCAGCTAGTTATCAAACAGAGTACTTATCTCAAATAACTGGTGGTTCGCGTTTCAATATTGGTTTCTTCCTGGCACTTGCGGCTGCCTTCTTAGTTTGGTTCTTGCTTAAGAAAACAACAACTGGTTTTGAAATTACATCTGTAGGTCTTAATCCTCATGCTTCAGAGTATGCAGGGATGTCATCTAAACGTGTTATTATCATGTCAATGATTATCTCAGGTGCTCTATGTGGTCTTGGAGGAACAGTAGAAGGACTTGGTACATTCCAAAATGTCTTCGTTCAAAACTCTTCATTGGCTATCGGTTGGAACGGTATGGCGGTTGCGCTTTTAGCGTCTAACTCACCTATCGGTATCCCATTTGCCGCCCTTCTTTATGGTGTTTTGTCTATTGGTAAGAGTGGTATGATTGGTGTTCCACCTGAAATTATCGATGTTGTTTCAGCCTTGATCATCTTCTTTGTTGGTGCTAATTACATCATTAGATATTGGGTTCGCCCTCGTCATAAATCAGTGAAAGCTAAAGGAGGACAAAACTAATATGGACTTTATTACAATTATAGCCTTGATTGTTGCCTCTATGTTGAAGTATTCAGCACCATTGATTTTTACAAGTATTGGTGGAACTTTCTCTGAACGAGGCGGTATCGTAAATGTCGGCCTTGAAGGAATTATGGTAATTGGTGCTTTCGCAGGTGTTCTCTTTAACTTGACTTTTGCAGAAAGTTTTGGAGATGCGACACCTTGGATTGCTGCGATTGTAGCAGGTCTGGTTGGTGTTCTCTACTCATTACTCCATGCTGTTGCGACAATTAACTTCCGAGCTGACCATGTTGTCTCTGGTACAGTGTTGAACCTTATCGCACCATCTTTGGCAGTATTCTTGACACGTGTTATCTATGGTGCTGGTCAAACACCTGCTATCAGTCATAACTTTAAGACTGTATCATTCCCAATCTTTAATCATATCCCTTTCTTGGGTAAAGTTTTCTTCACTAATGTTTCTTTGGTAGCATATGTTGCTATCTTGGTTTCAGTAGCATCATGGTGGCTCATCTTTAAGACACGCTTTGGTTTGCGACTTCGCTCAGTTGGTGAACACCCACAGGCAGCAGATACACTTGGGATTAACGTCTATCGTATGCGTTACTATGGCGTTATGATTTCGGGCTTCCTTGGTGGTGTTGGTGGTGCGGTTTATGCACAATCAATCTCAAACAACTTTGCCGTTACAACAATTGCAGGTCCTGGTTTCATCGCCTTGGCTGCTATGATTTTCGGTCGTTGGAGTCCAATTGGAGCTATGCTCTCAAGTTTGTTCTTTGGATTGTCACAATCATTGGCAATCATTGGAAAACAGCTTCCACTCATTTCACATGTACCAAATGTGTATTTGCAAATTGCACCGTATATCTTGACAATTATTGTCTTGGCTGCTTTCTTCGGTAAAGCCGTTGCACCTAAAGCAGATGGTGTTAACTATATCAAATCTAAATAGGCACTCTACAGTGTCTCAGATAAGAAGGTCTATCGGCCTTCTTTTTTATTCGAGTAAAAAAAGCTTGTCATACCTACTTTAATGAGTATTGACAAGCTTTTGTTTTTATGAAAAATGTGGGTTAAAGACCTTCTCATGACCAATAGTGGTATCCCATCCATGTCCTGGGAAAACTCTGTAGTGGTTAGGAAGCGTAAAGAGTTGCTCTTGAATACTAGTGAGTAATTGTTCGTGGTTCCCTGTTGGAAGGTCCCAGCGTCCAATTGTTTCTTTAAAGAGGGCATCACCAGAAAATACAGTTTCTTCTCTATCAAAGATAAAAGAAACACCTCCAATAGAGTGTCCTGGAGTTGGAACAACTTTAAACTGAAAGTTCTTGATGTTATAATTTTCAGTAAAATCGAAGTAGTGTTCTGCAGGATTGACAATAACGTCTTCCATATCGTCGTGACGTGGGAGTCCAGATAAATTATCAATAGGACTCATCAACCAGTCTTTTTCAGCTTCAGTAACATAAACAGGAGGATTATAAGCCTGACGGACTGCCTCAACACTCATAATGTGGTCGTAGTGTGTATGTGTCAAAAGGATAGCAGCAACTGGTTTGTCGATTGCTTTAAGTTCAGCTAAGATAGCAGAAGTATCACTTCCTGGATCAATGACTAGACAGGCTGTATCGTTTTCTAAAATATAGGTGTTTTCCTGAGCAACAGGATTTAAAATTCGTCTTATTTTCATAGTTCTAGTGTAGCACGAATTTCAGGCTTTTTCCAATATCAGAATGATGACTTTGTCTTTTTTTGGTGCTTTGTATATGCTATAATAAGGTCACTATGAGTGAAAAAAACACGAATAAATATGCCATTGTTGATTTGGAAGCAACCTCCGCTTCGTCAACGGCTAGTATTATACAGGTGGGAATTGTTATCATGCAAAATGGTCAGGTGGTTGACGAATTTGCGAGTGATGTTAACCCACACCAAGAACTCGATGAGCACATTATTCATTTAACAGGAATTTCCGATCAGCAGTTGGCCCAAGCACCAGATTTTTCAGAAATTGCCAGAACCATTTTTGAACTGATTGAGGACTGTATTTTTGTTGCCCATAATGTTAAATTTGATGCCAATTTGCTTGCAGAGGCACTTTTTATGGAAGGTTTCGAATTAAGGACGCCTCGTGTTGATACGGTCGAATTGGCTCAAGTCTTTTATCCAACATTCGAACAATATAAGTTATCTCATTTATCCAAGGTTCTTAATCTTGACTTAGCTCAAGCCCATACCGCTATTGAAGATGCGAGAGCGACCGGACAGCTTTTGTTTCATTTGATGGATAAGATTGCCAGCCTACCTAGACAGACCATTGAGATGCTTTTGACTTTTTCAGATAATCTTCTTTTTGAGACAGAGTTGGTTATTCGTGACGCTATAAGAGGTCAAAATTTAGGTCTTTCAAAGGAATATGTCATGCTTGAAGAATCCGGAATTGTTCTTCGTAGACCTGTGGCTTATAAGGCGGAACGTAAACTGTCTCAAGATTTTGCTACCAATATTGCTCTCTTAGATTTGGAATCAAGACCTAAACAAAGAGAGTTTGCTGAGGCAGTAAGGAAGGAGCTTGATAATACTGCTATTTCCATGATTCAGGCTCAGACTGGAATTGGGAAAACCTATGGCTATTTGCTTCCCTTGTTAGCACAATCTGATGTAGATAAAGTTGTGGTGGCTGTTCCAACCAAGCTTCTTCAAAATCAGATTATGAATCAAGAAGCTAAAGCATTATCGGATGTCTTTAATATTAGCTTTCATAGTCTCAAAGGACCTCAGAATTATATCAAGTTAGATGCCTTTTACCAGACCTTACTTCGTCAGGACAGTAACCGTTTGATTAATCGTTACAAAATGCAACTCTTAGTTTGGTTGACTGAAACGAAGACAGGAGATCTTGATGAAATCAGACAAAAACAGCGCTATATGGCTTATTTTGATGAGATTAAGCACGATGGTAAGTTAAAGGTGGATAGTCTTTTTGCTGAATATGATTTTTGGCAACAGTCCTACCAAAAAGCCCAAGAAGCTAGGGTAGTTGTGACCAATCATGCTTATCTTTTGACGCGTATGGAAGATGATCATGATTTTGTTCGAGGAAAAACCCTTGTGATTGATGAGGGACAAAAGATGGTTCTGGCTTTGGAACAATTTTCACGTCATCAAGTCAATCTTACTGTCCTTTTGCAACATATCCATCGTATCCTTGATAGTGGTAATCAAGCCTTACTTCAACAACGCTTGCTCGAAAATTTGCAGTTTGAAGTTAGCCATCTAATCCAAGAACACCAACATTTTCCTCAGAAGCAGTATAATCGACAGCAATTAGATCGTTTGCTACAAACCATTTCTGAACTGGAAGGTGAAAGTGATTTGATGGAGATGTTGTCTCCACTGAAGACACCCCTTTACAGCCATTTTTGGCTTGAAACAGACTATTATCAGGAACATCGTGTGACTTATTTAAAGGCGTCACGTCAAGAACTCTTAGAACTTTCAGCTTATCTACCAAGTGCTCAAAAAGTGATAATTGTTTCAGCAACTATTGATGTAGGACCTGATGTTGATGTGGCTGATTTGTTGGGCTTAAAACAGGTACGCAAGGTTAGCCTTCCAATGGACACTTTACCCAATCAAGCTATTTGGATTGATCAAAGCATGCCTATGATTGGAGTTTCTTCTGAGGAGGAGTATGAAGTTGCTCTTGCAAAGCGTCTCCAGAAGCTATCTGAAATGGAATATCCAATTTTAGTACTATTCACGTCTCGAAAGAGTATGATGGCTGTTTCAGATTTATTGGATCATAGGGAAGTTCGTCACCTAACTCAAGAGAAAAATGGGACAGCTTTTAATGTCAAAAAACGTTTTGATAGAGGTGAGACCAATCTCCTTCTTGGTATGGGGGCATTCTGGGAAGGTGTTGACTTTGCTCAACAAGATAGGGTAATTGAGGTTATTGCACGTCTGCCGTTTGACAATCCTAAGGATCCTTTCTATCAAAAGATTGAATCTTGGTTTTCTAAGCAAGGAAAGAGTACCTTTGAGAGTTACAGTCTTCCAATGACGGTTTTACGTTTCAAACAAGCTATCGGACGTGCCCAAAGACACCCAGAACAGCGTTCAGCTATTCTTCTTATGGACAATCGCCCACTCGTTAAGAGCTATGGAAAACTATTTCTAAAAGAAGTCACACAAGAAGTGGCGCTTAAGTATGCTAAGTTTGAGCAAGTTAAAGAGGATATTAAGGATTTCTTAGAAAAAGAAAGTTAACTTTTTAAAACAAACCTTTTCTAAGATTACTCAGGCTTTATGAATTTTACTGAGTTATAAAAAAGATAGACTTAATTGCTCAATACTAGCTATATTGCTATGTAAAGATTTATCATTTTCTGATATAATAAATTCAGAAACTTTTTTAGGAGGCATTATGCGTAAACAACGTTCACCTTGGACAAAAAAGCAACAGCTCATTTTTGGAATAATTGTAATCGTTGTGACCTTAATTGCCTCTGTGACTGCTATTCTTATTGTAGCGACTAAGCCTTACGTAGACGCTGAAAAGAAGGTTATTGCCATAGCAGAGAGCAAAGCAGACATAAGGACTGTTACTGAATTTGATATCTACCATGGTGAGTCTACCTATTACGGACTTCTTGGAAAGTCTAGTCAAGGTGAGAAGCTAGCTGTTATCATTAGTCATGATTCAGGTGTGGTTGATATCTACAAGCAATCTGATGGTATTAGTAAGTCAGTGGCTAAGAAAGCTGCTAAGGCCTATGGTGCTAAGGAGATATCCTATGTGCACCTAGGAAAATATGGCAAAACTCCTATTTGGGAAGTGAAGTCAGGAACCCAGTATTATCTGGTTGATTTTATCTCAGGTCAGGTTATTAAAGTGGAAGGACTATAATGAAATGACAAAATTATCAAATCGTGTATTACAAATGGAAGAAAGTGTCACTTTAGCTGCCAGTGCGCGTGCTAAAGCTCTTAAAGCTCAAGGACGTGATATTTTGAGTTTGACACTTGGTGAACCAGATTTTGTAACACCTAAGAACATTCAAGATGCGGCCATTGCTTCTATTGAAAATGGTAAAGCAAGTTTTTATACCGTGGCTTCTGGACTTCCGGAACTCAAGGATGCAATCAGCACTTACATGGAAAATTTCTATGGTTATGCTGTGAAACCAAATGAGGTTGTTGTCGGCACTGGTGCTAAGTTTATCTTATATGCTTTCTTTGCTACGGTCATTAATCCTGGTGATGAAGTCATTATTCCAACACCTTGCTGGGTTTCTTACGTAGACCAAGTTAAAATGGTTGAGGGTGTTCCGGTTACTTTCCAAACGACTGAAGCTAATCACTTTAAAGCAACGGTTGAACAGCTTGAAGCTGCTCGAACTGAAAAAACTAAGGTTGTCTTGCTTAATTCTCCATCAAATCCAACAGGAATGATTTACAGCAAGGAAGAATTGCAAGCAATCGGTGACTGGGCAGTTGAGCACGATATTTTGATTTTAGCTGATGATATCTATGGCCGTTTGGTCTATAATGGCAACACTTTCACACCCATTTCTAGTCTTTCAGATGCGATTCGTAAGCAAACAATTGTGATTAATGGTGTTTCCAAGACCTATGCTATGACAGGTTGGCGCGTGGGATTTGCTGTAGGAAATCCAGAAATTATTTCAGGAATGGCGAAGATTATTAGCCAAACAACATCAAATCTTACAGCAGTTTCTCAATACGCTGCTATTGAAGCCTTAACTGGTGATCAGTCTTCTATCGAAGAAATGCGTCAGGCCTTTGAAGAACGTTTGAATACAATTTATCCACTCCTAGCTGAAGTACCTGGTTTTGAAGTCATCAAACCTCAGGGTGCCTTTTACCTCTTCCCTAATGTTAAAAAAGCGATGGAAATCAAGGGTTATACAGATGTCAATGATTTTACAAATGCTATTCTTGAAGAGGCTGAAGTGGCTTTGGTAACAGGTGCAGGATTCGGCGCACCTGAAAATATTCGTCTTAGCTATGCAACTGACTTGGATACTTTGAAAGAAGCGGTCCGCCGAATCAAAGCCTTTATGGAAAAATAGAATTAATATAGATCAAAAGAAAAGAGAAGTAATTACATGTCTAAACAATTAGTTTCAATTATTGATGTGCCTAAACACGTGGGCGAAGAAATCACTATCGGTGCATGGGTAGCTAACAAATCAGGTAAAGGGAAATTGGCCTTTCTTCAATTGCGTGACGGGACTGCCTTCTTCCAAGCTGTGGCTTTCAAGCCTAACTTCATCGAAAAATATGGTGAAGAAGAAGGTACTGAAAAATTTGATACTGTTAAACGCCTTAGCCAAGAAACATCAGTTTATGTGACTGGTGTGGTTAAAGAAGATGAACGTTCAAAATTTGGTTACGAGTTGGATGTGACAGCAGTAGAAGTCATCGGTGAGTCACATGATTACCCAATCACACCAAAAGAACACGGAACTGACTTCTTGATGGATAATCGTCACCTTTGGTTGCGTTCACGTAAACAAATGGCTGTCCAACAAATTCGTAATGCGATTATTTACGCAACATACGAATTCTTTGATAAAAATGGTTTCATCAAATTTGATAGTCCAATTTTGTCAGGAAATGCCGCTGAAGATTCAACAGAATTGTTTGAAACGGATTACTTTGGTACACCTGCTTACCTAAGCCAATCTGGTCAGCTTTACCTTGAAGCTGGTGCAATGGCTCTTGGTCGTGTCTTTGACTTTGGTCCTGTTTTCCGTGCTGAAAAATCAAAAACACGTCGTCACTTGACTGAGTTCTGGATGATGGATGCTGAGTATTCATTCCTGACACATGATGAGTCACTTGACTTGCAAGAAGCTTATGTTAAAGCACTTATTCAAGGTGTGATTGATCGTGCGCCACAAGCTCTTGATATCCTTGAACGTGATGTGGATCTTCTTAAGAAATACATTGCTGAGCCATTCAAGCGTGTGTCTTATGATGAAGCTATCGACCTTCTTCAAGCACATGAAAATGATGAAGATACAGATTACGAGCACCTCGAACATGGGGATGACTTCGGTTCACCGCACGAAACTTGGATTTCAAACTATTTTGGTGTTCCAACATTCGTTGTTAATTATCCAGCAAGCTTCAAGGCCTTCTACATGAAACCAGTTCCTGGCAATCCTGAGCGCGTTCTTTGTGCAGACCTTTTGGCTCCAGAAGGTTATGGTGAAATCATCGGTGGTTCAATGCGTGAAGATGACTATGATGCCCTTGTAGCTAAAATGGATGAACTCGGAATGGACCGTTCAGAATACGAATTCTACCTTGACCTTCGTAAATATGGTTCGGTACCACACGGTGGTTTTGGTATCGGTATTGAACGTATGGTTACTTTCGTATCTGGCACAAAACACATTCGTGAAGCTATTCCATTCCCACGTATGTTGCACCGTATCAAACCATAAGTAAAATTCTCTAGGAGTGCAAAAGTATGAAAAGATGGTTACTTGGTCTTTTGGCCTTACTTTGTATGGTGTCAATGGTAGCTTGTAGCAAGTCTACTCCCTCGCTAGAGGGTGAATGGCAGGCACAAGATGCCTTAAAGAAGGATTATACTATTGTCTTCAAGAAAGATAAGGTCAAGATTGGTGAGCAGGATTATAACTATACAGTGGATGGTCCCAAGTCTAAAGATGACTTTACCTATTATTCGCTAAAAGTAAAAGATCAGGGAAAAGAAACGTCTTATACGGTATTTTTCCCAACTAAATCCAAAGAGGTTGCTCTTTTTCTACAACCAAATGATGAGAAAGAACCTATTAAGGGTCAAATGCTCTTTGCACTTAATAAAAAAGAAAAACCAGACTACTATAGCTATGTCAAAAAGTATCTGAAATAAAAACGCCAACTGGCGTTTTTACTTTAAATGAAAGAGGTGAGGAAAATGTAGGCAACTCTAAGTAAGTCTTTTAGAAACAATCAATTACATATTGAAAGTGAGAAAACGATGTTTAAAAGAACTTACAAAGGCAATATTCCACTTCTAGCAGGACTGGAATTCACATCTTATTTTGGAATCACCAGTTTTTGGATTTTATTTTTCATTCAGAATGGTCTTTCCTTACTTCAAATCGGTTTACTAGAAAGTATCTTTCATGGGACAAGTCTCTTGTGTGAGATTCCATCAGGTATGTTGGCCGATCGGTTTAGCTACAAGACCAATCTCTATTTGGCTCGCTTGGCCAGTATTGGATCCTCTGTCTTGATCTTACTTGGTCAGGGAAATTTTTGGATCTATGCGATTGCCATGATGGTCAATGCTTGGTCTTACAATTTTGACTCGGGGACCAGTACGGCTTTCTTATATGATTCAGCAGTTGAAGCAGGTCAAAAGGACCGCTATCTTCAGATTTCTAGCTTTTTGTCTGGTGTGGCAGAAGTCACCCGAACTCTAGGTACAGTTGTTGCTGGTTTCTTTGTTCACGGAGCCTTGGCCTGGACCTATCATATTGCGATTGGCCTTTCATTAGTTTCCATTCTCTTGATTTTTCTGATGAAGGAGCCAGAAACTAAGAGTGATGAAAGAGATCGCTTAACCTTAAAACGGATATTGGTGGTGGTGAAACAAGAATGGCAGGAGAAACCGGTCTTATTTTACTGGATGCTCACCTATCAACTGCTAGGAACCATCATGTGTATGTTTTATTTTTACTACCAACAGAAAATCAGTGACCTAGCCAGTTGGCAAGTATCGCTCATCATGCTTGTTGGTAGTCTCTTAAATCTTCTAGCTGTTTATCTAGCTAGTCAAATCGGGAAAAAATGGAATAGCAATCAAGTCTTTCCAATTCTGGTTGCGCTGACAGGGTTGGCCTTGCTGTTGGTATGGTTGAGAACGCCATTCGCCTATCTAAGTGTTTATCTCTTGACCAATGCACTTTATGCGGTTTATCAACCCATTTACTACAATGATTTACAAGGCTATTTACCATCTAGTGTACGGGCAACCGTGCTGAGCATCAATTCGATGATGTTTAGTCTATCCATGATTGTCATCTTCCCACTGACGGGTTGGTTCATAGATAGTTATGGATTTGTAGTAGTCTTTATCATCCTGGGCCTTGTAACGCTATTCTCTTTCCCTCTCTTACTGATTGGATTGGGGAAAATGGGCAAGATAATAAATAAAGGGACAAAGATGGATTAATATTCCAGACTTTTATTAGTCTACATAAGTTTAAATTGGATAATAGCATCTTGCTTAACAAAATCCGAACGAACTCTCTCTGCTGTGCAGGGAGAGTTTTTTTATCTTTAAAAATTGTGGTATAGTAGGCACATCCTTTACAATAAGAATCGAGTCGTGTGAAATCTTTAGGTCAAATGCTCTTTGCACTTAATAAAAAAGAAAAACAGACTACTATAGCTATGTCAAAAAGTATCTGAAATAGTAGGAGAAGGATTAGCCTAGTGCTGATTCTTTTCTTTTTGGAATTATATGTTTCAATTTTCAGAATATTTTGTTATAATAGCAACATATTAGTCAAAGGAGAACTATCATGGCAAAAACTATTCATACTGATAAAGCACCAGCAGCAATCGGACCTTATGTTCAAGGTAAAATTGTTGGCAATCTTTTGTTTGCTTCTGGTCAAGTACCATTGTCACCAGAAACAGGTGAAATCATTGGCGAAACAATTCAAGAACAAACAGAACAAGTTCTTAAAAATGTTGGGGCTATTTTGGCAGAAGCTGGTACAGACTTTGACCACGTTGTCAAAACAACTTGCTTCCTAAGTGACATTAACGATTTCGTTCCATTTAACGAAGTGTATGCAACTGCCTTTACATCTGATTTCCCAGCACGTTCTGCAGTAGAAGTGGCACGTTTGCCAAAAGATGTTAAAATTGAAATCGAAGTTATCGCTGAGATTGATTAATGAAGAGAGCCTTGGCTCTTTTCTTTTTTTCTCAACTATGATAGACTATTAGAGATAAATCATTTTCGATGTTTGGGAGACACCATCGCTAAAAAAAACCATTACTGGCGTTTTTTTGGCTCCCCCAAGGGGCCTTTTTATGTGTCTCAAACATCACGAATAAAGAGGAATATTATGAAACGTCAATCAGCTTTGGTCGTCTTTAGTGGCGGTCAAGATTCTACTACTTGCCTATTTTGGGCTCTAAAACATTATGAAACAGTTGAATTAGTTACTTTTGCTTACGGGCAACGTCATAGCTTGGAAATTGAAGTAGCTAAAGAGATTGCGCAAGAACAAGGGCTTAAACACCATGTTTTGGATATGTCTTTGCTTGGTCAAATTACTGAAAATGCCTTAACATCTGATATTGAGATTGAGGCAGAAGAAGGTGAAGTTCCTAATACTTTTGTGGACGGGCGTAATCATCTTTTCCTTTCTTTTGCAGCTGTTCTGGCTAAGCAACGTGGTATCACTGACATTGTTACGGGTGTTTGTGAGACAGACTTTTCTGGTTATCCAGACTGTCGTGATGTTTTTGTCAAATCGCTTAATGTTACACTTAATCTTGCCATGGCCTATGATTTCGTTATCCAAACTCCTCTCATGTGGTTAGATAAGGCTGAGACTTGGGCTTTGGCTGATCAACTTGGAGCTTTCGACTACGTTCGTGAAAAAACGCTGACTTGTTATAACGGTATTATTGGGACTGGTTGTGGGGAATGTCCTGCCTGCCATTTACGTCAAAAAGGACTTGAAAAATATCTAGCAGAAAGAGGAGAAGCTTAATGTTTTTTGCACCGAAAGAAATCAAAAAAGAAACAGGTGAGTCTTTGGTTTACAATTCTCACCGTACAATGGTTTCTAAAGAGTTTACTTTTGATGCTGCCCACCATCTCTTTCATTATGAAGGCAAATGCAAATCGCTTCATGGTCATACCTACCATCTTCAGATTGCAGTAAGTGGCTACTTGGATGAGCGTGGTATGACCTACGATTTTGGTGACCTCAAGAGCATTTATAAGGACCATTTGGAACCTCAGTTAGATCACCGTTATCTCAATGAGACTTTGCCTTATATGAACACAACTGCGGAAAATATGGTTTTCTGGATTTTCCAGATGACGAGTCAACATCTGCCAGAGGAGAGAGGACTTCGTTTGGAATATGTACGCCTTTATGAAACACCAACAGCCTTTGCAGAGTTTAGACGGGAGTGGTTGGATGACTAGAGAACGTGTACTCAAACTACCAGTGCTTGAAATTTTTGGACCAACCTTTCAAGGGGAAGGGCGAGCAATTGGTCAAAAAACCATGTTTGTAAGGACAGCAGGATGTGATTACCACTGTGATTGGTGTGATTCTGCCTTCACTTGGGATGGTTCAGAAAAGCCAACTCGTATGACAGCTGACGAAGTCATTAAAGCTTTGGATGCGCTAGGAACTTACGACTATGTTACTCTATCTGGAGGAAACCCAGCTCTGCTAGCGGCTAATATGGCTGAACTCGTTTCAAAACTCAAGGCAAGAGGCGTAAGCCTGGCCGTTGAAACACAGGGTTCTCGCTGGCAGGAGTGGCTAAAGGAAATTGACCAAGTAACCTTAAGTCCTAAACCGCCATCATCCAAGATGGAAGTCAATATGGAAACCCTTGACTTTATTGTTTCTCAGCTTGATCCTGATAAAGTTACCTTCAAGGTTCCTGTTTTCGATGATACAGATTTAGCCTTTGCTAAAATGATTCAGGAACGTTATCAGCCAGATGTCATGTTTCTTTCAGCTGGTAATCCTGAACCTAAAGCAGAGGGTAATATTGTCCAACATCAATTAAATCGCCTAAAAGAACTATGGGAGACTGTAGCTGCTGATAATTCGTGGGGCAATGTGCGTGTCCTCCCTCAGCTTCATACCCTACTCTATGATAATGAGCGTGGTGTCTAATCTTCACAGTCTATAAGATTAGAATTGATAGTATTTTGACTTTTTTGATGATTAAGATTAGAAATTAAGATTAAAAATCGACTATATAAAGGTCTAGAAAAATTAATAACGAAGGAAGAAAAATGTCACAACAAGAAGAAATGAAAAACCTCACTCTCCTTGGTAATAAGGAGACACCTTATATTTTTGAATACTCTCCACAAGTCTTGGAGTCTTTTGATAATCGTCACACTGATAATGATTACTTTATCAAATTCAACTGTCCAGAATTTACGTCACTTTGTCCTATTACTGGCCAACCTGATTTTGCAAGTATCTATATTTCTTATATTCCAGACCAGCTGTGCGTTGAGTCTAAATCTCTAAAGCTTTACCTCTTTAGTTACCGTAATCACGGAGATTTCCATGAAAACTGTATTAATACCATTGGTAAAGATTTGGTGGAGCTTTTGAACCCCCGTTACTTAGAAGTTTGGGGTAAATTTACACCTCGTGGTGGTATTTCTATTGACCCTTATTATAATTATGGCCGTCCAGAAACTAAGTATGAAAAGATGGCAGAGCAACGTCTTTTTAATCACGATCTTTACCCAGAAAATATTGATAATCGTTAATATCATGCTAAAGTCCTTATGTTAAGGGCTTTTTTATTTTGTTAAACACCTGTCTTTAGAGTGTAAAAGAAAGCTGATCAATTATTTTTTACAAGTAAAAGTAAAGTCATTCATTGTTAGTTTTTTATTGGTCTGTTCTTAGAAACTTCTATTATTAAAATAATTTGACAATAGAAGTATTATCTCCTACAATTAAAGTGTAAACAGAAGCGTAAGCGCTTGCTTATAAAAGGTATATTTGTTTTTAAAAAAGGGGATGAAGACAATGAGAAAAAGTTTACGTCTATTTTCGTGCGCTGTTTTAGGGGCAGCAATATTAGCACCAACGGTAGTTGGTAATGATCATGCACAGGCCGATAGTTATTATGGCCGAGGTTACTATAATAACTATTCTTATAATCCATGGTATAACAACTATTATCCAAACTATGGTTATAACTACGGATACAATGGGTATTATCCAGGCTATAATTACAATTATGGTTATAACTACGGTTACAATAATTACTATCCAAACTATAACTATGGCTATAATTATAACTATAATTATGGCTATAACAACTATAATCCTGGTTACAACAACTACAACGAATCAGGTACTTACCGCTATAGCAATGGGTATTTGTACTACATCTTGAGTGATGGTAGCTACTATGTTAACTATAACGGACGTTGGGTTCGTGGTGGTGACTATAATAACAACAATAGTGGTTCTAACAATACACCATCGACAGGATATGAGGTTTTGAGAAATGACCCTCACTACCGTTACGAAAATGGTACTCACTACTATTTGAAAGATAATGGCGATTACTACTATTATTCAAATGGTAAGTGGGTGCTTGTTAAGGCTTCAAGCACAGATTCTGAAGCTCCAACAACTTCAACTGTAGATTCAACGTCATCAGCAAGTTCAGAAGTAGCCTCAACTGTGGATTCAACTTCATCAGCAAGTTCAGAAGTAGCCTCAACTGTAGATTCAACGTCATCAGCAAGTTCAGAAGCAGCGTCAACTGTAGCTTCAACTTCGTCTGCAAGCTCAGAAGTAGCTTCAACTGTTGACTCAACTTCGTCTGCAAGCTCAGAAGTAGCTTCAACTGCTGACTCAACTTCATCAGCAAGCTCAGAAGTAGCCTCAACCGTGGATTCAACTTCATCAGCAAGCTCAGAAGTAGCCTCAACTGTTGACTCAATTTCATCAGCAAGTTCAGAGGTAGCCTCAACTGTAGATTCAACTTCATCAGCAAGTTCAGAAGTAGCCTCAACTGTAGATTCAACTTCATCAGCAAGTTCAGAAGTAGCTTCAACTGTAGATTCAACTTCATCAGCAAGTTCAGAAGCAGCCTCAACTGCTGACTCAACTTCATCAGCAAGTTCAGAAGCAGCGTCAACTGTAGATTCAACTTCGTCTGCAAGTTCAGAAGTAGCCTCAACTGTAGATTCAACTTCAGAAGCGGCTTCAACTGGTAACTCAAGTTCGACTGTAACTTCTGAATCTTCTTCAACAGCAACTTCAGAGACAGGTTCAACATCAGAAACAAGTTCTGAAGCTCCTGAACTTGAAAAACCACCATATGCGCCTGAAACAAACATTGACTATGATAAGTTGCCAAAACCAACATTGCCACCAACAGATTATCGCATGCACTCAGACCCACGATTTGTAGATGACAACGGTACGTATTACTACCGTGTTGCTATGACTGATGAGGAAACTGCGCGTGGTATCGATGGTTACTACAAATGGGTTGATGGTAAGTGGAAACTCTACAATGGTACTGCCAATGATGACCCTGAGCTTGATCCAGATTTCCATAAACCAGCAGGAAACGACGAATACATGTACGATGACAACGCATCAAGTGTTAAGTTGTATTCTGAAAATGTAGTTGGTACTGGTAAAGCAGGAGAAGCTCTTCCATTCCAAAATGTTGATGAATTCAAAGACTATGTCATTAATAATCTTGCTCCAAAATTCATAGACAATGCTGGCTGGGATTGTAATGTAACTTGGGAAATTGAAGATGTTGACAACTTCAACGCTTCTAAGGGCAGTGCTTGGGCACGTGATTATGTGATTACAGCTAATCTCAAGAGCGGTGTTGACGATAAAAAATATAGTGATGTTGAATTTGGATATGTTAAATTTATTTATCATGTAGAACCAACTGAAAACTCTGATTATGTTGAACTTGATTCAGCTAAGGCTGCCTTTAATGAAATCAATGCTCAACGTACAGCTGCCGGTTTACCAGCGCTTACATGGTCTGATGATCTTTACAATAGCACAACTCTTCCACACGCCAAAGATATTTCACATACTTACAACAGTGACGGTATTGTTTACCGTCGTGAATCTGATGGTTCAGTTGTTGCAAATAAATGGTTGAGCAGTGGTATTCGTGAACTTCTCATGAGTCCAGATGCTACTCAAGCTGCAGTGGCATGTGTTGTCGCAGGTGATGGTACTTACTACTGGACTTTGAATTACCAATAAGAAGATGTTAAATTAATTGTCCCAATAATGAGGAGTCTGAGGTTAGTCTTGGACTCTTTTCCTTTATCTATTGAACGTTTAAGCTTTCAATATGGTATAATAGAGCCTAGAAAGAAGGCGAAAATATGCAGGTTAAGAGAGTTCAGGATTATATCTCTAAAGAGTGGTTCGATGAAACCGATGGCTCCTATTTCGAACGACTAAATAGTCGTTTGCAGGTGCTTTTGAAAAAAGATTACCCTGATTTACAAGGACATGATTTCATTAGTAATATTAGCCTTTTGGATTATAGGTTAGTTTTTCTCGACGAGATTATCGCAAATGCTAATGAGAAAAATGAGCACGTGCGTGAAACAGTTCATGATGTGACCAAGAGTTTGCTCTACGAGGACCAGGATGTCCAGGAACAATTGGATAGTCGAATTACTTTTGGACAGAAAGTGGCGGATGAAGTGGCCAGATTTGGTGGATCTTGGACTTTTATCTTGTCATTCATTGCTTTTATGGCTATTTGGATGGGGCTAAATGTCATCCAACCCTTTGGGATTGCCTTTGATAAGTATCCTTTTATTCTGTTGAATCTGGCCTTGTCCACTCTAGCTGCCGTTCAGGCACCATTGATTATGATGAGTCAGAATCGGGCATCGGATTACGATCGATTGCAAGCACGAAATGACTATAACGTCAATAAACAATCAAAGGCAGAAATCCGACTTTTACATGAAAAAATTGATCACTTGGTGCAACAAGACCAATCAGATTTGCTTTCTATTCAAAAATTGCAGACAGAAATGATTATGGGGGTTAGCCAACAAGTTGAAAAAATGTCAGACGATATTCGTGTCTTGAAAGAAGAAAGACTAGAAAGGGAGTCTCATGGGAACGAAAAAAATTAATTTAGTTGTTGTAACAGGGATGAGCGGGGCAGGTAAGACTGTAGCGATTCAATCCTTTGAGGATATTGGATACTTCACTATTGATAATATGCCACCTTCTTTGGTACCAAAGGTTATCGAATTGGTAAAACATAGTGAAGAGACAGATAAGATTGCTCTTGTCGTTGATATGCGAAGTCGCTTGTTTTTCGATGAAATCAACGATATTTTGGATAAATTGGAGAGCAATGAGGAACTTAATTTCAAGATTCTTTTCTTGGACGCTACGGATGGTGAATTGGTTTCTCGTTACAAAGAGACACGTCGTAGTCACCCACTGGCGGCAGATGGCCGTGTTTTGGATGGCATCAAGTTAGAGCGTGAGCTTTTGTCACCGCTTAAGAGTTTGAGTCAAAACGTAGTTGATACGACAGAATTGACTCCGCGTCAACTTCGTAAGGCTATTTCTGAACAGTTTTCATCTGAGCAAGACCAATCTTCTTTCCGTATTGAAGTTTTGAGTTTTGGTTTTAAATATGGACTGCCATTGGATGCAGATCTGGTTTTTGATGTCCGTTTTTTGCCAAACCCTTATTATGATCCTGCCCTTCGTAACCTCACAGGTTTGGATAAAGAGGTTTTTGATTACGTCATGAAGCATACGGAATCAGAAGACTTTTATAATCATTTGACACAGCTTATTAAACCAATCTTACCTGGCTACAAAAAAGAAGGTAAGTCAGTTCTTACTATTGCTGTTGGGTGTACAGGTGGTCAACACCGTAGTGTAGCTTTTGCACATCGTCTAGCCCAAGATCTAAAAAATGATTGGACAGTCAATGAAACACATCGTGATAAGGATCGACGTAAGGAGACGGTGAATCGTTCATGAAAAAACCAAGAATTACAGTAATAGGTGGGGGAACTGGTATTCCAGTCATTCTTCGTAGTTTACGTCATAAGGATGTTGATATCACTGCTGTAGTAACTGTAGCTGATGATGGCGGTTCTTCAGGAGATTTGCGTGATATCATGCAACTGACACCTCCAGGGGATTTGCGTAATGTTTTGGTAGCTATGAGTGATATGCCTAAACTTTATGAAAGAGTTTTCCAATATCGTTTTGATAAAACCGATGGCGCTTTGGCCGGTCATCCACTTGGAAATCTAATCATCGCTGGAATTTCTGAAATGCAGGGATCTACCTATAATGCCATGCAGCTTCTGACGAAGTTTTTCCACGTCACAGGCAAGATTTATCCTGCCAGTGAGACTGCCTTGACGCTTCATGCCGTTTTTCAAGATGGTCATGAAGTAGCAGGTGAGAGTAGTATTGCCCAGTACGATGGCATGATTGAGCGCGTTTATGTGACCAATACCTATAATGATGAAGAGCCTAAGGCCAGTCGTAAGGTTGTTGATGCTATTATGAATAGTGATATGATTGTTTTAGGTCCTGGGTCTCTCTATACATCGATTTTGCCCAACCTGGTGATACCAGAGATTCGTCAGGCTCTTATTGAGACCAAGGCTGATGTCACATACATTTGTAATATTATGACGCAGTACGGAGAAACTGAGCAATTTTCAGATGCCAACCATGTGGCTGTTCTTAATCGTCATCTTGGCTCCGATGTGATTGACAATGTCTTAGTTAATATCAAGAAAGTGCCTAAGGAATACATGGCAAGTAATAAATTTGATGAATACCTTGTTCAGGTTGAGCATGATTTTGAGGGCTTACGTCGTGAAGCAAAAACAGTTGTGTCTTCTAATTTTTTGCGACTTGAAAATGGTGGTGCCTTCCACCATGGTGACTTGGTAGTGGATGAGCTCATGCATCTAGTGAGGAATAAGTCATGAGTTTCACAATTAAGGTTAAAGAAGAGATAATTGCAGCTTCAAGCAAAGATAAGGCTGAATTGTCGGCATTGATTAAGATGTCTGGTTCTGTTGGATTGACCAACCAAGGATTGACTCTTTCCATCTCAACAGAAAATGCAAAGATTGCGCGACATATCTACCAATTAATGGAAAGTCGTTATCACAGTAATCCTGAATTGAGACATCACAACAAGACTAATCTCAAGAAAAATCGTGTTTACACGGTTTTTGTAGCTGACCATGTCAATGATATTTTGTCCGATTTACAATTGGCGGATTCTTTCTTTGGCTTTGAAACAGGCATTGAAACATCAGTAATGGAAGATGACGAAGCTGGAAGATCCTATTTACGAGGTGCTTTTTTGGCGACTGGAACAGTTCGTGATCCTGAAAAAGGACGTTATCAATTAGAGATTTTTTCCGTTTACCAAGACCACGCAGAGGACTTGGCTTCTCTCATGAAAAAATTTATGCTCGATGCCAAGGTTCTGAGTCATAAAAATGGTTTTGTGACCTATCTTCAAAAAGCTGAGGATATTATGGATTTCCTCCTTGTTATTGGTGCAATGAACTCTAAGGATACCTTCGAAGAGGTCAAAATTATGCGAGAGACCAGAAATGATCTGAATCGTGCCAATAATGCGGAAACAGCTAATATTGCTAGAACGATTAGTGCTAGTATGAAAACAATTAATAATATTATCAAGATTATGGATACAGTTGGCTTGGAGATTTTACCTGTGGAGCTGCGTCAAATTGCCCAACTCCGTATTGCCAATCCAGATTATTCTATCCAGCAAATCGCAGATAGTATAGAACCTCCTCTGACCAAGAGTGGTGTCAATCATCGTCTCAGAAAAATCAATAAAATTGCGGACGATTTGTAAGTAGAAAGGAAATTTTTATGGCTTGTACAACGATTTTAGTAGGTAAGAAAGCCTCATATGATGGCTCTACCATGATTGCACGTACTGAGGATTCTCAATCTGGCGTTTTTACGCCCAAAGAATTTCTCGTCGTGACCCCTGAAGACCAACCGCGTCATTACCAGTCTGTGCTTAGCAAGTTTTCAATTGATTTGCCAGATAATCCTCTACGTTATACTTCTGTTCCAGATGCACTTGGTAAAGACGGTATCTGGGGTGAAGCTGGTATTAACTCAGCTAATGTTGCCATGAGTGCAACAGAAACAATCACCACCAATGCGCGTGTACTCGGTGCAGACCCTCTTGTTAAAGATGGTATTGGAGAAGAGGATATGTTAACATTGGTCTTGCCATATATCAAGACGGCGCGTGAAGGTGTCCTTCGTTTGGGGCAACTTCTTGAAACTTACGGAACTTACGAATCTAATGGTATTGCTTTCTCAGATACTGAAGAAATTTGGTGGCTAGAGACCATTGGTGGTCACCATTGGATTGCAAGACGTGTTCCAGATGATGCCTATGTCACTAACCCAAACCAACTTGGCATCGATCACTATGAGTTTGAAAATCCAGACGACTATTTAGCCTCACCAGACATTCGAGATTTTATTAATAAACATCACTTGGATTTGACTTATTCTAATGAACACTTTAATCCACGTTATGCTTTTGGTAGCCAACGAGATAAGGATCGTCATTATAATACACCACGTGCCTGGGCAATGCAGAAATTCTTGAACCCAGAAAAAGATTTTGATCCAAAATCATTCTTTATTCCATGGTGTCAAAAACCATACCGCAAAATTACAGTTGAAGATGTTAAATATGTCTTGAGTCTTCATTACCAAGATACACCTTACGATCCTTATGGACCTCAAGGAGATGCGGTGAGTCAACGCCAATTCCGTCCAATCGGTATCAACCGTACTAGTCAAACAGCTCTCTTGCAAATGCGTCCTAACAAACCATCAGAAACGACAGGAATTCAGTGGTTAGCCTATGGATCAATGCCATTTGGTACAATGGTGCCATTCTGGACTCAAGTCGGAACAACACCTGCTTATTTCCGTCAAACAACTGATAAAGTGGATACAGGTAATTTCTACTGGAGTAATCGCTTGATTGCTGCTATCTGTGATCCTCATTTCCAACAGCATGAAGCTGATTTGGATGCTTATGTAGAAACAACTATGGCTCTTGGCCATGCTATGATTAATCATGTAGATACTGCTTTAGCAAATGGTGTGAGTATTGATTTTGAAGCTGAAAATCAAAAAATTAGTGATAAGATTCAGTCAGAAACAGATAAACTATTGGCAAAAGTCTTAGATGATGCAAGTAATTTGATGACCAATCGTTTTTCTATGAGTGATTAAAGTCATTAAAAAAACCTTTCCATAAAATTGGAAAGGTTTTTTAGTATTGTAAACATTACTTGTTTTCTTTATCCAGTTTCGAGAGGAGCTGATAAAGCGTAATAAAGAAGAAAAGATTGAGTGAAATGAGAAGGCCTGATGCCCATGGCAAATCGCTTTCTAAATTTCGAAGAGGTGAATTCCAAGCAAAGTGTGCAGCAAAAGCACCGCAAGCATAAAGTATACCAATAAGACTGTATTTAGAATTAATGAGTTTTTGACGGGAACGCCATATAAGGACTAGCCCCATAGCAAGGAAGGATGTGTAAAGCCAGTGAGACGATACGGCACCAATAGTTCGACCAAGAATACCTGAAATCGTATAAGAAAAACCGTCAGGCAAATCTGAAAGAATATAGGAGAAGTCTTCACTAATCTGGAAGCCAAGACCTGCCGTAATAGCAACAAGCAAGATCCCCTTGTAACTTTTCGTTGGTACCATATAGATAGCAAAGAGAAAAGCTGCTAGTTTTAGGGGTTCTTCAACTAGGGGAGCCATAAGGGCATCCTCAAAGCGGTAGAAGAAACTCTTTGAAGAAAGATGAGCAGTTACCCAATCGTGAGAAAAGGTATTGGCATAACCAGCTATCCATCCTGTTATAAAGAGTCCACCAATTAGAGCAAATATGAGAACAAGTGGTTTCACCTGCCATCTCTTGCTTAAGTACTGAATCAGAAATATTCCTGGTACGATATAACATAAGGCAATCAGTGTTGATAGTCCAATAATACCGTATGCCGAACCAGACAAAGCGCCTGAAGTGTATGATTGTGTATCATAAGTCAGGCCTATGGCTGAAAGCAATAAAAAAAGATATAGGATTAATTTTCGAAACATGTATAACCTACTTTCCAAATGATATTTCCAGTATATCAAATAATTCTTTCTCGCTGAAATATTTCAATTTTTTTATTTAAGGGCTTGCAAAATAAATGAAATGTGATATACTTAACCAGTAAACTATTAACTGGTTAAGTATTTTGAAAGGAATAACATGAAAAAGAAACGCATTTTTGGCCTAGCAGGATTAGCAGCAGTTGTTTTAGCTGCTGGTGCAGGTATTTATTATACGACTAGTCACCACGGTTCAAAAGGAAATGGTGATTTGAAAGTTGTGACGAGCTTTTACCCTGTTTATGAATTTACCAAGCAGGTTGTAGGAGATGAGGGAGAGGTGTCTTATCTCATTCCTGCTGGAAGTGAAGCTCACGATTTTCAACCATCTACTAAGAATGTCGCTGACATTGAAAAAGCAGACACTTTCGTCTACCTAAATGAAAATATGGAAACCTGGGTTCCGAAAGTTGAAAAGTCTATTAACACTAAAAATACAAAAGTCATTAAGGCAAGTCAAGGCATGGTTCTCTTACCTGGAACAGAGGAAGAAGATCATGATCACGGTGGAGAAGAACATCACCACGAATATGATCCTCATGTTTGGCTCTCACCTAAACGTTCTCAAAAATTAGTTGAAACTATTAGGGACGGTTTGATTGCTCAACATCCAGATAAAAAAGCAGTCTTTACAACCAATGCCGAGAAATACCTTAAAAAATTAAAGACTTTGGATAAGGAGTATACTGAAGCCTTTAGTCAAGCAAAACAGAAAAGTTTTGTTACTCAGCACGCAGCTTTTGCCTACCTTGCCTTAGATTACGGTTTGACACAGGTACCAATTTTAGGTGTTTCAGCTGAGTCCGACCCTTCTGCAAAACGTATCGCTAGCCTTTCTAAGTATGTCAAAGAATATGATATTAACTATATCTATTTTGAGGAAAATGCTTCAAATAGTGTTGCTAAAACCTTAGCTAACGAAGTAGGAGTTAAGACAGCAGTTTTAAATCCAATTGAATCACTAACTAAGGAACAGTTGAAAAAAGGTGAAGACTATGTCAGTGTTATGACTGAGAACCTAAAAAATCTTCGTTTAACAACGGACGTTGAAGGTAAAGCTATCCAACCTGAAACGGGAAGTGATGACAAGAAAACGGTTCAAAATGGTTACTTCGATGACAAAGATGTTAAAGATAGAGAACTTTCGGATTGGTCTGGTGAGTGGCAATCGGTTTATCCTTATCTTCAAGATGGTACTTTAGATCAAGTATTTGAATACAAATCTCTATTAAATAAAGATAAAACTGCACAAGAGTACAAAGAATACTACACTAAGGGCTATCAAACAGATGTTTCTAAAATTGCTATTGACGGTAAAAAGATGACCATGACTTTCACAAAGAATGATGGAAGTAGTGTGACACACACTTATCGTTATGATGGGTATAAGATTCTAACCTATGCTTCTGGTAAAAAAGGTGTTCGTTATCTCTTTACAGCAACTGATAGTCAAGCAGCAGATAACCCTTACCAGTATGTCCAATTTTCAGATCATCAAATAGATCCAACAACTTCAGCACATTTCCATATTTTCTTTGGAAATAGTAGCCAAGATGAGATTCTAAAAGAAATGGATAATTGGCCAACTTACTATCCTGGAAAACTTAGTGGCTTTGAAATTGCACAAGAAATGGTTAGCCATTAAGACTAGAAATGCACTCATTCGTGAGTGTTTTTCTTTTTTAAAAAAATCTTTCATTTCTTAAACTCTTAGAAAATTGCTAGTGTCATTAGTTTTAAACAGAAATTTAAAGCATCGTATTTTTTCTAAAAAAATCCTGTAAAAAATTAAATAATTACTACATTTTTTCATTCTTTAGTGGTACAATAATAGTACGATTTTCAGATGACCAGGAGAGACCCATGAACCAGTATTTAGTAGCGATACATTATATTCAACTACTTCAAGCAGAACTCGATATTCTAAATCATGATGCACGCTTGCTTTTTGATTTAAAGATTGAACCAAATCTTGCTAAAAGAGAGCTTGCTGACTTGAAAGTATCCCTATCTAAATTATCTGACAAAAACCTTTATATCGAAGGTACAATCTGGTATCAGCCAAGTTTGTTTGCAATCATTGATCAAAATTTAGGGGTTATTGATGACTGGCTCAAGGAATTAGATGACTTCTTTGAATTTACCTATAGTACAACAGTTTTCACTGTTTTGAAAGAAAATGAAAATCGAAGTTACGACTTATTACTTGGTCTCTATAGCCGTCTTGAATACGTTATTTCAGAAATAAAAAATTGCCGTTAGATGACTAACGGCTTTTAGTATATAGAAAAATTAGGCTCTATTTTAAATATCAAATAATTTGACAAAATACCCAAATGTGTGTAAAATAAAATTTGAAAATACTCTAATAAAAATAACGTTAAGTTAAAGGAAGATAATAACTAAGTGAGTAAGCAGGGGTTGAAATTGGGGGATTTTGTTAAATATTATTTGGTGAGCCTTGTGTCGCTGAGCTTTTTATGTCTTATTTTGTATGGGCTATATTCTTTAAACGGGCTCATTCCTTTTTCTCTAGATGGAGCTTCAGGCCTTGAAGTTAGGCATTATTCAGGACAGACCACCTCTTCTGTAAAAAAAGATGGTGATTATAAGGTTCAGGATATTAGTGGTGAAACTAAGAGCTACAATGTAGATTTGAAAGTAACAAACGATGGGGATAAGGTTATCCAAACCTATGTCTTTGAGTATAAAAAATGATTCTATAATAAAAACTCACAGTCTTAGCCAGATTGTGAGTTTTTTAGATGTCTTTTACCAAAGTCCTAATATCTTTTGCATGAGAAGAGAAGCAAGACTAATTAATAACCAACAGACTCCTCCCACTAGAAGTGCTGAGCCTCCTTTAGTGATTAGTTTTTTGAGATTTGTTTGGAAACCGATAGCTGTCATTGCCATAATAATCATAAATTTTGAAAGGTCTTTTAATGGTGAAAAGACGGCAGGTGTTACACCGAGTGACATTGCAACAGTTGTAATCAGTGAGGCCAAAAGGAACCAAAGGATAAAGTTAGGCACTGCTTTGCTTAGCGAGAATGCTTCCTTTGTATTATCCTTTCGTGACTGCCATACAGATAGACCAAGAGTTATAGGGATGATAGCAAGTGTTCGAGTCAATTTAACAATTGTTGCTTGCTCTAGGATAGATGTTCCATGTAAGCTATCCCAAGAACTAGCTGTAGCAGTTACAGAAGAAGTATCGTTGACAGCTGTTCCAGCAAATATGGCAAAGCCTTGATTACTAAGTCCCAACCAAGATCCCAAGTGAGGAAAGATTAAAGCCGCTAAGATGTTAAAAAAGAAAATTACCGAGATTGCTGTTGCAATAGATTCATCTTTTGCCTTGATTACAGGTGCAGTTGCAGCAATAGCAGAACCTCCACAGATTGAAGAACCAACCCCTACTAAAGTAGTAATTTCGCTATCTAACCTAAATAGCTTTTGGATGAAGTAAGCAGTAACGAGTGCCGTAGCAATAGTCACTAGAATAATGGGAAGTGACGTTACGCCAACCTTAAAGACTTGAGAAAGATTTAGTCCAAATCCAAGAAGAATAACAGCGTATTGTAATACTTTTTTTGATGTGAATTGCATTCCTGCTTTAAGTTTCTGAGAATCTCTTAGAATAATTCCTATCAGAAGTCCTATAAATAAACCAAGGACTGGCCCACCAATAATAGGAAATAAGACTCCAAGAGTCCAGGCTACAAGCGAAATAAGTATTGCAATACTTATACCAGGTAAGAATGATTTGATTTTCATTTTTCATCTCCTTAAAAATTACCCACATTATATCTTATTATTTAGGATATGTAAAGGTGTTGTTAGGGATAGTTTTGAGGGGAAACTATCCCTATAACTTGCTAAGGAGTGTTATTTCTGATAGAATAGTATTAAAATATTATAATTGAAGATTTTATGAAGGAAGGGTTGTATGTATCGTCATTTAAAAAGGTATATGATTTTTATCGTAGGAGCTTTCATTTGTTCTCTTTTTTTGGTTCTAGCTTTTACAACAGATAGAAAAAATGATAACAGTGTTAATGCTAAAGCTGAAGCTGCCTACAATCAAACTACGACGGCTTTTATTGATAGTATCGGAGAGACTGCGAGACAGATTGGTCAAGATTACAATATCTATGCTTCTGTTCTAATTGCTCAAGCTATTCTGGAATCAAATTCAGGTCAGTCAGGTCTGAGTCAAGCTCCTTATTACAACTTCTTTGGGATTAAGGGCTCTTATAATGGAAACTCCGTTACTATGCGTACTTGGGAAGATGACGGTACAGGAAAGACTTATGAGATTGATGAACCCTTCCGTTCTTATGGAAGTCTGAGTGATTCCCTAGCAGATTATGCTGCTTTGATGACGTCATCTACTTATGCAGGTACTTGGAAATCAAATACAAGTAGTTATGCAGATGCCACTCAGGCACTGACAGGGACTTATGCTACAGATAGTCTTTACGCTTCTAAATTAAATAGCATTATTGCATACTATGGTTTGACTGCCTATGATCAAGCTCCAGTTACCCAAGCAACTGGTTCAACAAGTGGCCTTGTTTGGAACAGCTATAGAGGCTCATACACAGATGCTGAGACCTTATCTATAGATGAAGCTTGGGCAAGCTATAAAAATTATAAATAATGATGAGAGTCGAAAGGCTCTTTTTTGTGCTTTGAATTGGATAGTTTTGGCTATAAAAAGTCCCCAACATTATGTGCTGGGGTCTAACATCTATTAGTTGTCAAAAGTGACTTCTTTAACGAGGTTATCAAGGAATTTTTCTCCCATTTTAGAGAGGGTTGCCTTTTCATGCTTCAAGTAAACAATATCAATTTCATCATCAATATCAAGTGGGATAGAGACAATATTATCACCATTCAAATTACTATTTAAAATACCTGTAGCAATGGTGTAACCATCCAAACCGATTAATAGGTTGAAGAGTGTCGCTCGGTCTGAAACTACGATAGACTTTTTATGGGGAATCTGAGAGAGAATCTCTTCAGAATAGTAGAAGGAATTATGAATCCCCTGATCATAGCTAAGGTATGGAAATTCTTCTAAATCTTCCAAAGAGACAACTTCATGCTTAGCCAATGGGTTTGACTTGCTGACAAAGATATGGGGTCTAGCTTTGAAGAGACTGGTATATGTGAGGCGGTTGTCATCAAACATCTTAGTCAAGACATCTCGATTATAGCTGTTAAGGAAGAGAACGCCGATCTCTGAACGGAAGTTCTTAACGTCCTCAATGATTTCATAAGTACGTGTTTCGCGTAAGAAGAGCTCGTAACGTGTCATATCAGCTCTCTTGAGAAGTGAGACGAAGGCATTGACAACAAAAGCGTAGTGTTGAGAGGAAACACTAAACAATTCACGTGTTTCTGTGTGACTCTTGTAGCGTTCTTCCAAGAGATTCGTTTGTTCCACTACCTGACGTGCATAAGAGAGAAATTCAACTCCATCCTTGGTTAAAGTGATTCCCTTGGGGTTACGGATAAAGATATCAATTCCCATTTCTCTTTCCAAGTCACGAACAGCATTTGAAAGACTTGGTTGCGTAATGAAAAGTTGTTTTGCAGCTTCATTCATTGAGCCGGTTTCGACGATTTTGATAATATAATGTAATTGTTGAATTCGCATAGCCTTATTATAGCATATTTTAAGGATTATTCCTTAGGATAAGGAGCGACTAAAAGGTCTTTTTAGGACTATACCAATTTTTATGCTTGACAATGTCAAATATATCGAATATACTGTCCTCGTTAAGCTTTTTAAAGAGCTTATTGACTATACCAATTTTAAATGAAGGAGACATGACCTCTTTGATCAGAGGTTATTATTAAAAATATGTGTGGAATTGTTGGTGTTGTAGGTAACACAAATGCAACTGATATCTTGATTCAAGGACTTGAAAAGCTAGAATACCGTGGTTATGATTCAGCTGGTATCTTTGTAGCTGGCGATGCATCTAGTCAATTGGTTAAGGCTGTTGGCCGTATTGCGGAACTTGCTGCTAAAACTGAAGGAGTAGAAGGTACTGCAGGTATCGGACATACTCGTTGGGCAACTCACGGTAAACCAACAGAGGATAATGCTCACCCACACCGCTCAGAAACAGAACGTTTTGTTTTGGTTCACAATGGTGTTATTGAAAACTATCTTGAAATTAAGGAAGAATACCTTTCTGGTCACCATTTCAAAGGCCAAACTGATACTGAAATTGCAGTTCACTTGATTGGAAAATTTGTTGAAGAAGATGGTTTGTCAACTCTTGAAGCATTCAAGAAAGCTCTTCATATTATCCGTGGATCATATGCCTTCGCTCTTATGGATTCTGAAGATGCCTCAACAATTTACGTGGCAAAAAACAAATCACCACTTTTGATTGGTCTTGGTGATGGCTATAACATGGTCTGCTCAGATGCCATGGCTATGATTCGCGAAACTAATCAGTACATGGAAATTCACGATCAAGAGTTAGTTATCGTGAAAGCTGATAGTGTCGAAGTCCAAGATTATGATGGTACTGTTAAAGAACGTGATAGCTATACAGCTGAACTTGACCTTTCTGATATTGGTAAAGGCACATACCCTTACTACATGCTCAAAGAAATCGATGAGCAACCAACAGTGATGCGTAAGCTTATCCAAGCCTACACAGATGACAAGGGACAAGTGACTGTAGATGCTGATATTATCAAGGCTGTTCAAGAGGCTGATCGTATCTATATCCTTGCGGCAGGAACATCATATCATGCTGGTTTTGCTTCTAAGAAGATGCTCGAAGAGTTGACAGATACACCAGTTGAGCTTGGTATTTCTTCTGAGTGGGGTTATGGTATGCCACTCCTTAGCAAGAAACCTCTCTTTGTCTTTATTAGCCAATCAGGTGAAACAGCAGATAGCCGTCAGGTTCTTGTTAAAGCTAACGAGTTGGGTATTCCAAGTTTGACAGTGACAAACGTTCCAGGATCTACCCTTTCTCGTGAAGCTGACCATACAATGCTTCTTCATGCTGGCCCAGAAATTGCCGTAGCTTCTACTAAAGCTTACACTGCTCAGATTGCGGCTCTTGCCTTCTTGGCTAAAGCAGTCGGTGAGGCTAATGGTAATGAAAAAGCTAAAGCTTTCGACTTGGTACATGAATTGTCACTTGTAGCACAATCTATCGAATCAACACTCTCTGAAAAAGAAGTCATTGACGAGAAAGTGGCAGCTCTTCTTGCAGAAACACGTAACGCTTTCTATATTGGTCGTGGTCAAGATTACTATGTTGCTATGGAAGCCAGTCTTAAATTGAAAGAAATCTCATATATCCAATGTGAAGGTTTTGCAGCAGGTGAGTTGAAACACGGAACGATTGCTTTGATCGAAGATGGTACACCTGTTATTGCGCTCTTGTCTGACGCTGTTCTTGCTAGCCACACTCGTGGTAATATTCAAGAGGTAGCAGCACGTGGTGCTAAAGTGTTGACTATTGCTGAGGAAAATGTTGCTAAAGAAGGTGATGACATCGTTCTTAATAATGTTCACCCTTACTTGTCACCAATTTCAATGGTTGTACCGACACAATTGATTGCTTACTTTGCAACACTTCATCGTGGACTTGACGTCGATAAACCACGTAACTTGGCTAAATCAGTTACTGTTGAATAAAAATACTAACATCTCTTACAGTGTAAGGGATGTTGTTTGTTTTTATCCTTGCTTAATTGGAGAATCTAAAGTAGAATAGTACCTATATCACAATCTTAGGAGAGAATTATGTCATTACCAAATTGTCCAAAATGTAACTCAGAGTATGTTTATGAAGATGGAATCTTGCTTGTATGTCCTGAATGTGCCTATGAGTGGGATCCAAACGAAGTTGCAGAAGAAGAAGGACTTGTGGTTCTTGATAGCAATGGAACACGTCTTGCTGACGGTGATACTGTTACAGTTATTAAAGATTTGAAAGTGAAAGGTGCGCCAAAAGATATTAAACAAGGCACACGTGTTAAAAATATTCGTTTGGTTGAAGGTGACCATAACATTGATTGTAAGATTGAAGGTTTTGGTGCTATGAAACTTAAATCTGAATTTGTTAAGAAAATCTAAAATAAGCTTTAGGAATGCTAGACTTAAGTATTGTTTGTTTCTCAGGACAGACTATTTAAGTCTCCCAGGAGTGTGATTATGAACTCATTTTGAAAATTGGGTCTAGTCGCACTCCTTTTTACTATTTTCAAAATCTTATATCATTTTTTCAAAAAAATTGGTATAATATTCAATAATACTAAATAATTATAGGAGTTTATATGTCATACGTTTTGGAAGTATTACCAGCCCTTTTGAACGGTGCGGTAGTCACACTTCAAGTATTTTTCATTGTTATCGTACTGTCGATTCCATTAGGGATTGTACTTGCTTTCTTAATGCAGATTAAATTCAAACCTTTAAATTGGTTATTAACCCTTTACGTTTGGATTATGCGTGGAACGCCTCTCCTTTTACAATTGATCTTCGTTTATTATGTTCTTCCGAGTGTAGGAATTGTCTTTGATCGCCTACCAGCTGCTATTCTTGCTTTTACACTTAATTATGCAGCTTATTTCGCAGAGATTTTCCGTGGAGGAATCTTGGCTATTCCGAAAGGACAATACGAAGCAGCAAAAATGCTTAAACTTAGTCCTTTCCAAACCATCCGCTACATTATCCTTCCTCAGGTGGTCAAGATTGTCTTGCCAAGTATCTTTAACGAGATTATTAACTTGGTTAAGGATTCATCATTGGTTTATGTGCTTGGGGTTGGAGACCTTCTTTTGGAAAGTCGTACCGCTGCGAACCGTGATGCGACCTTAGCACCGATGTTTGTGGCCGGAGCTATCTATCTTATCCTTGTGGGTGTTGTGACTGTGGCTTCGAAAAACATCGAAAAGAAATTCAACTATTATAAATAGGAGACCTTATGTTAGAATTAAAAAATATTTCCAAGCAATTTGGTCAACACAAAATTTTTGATAAGTATAATCTGACAGTAGAAGAAGGAAAAATCTTGGCTATTGTCGGACCATCTGGTGGTGGTAAAACGACTCTCTTGCGTATGCTAGCAGGTCTTGAAACCATTGATTCAGGACAAATTATTTATGAAAATGAAGAGATTCCTTTGGATCAGATGGAAAGTCGTAATTTGCTCGGTTTTGTCTTCCAAGATTTCCAACTGTTTCCACATTTAACAGTCTTAGACAATCTAACGCTTTCTCCAATTAAGACGATGGGAATGTCTAAGGAGGATGCTCAGAAAAAAGCTCAAGCTCTGCTTGACCGTTTAGGCCTTGGAGCTCACGGAAATGCTTATCCTTACTCTCTTTCTGGGGGACAAAAACAACGTGTTGCATTTGCGCGTGCTATGATGATTGATCCGAAAATTGTCGGCTATGATGAACCAACATCAGCTCTTGACCCTGAGTTGCGTCAAGAAGTGGAGAAATTGATTTTGCAGAATCGTGAGACTGGGATTACGCAAATCGTTATCACTCACGATATGCAGTTTGCACAACACATCGCCGATGAGATTGTCACTATCAATCCAAAATAGTGAGGATTTTCCATGAAAAAAATAGTAAAAACGATTTTGCTAGGCTGTCTTGTCATTTTGCCTTTGTTTGCGCTATCAGCTTGCAGCTCGCGCTCACATTTTGCAACTCAGAAAGATCAGTGGCAAACCTATACCAAAGAAAAGAAAATCAAAATTGGTTTTGATGCAACCTTTGTTCCTATGGGATATGAGGAAAAGGATGGTAGCTATGTTGGTTTTGATATTGATCTTGCAACTGCAGTCTTTAAATTGTATGGTATCGATGTCGAATGGCAGGCTATTGACTGGGATATGAAAGAAACAGAACTGAAGAATGGGACAATTGACCTCATTTGGAATGGTTACTCGGTCACGGATGAGCGTAAGCAGTCTGCGGACTTCACGGAACCTTATATGGTCAATGAACAAGTACTGGTAACCAAAAAGTCTTCGGGAATTGATTCTGTTGCTGGAATGTCAGGTAAGACCTTAGGTGCCCAAGCAGGGTCTTCCGGTTATGATGCTTTCAATGCTTCTCCGAAGATTTTGAAGGATATCGTTGCCAACCAAAAAGCAGTCCAATATTCGACCTTTACTCAAGCCTTGATTGACCTTGATAGTGGACGTATTGACGGTCTATTGATTGACCGTGTGTATGCTAATTACTACTTAGAAAAATCAGGGGTTCTGGATCAGTATAATGTTATGCCTGCTGGTTATGAAGGTGAAAGCTTTGCTGTAGGTGCTCGTAAAGCAGATAAGACACTGATCAAAAAAATCAATCAAGGATTTAGAACCCTTTATAAAAAAGGAGAATTCCAAAAGATATCTAACAAGTGGTTTGGCGAAGATGTTGCCACAGACCAAGTTAAAGGGAAAAAATAGAAGGATAACAACATTCTAGAAGGGATGTTGTTATTTTTTTATGGAAAATACTTGAAATATAAGAAGTTATAATTTATACTAGTGTTAGTTTATAAACTAACGAAAGGACAAGCATGGGATATTTTGATTATTCAAGAGAACCGCAAAGTGATATTGCTTTTGTAGATATGAAATCTTTCTATGCAAGTGTGGAGTGTGTTGAACGTGGACTGCACCCTCTTAAGACCTCTCTATGTGTGATGAGTAGGGCTGAAAATGCGAATGGTTTGATACTAGCCTCTTCCCCTATATTTAAGCAAGTTTTTGGCAAGTCAAATGTTAGTCGTTCTTATGACTTACCTTTTGACATTCATTCTCGTAAGTTTCATTATTATAATGCCAAAAAGCAGGGACTTCCAACGGATAGAGATTTTGTAGATTACATCGAATCTTGGGCCAAGGTTACCTTTATCGTTCCTCCTAGAATGGATCTCTATATAAAAAAGAATATCCAGATTCAACACATTTTCCAGAATTATGCCAGTGTTGAAGATATTCTTCCCTATTCCATTGATGAGGGTTTCATTGATCTCACGTCGTCACTGAATTACTTTATTCCCGATAGGACTGTTACTAGAAAAGATAAGTTAGATATGATTTCAGGGCGTATTCAAAGAGATATTTGGAGGGAGACAGGTATTTACTCGACAGTTGGAATGTCTAACAGCAATCCCTTATTGGCTAAGTTAGCTCTTGATAATGAGGCTAAACATACGGCTACTATGAGAGCCAACTGGTCCTATGAAGATGTCGAGACTAAGGTTTGGAGTATTCCCCATATGACTGATTTCTGGGGAATTGGTAAGCGGATGGAGAAGCGGCTAAACAAGTTGGGAATTTGCTCCATTCGAGAACTTGCTAATAGCAATCCTGATATTCTTAAAAAGGAGTTAGGTATTGTAGGTTTAGACCTCTTTTTTCATGCTAACGGTATTGATGAGAGTAATGTTCATAAACCTTATAAACCAAAGTCACATGGCTTAGGAAATTCTCAAATCTTACCACGAGACTATGAGCGTCAAGCTGATATTGAATTGATTCTAAGAGAGATGGCGGAACAGGTAGCCATTAGGTTAAGACGAGCTCATAAGAAAGCTTGTCAAGTTTCCATTAGCATTGGATTTTCAAAGTTAGAGGGCAAGCGTTCACTACAAGCACAGATGAAGATTGAACCTGCTAATAACACAAGGATATTAATAGGACATGTCATTGCACTCTTTAGGAAGAAATATCAAGGAGGGGCTGTTCGAAGTGTGAGTGTCTCTTATGCAAATTTTGTAGATGAAGGGCTTCAAATTCTTTCTTTATTTGATAATCCAGATGACATTGATAAAGAAGAAAGGCTTCAAGCAGCTATAGATAGTATTCGTCAGGAATTTGGCTTTACGACCATTCAAAAAGCAACTTCTTTACAGGAGGCATCTAGGAGTCTTGCTCGAAGTAAGCTTATTGGTGGACACTCGGCTGGGGGATTAGATGGCTTAAAATGATAGACCGTAGTTACCTTCCCTTTCAATCAGCTAGGGAACATAAAGATAGGGGAATGATGAAGTGGATGGGCTTTTTCTTGTCGGAACACACAAGTTCCCTACATGAAGATAAGACTAAAGAAAATCTTACGAGTCATTTGGATGATTTAGAGAAGTTTACTTTATTAAACCAGCTTTATTCAGGTCAATTATTGGGAAATTTCCAGATAAAGGATCAAGGTAGGTGCTGTAGATGTAGTGGCTATGTGGTTGACTTGGATTTTAATCAAGTTACTATAAAATCTTGCAAGCGACATAAATGTATTCTAACAAAGGATATATTAGAAATTAGTTTGGGGGTTGAAAACATAGATGAGGAAGAGAAAAATTTATGATGATAAACTTCAAATTGATTATTTTTCTGCTAGCTATTTAAAATTTGAAGAGGACTTTTATCGCTATTCTGCTATGGATATTCCCTTAACCTTTTTGACGGATGATATTATAAGGGAGATGGCCATCAGTCAAAAGAATTATTTTTTATTAAATAAAGAGAATGCCAGAGATGGACGCAATCATTATTTCCATTTTGAAGTCAGCCTACCGGATTCCAAGACACTTGTGAGACAGTATAGATATCTTGGGAATGATTGAAATATAGCTATATCAGCAGAAAAAATAGTACTTATCGAATTTGTATAGAGACTTTTCAAGAAAGTTTTCGCAAGCTAAGAAAAACTTTATGTAAGCGTTGATATTACCTCTGTAAGTGCTATAATGAAGGTGTTAAAAGTTATCATATGGAGGTAATTAAGATGAGAGCAGTTGTTGTTAATCAAGCAAGCACAGGTGTTGAAGTTGTTGATCATGAAAAACCAGCAGTAGTAGGTCATGGCCAAGCTTTGGTTAAAGTTGAGTACTGTGGCGTTTGTCATACTGACCTTCACGTATCTCATGGAGACTTTGGTCAAGTACCAGGTCGTATACTGGGCCACGAAGGTATTGGTATTGTCGAAGAAGTTGGCGAAGGGGTTGAAACACTTAAAAAAGGTGACCGTGTATCAATCGCTTGGTTCTTCGAAGGATGTGGTTATTGTGAATACTGTACAACTGGTCGTGAAACACTCTGTCGTTCTGTAAAAAATGCTGGTTATAGTGTTGATGGTGGTATGAGTGACTATGCTTTGGTTACCGCTGACTATGCTGTGAAAGTTCCAGAAGGACTTAATCCTGCTCAAGCTTCATCTATTACCTGTGCGGGAGTTACAACATATAAAGCTATTAAAGAAGCTAAAGTTGAACCTGGTCAATGGGTAGCTATTTATGGTGCCGGAGGACTAGGTAACTTGGCTATTCAATATGCTAAGAAAGTTTTCAATGCACGAGTAGTGGCTGTTGATATCAACCAAGATAAACTTGATTTGGCTAAAGAATCTGGTGCTGATTTAGTGGTGAACGGTAAAGAAGTTGAAGATGTAGCAGGCTATATCCAAGAAAAAACTGGTGGTACACACAGTGCTGTTGTAACCGCTGTTTCTAAGGTTGCTTTCAATCAGGCTATCGATAGTGTACGTGCTGGTGGAACAGTCGTTGCGGTTGGTCTCCCATCTGAATATATGGAGCTCTCAATTGTCAAAACAGTTCTAGATGGTATCCGTGTTGTTGGATCTCTTGTAGGTACACGTAAAGACTTGGAAGAAGCCTTCGACTTTGGTGCACAAGGATTGGTAGTACCGGTTGTTGAAACTGTTCCTGTTGATACAGCGGTGGAAGTATTTGATCAAATGGAAAAAGGTGAAATTCAAGGACGTAAAGTACTTGATTTCACTAAGTAAGAAAGCATCTATCTATGCTATCCTGACTATGTGGAGACTCGAGTGATGTAAACTTGTACTGATACCAGAAAGTTAGACAAATAATTTAGTGAAGGATTTAGTTTTCTACTGTATAGGACTAAGTCCTTTTGTTTTACCTTAAATCGTTTGTTGTTGTAATAGGCTCTGACCTTAAAAAGATAGACAAAATTTAATTCATATGAAAAGTAGTAAAAAAGTTATATAATGATTTCGTAAATAAAGAGTTAAAGAATATTATCATTTATAACAAGGAGTATGAAATGGATTCTACCAACTTGGACTCGGAACTATTCATAGAGTTTAAATCACGTGGGAAACGATGCCAACTTTTTTATATATCCGATAGCCATAGTGAAGGGTTATATGAGACTGTTTCTACTGAACGAGAACGTCTTGCTAAGTGGCTTCCTTGGGTGGATGAGATGAAAAGTATTGAAAATGAAAGAGCGTTTATAAAGTATGCACGTGAAAAAATGGAGCATAATGAGTTATTTATGTTAACAATTTGCGTCAATCAGAAACCAGTAGGGATGATAGATATACATAATATTGATTTACAAAAACATCAAGCTGAAATTGGATATTGGATATCAGAAAAATATGAAAATCAAGGTTTTGTAAAGCAGGGATTAAAAGAATTAATAAAAATCATTCAATCCAAATTTAAAATTGATAAGCTTTTGATTTATATAGATGTTGATAATGTTAAAAGTAAGTTTATACCAATCAGTTTAGGTTTTAAAAAGGAAAGCAAAATTTCCCAATTCGAGTTTTATAATGGATCCTATCATGATTTTGAAATTTATGGGCTAAATGTCAATGAAAGCAATATAGCAAATGATTAAAGTGAATTTTTTTACAAATAAATAACTATCAGAGAGTTTTGATTTTACCCCATTATCTAGGTGTGATGTAAGAGTTAGTATTGAACATCAGAAGAGGAAAAATTCTTCTGACCCCATATCATTGCTTATTGCTCTATTTTTGTAATTAAGATATAAAAAAATCCCCACCAGAAAGAAATTCTGGTGGGGTATTTGGTGGGGAACCAAATATAAGTAATTTGATTTTAGCGTTTAAAAACAATTTAAAATGCTGTTAAATCAATCGAGTCACTTTAAATTAGGTTTATATTTTATTCCCACTCTACTGTTGCAGGTGGTTTACTTGTAATATCGTAGACGATACGGTTAACGTGGTCAACTTCGTTAACGATTCGAACAGAAATCTTTTGAAGAACTTCCCATGGAAGTTTCGCAAAGTCAGCTGTCATACCGTCGATTGAAGTGATAGCACGGATAGCGATAGTGTAGTCGTAAGTACGGCCATCACCCATAACACCGACAGAACGAACGCCTGTGTTAACAGTGAAGTATTGCCATACATCACGATCAAGACCAGCTTTGGCAATTTCTTCACGAAGGATAGCATCAGACTCACGAACGGTTTCAAGTTTCTCTTCAGTGATTTCACCCATAACGCGGATGGCAAGTCCTGGTCCTGGGAAAGGTTGACGCCAAACGACTTCATCAGGCATTCCCATTTCAGTACCAAGGGCACGAACTTCGTCTTTAAAGAGGGTATTAAGTGGTTCAATCAATTCAAATTGCATGTCTTCTGGAAGACCACCAACGTTGTGGTGAGATTTGATTGTTTGAGCTGTCTCAGTACCTGATTCAATAATATCAGTATAGAGAGTTCCTTGAGCTAGGAAGTCTACACCTTTAAGTTTGCTTGCTTCGTCATCAAAGACGTAAACAAACTCGTTACCAATGATTTTACGTTTTTTCTCAGGATCATCAACACCAGCCAAGAGGTCTAGGAAGCGTTTAGAAGCATCAACACGGATAATGTTAAGGCCAAATTTACCTCCAAGCATCTCCATAACTTGGTCACCTTCACCTTTACGGAGAAGACCGTGGTCAACGAAGATACATGTCAATTGATCACCGATAGCTTTTTGCAAAAGGACACCAACAACAGATGAGTCAACCCCACCTGAGAGTCCAAGAAGGACTTTACGGTCACCAACTGTTTCACGGATTTGTGCAATTTGCATATCTACGAAGTTAGCCATTGACCAGTCACCTTTGGCACCACAGATACCAAAAGCGAAGTTTTTCAAAATGTCGTTACCATATACAGAGTGACGAACTTCTGGGTGGAATTGGATACCATAGAAGTTTTTCTCGGTATCTTCCATCGCAGCGAATGGGCAATCCACTGAGTCACCAACAAGATGGAAACCTTCTGGAATTTCTGTAACAGCATCACCGTGGCTCATCAGAACGACTTGTTCTTCAGGAGTTTCAGCAAAGAGCTGTGATTGGGCACGAAGACGAAGTGTTGATTGGCCATACTCACGGTTACCTGCTTCACCAGCTGGAACAACTTTACCACCGAGTTTGTGGGTCAAAAGTTGCATTCCGTAACAGATACCAAGAATTGGGATACCAAGCTCGAAAATCTCTTCGTCAATACCAAATGCATCTTCGGCATAAACAGAGTTAGGACCACCAGAAAGTACGATACCGATAGGATTGATGGCACGGACTTCATCAGCGGTAATTTTATGGCTCTTCAATTCAGAGAAAACACCAAATTCACGAATACGACGCGCAATCAGCTGATTGTATTGGCTACCATAGTCTAGAACAATGATTTTCTGCACATCATTCAAAGTAGAAATGTCAGTCATTATTACCCTTTCTTTTTACGTCACACATGGACTCTTTCTTATGCAATCATTGTATCACAAATTTATGGACTTAGCACCTAGATTTATACGAGAAACTGTAAGTATCATACTCTTCTTTACAATTCTGTTACTTTTTTTGTAAAATAGGGGTACAGAAGGGGGTATTAGATGTTACCAGCGTATATTCGCATACATGATAAGATTAAGGCAGATGTTGATGACGGCACTTGGAAAATCGGGCAACGTCTCCCTAGCGAGCGAGATCTTTGCGAGACTTTTGATGTGAGTCGTATGACTGTGCGTCAGGCCATAACTCTTTTAGTAGACGAGGGGATTTTAGAGCGTAAACCAGGCAGTGGCACTTTTGTGGCTAGCAGTCGAGTTAAGGAAAAGATGCGTGGAACTACGAGTTTTACTGAGATTGTCAAATCCCAAGGTAAGAAACCATCTAGTGAGCTTATTTCTTATCAACGTGTACATCCAAATGAGTTTGAAATCAAGAATTTAGGTGTTTTACCGCAGTCCTATGTCATTCGTATGGAACGTGTTCGCTTTGCCGATGACATTCCAGTTGCCTATGAGATTGCTAGTATCCCTGAGAAAATTATTCGAGGTTTTAAGGAATCAGAAATTACCGAACACTTCTTCAAAACCTTAACTGATAATGGCTATGAAATAGGGAAAAGTCAGCAGACCATATCAGCCAGTTTGGCCAATAGTAGTCTAGCCAAGCACCTAAAGGTTAAGAACGGTGATGCTCTCTTGAGTTTGACACAGATTTCCTTCCTCCAAGACGGGCAGGCTTTCGAATATGTACGAAGTTACTATGTTGGCGACCGTTTTGAATTTTATTTGGAGAACAATTAACAGTCACGGCTTTTTTCTGCACAAGAATCGTGCTAACACCATGATTTTATGGTAAAATGGAGCTTATGGAAATTGAAAAAACCAATCGCATGAATGCCCTTTTTGAGTTCTATGCAGCCTTGTTAACAGATAAGCAGATGAACTATATTGAGCTATATTATGCGGATGATTATAGTTTGGCAGAAATTGCCGAGGAATTTGGTGTGAGTCGTCAGGCTGTATATGATAACATCAAGCGTACTGAGAAGATTTTAGAAGCTTACGAGATGAAACTACATATGTATTCAGATTACATCGTTCGTAGTCAAATTTTTGATGATATTATGGAAAAATACCCAGACGATAGCTATCTTCAGGAACAAATTGCTGTGCTTAGCAGCATTGATAATAGAGATTAGATTCAAGCAGAAATTAAGAGAGGAAATGATATATGGCTTTTGAAAGCTTAACGGAACGCTTGCAAGGCGTTTTCAAAAATTTAAGACGTAAAGGAAAACTTTCAGAGAAAGAAGTTCAAGAAGTCACTAAAGAGATTCGTCTGGCACTTCTTGAAGCAGACGTAGCCCTACCAGTTGTTAAGACATTCATTAAACGTGTTCGTGAACGTGCTGTAGGTCACGAAATCATTGATACTCTTGATGCTTCGCAACAAATCATCAAGATTGTTAATGAAGAATTGACAGATATTCTTGGGTCTGAAACATCTGAAATTGAGAAATCTCCAAAGATTCCAACTATCATAATGATGGTTGGTCTTCAAGGGGCTGGTAAAACGACCTTTGCTGGTAAATTGGCTAATAAGCTGATTAAAGAACAAGAAGCCCGTCCGATGATGATTGCTGCGGATATCTATCGTCCTGCAGCCATTGACCAGTTGAAGACTTTGGGACAACAAATCAATGTTCCTGTTTTTGATATGGGTACAGAGACACCGGCGGTTGAGATTGTCAGAAATGGTTTGGAACAAGCGCGTGCCAATAAGAATGACTATGTCTTGATTGATACGGCTGGTCGTTTGCAGATTGACGAGACTCTCATGCAAGAATTGCATGATATTAAAGATTTTGCTCATCCAAACGAAATTCTCTTGGTTGTAGATAGCATGATTGGTCAGGAAGCTGCTAACGTTGCCAAGGAGTTCAATGAACAACTAGATATCACAGGTGTCGTTCTTACTAAAATTGACGGTGACACACGTGGTGGTGCGGCTCTTTCTATTCGTGAGATTACTGGTAAGCCAATTAAATTCACAGGTACTGGTGAGAAAATCACAGATATTGAGACTTTCCACCCAGACCGTATGTCAAGCCGAATCTTAGGTATGGGTGACCTTCTTACCCTTATTGAAAAAGCTTCTCAAGAGTACGACGAGAAAAAATCTCTTGAGTTGGCTGAAAAGATGCGTGAAAATACCTTTGACTTCAATGACTTCATCGACCAATTAGACCAAGTGCAAAATATGGGTCCTATGGAGGATTTGCTTAAGATGTTGCCAGGTATGGCTAACAATCCAGCCTTGGCTAATGTTAAAGTAGACGAGAAACAGATTGCACGCAAGCGTGCCATTGTATCATCAATGACACCAGAAGAGCGTGAAAATCCAGATCTTTTGACACCAAGTCGTCGTCGCCGTATTGCAAATGGTTCAGGTAATACCTTTATTGAAGTAAACAAGTTTATTAAAGACTTCAACCAAGCCAAACAAATGATGCAAGGTGTTATGTCTGGTGATATGGAGCAAATGATGCGTCAAATGGGTCTTAACCCAAATAATCTGCCAAATATGCCTGATATGGGTAATATGGACATGTCTGCTCTTGAAGGCATGATGGGTGGCGCAGGTATGCCAGATCTTGGTAATATGGATCTAAGCCAAATGCTTGGTGGTGGTCTTAAAGGTAAGGTTGGTTCATTTGCCATGAAACATGCGATGAAGCGTCAAGCTAACAAGATGAAAAAAGCTAAGAAAAAACGTAAATAAGAAACTTAGAACGCTAGGGCACTTTGCTCTAGTGTTTTTTTCTGAAAATTATTGACTTATATAACTATACACTGTAATATACTAATGTATATACAGTAAAAGGAGTAAATAATGAAACCTAAAAAGAGAATTCAAGAAATGACCTTTGCAGCTTTATTAACTGCAATTGCTATCCTTATCCCAAGTATTATGCCAATTAAACTAATCATCCCACCGGCTTCGTATACTTTGGGGAGTCATGTTCCAATATTTCTAGCTATGTTTATATCTCCCTGGGTAACTGCTTTTGTTATCTTAGCTTCTAGTTTGGGATACTTTATGGCGGGCTATCCGATTGTGGTTGTTTTTAGAGCCTTTTCTCATATTATATTTGGTTTTTTAGGCGCACTCTATTTGAAAAAATTTCCACAAACGATAGAAAACCATAAATCATCATTACTTTTCAACTTTGTTTTAGGACTTATCCATGCCTTAGGTGAAGTTCTTGCTTGCGTGATTTTTTATTCTGTAACTGGTGAGGATTTCCAAAAACTGTTCTATGTTCTTTTTGTTTTAGTTGGTTTTGGCACTATTATCCATAGTATGATAGACTATGTAATAGCATTAACGATTTTCAAAAGTATTCGAAAAATACGCTAGTTGAAAGAGGGAGGGTTTGTCTATGGCTTCAAATCGAAAACAAGAATTATTGGCACTCTTAAAGGGAGCTAAAGAAGCAATGAATGGACAAAGTTTGGCGGAGCATTTTGGTGTGACACGTCAAATCATTGTTCAAGATATTGCCCTCTTACGTGCAGATGGTGCCCAGATTATTTCAACTAATAGGGGCTATATCTATAAAAGTCGCGATGACAATTGTTATATACGTAGGCTGTTTAAGGTGAATCATACTGTGTCAGATATGAAAGATGAGCTTTTGGCTATTGTTGATAATGGAGGACGTATTCAAAATATCATGATAGATCATCCAGTTTACGGAGAAATTCAGACTTTGTTGAAATTGACTTGTCGTCGAGATGTTAGTCATTTTTTAGATCAATCATCGTCAAATGACTTTCGCCCCTTATCTGATTTAACAAATGGCGTTCATTACCATCTTGTCGAAGCAGATAGTGAACAGGATATGGCTTATATAGAAGAGGCACTAAACCATCTAGGATTTTTAGTTAAATAATAATACAAAAGAGAATTGTAAAAGTAGTTAGTTTCACTTGAAGTTAACTGCTTTTTTTGATAAACTTATGTTAGTTTATTAACTTACGGAGGTAGCTATGTTTTCAGGACAACGACTTAAGGAAATTCGAGAAGCACAAGGAATGAGTCAGGCAGCAGTGGCTAAGCATCTAGGAATTTCTCGCTCCTCTTATTTTAACTGGGAAAATGGTAAGACGAAACCAAATCAAAAGAATCTATCGGTATTGGCTGAACTTTTTGGTGTAGCTGAGACATATTTTCTATCTGAACATGAGATTGTAGAAGTGTACTTGGAATTAAATGAGGAAAATCGTCAGGAAGCTTTGCGACTCACTAAGGCTCTCTTGGAGGAGCAAGAAGCAGAAAAGCAGAAGGCACCTGTTATTCCGTTATATTCTTACAAAGTTTTCGAGCGTTTGTCAGCCGGAACAGGTTATACTTACTTTGGTGATGGCAATTACGATGAAGTTTTCTATGATGAAGAATTAGATCATGATTTTGCGTCATGGGTTTTTGGAGACTCTATGGAACCTACCTACCTAAATGGAGAAGTAGTGCTAATCAAACAAACGGGCTTTGATTATGATGGAGCTGTTTATGCTGTAGACTGGGATGGTCAAACCTATATCAAAAAGGTCTATCGTGAGGAAGAGGGTCTTCGTTTAGTTTCTCTCAATAAACGTTATGGTGATAAGTTTGCACCCTATGACGAAGATCCTCGAATCATTGGTAAGATTGTTGGTAACTTTATGCCTGTTGAGGGGTAGGTAACCTTTATCAATTGGGCATCTCAAATTAAATCTGTTATAATAATAAGTAAAGCAAAGCCAATGATTTGGCTTTTTTTAAAGATTTTAAATGATATTTTGCTAAGAATACAAAAGGAGAAACATATATGGCTACTATTCAATGGTTTCCAGGCCACATGTCTAAGGCCCGTCGACAGGTTCAGGAGAACCTTAAACATGTTGATTTTGTTACAATTTTAGTGGATGCACGTTTGCCACTTTCGAGTCAGAACCCTATGCTGACCAAAATTGTTGGCGATAAACCAAAGCTTCTAATTCTCAATAAGGCTGACCTCGCTGACAGTAATCGTACGAAAGAATGGCGTACCTATTTTAAGAGTCAAGGGATTAAAACCTTGGCCATCAATTCCAAGGAACAATCTACAGTTAAATTGGTAACAGACGCTGCTAAGAGTCTTATGGCTGACAAGATTCAACGGCTACGTGAACGCGGTATTCAGAAAGAGACCTTACGAACCATGATTATTGGGATTCCAAATGCAGGGAAATCTACCTTGATGAACCGCTTAGCTGGTAAAAAGATTGCTGTTGTAGGAAATAAACCCGGCGTTACAAAAGGTCAACAGTGGTTGAAGTCTAATAAAGACTTGGAAATTCTTGATACTCCAGGTATTTTGTGGCCTAAGTTTGAAGATGAATTGGTTGGATTGAAACTCGCTTTGACTGGTGCCATCAAGGACCAGCTATTGCCAATGGATGAAGTGACGATATTTGGACTCAACTATTTTAAAACTTACTATCCTGAACGTTTAGAGGAACGCTTCAAAGGGATTGACCTTGAAGAAGAGGCACCAGAAATCATTATGGAAATGACTCGAAAACTTGGCTTCCGTGAAGATTATGACCGTTTCTATAATCTATTTGTCAAAGAAGTTCGTGATGGAAAACTAGGTCGTTACACACTTGATATTGTTGGGGTCGATACTGATGGCGACAATTAAAGAAGTCAAGGAGCAATTGGCAGCATTGACAGATCTTGATGACTACCGATGGGCAAGTTTTGAGGAAGATAGTCGATCTGGTGTACAGACTGCCATAAAGCAACGTCGCAAAGCTATCCTAGCTGAGATTGCTGAGGAAGAACGCTTAGAAATGATGCTCAGTTACGAAAAATCGCTTTATGCTCAGGGAATTGAACTTATCGCAGGTGTTGATGAAGTTGGACGTGGTCCTTTAGCTGGCCCAGTTGTAGCTGCAGCGGTTATCTTACCAAAGCTTTGCAAAATAAAAGGTCTCAATGACAGTAAAAAGATTCCAAAATCTAAACATGAAGCCATTTATAAGCAGGTGATGAAGGAAGCAGTAGCTGTCGGTATTGGTATTAAGGATAATCATGTGATTGATGACGTCAATATTTATGAAGCAACCAAGCTTGCTATGGCTGAAGCTATTGAAAAACTGAGTCCCAAACCAGAACATTTGTTAATTGATGCCATGAGCTTGGATCTACCAATAGGACAAACATCAATCATAAAAGGGGATGCTAATTCTTTATCTATCGCAGCAGCTTCGATCGTAGCAAAGGTAACCCGTGATAAGATGATGGCTGACTATGATCAGGAGTTTCCTGGATATGCATTTGCCAAAAATGCAGGCTATGGTACCAAGGACCATCTGTCTGGCATAGATAAATTTGGTGTTACACCAATTCATAGAAGAAGCTTCGAACCAATAAAGTCAATCATAAAAAAGTAGGTGAAGTGGCGTGATTTTAGCTATTGATATTGGAGGGACCTTTATCAAATTTGGATTAGTTGATAATGATTTTAGAATTAGCAACCAATCTAAAGTGCCGACACCATCGTCCCTAGATAATTTCTGGATAACTTTAGAGAGTATTATTTCATCATTCAAGAATGGTATTTCTGGTATTGCCATTGCATGCCCGGGCGAAATTAATAGTAAACGAGGTTTTGTTTTCAAGGGTGGTCTTATTCCTTATTTGACAGCCATTCCTCTGGGGACACGCTTGTCAAAAACATTTCAACTGCCTGTAAAGGTTATCAATGATGCTGATGCGGCAGCTTTGGCTGAAGCAAGATATGGTAGCTTACAGGATTTGGATTGTGGTGCTGCCTTGGTTTTAGGTACCAGTGTTGGCTTAGGCATTGTATCACAGGGGGACTTGTTAACTCCTCTGTCGGTTACCCGATATTTGCGTTCTCCAAGTCCCCAAAGCAAGAGTCAAATGGCTCTCCCTTTCCAGTGGACCTTATTTAAGCAAGCACTGATTAGCCTTGTCGATAATAAAGGTTCTGCGGTAGGTTTCGTTCATGAAGCTAGTCAAATACTTGGTTTAGAACAGGATGATAGTTTAGTAGTTTTCTCCGCTTTAGATGAAAATCACTCTGAACAACTAAAACGTCTATTTAAGGACTATTGTCATGAAATTGCTGTTCTGATTCTTAATTTGCAGAGTTTATTCAAGTTGGATGGAGTTGTTATCGGTGGAGGCATCAGCAGCCAAAATGCTTTGATAGAAGGTATTGTTAATGCTTATGAAGAGTTATTTAATGAAAAGTCCGAATTAGTTTTTGAGCCGATAACAATTCAAGCTTGTCATTTCCATAACGACAGTAACCTCTTAGGAGTGGCATCATATTTTACTTCTGAAAATGCCTTATAATTAACAAAAGTTCCATGAAGGGGCTTTTTTTCTTTTTCTCTTGCGAATAATGAAATGGAGGTAGTTACATGAATAACTTTGAACTTTTTAAACTAAAAGCAGCTGGACTGACAAATTTAAATATTCTTAATATTTTAGACTATCAAAAACATCAAGATAAAAAACTGAGCTTACGAGATATGGCAGTGGTATCTAAGTCTAAAAATGCCGTTCTCTTTATGGAAAAATACAAGAATTTAGATATTAAGCAGCTTAAGGAAGATTTTCAACGTTTTCCGACCTTATCAATTTTTGATAAGGAGTATCCCATTGAGCTGAAGCATAGCTATAATCCACCTGTCCTCCTCTTTTATCAAGGGAATATTGATTTGTTAAGTAAACCAAAGCTAGCTGTTGTTGGGGCAAGAAAGTGCTCCGAAATAGGCAAACAGTCTGTTCGAAAAATTGTTAGTGAACTTGGGAATCACTTTACTATTGTGAGTGGTTTGGCGCGTGGGATTGATACTTGTGCTCATATGGAGGCCTTGAAAAATAAAGGTAAGACCATTGCAGTTATCGGGACAGGACTTGATGTTTATTATCCGAAAGAAAATAAAGCTTTGCAGGACTATATGGCCAAAAATCATTTAGTTCTTTCAGAATATGGACCGGGTGAACAGCCACTTAAATACCATTTCCCTGAACGCAATCGGATTATTTCTGGATTGTGTCAAGGGGTTATGGTGGTTGAAGCTAAGCTTCGCTCGGGAAGTCTTATTACTTGTGAGCGTGCAATGGAAGAAGGAAGAGATGTTTTCGCCATACCTGGAAATATTTTAGACGGAAAATCGGATGGATGTCATCACTTGATTCAAGAGGGTGCAAAGTGCATTACGACAGGGTTTGACATCCTTTCAGAGTTCTCTTGAAAATCAAACTTCTCCTATAGGGAAAAAGTTTTTTATTGACAGTTAAAGAAAAGGACGGTATCATGTTAGTTGCTCGGTCCAAGATGCTTCATTTTTTAATGTCTTGTGACTAGATTTTAGACAGATTAGTGGCGCAGCCAGTTTATAACATTATAAGGAAATAGTCTATGGCGACAGCAACGACAACAAAAACAAAAACTAAAACAACAAAGAAAACAACGGCTAAAAAGACGACTAAAAAGACGACTAAAAAGAGGGCGACACCAAAGAAAAATTTGGTTATCGTGGAGTCTCCTGCCAAAGCAAAAACCATTGAAAAGTACCTTGGGCGCAATTATAAAGTTGTAGCCTCTGTTGGGCATATCCGTGATTTGAAAAAATCAAGTATGTCTATTGATTTTGAAAACAACTACGAACCTCAGTACATTAATATTCGTGGTAAAGGACCTCTTATCAATGAATTGAAGAAAGAGGCTAAAAAAGCCAAGCAAGTCTTTCTCGCAAGTGACCCGGACCGTGAAGGGGAAGCCATTTCATGGCATTTGTCACATATTCTTGGATTAGAGCCAGAGGAAAAAAATCGTGTCGTCTTTAACGAAATTACTAAAGATGCAGTGAAAAATGCCTTTGTGGAGCCACGCGCCATTGACATGGACTTGGTAGATGCGCAGCAAGCTCGTCGTGTCTTGGACCGTATTGTGGGTTACTCAATCTCTCCACTTCTTTGGAAGAAGGTTAAGAAAGGTCTTTCTGCAGGTCGGGTGCAATCAGTAGCTCTTAAGCTTATTATAGACCGTGAGAATGAAATCAAGGCTTTTAAACCAGAAGAATATTGGACTATTGATGGTGCCTTTAAGAAGGGGGCTAAGAAGTTTCAAGCTAGCTTCTATGGCTTGGATGGTAAAAAGCTTAAGCTCAACAATAATGACGATGTTCAAGCTGTTCTTTCTCGTATCACAAGTAACGACTTTAACGTAGATAAGGTAGAGAAAAAAGAACGCCGTCGTAATGCACCATTGCCATATACAACCTCCTCTCTCCAACAGGATGCTGCCAATAAGATTAACTTCCGTACACGTAAGACCATGATGGTTGCCCAACAGTTGTACGAAGGGATTAATCTGGGGTCAGGAGCTCAAGGTTTGATTACCTATATGCGTACGGACTCTACGCGTATCAGTCCGGTGGCACAAAACCAGGCTGCTGAGTTTATTACAGAACGCTTTGGTTCTAAGTATTCTAAGCATGGTAGTAAGGTGAAAAATAGCTCAGCGGCGCAAGATGCCCACGAGGCTATTCGTCCTTCAAATGTTTTCCAAACACCAGAAAGCATTGCCAAGTATTTGGATAAGGATCAGCTCAAGCTATATACCCTTATTTGGAATCGTTTTGTGGCCAGTCAAATGACAGCTGCTGTATTTGATACGATGAAGGTGACCTTGTCTCAAAACGGAGTCATTTTCACAGCAAATGGTAGCCAAATCAAGTTTGACGGTTATATGGCCGTTTACAACGACTCTGATAAAAATAAAATGCTTCCTGATATGGCTGAAGGTGATACGGTTAAGAAGGTTGTGACAACGCCTGAACAACACTTTACGCAACCACCTGCACGCTATTCTGAAGCGACACTGATTAAGACGCTGGAAGAAAATGGTGTTGGTCGTCCGTCAACATATGCGCCAACGCTTGATGTTATCCAACGTCGCTACTATGTCAAATTGGTGGCTAAACGTTTTGAACCAACTGAACTTGGTGAAATCGTCAATAGCTTAATCGTGGAATTCTTCCCAGACATCGTGGATGTTAAATTCACCGCCGAGATGGAAGGTAAACTTGATAAGGTTGAAATTGGTAAGGAACAATGGCAGAAGGTAATTGATGAATTCTTCAAACCTTTCCAAAAAGAATTGGAAAAAGCTGAAGAAGGTATTGAAAAAATCCAAATTAAGGATGAGCCTGCTGGTTTTGATTGTGACCTCTGTGGTCACCCAATGGTCATCAAACTTGGTCGCTACGGTAAGTTCTACGCATGTAGTAATTTTCCAGACTGTCATAACACCAAGGCCATTACAAAAGAAATTGGCGTTACTTGTCCAACCTGTGGTCAAGGTCAGGTCATCGAACGTAAGACAAAACGTAATCGTGTCTTTTATGGTTGTGATCGCTATCCTGACTGTGAATTTACGTCGTGGGATATTCCTGTTGGACGTAACTGTCCTAAATCAGGCGATTACCTCGTCGAGAAGAAAGTACGTGGTGGTGGCAAACAAGTCATCTGTAGTAACGAAGAGTGTGACTACAAAGAATCTGTTGTTAAATAAAGACATAGCTATCTCAAGTTAAGACTTGGGATAGTTTTTTGTATTTTATCCAAAAAACTGATACTTTCCTTAAATTTGTTTTTTATACTAATGATGAAAGAAAGGAGAGTTATTATGAAACGTTTAAGTCTATCAGGTTTCCAACTCAAATATATAGCCCTCATTACTATGGTATTCGACCATATTCATTATTTTTTTGACTATACAGGGAAAATACCTATTTGGTTTACTATGATTGGGAGATTAGCGGCTCCCTTGTTCCTATTTGCTGTGATTGAAGGTTTCGTCCATACACACAATCGAAAAAAATACTTCCTAAAGATTTATGCTTTAGCGATTTTGATGGGATTGATTCAGTTTGGATTCTATAATTTTCTACATCCTCTTGTGAGACCAGATGGTTTCTTTCCACAAAATATGATGCTGTCGTCATTTGCTATCTTGCTCGTTGCTCTTCAAGGTATCGCTTGGATTCAAAAAAAGAAATACCTTAAGGGAATTCCAACCTTACTTTTCCCAATATTACTCCCATTGCTAATGTTGCCTTTTTATCTGCTAAGTGTGAATAAACCTATGTTACTTTTTCTACTAAAATTTCTCAATTTTACAGTGCTACCAGTTCATACATTTATTAGTGATGGAGGAACATGGTTGCTTTTGACTGGTATCGCTATGTATCTTTGTCATAAGAATCTTAAGAAAGAAGTGCTTGCTTTTGTGAGTGTTAGTCTTGTTTGGGTACTAATGGCGATTGTATTAGGTAGACTTTCTATTCACGACTTAATGTTTAAATACATTGAATGGATGGAAATATGTGCTGCTCCTTTAATGCTTTGCTATAACGGTGAGAGAGGGAATGGATCAAAATATTTGTTCTATGTCTTTTATCCAACTCATATTTATCTACTTTACGCCTTGTCAGTTATCTTCTATAGATGATATGATAAGGGTAACTGTGAACGAAAGGAGAGGTTATGGCTCAGATACTTGTTGTTGATGATCAAGAAGATATTGTGCAATTGGTCGTAAAGGCTCTAGAGCTTCAAAATCATAAGGTGACGGGGCTTACAAGTGTTTTAGATTTTGATAAGAACTCGTTGCCACGTTTTGACTTGATATTGCTGGATATCATGATGCCTGATGTTGACGGTCTCCAGTTTTGTCATGAGATTCGGGAACAGGTGGATTGCCCCATACTTTTTATTACAGCCAGAACGCAAGAAGGGGATATCGTTCAGGGATTGAGCTATGGGGCAGATGATTATATTTGCAAACCATTTGGGGTTAAAGAACTCCAGGCGCGTGTTGCTGCTCACTTGAGACGTGAAAGTCGTGAACGTCACCATAAGCTTTCACTTGGTGATTTTCAGTTTGATTTGTCGGCTCAGGAGCTTTATGTTGAGAATCAGTTGTTAGATTTGACTAAGTCGGAGTACGGTATTTGTCAATTTTTGGCTGAAAATAAGGGCCTAGTCTTTTCAAAAGAACAAATCTACACGCATTTGTACGGCTATGAGGATAAAGGAAGTCCAACAGCAGTGGCTGAACATATTAAAAATATCCGTGCAAAGCTCAAAGATGTTGGGCAAAATCCTATTGAAACAGTCTGGGGGATTGGTTACAAGTGGCACTAATTAAAAAACGAGAACACTCTCTAAGAACAATCTTGTTATCTTATGTCGTCAGTCTTACAGTTCTCTCTGTAATCAGCAGTCTTCTTATTTTGTCTTTGTTCAGCTTGTCTTATCGTTTAGGAGTTGTGATTCCAGCAAATCAAGTTGAGAGTGATTTGTCTGCTGTGAGAAGTGATATTGAAACTTCTAAGGTCTTTAATCCTGATGTTTTACCGGATGGTACTAGTTATGTTTTTTTTACTAGGGAATTTAAGCTTAAGAAGTCTAACATGCCAGTTAACTTGCAAGAAGAATCCTTACTAAATTACCAATTCAAGAATGCTCACGGTGGGATATACGGCTATTTTCAGTCTTTTGAACGGTCAGATGGTATAGTCATTGTCAACTATCAATTATCACCTAGGTATCATAATGCGTGGATGAATCAGCATTTTCCCAATGCTGATCTATTGATGATTGGCTCAATGATTGTATCTATCTTACTCATATTTATTGCTTTAACTTTTTACTATGCTAATAAATTACGCCAGCAGCTTAGACCGATACTGAGAGCTACTGAAAAAATTTCCCAACAAGATTTGGATTTTAAAACCTCCCAGTCTACAATTAAGGAATTCAATCAGGTTTTAAGTGGTTTGGATGAAATGCGTGTAGCGCTCCGTGAATCTTTGATGGAAAATTGGAAAGCAGAGCAAGATAAACAAAATCAGATTTCAGCCTTGACACATGATTTAAAGACACCACTGACAGTTGCTCGTGGAAATTCGGAACTCTTAGCCATGACGCCCTTGGATGCGGAACAGATGGACTTATTAGAGCATTTTCAAAAGGGGATTACACAGGTTGATTCTTATGTTAAAGAGTTGTCTGAACTCAACAAAACGAGTTTGACGAAAACCTTGACGCTTGAAGACATTTCGGTTAGGGAATTTATTGAAGACATTTACGATCAAACCTTGTCACTAGCTCAAACCAAACAAATCAATGTAGCATTTGACAAGAAGGAGATTAAGAAAGCAATCATAGGCCATTGGGACAGGTCCTTGTTGAATCGAGCTTTTATGAATATTGTTTCAAATGCCGTAGAGCATACACCCAGTGGCAGTCAGTTGCTCCTGACCGCTAGGGTAGAAGAAGATGAATTCAAATTTATCTGCCTTGATTCTGGTCCTGGATTTTCCCTTGAATCTCTTGAAAAGGCTACTCAGCTCTTTTATCAAGAGGATAAAAGTAGACAGAGCCGCAATCATAGTGGCCTTGGTCTGACTATTGCCAATGATATTATTCGCTTACACCATGGTGGTCTTGCTCTTTCGAATGACAATAACACGCATGGTGCTAGAGTGACAATCATTTTACCACTTTAAATACAGATGACTCCTAGTCGCCAGATGAGGAGTTTTTTGCTATACTACTAAGAGTAAAAATGAAGAAAGATTTGTGGGGGCAGGATTTCATCTTGTTCTCGAAGAGGTATTAGTGTCATGTCTCAATCAAAAGCAGATTATATTAACGTGATTGGAGCCGGTTTGGCTGGCTCTGAAGCAGCTTATCAGATTGCTAAACGTGGTATTCCGGTAAAACTATATGAAATGCGTGGGGTCAAAGCAACACCTCAGCATAAGACAACAAACTTTGCAGAATTGGTTTGCTCCAACTCTTTTCGTGGAGATAGTTTGACCAATGCTGTAGGGCTTCTTAAAGAAGAAATGCGTCGTTTGGACTCTATCATTATGCGTAATGGAGAAGCTCACCGTGTGCCAGCTGGTGGTGCCATGGCGGTTGACCGTGAAGGTTATGCAGAAGCAGTGACAGCTGAAATTGAGAACAATCCATTAATTGAAGTTATCCGTGAAGAAATCACAGAAATTCCTGATGATGCCATTACAGTTATTGCTTCAGGTCCTTTGACTTCTGATGCTTTAGCTGAAAAAATTCACAAGCTTAACGGTGGAGATGGGTTCTATTTCTATGATGCCGCTGCACCGATTGTTGATAAAGCGACTATCGACATGAACAAAGTCTACCTTAAGTCACGCTATGACAAGGGTGAAGCAGCTTACCTAAACTGTCCAATGACCAAGGAGGAGTTCATGGCCTTCCACGAGGCCTTGACAACAGCTGAAGAAGCTCCTTTGAATTCTTTTGAAAAAGAAAAGTATTTCGAGGGCTGTATGCCTATCGAGGTTATGGCTAAACGTGGTATCAAGACAATGCTCTATGGTCCTATGAAACCAGTTGGTTTGGAGTATCCTGAAGATTACAAAGGGCCACGTGACGGCGACTTTAAGACCCCTTATGCGGTTGTTCAGCTTCGTCAGGACAATGCGGCTGGTAGCCTCTATAATATTGTTGGTTTCCAAACCCACCTCAAATGGGGAGAGCAAAAGCGTGTCTTCCAAATGATTCCAGGTCTTGAAAACGCTGAATTTGTGCGTTATGGGGTTATGCACCGCAACTCTTACATGGATTCGCCAAACTTGCTCAAACAGACATTCCAGTCAAAATCAAACCCTAACTTGTTCTTTGCAGGACAAATGACTGGTGTAGAAGGTTATGTTGAATCAGCTGCCTCAGGTTTGGTTGCCGGCATCAATGCAGCCCGTCTCTTTAAGGGTGAAGATGAGGTTATCTTCCCTCATACAACATCTATCGGAAGTCTTCCATATTATGTGACACATGCTGAAAGTAAACATTTTCAACCAATGAATGTTAACTTTGGTATCATCAAAGAGTTGGAAGGGCCACGTATTCGTGACAAGAAAGAGCGCTATGAAAAAATTGCTGAGCGAGCCCTTAAAGATTTACAACCTTTTATTCAAGCTTAGACAACATTAAAATCCCTTACCGAATACGGCAAGGGATTTTCAGATTTAAAAGTATTCAATTAACCAAAGAATTTCTTAGCGATTTCTTGACCTTGTTTGATTTTAGCCCATTGTTGTGGTGTTGCCAACTCATTACCTGAGTCACATGAGGCGAAACCACATTGGTGAGAGAGGAAGAGACGTTCTTTTGGAAGGATTTGACTCGCTTTTTCAAGCAAATCGAGGACACGTTCTTCATCATCAAGGTCAGTAGTTTTAGAAGACAAAAGTCCTAGTACAACTTCAGCTTTGCTGTCTTTGAGGGCTTCGAGAGCTTTGATATCTCCAGCGGTGTCGCTATCCCACTCAAGGAAGAAACGGTCATAGTGTTGCTCTGCCAAGAACTTCTTAGCGATGGCTTCGTAAGTTCCTTCGGCAGCAGAACGGCTTTCATAGTTACCACGACAGTTGTGCGTCCAAACCGTTAAACCAATTTCGTGAGCATAGTCTACAACCTCGTTATTGATAGCTACAAACTCATCAGCCAATTCTGCTAAATCAGAATTACCTTCCGCAAAGAAACTTGCAGGGTTTGATGGGTCAAAAAGTTCCCAGAGACAGTCATCAAATTGAACAATTTTTCCACCGACAGCCTTGTATTCTTCCAAGAATTCTTTATAGGCATTAATGATACCTTTTTTGAGGTCTTCATTTGTTTCGTAGACTTGTCCAGGACCAGCCAAACGGTCGAAGATAGCAAGTTCAGTGTAGGCATGAGCAGGTCCCCAGATAGTTTGTTTGGTCTCTTCATCACCAGCTTCAGCCTTAACCAATTTATAGATATCTAGGTAATGGTGGTTTTTACCTGAGAGCGGCTCAGTGATGCGAATACCGATATCTTTACGTGTTTCATATTGACCACCATCATGGTCTTTAAAAGTGTAGCCATGCTCAGCAATGTAGCGTTCAATTCCTTTAAATCCCCAGACAAAGTCTAAATGCCACATAGAACGTCCAAACTCACCATCAGTAAGGATGTCAATACCGTTAGATTTTTGGTCAGCCATAATTTGCTTAATATCTGCAGTTTCAGTTTCTTGATAACCAGGAAGGGCATCATAGAAAGGATACTGGATGTCGTCACGATGCTCGATTTCGTCCTTATATTTACGGAGATCCGCAGGACGAAGAAGAGAACCTACTAATTGGAATTTAGATTTTGTCATTGTATTTACCTCGAAATGTCTATTTATGTCTATAGTACTTCTTATCTAGACTAATGAAAAATAGTTAATTTTTTGCTGTGGTTATATTTTTAGGCTATATATACTTTAGCTCTGCAAAATGATGCTTCCTATGGTAAAATAAAAAAAAACAATGAAGGTTGGGAACATGCAAAAAACATTCTTTATTATTAAACCTGATGCTGTTAAACGCCATCTAATTGGTCAAGTGCTTGATCGAATTGAGCGACGTGGCTTCGTTATTGAGCGTATGGAGATGCTGATGCTTGACGAAGAACGTCTTAAAGAACATTATGCCCAATTGGTTGATAAACCCTTTTTCCCTAGTATTTCTGAATTCATGATGAGTGGCCCAGCAGTTATTGGTATTATGTCTGGCCCAGGTGTTATCAAGTCATGGCGTGATATGATGGGAGCAACTAATCCTGGCGATGCTGCACCTGGAACGATTCGTGGAGACTTTGCAACAGCACCAGATGGGGACATGATTCCAAATATCGTTCATGGCTCTGATTCAGAAGAATCTGCGGCTCGAGAAATTCAGATTTGGTTTGGTGAGTAAGATGGATTTAGTACAGATTCAATCTGATTTAGCTAAGGGTGGACTGTTAATTGATGTCAGAAGTCCAGAAGAGTATTCAGAAGGTCATGTTAAGAATTCCCTCTTGATTCCTCATACACAATTTTTTTCTGCTGACATTCCAGCTAAAAAAGACGCTTCAATTTACCTCTATTGTAAAATGGGGCCTCGTGCAGAATTTGCTGCATCAGTTCTTAAAGAGCGAGGCTATACTAAGGTGACTAACTTGGGTGGCTTGGACGATATGGAAGCACTAGGTTTTGAATTTGAAGAATAATAGGAATAAGGTTACCCAAGGGTGGTCTTATTTGTTTTCAGAAAAGTTTGATAATTACTTGACTACGTTTTCATAAAGGAGTAGAATTTTAATTGAGTTAAGACAAAGCCTATGAAAATGACTTTGCCAGAACTTGACTAACTTAGCGTATTCCAATTGAGATAAGGCTCGGTATTAAGCCAGTGACTCTAATTGGTAGAGGAGGATTTCGTATGTCAAAAGTTGCTATTGTTACAGGTGCAGGTCAAGGTATTGGTTTTGCGATTGCAAAACGTTTGGTTGAAGATGGTTTTAAAGTCGGAGTATTGGACTACAACGCTGAAACTGCAGAAAAAGCGGTTGCTGAATTGTCAGCAGACAAAGCATTTGCGGTTGTAGCTGATGTATCTAAACAAGCTGAAGTAGCAGCTGCTTTCCAAAAAGTTGTTGATCACTTTGGTGATTTGAATGTTGTTGTTAATAATGCCGGTGTGGCACCAACAACACCACTTGATACTATTACTGAAGAACAGTTCCAACGTACATTTAACATCAATGTCGGTGGCGTTATCTGGGGTGCTCAAGCTGCACAAGCACAATTCAAAGCACTTGGTCATGGTGGTAAAATCATCAATGCAACATCTCAAGCTGGTGTCGTTGGTAACCCTAACTTGACTGTCTATGGTGGTACTAAATTTGCAGTTCGTGGTATCACTCAAACTTTGGCGCGTGACTTGGCTGAATCAGGCATCACTGTCAATGCTTATGCACCAGGTATCGTTAAGACTCCAATGATGTTTGACATTGCTCATGAAGTTGGTAAGAACGCTGGTAAAGATGATGAATGGGGTATGCAAACTTTTGCTAAAGATATTACTCTCAAACGTTTGTCAGAACCTGAAGATGTGGCAGCAGCAGTTAGCTTCTTGGCTGGACCTGACTCAAACTACATCACAGGTCAAACCATCATCGTGGATGGTGGAATGCAATTCCATTAAAATAAAAGGAGAGCGGAAGGCTCTCTTTTTTTGCTTGATAAAACATAATATTTCTGATAATATAATCGTAATTAATTATGCTTTAAAAGGAGCCTTTCTATGTCAGATATTTTACACTATATTATAGAGCACCCATTTTTTAGTCTCATTCTATTGGGAATTGTTGTACTAGCCTTCGGTTTAGCTCCATTTTCAAGTAGTTCTACAGAAAACAAGCGCTCGGCAATTATTAATAAGCACTATAACGATACTTTTAAGAAGTAAGAAGGACTAAATGCGGTCAGAAAGCAGATATTAGAGATAGGCAAAAGCCTGTCTTTTTTGTATAATAGAAGGTAACGATTAGTTTTTTTATAATCACAAGTAAGAACTAGGAAAGATAAAAATGACAAATATTGAAGAATTAAAACAACGACAGGAGAAGATTCGTAACTTCTCTATTATTGCCCATATTGACCACGGTAAATCAACCCTTGCTGACCGTATTTTGGAAAAGACAGAGACAGTATCAAGTCGTGAGATGCAGGCTCAACTCCTTGATAGTATGGACCTCGAGCGTGAACGTGGAATCACTATTAAACTAAATGCCATTGAGCTTAACTATACAGCTAAAGATGGCGAAACATACATTTTCCACCTTATCGACACTCCAGGACACGTGGACTTTACTTATGAGGTGTCACGTTCTCTTGCTGCCTGTGAGGGTGCCATCTTGGTGGTGGATGCAGCTCAAGGGATTGAAGCTCAAACTCTTGCCAATGTTTACTTGGCCCTTGATAATGACTTGGAAATCTTACCAGTTATCAATAAAATTGACCTTCCAGCTGCAGATCCTGAGCGTGTGCGTACAGAAGTTGAAGATGTTATTGGACTAGATGCTTCTGAAGCTGTGCTTGCATCAGCTAAGGCCGGTATTGGTATTGAAGAGATTCTCGAACAAATCGTTGAGAAAGTTCCTGCACCTCAAGGTGATGTTGAAGCGCCTCTTCAAGCCCTTATCTTTGACTCTGTTTACGATGCCTACCGTGGGGTTATCCTCCAAGTGCGTGTGGTTAACGGAATGGTTAAACCAGGCGATAAGATTCAAATGATGTCCAATGGCAAGACTTTTGATGTTACTGAGGTTGGTATCTTCACACCTAAAGCTGTTGGCCGTGACTACCTTGCGACTGGTGATGTTGGTTATATTGCAGCCTCAATTAAAACCGTTGCGGATACTCGTGTCGGTGATACAGTGACACTTGCGGATAATCCAGCTGCAGAGCCACTCCATGGCTATAAGCAAATGAACCCAATGGTGTTTGCAGGTCTTTACCCAATTGAGTCAAATAAATATAACGACTTGCGTGAAGCCCTTGAAAAACTCCAGTTGAACGATGCCAGTCTTCAATTTGAGCCTGAAACGTCTCAAGCCCTTGGTTTTGGTTTCCGTTGTGGTTTCTTGGGTCTTCTTCACATGGATGTTATCCAAGAACGTTTGGAACGTGAGTTTAACATTGACCTCATCATGACAGCACCATCGGTAGTTTACCATGTTAATACTACTGACGGTGAGATGCTTGAAGTGTCTAACCCATCTGAATTCCCAGATCCTACACGTATTGATGCTATTGAAGAACCTTATGTTAAAGCTCAAATTATGGTTCCTCAAGAATATGTTGGTGCGGTTATGGAGTTGGCACAACGTAAACGTGGTGATTTTGAAACCATGGAATACATTGATGATAATCGTGTGAACGTTATCTATCAAATTCCACTTGCCGAAATCGTCTTTGATTTCTTTGATAAATTGAAATCATCAACACGTGGTTATGCAAGCTTTGACTATGAATTGTCAGAATACCGCCGTTCACAATTGGTGAAAATGGATATTCTCCTTAATGGTGACAAGGTCGATGCCCTTAGCTTCATCGTTCACAAGGAATTTGCCTACGAGCGTGGAAAACTTATCGTTGATAAACTTAAGAAAATCATTCCACGTCAACAATTCGAAGTGCCTATCCAAGCGGCTATCGGTCAAAAAATCGTTGCCCGTACAGATATCAAAGCCCTTCGTAAAAACGTCTTGGCTAAGTGTTACGGTGGTGACGTTTCACGTAAACGTAAACTTCTCGAAAAACAAAAAGCCGGTAAGAAACGTATGAAAGCCATCGGTTCGGTTGAAGTCCCACAAGAAGCCTTCTTGTCAGTGCTTTCAATGGACGAAGATGAGAAATAAAAGTAATAGTCAGAATGTGATGTTCTGACTATTTTTGTAATAAAAGTTATGATAAAGATGATTTTAAGATTTCCCTTCTCAAAGCGTGGAAGGATTTATACTGCGACTTTACTAATGCTTTTCTTTTTAGGGAATATATATACAAAGCACAAATTTCATGAAAAAGCTGTAGAAGAGTTACAGATGGCTCTAAAAGCTGAAAAAGTAACTTCCAATGAGATTTTTGGTAGACGTCAACAATATGTTGCAATTAGTCATGAAGAACCCACTTACTATAATTCTGAAGATAATGTAGCTACTGAGTTGATTGGTAGAAATCATTTTGTTCGCTATTACGACACCATGAGTAGTCTCCATCAAGTTCATTTGGTAGTTTATGATATCAACAAAAATTTTGAAAAGAAAATTATTAATTTGACCCCATATTTGAAGAAAGTAAAAGATTTTAAAGATATTAAGGAGTTGGCTGTGTCTTTAAGATCGATTGATGGTTACGATTATGTTTTCTTGGAGAATTCTCAAAACGGTAAGCAATTTGCTTACAATTTAGATACGAATCAATTTTTAACTAGAGACCTACCAGATTATTCTTATAGTAAGGATGAATTGCTTTATTTTGGTGATAAGACTTCTGCTCGTAATCAGGTGAATGATAGCAACATGTGGGGATATTTAAAGAGAGAAGGAAACTTGGATGAGCTTTTAAGAATGTCACCAGCTCAAACAAACAACCATTTATCAGCTCATCTAAATGTGATCCTAGAGATTGATAATGTAGATACTTCAAAACAAGAGAATCAAATTAATCTATTTAAAGAAAATTCTGAAGTTAAGCCTATTTACGAAGAGGCTGTTAATCAGACAACAACAAACAGTAATACCTTAAAGAAATTTAAAGTATTGACCCGTCAAGGTAAGGAGGGAGATTTTCCGGTCGGTCCGACTGAGCCAGTGAAAAGCAGCCTACCTAATAAACCAAGCGAGCCAAAGAAAATTCCAGAATTTAATGTTTTTCCTGATTATATTTTTCCTATTAAACCTTTAAGATTTAGTGACATTCTTAATAAGAAGGCAGAACAAGACTATCAGAAAGACTATCGAGCTTACGAAAAAGCACGTCAAAAAGCTCAAAAAGATTATGATAGGAAATATGATGCCTATAAAAAGAAATTGGCTCAATATGAGTCCTATAGAGATAGAGAGTACGACAAACAATCACAAATCTATTTTTCTCCTGAAGAGCAGACCAATGATATTTTACATTGGTTGGGAACAAATGGAGAGCAAGCAATTGTAATTTCTGTAGAGGACGGTGCTGGTATTAGGAAGGAAATTCATTCTTTTGCTGATATTAAGGAGTGGGTAGATAAACATGATTACGATAACACTATAAAATCGGACTTTAGAGATTATAAAGAAACTAAATAAGGATTCATGGGCTTTTAGTCTTATCAAGAAACCCATCACAAGCATTTTTCTCAGCTTTAGGCTATAATAGACAAAAAGGAATCTTGGGAGGGCCACTATGGATATCATGAGTTTTATTCCCAGTCAGCGACAGGCTATTTTGGAGCGTTTTCAGCAAGTGGAGGCCTTGGGATTAGGCGCAGTTCGTATTGAATTGAAGGTTGCTAATCCTGTTGGCATCATCTATGAGTGCTTTATTTTGGCAGGGGAGAATTATTTTTCTGATCAAGCAGTGGTATCCTTCCGCATTCTCTATGAAAAGGACTTGGAACGCATTTCTTTGGATGTCGTAGATATCCCTGGTCGCTCAAGCTTGTCTAATTATCTCCAGTTAATAGAGATTTTTGAAGGCTTGCAAAATTATCTTAATCGAGAGTTTGCTAAGGTAAAAAATTCATGAACATCTGATAGTAATCGGGTGTTTCTTTTTGTGATGGAAGTTCAAAATTTCACAATCTTTTTTTCACAAGATTGTCTGAAAACTGTGCTATAATGGTAACAGAATTGTGAAGTGATAAAAGTTTGTGAAAAAATGAGCAGACTTTGATACTTTGTGACTTATACTTGAAAGGAAAATTGGCTCTATCATTTTAGGGCCAGAAGGACTGTGTTCATGTCAGAAGAAAAGCAATTGTATGGTGCGGATTTAGTGGTTGATAGTTTGATTAACCATGATGTTGATTATGTCTTTGGGATTCCAGGTGCAAAAATCGATAGGGTTTTTGATACTTTGGAAGATAAGGGACCTGAATTGATTGTTGCCCGTCATGAGCAAAATGCTGCTTTTATGGCTCAAGGTGTTGGACGTATCACAGGGAAACCCGGTGTAGTATTGGTAACATCTGGTCCAGGTGTCTCAAATTTGGCTACTGGTTTGGTAACAGCGACAGATGAAGGAGATCCTGTTCTTGCTATTGGTGGTCAGGTTAAGCGTGCAGATCTTTTGAAACGTGCCCATCAATCAATGAATAATGTTGCTATGCTTGAACCGATTACCAAGTATGCTGCTGAAGTACATGATGCTAATACACTTTCTGAAACGGTAGCGAATGCCTATCGCCATGCTAAGTCAGGGAAACCGGGTGCAAGCTTTATTTCAATTCCTCAAGACGTGACTGATGCTCCGGTCAGTGTTAAGGCTATCAAGCCTATGACGGATCCAAAACTTGGTTCAGCATCTGTTTCTGATATTAACTATCTCGCACAAGCCATTAAAAATGCTGTATTACCAGTCTTTCTTTTGGGGAATGGTGCCTCATCAGAAGCTGTCACTTACTCTATTCGCCAGATTTTGAAGCATGTTAAATTACCAGTTGTTGAAACTTTCCAAGGTGCTGGTATCGTGTCACGTGACCTTGAAGAGGATACTTTCTTTGGTCGTGTGGGGCTTTTCCGTAACCAACCGGGGGACATGTTGCTTAAGAAGTCTGACTTGATTATTGCTATTGGTTATGACCCAATCGAGTATGAAGCGCGTAACTGGAATGCTGAAATTTCAGCCCGTATCATTGTCATTGACGTTGAACCTGCTGAGGTGGATACTTACTTCCAGCCAGAACGTGAGTTGATTGGTAATGTTGAAGCAACTTTAGATTTGCTCTTGCCAGCTATTCAGGGTTATAAATTACCTGAAGGATCAGTTGAATACCTTAAAGGGTTGAAGAATAACGTTGTTGAGGATGTTAAGTTTGATCGCCGACCTGAAGAAGGAAAGGTACATCCGCTAGATTTGATTGAAGTTTTGCAAGACCAAACCAAAGATGATATGACAGTCACCGTTGACGTTGGTAGTCACTATATTTGGATGGCTCGCTATTTCAAATCTTATGAACCACGTCATTTGCTTTTCTCAAATGGGATGCAAACTTTAGGGGTTGCTCTTCCGTGGGCCATCTCTGCAGCTTTGGTTCGTCCTAAGACAAAAGTCATTTCTGTTTCTGGTGACGGTGGTTTCCTCTTCTCAGCACAAGAATTGGAAACAGCAGTTCGTTTGAAATTGCCAATTGTTCATATTATCTGGAACGATGGCCATTACAATATGGTGGAATTCCAGGAAGAAATGAAGTACGGTCGTTCATCTGGGGTTGACTTTGGTCCTGTAGATTTTGTAAAATATGCTGAGAGCTTTGGAGCGAAAGGTTATCGTGCAACAAGTAAGGAAGAGTTTGCTAGCTTGCTTCAAGAAGCCTTGGCTCAAGCTGTAGATGGACCAGTCCTTATTGATGTTCCAATCGACTATAAAGATAATATTAAACTCGGCGAAACTATTTTGCCAGATGAATTTTACTAAAAAGAGGGTGTAGACATGTCTGAAGCCATAAAATTATTTCAATATAATACTTTGGGAGCCTTGATGGCTGGGCTTTATGGAGGTACTTTAACAGTTGGAGAATTGTTGGAGCATGGAGACTTGGGTCTCGGTACATTAGATTCTATCGATGGTGAATTGATTGTTCTTGACGGTAAAGCCTATCAAGCCAAAGGGTCTGAGGGTAAGGTCGAAGTGGTAGAAGTTTCTCCTGATGAAAAAGTACCTTATGCAGCAGTCGTACCTCACCAAGCTGAAGTTATTTTCCGTCAACGTTATGAAATGACTGATAAAGAGCTTGAGGATCGTATTGAATCTTATTATGATGGGGTTAATCTTTTCCGTTCTATCAAAATTAAGGGTCATTTTAAACATATGCACGTGCGCATGATTCCAAAATCAAATGCCGATATTAAGTTTGCTGATGTTGCCACTCGCCAACCTGAGTACGAGGTGGATAATATTTCAGGTACTATCGTTGGTATTTGGACCCCAGAGATGTTCCACGGTGTGAGTGTTGCTGGGTATCACCTCCATTTTATTTCAGACGACTTGACATTCGGTGGTCACGTTATGGACTTTGTTATTGAAAATGGTATTATCGAAGTCGGTCCAGTTGACCAACTCGATCAACGTTTCCCAGTTCAAGACCGTCAGTATCTCTTTGCTAAATTCAATGTCGATGAGATGCGTGAAGATATTACCAAGGCTGAATAAAATATTTTAAAGATATCAATCGATTATAGTTAGAACTTTCCTAGATGATTAGGAAAGTTTTTTTGTTTTTATAATTATTTCGATATCGAAATAGTTGACAGATGTAACGAACAGTGATACAATGACTGTGATATTTCGATATAGAAATAAAAAGGAGACAAAATGGACAAGATGCAAGGGGGCTACCAAGCTTTACAGATACGTTTGTTGAACGGGCGTATCTTTCAAAAACTCTTGAGCAAGGAACCAGATGCTCAATACAGAAGTGAACAAGGGAAAATTTTAACAGTCTTATGGCAAAAAGAGCAAGGCAGGGCAACTGCAACTGATATTGCTTTAGCGACGGGACTAGCTAATAACACATTGACTAGCATGATAAAGAAATTGGTCGAGCAAGGCTTGGTTAAGATTGAACAGAGTGACCAGGACAAGCGCAAGAAGTTTGTAGTCTTGACGGAATTAGGTTGGGCGCAAAAAGAAATTGGAGATCGCGTTAGTCAGGAACTGGGAGAGATATTCTACCAAGGCTTTTTGGATAACGAAATCCAAGAATTTGAGGAGTATCAAGAGCGTATAATCTCAAATCTAAAAGCTAAAGAGAAAGAACTTTAAAAAAATAGGGAGTACCTTATGAAAGCAGTTGTTGTGAGCAGTCCAGGTGGACCAGAGGTATTAGAAGTTGTCGAACGACAAAAACCAATTTTGAAGGCCGGTTGGACCTTGGTGAAAATTCAAGGATTTGGCATCAATCACAGTGAAATTTTTACCCGTCAGGGTCTATCGCCGTCAGTTCAATTTCCTCGTGTGTTAGGAATTGAGTGTGTCGGTCTTGTGGAAGAAACGACACGATCGGATTTGAAGATTGGACAGCAAATCATTTCTATTATGGGGGAGATGGGGCGAGCTTTTGATGGAGGTTATGCAGAGTATACACTTCTCCCAAATGAGCAAATTTATCCAATAAAGACAGAACTTGATTTGGAAAGCTTGATTGCCCTTCCTGAAACCTATTACACAGCTTTTGGCTCTTTTCTTAATCTCAAGATTGAGGAGAAAGATTGCGTGTTAGTTCGCGGAGCAACCAGTGGTGTAGGAATTGCTTTTGCTAAACTGCTTAAAGGAAAATTTCCTGAGATTCACTTGGTAGGTACTAGCCGAAATTTAGCCAAGGAAGACCAATTGAAGGCGGTTGGATTTGATCAGGTGATTTTGGAGAAGGATGGCGTTTTGCAAAGTGAGGAGTCTTTCACAAAAATTCTAGATCTAGTGGGACCTCGCCATATCAAAGATAGTATCCATCACTTAAGTGAAGGAGGAATTATCTGCTCTTGTGGTCAATTAGGTGGCCAGTGGACCTTGGCTGATTTTGATCCAATTGTTGAATTGGGGAAGAATGTTTATTTAACGACCTTTTATTCGGGGAATGTTTCAAATGGAAAGCTCCAAGAGTTGATCGATTTTGTGGAATTGTATCAAGTGGATGTCCGGCCTGAGAAGGTTTATAGGCTAGAAGAGATACAAGAAGCGCACACCTATCTTGAAAGTAGCCAGTCCTTCGGGAAAGTAATTGTGAAAATTGAGGAAGAATATGATTGAATATAAAAATGTAGTCCTGCGCTACACGGATACAGACATTTTAAAAGATGTCAACCTCTGTATTGAAGATGGAGAATTGATGGTCCTTGTGGGACCTTCAGGGTCTGGAAAAACCACCATGCTCAAGATGATCAATCGTCTTTTGGAGCCGACAGATGGCAATATTTATATGGACGGAAAACGCATCAAGGACTATGATGAACGAGAGTTACGTCTTTCTACTGGTTATGTTTTGCAGGCCATTGCTCTCTTTCCAAATCTAACTGTCGCTGAGAATATTGCTTTAATTCCAGAGATGAAGGGCTGGGACAAGGAGCGAGTGGCTTCCAAAACAGTCGAACTTTTAGAAAAAGTAGGCCTTCCAGCTTCTGATTATGCCGATCGCAAACCCCATGAGCTGTCTGGTGGGGAGCAACAACGGATTGGGATTGTGCGTGCCATCATTGGAGAACCAAAGATTCTATTAATGGACGAACCCTTTTCAGCCTTGGATACTATTTCACGCAAGCAGTTGCAAGCTCTCACCAAAGACTTGCACAAAGAATTTGGTATGACGACTATTTTCGTGACCCATGACACGGACGAAGCCTTAAAATTAGGCGATCGGATTGCGGTGTTACAGGGAGGAGAGATTGTGCAGGTGGCGGATTCTGATACCATTCTAGCCCAACCAGCCAACGACTTTGTGGCAGATTTGTTTGGAGGTGCTCACCATGTCTAAACTACTTACAACCTTTCAAGAGCGTTTTGGAGACTGGCTCACAGCCCTTGGCCAACACTTGCAACTGTCGTTACTGACCTTGCTCCTTGCTATTTTTCTAGCTGTTCCATTAGCTATTTATTTAAGTACACGCAAGAGAGCCAGCAATTGGGTTTTACAGGTAGCTGGGATCTTCCAGACCATTCCTTCCATGGCCCTTTTGGGGCTCTTCATTCCCATAATGGGGATCGGAACACTTCCGGCCTTGACTGCTCTCGTCATCTATGCCATTTTCCCCATCCTTCAAAATACCATCACCGGTTTACAGGGAATTGATCCAAGCCTTGAAGAAGCGGGGGTTGCCTTTGGGATGACCAAGTGGGAGCGTTTGAAGAAATTTGAGATTCCCTTGGCCATGCCCGTCATCATGTCTGGGATTCGAACAGCAGCTGTGATGATTATCGGGACGGCTACTCTAGCCGCCTTGATTGGAGCAGGAGGACTCGGTTCCTTTATCCTTCTAGGGATTGACCGCAATAATGCCAGTCTGATTTTGATCGGTGCCCTGTCTTCTGCCTTCTTAGCCATCGCCTTTAACCTTCTTCTCAAATGGATGGAAAAGGCCAAATTGCGGACCATCTTTGCGGCTTTTGCGGTAATGCTTATTGGATTAGGAGTATCTTATACGCCAAGTCTTCTTCCCAAACCGGAAAAAGAAAACCAGGTCATCGCTGGGAAGCTAGGTCCTGAACCGGAAATTCTAGCCAATATGTATAAGATTTTGATCGAAGAACACACGGACATGACAGTGACTGTTAAACCAAATTTTGGCAAGACCACCTTCCTCTATGAAGCTCTGAAAAAAGGGGATATCGCTATCTATCCAGAGTTTACAGGGACCGTGACCGAAAGCCTCCTCAAGCCGGCGCCACAAGTCAGCCATGATCCAGAAGCAGTCTATCAAGCTGCTCGAGATGGGATCAAGAAACAAGACGACCTGGCCTTGCTCAAACCCATGGCTTATCAGAATACCTATGCTGTCGCGGTGCCTAAGAAAATTGCCAAAGAGTATGGACTCAAGACCATTTCAGATTTGAAAAAGGTGGAAGGACAACTCAAGGCGGGATTTACGCTAGAGTTTAATGATCGAGAGGATGGGAACAAGGGCTTGCAGAAAGTCTATGGTCTTAATCTACAAGTCTCCACCATGGAGCCAGCCCTTCGCTACCAGGCGATCCAGTCTGGTGAAATCCAGATAACAGATGCCTACTCAACGGATGCCGAGCTTGCTCGCTATGACCTTGTGACCCTAGAGGATGACAAACAACTCTTCCCACCTTATCAAGGAGCTCCCCTCATGAAAGAAGCTCTTCTTAAGAAACATCCAGAATTGGAAGGCATTCTAAACAAGTTAGCTGGTAAAATCACAGCAGAGCAAATGAGCCAGATGAACTACCAAGTGGGAGTAGAAGGTAAACCGGCTGCCCAAGTCGCACATGATTTCTTGGTAAAAGAAGGTGTTATTAAGAACTAATGAAAAATTTGCACAAAAAGTAACTTTTTTAGTTACTATTTGTCTGTTTTCTATCCTATTTTCAGATATAATAAAGATAACAAATTAAGGAGCCCTTCATGTCAATTAGTCAATATACGATTTCACAATTTATCGTTGATGCTTTTACAGATACCGTTTTTAAAGGGAACCCAGCTGCTGTTTGTCTTCTGGATGAATGGTTGTCGGATAATACCTTACAGAATATTGCCAAAGAAAACAATCTCTCTGAGACAGCTTTTACGGTTAAAAAGAACGGCTATTACGATTTACGTTGGTTTACTCCCGGTGGAGAAATCGATTTGTGTGGTCATGCGACTTTAGCAACTGCCTTCGTTCTCTTTCAATTTATAGAAGTGGATGTTGATAGTCTAACCTTTACAACTCAGAGTGGGGAGCTTTTGGTAACCAAAAGAGGAGAGCTATATGAGCTGAATTTCCCAGTTTACTCGATGCACCAAGTTCCAGTAACAAGTGAGATGGAAGAAGCAATCGGTGTCCGTCCTCTTGAAGCGTGGCTTGGAAGAGATCTAGTGTGTATCCTCCCTTATGAAAATGATGTCATTGCTGCGACTCCAGATTTCGATAAAGTTAAAGCATTAGATGGCTTACTCCTAAATATCACAGCTAAAGGTAAAAACTATGATACCGTTACACGTAGTTTTGCACCAAAATTATCAGTCATGGAGGATCCAGTTTGTGGTTCTGGGCATTGTCATGTCATTCCCTTATGGGCTAATAAGTTAGGACAAGAAGAATTTAGAGCTTATCAAGCCTCTAAGAGAAGTGGTCATCTTATTTGTCGTCTTGAAGGAGACAGGATTTACCTTGCAGGAAAAGCCGCCCTCTATAGCCGTGGCGAGATTTATGTGACAGACTAGATGTTGTTTTGTTAAAAAAGGAAGTATAAGCAATAACGATTAAAGTCATTATAGAAACAAAAGATGTCTAGCTGAGCTAGGCATTTTAAATTATTTCAAATTTCTTGAAGAATTTTCAGAAAAGACTTGACAATTTTGAAAATAAGCGTATCATATAGAGTATGAACTTAGAAATAGTAATTTTACTATATTAATCTATGTCGACTACGGTTGGTATTGTGAAAAGACTAAATAGTTCTATTAACTATTCTATAGAGCGTTGCGTCCGAAAGTCATTCCTGACACGGCTCTTTAAAAACAAAAGGAGAAGATTATGAAAACAGAACCGATTCATCGTACCAGTATGTGGAAATTTAAGTTAAGTGCTTCCACCATGACTTTGATTCCCGCTGCCGTGGGGATTAACTATGTTGCCAAAGCCTTGGCGGAGGGGTTAAAGTTGCCCGTTTGGCTGGGGTCTTTGGGAACCTTTCTTGCCAGCATGTTGGCTGGGCCGGTTGCCGGTGCCATCAGTGGTTTCATCAACAACGTGATCTATGGGCTGACCTTATCGCCAATTTCAACCGTGTATGCGATTACCAGCATCGGAATTGGGATTGCTGTCGGAGTTTTGCACGCCAATGGGTGGTTCTCGTCAGTGCGACGAGTATTTGTTTCTGCTATTATTATTGCCATCGTTTCAGCTGTCATTTCAACGCCACTCAACGTCATCTTTTGGGGTGGTCAGACCGGTATCGCTTGGGGTGACTCATTGTTTGCGGTAATGGTCGCCAATCATGCACCAGTGTGGCTGGCCTCATTTACCGATGAGTTTGTCTTGGATATTTTGGATAAAGTCTGCGTGGCCTACCTGGCATTCTTCATCTATCGTCAGCTACCGAAGCGGATGGTGCACTTCTTTAGCGGTGATAAATGATGACTGATCAAACATTGATTTCTGGAGCGCCACGGGTCAAGCTCAAGTGGTACCAGGTGATCGATCCGATTACTAAGCTCTTGTTCATCTTGGACATGACGTTGTTGAGCTTTGCCAGTATGAATTTATTGCTTCAGGCCGGATTAATTCTTGTCGCAACATTGCTATTGTTATTTTCCAAATTGAGTTCTACCATCTTTAAGGCGCTGGGATTCAGCCTGTTTCTGATTTGCACCATGCTGATCATCCAAGGGTTATTTTACAGTCGGAATCAAACTGTGCTGTTTTCTGTGCTTGGGGTGTCGTTCTACAAAGAAGGCCTGATTTACGCCACCACTCTGGGTTGTCGAGTATTGGTGATTATTTTGACCAGTGGCTTTTTTATGGTGACCACGAGTATTTCAGAAAACGCGGCCTATTTGGAACTGTCCGGATTGTCTTATAAAACCGTCTACGTTCTGATGTCGGTGTGTTATATTTTGCCGGAAATGATGCGCAATATGCGGAAAATCCAGCAGGCACAAAAAGTTCGCGGAACCAATCCGCAAAAAACGTTGATTCAGAAATTAAAGTCAGTCCTGCCGGTTCTAATTCCATTGGTGATTAAGACCTTGGATCAATCGATGGCGCGGTCGATTTCGCTCCAACTGAGAGGTTTTGATAATCCCAACCGGACTGTCAGAACCTCCCAGCGCGTGTATCGCCTGTCGCGGACTCTGCACATTGGTCTGACTGGATTGGCAATTTTATTGATTGGGTGGAAGATATGGACGAAGATAAACGGATTGTAATTGAAAATTTGACCACCCGTTATCCGGGTACTGAGCAACCACAACTGCGTCAGATTAACGCGGAGGTTCATACCGGCCAGGTGGTTGGGATTATCGGGAATAGCCACTCCGGCAAATCGACTTTGTGCCGTGTGCTGGCAGGGGTCATTCCCAAAATTGTGTCTGCTGAGATTGAGGGCGACTGGCACATGTTTGGCCAGCGAGTGTCCGACAATTGGCCCGTTTATAATGCCATGAATGGAGTTGTACTGCAAAATCCAGCTGGCCAACTAAGCGGGTTGGCAGACACGGTTGCCGATGAAATCGCCTTTGACTTGATTAATCAGGGAATGGCTGAAGGACTGATTCAAAAACGGGTTGAAGAAGTTGCCACGCAAATGGGGCTGATTGAACAGCTGAATTTGCGTCCCGAGAGCCTTTCCGGTGGTCAGATCCAGCGGTTGGCAATTGCCACGGCGATTGTGGCTAATCCGGCTGTTTTGATTATGGATGATCCGACCAGTCAGATGGATCCCCTTGGCCGCCGGCAATTTTTCCAATGGCTGGCCCAAGTCAAAGAGACAACTGTCTTCATTGTCACCAGTGAAATTGACGATTTGTGCGAAGTCGCCGACGTTGTGTGGGTGCTGCACGAGGGTCAATTGGTAGCCCAGGGCAGGCCGGGTGAGGTGTTTAATCATTTGGCAGCTGACTGGCAGATTCCAGCCCCGACAATCCAGCAACTTGCTCAAAAAATGGATTGGCACTTGGCTGATGGCCGGTATCCGGTGAATGGCGCTGATCTGAAGGAGGCTTGTTATGTCCACAATTGAACTGAACCACCTGACGTTCACTTATCCGGAACGGTCCTTTAGCTTGGATGTTGAAGACAAACACTTCGCCGATCCGATGGTGGCGATTGTCGGCCAAAATGGTGCCGGTAAATCAACGCTCTTCAAATTGTTGACGGGCTTGCTGACACCACAAACCGGTGTGATTAAGATCGATGGAGAAAATTTTAATGATCTTAAACCAGTCGAAAAGTTACTGAAGGTTGGGATTACTTTTCAGAATCCTGACGATCAGCTTTTCAACCCGACCGTTCAACGAGAGGTGGAGTGGAGTGTCGCGCAGGTCATGGATGACCACGACACGATTACGAGGCGGGCTTTAGCGGCTCTAAAAAGAGTTGGCTTGGATGATAAAGCAGCTGAAAGTCCATATGACCTGTCATTGTCGGAACGCAAGCTGTTGAGCGTTGCCACAGTTTTGGCAGTGGATCCGGCGATTTATTTATTTGATGAGCCGATGATGTCGCTTGATTGGGAAAGCCGGCGCAAGTTGACCGCAATTTTCCATCAGTTGGCTGATTCGGGCCACCAAGTTGTGACCATCACCCATGACATGGATTGGGTCGCCACCGAGTTTGAGTCGGTGTATGTTATGGAACACGGGAAGTTTGGCTTCGCCGGCAGTCCACGGGAATTGTTCAGCGATCACGAACTTGTCCAGCGAGTGGGATTACTACCACCGCGGATTATGGACATAGCGGAGTCGCTGGGTGATTCACAGACATATTTATCGGTTAATGATTATTGCCAGAAAAATCGAGATGTATAGAAAAAGTCACCTCTGCGGGTTTTCCAGGTTGAAGGATTAACTTCAGCTTCTGGCAAGAACTCACGGTTCTTTTCTACCATTTGTCAAGTCTATCAAGGCTTTAAGTAAAAAAAGAGATAAGACAGTATCTATTCTGAGGTTACTGTCTTATTTTTAACACTTTTTGATCTATCAAGCCCAGTTCAAAAAAGAACAGCAGGAATTTGTTGCCCGTAAATTGGATGTGGTGGGATGGATCAAGTACTTATCAATTAGTGTGCTTTGGTGGTTAACCTTTGGTTTCATTTACCAATCCGTTGGCGCCAATCGTCCGTTCCGTGATTCTATTACTGATGCGACAAACGGTGTTGGTCAGCTCTTGATGACAGCTGTATATCGTGAGCAATGGATTTTCTGGGCAGCCACTAATATTTTCTCTATCTACCTCTGGTGGGGAGAAAGCCTTCAAATTCAAGGGAAATACTTCATTTATCTTATCAACAGTCTAGTTGGTTGGTACCAATGGAGCAAGGCGCAAAGAAAGCTTAATACTTATGTTTATCAATTAATAAGAGGATCCAGTAGGGTCCTTTTTGTGTGTTTTTACAGTGAAGCAAAAGTCTTGCTTTTCTTTTTATTTGTGCTATACTTGTTCTTGTGTTGGATACAAGTTATCTAAAGGAGTTTATATGGATACAAAATTTTCAGTTGCTCTACATATCCTAACCATGATTAGCGAGAGTAAGGAAACGCTAAGTTCACAAGCTCTGGCTGAGAGCGTTGGGACCAACGCTAGTTATATTCGTAAGGTGATTGCCTTATTGAAAAATGCTGGCTTAATTACTTCCCAGCAAGGAAAAACGGGCTACCAACTTAGTAAATCGCCAAAGGACATCACCTTACTTAACATTTATTTTGCCACACAAGAAGTCAGCCACATCAGCTTATTTCCTGTTCACCAAAATAGCAATCCTGATTGTCCCGTTGGAAAACATATCCAAGGAGCAGTTTCGCCACTATTTGCTAGTGCTGAAGCTCAACTTGAGAAGGAACTAGCCCAGCAAACCTTAGAAGATGTCATTAACAATCTTTATAGAGATGCCAAACAAAAACGAAACTGATTTGCATGCAGATCAGTTTTAAAAAGACTATACTTGTATCTATATCAGATACAACTAAAATAGAAAAGAGAAGACAATGAAGGCCGCACAACATACTACTTATAACAAAAAGAATATCACTCTTAACATCACAGAAATCGCTACACCAAGTATCACAGACAAAGAAGTTTTGGTCAAAGTCACCGCAGCTGGTGTTAATCCTCTGGATAACATGATTTCCCGAGGAGAAGTCAAGATGATCGTCCCTTATAAACTCCCACAAACTGCGGGAAATGAAGTAGTCGGTATCATTGAAGAGACCGGTAAACAAGTCAAAAATCTCAAAGTCGGAGACCGAGTTTTTGGACGTCTCCCACTCGACCACATCGGTGCCTTTGCAGAATACGTAGCTGTCGATAGTCAGGCTCTAGCCAAGGTTCCAGACTATCTTTCAGATGAGGAAGCGGCTGCTGTCCCTTTGACTGCCTTGACCATTATGCAAGCCCTAGAACTCATGGGCGCTCAAGCTGGAAAAACCATCTTTATCTCTGGTGGTACAGGCGGTGTCGGCGGTATGGCCATTCCGATTGCTAAAGCTAAAGGTTTGAAGGTCATTACCAATGGGGCTGGAGATAGCGCTGAGCGTGTATTGAAGCTAGGAGCAGACCGCTTTATCGATTACAAAACAGAGGATTATACAAAAACTGTTAGCCAGGTTGATTATGTCCTTGATACTCTTGGGGGCGCTGAGACTGAAAAACAAATGTCTATCATGAAAAAAGGTGGTCAGCTTGTGTCACTTCGTGCTATGCCAAATAGTGACTTTGCCAAACGCATGAATTTGCCAAAATGGAAACAGATGATTCTTGGATTAGCCGGTCGCAAATTTGATAAGATGGCTGACAAATACGGCGTTCACTACCATTTTATCTTTGTAGAAAGCAATGGCGCTCAATTACAAGAGGTAGCTGACCTCTTTAGCAAATTGGAAATCAAGCCATCTATCGATACAGTCTATCCATTTGAAGAAGTGAATAGCGCCTTAGACAAGGTCGCTAATGGTCGCTCGCGTGGAAAAACAGTCCTCAGCTTTAAGAAATAAAAAGGAAAACACAATGTCATATCTTACAACTAAAAATCAATACATCACTGTCCAAGGAAATCAAATCGCCTATCGCGAACTCAGCAAAGGCAAATCAAAACTACCTCTTCTAATGCTGGTCCATTTGGCAGCAACCCTCGACAACTGGGATCCAAAACTATTGGACTTGATTGCTGATAAGCACCATGTGATTGTGGTCGACCTTCTTGGTGTCGGAGCCAGTCAAGGCAAAGTGGCGCCAACCATTCCTGGAATGGCTGAGCAGACAATTGACTTTGTAAAAGCCCTTGCTTACGATAAAATCAATCTCCTAGGTCTTTCTATGGGAGGTATGATTGCCCAAGAAATGGTCCGAATCAAGCCTGATTTAGTCAACCGTCTCATTTTGGCAGGAACAGGACCTCGGGGAGGAAAAGAGGTCGATAAGGTCACAGGGAAAACCTTTAACTATATGTTTAAAGCTGGACTCGAACGCATCGATCCTAAACGCTATATCTTCTATAACCATGATGAACAAGGAAAAATCGAAGCCTTAAAAGTTCTAGGATGAATGGGAATGCGAACCAAGGAATTTGCGGACAAAGACATGAGTGTGCCTGGTTTCTTGACGCAACTCAAAGCTATTAAACGTTGGGGGAAAGATTCTCAAGACGACCTAACATTTATCACTCAACCAACCTTAATCGTCAACGGCGACAAGGATATGCAGGTTCCAACAGAAAATTCTTATGATATGCATGAGAAAATAAAAGATAGTAAGCTCATCATCTATCCAAATGCTGGTCACGGTTCTATCTTCCAATATGCAGAAGAATTTTCAAAAGAACTCATTGCTTTCTTGGAGGTCTAATATGGTCAAAACTATTCTAATAACAGGTGCTACTGACGGTATTGGTAAACATTTGGCAAAGAAACTGACCAGTGAAGGTCATCAGGTCATTCTTCATGGACGAAATCCTCAAAAACTGGAATTGGCAACTCAAGAGGTTCGGGCCGTTTCCCTGAGAGGTAGAGTTTCGAGCTACTTGGCAGATTTTTCAAAATTAGATGATGTTTATCGCTTTGCGGAGGAAATCAAGCGAGACTTTCAAAGTATCGATGTCTTGTTTAACAATGCAGGACTGTATGCAGGGAAAGAGCGAAAAGCGAGTTCTGAAAACGTCGAACTAACCTTTATGCTGTCTGTTCTGGTTCCCTATATTTTGACAACCGAGCTAAGTACTCTATTAGAAGAATCGCCTGACGGCCGTGTCATTAACACCTCTTCCTATATGCATCATTTTGCCAAGGTCAAAGATTTGGACTTTGGATTTGAGAAAGAATACAATCCAGGATTGGCTTATAATAATTCCAAACTCTATACCATTTGGATGACACGCTATCTAGCAAGAGATTTCTTTTTAAAAGGTTCAAATATCACTATTAATGCCTACCATCCTGGTCTTATCTCGACTAACTTAGGGAATAACTCTAGTGATGAAAAAACGAAGAAGTCCCTCTTTGGACGCCTGATGAAATCTCTCTCAAAAGATCTAGATCAGGGAATCGAAACAGGTTATTATCTCACCTTATCAGAAGAAGTCAGGGGCTTAACTGGCTACTACTTTGATGAAAAGAAAGTCAAGTCTGTATCTGAAAAAGGCTATTCATTTGAAAAAGCACGGAAATTAATGGATTACTGCCAAGAAAAGGTCAAAATGTTTAAAGAAAAGCAGGATGTTTAATATCATAAATACAAGAAAAAAGCTCAAGTTTTATCAATGAAAACTTGAGTTTTTCTTAGATGAGGGCTAACAAAATGGTAAGAATCAGAGCAATTCCAATCCGAATGACATGGTGGGCTAGATGGAAGTTTTCTTTGTGCTTGCCATTCCAATAGGCTCCGTAGCAAATCACCCCACAACCAATCAGCCAAAGAGATAGTGAGACAATCGGCAATAAGAAGTAGAGGATGAGAGAGAAGGTCGCAAGGCCACTTCCTAGAAAAAGTAGGTTGATTCCAAGGGTCTTCTTACCCTTTTTTAATTCTGAAAGGCTGACCATTAAATGAAGAAGAGCAAAAGCAAGGGCTAAGAAGACTGTGATGATGCTAAAGATTAGATAAAGTGACATAGATGTTTCCTTTCTAAGATATGATTGTATGAGTGCTATTTTTTATGACTGATTTTATTAAGAATCATAAATGATACTACAAGATTTAAAACGATAACCAGTAAAGTCAAAAAAGAGTAACCATAGAGTTTGACTGAAATTTCAATTTTTAGAAATGCGATGGAGAATAAGCTCGTTAAAATGCCCGTTACCAAGCCAGGAACATATTTTCGAAGGACAATTGTCTGAATCAGATGTCCGAAAATATGATATATATAAGCAATTACAATGGTTGCGTAAATAGTATAGTTGCTAAACTGGTAGCTAAGAAAAAGTGATAGAAGCAGGATCAGAAACTGCTCCAAGACAATGGCATTGAAAGTAAAAGGAGTGTAATAAGAAAGGAATCGAATATCTGGAAACTGTGCTGATAGTTTTTTGACAAAGGAGGGCATCCATATGATTTCCTCAAGTTCGTGAAGCATGAATAAGGCTGGAAAGAGAAAATAAAATTGAGTGAGGGTCATTAAAAAAACTTCTTTCTAGTTTGAACCAACTTTCAGTATCTCCAAATAAAACTGGACAGCTTCCTGCTCGCTATAGGACTTGCCTTTTTTCAACCACCAGGTCAGGGTTTCAATGAAATGGCTGACGACCAGATGCTTGAGATAGGAGTGAGGGATGGTTGGGTGCGATTGAATCAGCTCCTCGGCAACCATTGGATAGACATCATGTTCTAGCTCTTTTCGCAGTTGCCGGATAAAATAATCATTTTTGGAGAGTAAGAGACTGGTTACATGGTCTTGATTTTTCTTAAAATGTTGAAAGATATGTGCTAGGTAGTCTTGTGGAGAGAGGTGTTGAGCACGCTCAAACAAATGGTGAAAGAGTTTTTGGCAGAGCTCATCCAGTAGTAACTCTTTGCTCTCATAATGGCTGTAAAAGGTCGAACGTCCTACATCAGCCAAGTCAATAATCTCCTGAACGGTGATGGTCTCATAATCTTTTTGGTTAAGTAAGCGCAAGAAAGCTTGATAGATGGCTTTTCTAGTCTTGGTAATGCGACGATCTTGTGCAGTCATATGGACACTATGAACAAACTGTTCAGTAACGTACACAGCGAACGGTTTGCCCCTATCCTTTCTGTTGATAGTATTGGATAATGGATAATGAACATGATGTTCATGAATCTATTATAACAAAGGAAGTAATATAATGAAGACAAAATATGCGGTTTGGTTGGCTTTTTTATTAAATCTAAGCTTTGCCATTGTTGAATTTATTGCGGGTGGAATTTTTGGTTCTAGTGCAGTTCTCGCTGATTCGGTCCATGACTTTGGAGATGCAATCGCCATTGGCATCTCAGCTTTTCTAGAGAGCATTTCCAATCGGAAAGAAGACAGCCATTACACCTTGGGCTACAAGCGTTTTAGCCTTTTAGGTGCCATGGTGACCGCTGTGATTCTGATGACAGGGTCTGGCATGGTGATTTTAGAAAATGTAAGCAAGCTTTTCCACCCACAACCCGTCAATGAAGAAGGTCTTCTCTGGTTGGGAATTATTGCTATCAGTGTCAATGTGCTGGCGAGTCTGGTGATTCGTAAGGGACAAACCAAGAATGAATCCATTCTCAGCCTGCACTTTTTGGAAGACACCTTGGGTTGGTTGGCCGTCATCTTAATGGCCATTGTCCTCAGATATACTGACTGGTATATCCTCGATCCGCTCCTGTCCCTTGCCATTTCTCTCTTTATTCTATCAAAAGCCATTCCACGTTTTTGGAGCACGCTCAGGATTTTCCTCGATGCAGTTCCAGAAGGGGTAGATATAAAGCAAGTTAAGAATGATTTAGAGCAGTTGGATAATGTCGCTAGTATCAATCAGCTTAATCTTTGGACCATGGATGGCTTGGAGAAAAATGCTATTGTCCATGTTTGTCTGGACCATGTCAAACATATGGAGGTCTGTAAAGAGTCTATCCGAGGCTTGCTCAAAGAGAGTGGCTTTCAAAATGTCACCATCGAAGTTGATGAAGACTTGGCAACCCACCGAGCTCACAAGCGAAATATCGAAGAGCTGGAAGCAGAAAGTGAGCAGCAACACCATCATTAAGGTTTGTTTTTAAACTCTTAGAGTCTACCTTTAAGAGTTATTTTGATACCAAGTTCCCTAAAGTAAACCTTTTCATGATAAAATAGAACAAATGTAGAACAAGGAGTAATTATGAGTAAGAGAGCTGTGTTGATGATGACCTTTGGGTCACCAGAAGAGATTACCTATGAAGGAGTAGCAGAGTTTTTCACGAATATCCGGCGTGGTGTTCGTCCTGAACCACATGAAATTCAGACTTTATATGACAATTACGTCCGAATTGGTGGAACTCCACTTCAAAGGATAACTAGAGAAGAAGTGGATTTGGTTGCTTCTGCTCTTGGAAATCAAGCGTCGGTCTACTTTGCTAATAAATTTTCCCGCCCTTTTATCACTGATGTAATCAAAGAGATGGAGAATGACGGAATTGAAGAATGTTTGTGCTTGATTTTAGAGCCTCATTATTCTTACTATTCTGTCATGGGATATGAGAAATTTTTAGAAAGTGAGCAGATTAGGTTCCAAATTATCAAGGATTGGTACCAAGAACCTTCACTCCTTCACTATTGGGCTGATGAGATTAGAAATATTTTAGATCAAATTAGAGATGACAGCTATAAGGTGATTTTTTCAGCTCATAGTGTCCCAGTTTTAGCCCTTGATTTTGGCGATCCTTATATCGATCAGATTTATGACAATACTCGCTTGATTGTGGAAATTTTAGGACTTGAAGAAGACCAGTATACCAATACATGGCAGAGTGAAAGTGATATTGGTATTCCTTGGATTAAACCTGATGTCTTAGAATACCTTCATGATGAGAAGGAACACCCTGACCACTATATTTTTGTCCCGATAGCTTTTATTAGTGAGCATATTGAGGTTCTTTTTGATAATGATGTGGAGTGTAAGGAGCTTTGTCATGAGCTTGGTGTGGCCTATCACCGTCCTCCTATGCCAAATAGCGATTCTCGTTTGATTAAAGCCCTTCTTTCAACCATTCAGTCTCATATAGACGGTGACTATCGTTACTATCATCCTCAGCTAGAGACTTTTGATGAGTTGGAAGCTCCTTCAAACACAGGACAGATTTTAGAAGAGGAGGAAGATATTCAGATGCCTGATTTCGTCAAAAAATTGATTGCTAAAAAAGGTCGAGAGAATGTCAAGATGCCATATCTAGTAAAGAAAATGCTTGAAAAGAAGTATGGAAAAAAATATGATTAAGTAACTAAATATGACCGTAATAGGGAGTGTTTGATGTGAGCGATCTCTTGTTAAAAAGTATATACTATCAGTAACGAAAGAATAGAGGTTATTAAATGAAATCAGCAGTTTATACCAAAGCTGGGCAGGTCGGCATTGAGGAAATCAAACGTCCAAGCATTCAAGAGGCAGATGATGCCATTATCAAGATAGTACGTACTTGCGTTTGTGGATCGGACCTTTGGAGTTACCGTAATCCGGAAATGGAAGAAGGACATAGAAATAGCGGTCATGAGGCTATCGGAATTGTCGAAGAAGTTGGCGAGGAAGTTACTACAGTAAAACCAGGTGACTTTGTCATTGCCCCTTTCACACATGGTTGTGGACAGTGTGATGCCTGTCGTGCTGGTTTTGATGGCTCTTGTGACAACCACCCAGGTAATAACTGGTCTGGGGGCGTGCAGGCTGAGTATATCCGTTTCCACTTTGCCAACTGGGCCCTTGTCAAAATTCCTGGGCAACCTTCAGATTATAGTGAAGGCATGCTCAAGTCACTTTTGACACTGGCTGATGTCATGCCGACGGGTTACCATGCGGCGCGTGTGGCTAATGTGCAAAAAGGTGATAAGGTGGTCGTTATCGGAGATGGGGCTGTTGGTCAATGTGCTGTCATCGCAGCTAAGATGCGTGGTGCTTCACAAATTGTCCTTATGAGTCGTCATGAAGATCGTCAAAAAATGGCTTTGGAGTCAGGAGCGACAGCAGTTGTTGCTGAACGTGGCGAAAAAGGAATTGCCAAAGTTCGTGAAATCCTCGGGGGAGGAGCAGATGCAGCTCTCGAATGTGTCGGTACAGAAGCAGCGGTAGATCAAGCTCTTGGCGTGCTTCATAATGGTGGTCGCATGGGATTTGTTGGTGTTCCACACTATGAAAATCGTGCCATTGGATCAACCTTTGGACAAAATACAACGATTGGTGGCGGACCAGCCTCTGTCACAACCTATGATAAACAAGTTTTGTTAAAAGCTGTTCTTGATGGCGACATCAATCCAGGCCGAGTCTTTACGACAAGTTATAAATTGGAAGATATTAATCAAGCCTATAAAGATATGGATGAACGCAAGTCTATTAAGGCTATGATTGTGATAGAGTAACGAATTAAGTCGATCACTTTTGATTGCGGAAAAGAATTTTCTAATTGGAAATCTATTTCGAATGCACATGACATTGATATTTTCTTTGCGGATACAGGATGTCCTGAGCAACGAGGTCTCAATGAACATTCTAATGGCTTATTAAGACGAAATGGACTACCTAAACAAATGGATTTTACGAATATTTCTCAAAATTATTTATCACCTCCAGCTGATAAAAGAAATAGACTTCCTAGGAAGTCTTTGAATTATCAAACACCATACCAAGTTTTTCTGAGTTACATGAAAAATCTAACTTAATTTGACAATTTAGGGAGATAAAAATAGGGAGTGGAAAAAGCCCAACCAGACAAATCTTCAAAGAAAGATTTGTTTTTTTTTAAAACTTTTGGTTGACAAATGTAAACCTTAGGAGTAGAATAACATTGTAAGGTTTACAAATGTAGATTTAAAAAGGAGAGGTCATGCAAATTTCCAATGCGGAATGGCGCATCATGAAGATTATCTGGATGGAAGGCAAGCAGACCAGCACGGATTTGATCGCCGTCTTGTCCGAGCCCTTTGACTGGTCGAAGTCGACCATCAAGACCCTCTTGCTCCGCTTGGTGGAAAAGGGGTGCTTGACTAGAGAAAAAACAGGCAAAGCCTTTGTTTACTCGGCATTGTTGACGCAGGACCAGAGTTTAGACTTGGTGGTTGAGGAGGTGAAAGACAAGGTTTGCTCAAAAAGAATTGTACAGGTGCTTGAAAACTTGATTCAGGCGAGTGACTTTACGCTTGCAGATCTTAATCAGCTGCAGCAGGTCCTGGAAGAAAAGAAAGCAGAGGCTGTCGAAACAGTCCCTTGCAATTGTATGTAATAGAAAGAAGGAAATTCCATGTTTGGATTGGTGATTAGTATTGTTTGTTTACTTTTGGTTGCTTTTATTGCTTGGTGGTTCTTTGCAGAGCATGAAAAGGTAAGCGGCCATGCTCGTCAGAAATCAGGTTATCAAGAAATTGAAGTCGAAGTCATGGGGGGCTATT